>Ga0247727_10002834_pt1 | contig 39079 bp, 46 predicted proteins | sample WisWelCaveWW1625_FD_202498 | JGI IMG/M metagenome (GOLD analysis project Ga0247727, IMG submission 202498) | Biofilm microbial communities from Wishing Well Cave, Virginia, United States - WW16-25 | ecosystem: Environmental > Aquatic > Deep subsurface > Groundwater > Cave microbial mat | place... | reverse complement strand
TAATACCGTCCGCTGCATCGCGCTCGACTCCACCGACGGCCTGGCGCGCGGCATGAAGGCGCTCGATACCGGCAAGCCCATCACCGTGCCGGTCGGCAAGCAGACGCTGGGCCGCATCTTCAACCTGCTGGGCGAGCCGCTGGATGAGAAGGGCGGTGTGGCCGAGCCCACCAAGCGCGCCCCCATCCATCGCGCGCCCCCCTCCTTCGAGGACCAGCTGCCGGTGCGCAGCATCTTCGAGACGGGGATCAAGGTCATCGACCTGCTGGCACCCTATCCGAAGGGCGGCAAGGTGGGCCTCTTCGGCGGCGCGGGGGTGGGCAAGACCGTCATCCTGCAGGAGCTGATCCGCAACATCGCCACGGAGCACGGCGGCGTCTCGACCTTCGCCGGGGTGGGGGAGCGCACCCGCGAGGGCAACGACCTGTGGCTGGAGCTCAACGAGTCCGGCGTCATCAGCAAGACCGCGCTCGTCTTCGGGCAGATGAACGAGCCGCCGGGCGCGCGGCTGCGCGTGGCCCTCTCGGCGCTGACGATGGCGGAGTACTTCCGCGATGAGGAGGGGCAGGACGTTCTGCTCTTCATCGACAACATCTTCCGCTACGTGCAGGCGGGCTCCGAGGTCTCGACCCTCCTGGGCCGCATGCCCTCCGCCGTCGGCTACCAGCCCAACCTCAGCACCGAGCTGGCCCAGCTGCAGGAGCGCATCACCTCCACCAAGCGCGGCTCCATCACCTCGGTGCAGGCGATCTACGTGCCGGCGGACGATTTGACCGACCCGGCGCCGGCGACGACCTTCTCCCATCTCGACGCCACGACCGTCCTCTCGCGCCAGATCGCCGAGTTGGGGATCTATCCGGCGGTGGACCCGCTGGACTCGACCTCCCGGATCCTCGACCCCCACATCGTCGGCGAGGAACACTACCAGATCGCCCGCAGCGTGCAGCTGATCCTGCAGCGCTACAAGGACCTGCGCGACATCATCGCGATCCTCGGGATGGACGAGCTCTCGGATGAGGACAAGGTGACGGTCAACCGCGCGCGCAAGATCCAGCGCTTCCTCTCGCAGCCCTTCTTCGTGGCGGAGGCGTTCACGGGCCGGGCGGGCAAGTTCGTCAAGCGCCAGGACAGCGTCAAGGGCTTCAAGATGATCGTCGAGGGCCACCTCGACCGCGTCCCCGAGCAGCTCTTCTACATGCAGGGGACGATCGACGAGGTGATCGCCGAGGCCGAACGGCAGGGGATCAAGAAGGCGTGATGGCCCGGCTGCTGCAACTGCGCGTTGTCACCACCACCGGCCAGACCGTGGCGGATGAGGCGGTCTCGGTGCGAGCACCCGGCGAGCGCGGCGACGTCGGCATCCTCTACAACCACGCCCCGCTGGTCAGCGTCCTGCGGCCCGGCATGCTGATCTGGCGCGGCGCCGGCGGCGCTCGGCAGACCGCGCGCATCGGCGCCGGGCTGATGGAAGTCCTCAAGAACCGCGTGACGATCTTAACCGACGTCCTCTCCCAGCCCACCGAGCCCCGCGCATGAGCAGCGAGGCGTCGACCAAGCCCCGCGAATGGCTCTGGTATGCCCTCGGCGTGCTCCTTACCCCATTGCTGTTGCGCACGCTCGGCCTGGATACCCGGCAGCTGCTGGCGGTGGGCAGTTTCTGCGTCATCCTCTTTGGTGCCATCTTCTTCTGGAAGTTCCGGCTGGCCTTTGCCTCCTTCGGCGTCGCCCTGCTGCTGTCGACCGGGCTGTTGGACATCCCGCACCTCATCGAGTTCGCCGGGCTGGACATCATCCTCTTCCTGGTCGGGATGATGACCGTCGTCGGGTTCCTGGAGGAGCAGCACTTCTTCGAGCACCTCATTGACCGGCTGCTCCTCTGGGTCGGCCCGCATCCGAAGCGCCTCATCGTCCTGCTGATGGTCGCCGCCTGCGTTTCCGCCGCGCTGGTGGACGAAGTCACCTCCATCCTGTTCATGGTCGCGGCACTGCTCAACCTCCTGGCCAACTCCGGTGTGAACCCCGCCCCCTTCATCCTCATGCTGGTCTTCACGACGAACATCGGCTCCAGTGCGACCGTTGTCGGCAACCCCATCGGGGTGCTGATCGCCCTGCGCAGCGGGCTGACCTTCGCTGACTTCATCCGCTGGGCCAGCCCCATCTCCCTGGTGTGCCTGGCCGTCACGATCCCCATCTGCCTGTGGCTCTTTGCCAAGGATATCCGAGCGCTCAAAGGAGCCCTCTCCGGCCGGCGCGGCGAGCGCAAGCTCGAGCGGATGGTGGCGGAGGACCACATCGCGCGCAAGCGGTTGCGCCAGGCGTGGTGGCTCTTCGGCGCGGTCCTCCTCGGGCTCGTGCTGCACCACCCCCTCGAGCACCTGTTGCGCCTGCCGAACAACACGATGCTGCTGAGCGTGGCCCTCTTCGGCGGGGGGATCGCCTTGGCGTTCAGCGGGGAGCGGTCGCGCGACCTCGTCGAGAAGCGGGTGGATTGGCTGACGCTGGCGTTTTTCCTGCTGCTGTTCGCCTCGGTCGGAACACTCAAGCAGCAGGGGGTCACCGGGGTGATCGCCCAGCGCATCATCGAGCTCTCCGGAGGCAACCCCCCCCTGCTGACGACCCTCTTCGGGTGGAGCTCGTGGGTGCTCACATCCGTCATGGATAACGTCCTGGCGGTGGCCACCTTCGTGCCGATCGTGAACGACGTCGCCGCGCAGGGCTTGCCGACCTTCCCCCTGTGGTGGGCCATGCTGATGGGCGGCACCCTCGGCGGTAATGCCACCTTGGTCGGCTCCACCGCCAACATCGTCGCCGCCGGCCTGTTGGAGCGGCGCAAGCTCGGCGAGATCACCTTCCGCCAGTGGCTCAAGCCAGGGCTGATCGTGGCGATCACGACTATGGTCATCGCGAATCTGCTTCTCCTCGCACAGCTCTCGCTGATGCCGCACAGTGTCGGCGGCATGCCGGTTGTCCACTAGCGCCCCGCGCTGACGACTCACCCTCCTTCGCCGGAAGCCCCGCCCATGGGCGGGGAGGAAGGCGAAGCGAGGGTGTTACTGCGAAGCCGTGCCGACAAGGCAACGGCGAAGCAGAACACGGCTCGCCTCTGCGAAGCCAACGCTTCGCTTCGGCGAAGCAGGGCTTCGGAGCGGTTCCGCCCCACGGGCGTCCAGGAAGGTGCCACGGGCTTGCCCGTGGGGCTCCACACGGACGGCCCTCCGGAATCCCGGAGGGCCGTTGCTGTTGTGAGTGGGAAGGGGTCGACTAGCGAACGATGAGGAGGATGAGCTTCATCACCGCCCAGGCGACGACGCCGCAGACCGGGAACGTCAGGATCCAGGCGATGACGATCTTGCGCGTCACCCCCCACCGCACCGCCGAGAAGCGCCGGGTGGCTCCCACCCCCATGATCGCCGTGCTGATCGTGTGGGTGGTGCTCAGCGGAATGCCCAGGTGCGAGGCGAGCACGATCGTGCCGGCGGCGGCGGTCTCGGCGGCGAACCCGTGGACCGGCTCCAGCTTGGTCAGCGAGACCCCCATCGTCTTGATGATCCGCCAGCCCCCGATGGCGGTGCCCAGCGCCATGACTCCCGCGCAGAGCCCAATGACCCAAGGGCTGACGTGGAACTCGGGGATGAGCCCGGCCAGCAGCAGCACCAGGGTGAACGCCCCGATGAACTTCTGCCCGTCGTTGGAGCCGTGGCTGAACGCCATGAATCCCGCCGAGACGATCTGGAGCTTGCCGAAGAGCCGGCGGATGAACGACGGATGGGCCTTGGCGAAGATCCAGTAGATCGCGGTCATCAACAGCAGCCCCGCTCCGAAGCCCAGGAACGTCGAGAACAGCAGCCCCGTGCCAACTTTCTTCCATCCGGCGACGAGCAAGGCGCCGGGGCCCGCCGTCGCCAGCCCGGCGCCGGTCAAGCCCGCGATGAGCGCGTGGGACTCGCTGGTGGGCAGGCCGTAGCGCGCAGCGAGGGAGCTCCAGAGGACGATGCCCACCATGGCCGCTCCAACGGTGTAGATGTTGATGGTCGAGGGGTCGACGATGCCCTTGCCGATCGTGGCGGCGACGGCGGTGCCGGAGAGCGCGCCAAGGAAGTTCAGCGCGCTGGCCAACAGCAGGGCGCGGGCGGGGGAGAGCACGCGGGTGGAGACGACCGTGGCGATCGAGTTGGCGGCGTCGGTCCAGCCGTTGACGAACTCGGCGGCGAGCACGAGTCCCAGGACCGACAACACGACCGGCGAGACGTCCATCCGCGGGTCAGGCGTTCTTCAGCACGATGGCTTCGACCGTGTTGGCGATGTCCTGGCACTTGTCGGTGGCCGCCTCCAGCAGCTCGTAGAGCCCGCGCCATTTGATGACGGTGATCGGATCCGGCGTGCCATCAAACAGCGCGGCGATGGCGTCCCGCTGGATGCGGTCGGCCACGTTCTCGAGGCGGTTGATCTCGATGCAGTGCTCCAGGATGTGCTCGTGGCGCAGGTGGCGCAGCTTGGGCAGCATCTTCTGCACCTGCTGCACCTGCTCCTGGATGACCTTCGCGATCTGGTGCGCCTCGGGCCGCAGGGAGGTCACCTTATAGAGCGTGAAGCGCTCCGTGGCCGCCTCCATCAGGTCGAGCACGTCATCGAGCGACGTGCCCATGCGGTAGATGTCCTCGCGGTCCAGGGGGGTGATGAACGTGCGGTTGAGCCGCGCGATGATCTCATGCGTGATCTGATCGCCGTCATGCTCCAGCCGCTCCAGCCGTTTCGCGTTCTCCGGCAGCGTCTCGAAGTTGGCGGTGGCATCCACGAGGGCATCGGCGGCCTTAACAAGGATACCCGAGAGCTGCTCGAAGAGATCGTAAAACGACTCGTCCTTTGGAATGAGCCGAAATGCCATGCGGACGCCTCCTCTGACTCGTGCCGTGTGCTCCACCGAACGGGCGGTGGCGGATTGCCAGGGCCGTTGAGCGCTGGGGGCGCTCCGGAAGGACAGCGGCCATCCTCCGCACCACGGCGATTATAACAAACTTCTCTCGCGGGAGGGCAAGGAAACTTCCGGGCGTCCTGCGGTTGGCGGAACGCCTCCCGTCGGGTATAATAAAGACTCTTCCACCGGGCGGTTAGCTCAGCTGGTTAGAGCAGGCGGCTTACATCCGCCAGGTCGGGGGTTCGAGTCCTCCACCGCCCACGCGATAGCGTAGTAGAGTTACCACAGTAGCCATCCGATAGAAAACCTGAGTTTTGGGGACGTAGCTCAGCTGGTTAGAGCATTGGCTTGTCAAGCCAAGGGTCGCGGGTTCGAGCCCCGTCGTCCCCGCCATTTCTTCACATGAGGCCCTTCTGCGAACAAGCAGAAGGGCCTTCTGTATGCGGGGGTGAGAGTTACGTCGGTGAGCGTGCAGTTCGATAGGACGAAGGCGAGCAAATTGCGCCGTTCTGCCTCAGTCTTCGTATCGTATTGACGCAGCCCTACTTGGGCGAGTTCGAAGATTTTGAGCCCCTGCTCGAAATAGTGGTGGTTTGCCCGCTGGTGCCGGGCGATCTGGTCTTGGACCCCGTCCTGTTCCTTGCGCCACTCTGTTGATTTCGCCTGCCAGAATTCCTCGGTGATCTTGCCGTCCAGCTTGTCCATGTAGGCCTGGTCCAGGCGGCGCTGGATCGTGGCGTACTGCGCGTTCAGCGCCTCGAGCTGGCCGTTGTGGTAGGTCTGCTCGTCGGCGTGGCTGCGTAGCAACGCTTCTCTGAGCCACGCGAGGCGCTCTTCATCGACCTGCACACCTTCCACAAGCCTTCGCGCTTCAGCTTCCAGGACTTCTTGCCGGACGTACGGCTGGCCGCACTTGCCCTTGGCATGGGAGCAGTGGTAGTAGATGTACTGTTCCTTCTTGCGCTCCGCCGTGATGGTGCAGCCGCATCGGGAGCAGGTGAACAGGCCGGTGAACAAGAACTTCTCGCCGCGGCCTCGCGTGCCTCGGCGGCGCTCTCTCGATACCTTCTGAACCGCCTCAAAGAGCTCGCGTGTGATGATGGGCGGGTGCGTGCCTTTGTAGTACTTGCCCTTCCAGATGAAGTCCCCGTAGTAGATCGGATTCTTGAGAATCCGCTCGATCTCGCTGCGCGAAAGCTGGCGCCCCGAGCGGCGGCCCACGACACCGGCCATTACGGCCAGGCTGCGGAGTCTCCTCACCGAGTAGCGACCACTGGCGTAGAGCTCGAACAGCTTCTTGATCGCCGCAGCTTCCTGCTCATGGGCTTCAATGGTATGCGTCTGGAGATTGTTGCGATAGCCGATAGGCGCATGGGACGGGTACTCGCCTTGCTCAGCCTTCTCCGCGTGGCCCTTCCTAACCTCTTCGGAGAGGTTGTCGATGTAGTTCTTCGCCATGAGTACCCGGATGCCGTGGATGAACTTCTGATGCGACCGGGAGCTTGGGCCGAGTACCTCGCCTTCCTTCACGAGATGGATTTCAACGCCCAGCTCGTCAATCGTTACGTAGTCCTTGAAGTTGCGGTACAGCCGGTCGGTCTTCTCAACCAGGATCGCTTTGACGGAAGGTGATTCCTTGAGGAAATGCACCATTTGCCCGAAGTTGGCCCGCCCCGCCTGCTTCGCCGTCTCTACGTCGACAAACTCTTCGACGATCTCAAAACGATTCTTCTGCGCGTACTCGCGGAGGAGCTTGAGTTGCGAAGGGATAGAGAACCCTTCTTCCTCTTGCTCCTTGCTGGACACGCGGGCGTACAGGACGGCCTTCTTCTCCATGACGGGTCCTACGGGTGAAAGCCAATCCGTCGGCGAGGCAGGTCGGGCGGCGTCATCAACTGCTTGATCGCCTCGAACAGCGAGCGAATCTCCGTGTCGTGCCGGGTCAGCTTGCGCTCCAGCGCGGCCAGTTTTGCGGCCAGTGCCCGATGCGTCGCCAAGAACTCCCGGAGCTGGACGAAGGCGCGCACGACGTAGACGCTCACCTCCACGGCTCGTGGCGAATTGAGGATGCTTGCCAGCATCACCGTTCCGTGCTCTGTGAACGCGTAGGGCGGGTACCGTCGACCGCCCCAACTTGAGGTCACAAAATGTGATCTCAAGTTTTTCCCCTCGGCGCGGGTCAGCCGGATCATAAAGTCTGCCGGGAACCGCTGGAGGTTACGCTTAACCGCCTGGTTGAGTATTCGCGTGGATACCCCGTACAGCACGGCCAGATCGGCATCCAACATGACCTTGTGGCCCCGGATGAGCAGGATGCGCTGCTGCAACTTCTCTGGAACCAGCGCTGCAGGGGGCATAACGTGGCGAGCGCGGACCTGGCTCATCTGGCAACCGCTCGTTGACGAGACCCGCGGTGTGGTGTGCGGGGCGAGCCATGGAGGAGCTTCTTGATGTGGTACTCGTGAATCTGGCCCGGCTTCATATGGCGGTTGAGCCAACGATTGACGGTCTGGAAGGTGACACCAAGTTTCTTGGCGAGCTGTGGCTGACTGAGCCTGTGTTCGAGGCGGTAGGTGATGAGCTGGTCAATGAGATCTTGGCGCATAGTAGGTATGAGTACGATATAACGAGCTATCGCGTATGTCAACGAGAATCATAAGAATAAGCTGCCACGCTTGAATAGCGCCTTGAGCGCCAGGGTGCGCTGCGACCAGTCTTTGCTCTTGAGAAGTTCGCGGATCAGCGCCGGATCTTCGCATAAGCGATCTACCCGGGCATCGTGCTTCTGGCAGGACTGGTAGGTGAGCTCGTAGCAGTGACGGCAGCCGAAGTATTCGCCGCCCAGGTACAGCTTCAGTATGCGTCGCCTACAGGCGATGCCGTTCTTGGTCAGCGGGCAGATGAACCACCAGCGTTTTCCGCCATAGCGGCAGGGCGTGGCCACAAGCTTCACCGGGTAATCGAGGCGCTCCTTATGATCCCCGTGTCCCTGCGTGTAGGTATACTGGAAGCGGATGTCCCCAACCGACCCCTCGAGCCAGATCCGAAAACCGATACTGCCTGTTTCTTCCCCGCACCCATCCGTCCATTTCAGGCCGCCCCATTGAACGCCGGACAAGTAGCCGTGCTGTTTGAGGAAGCTCATGCTGATGGACTTGTGCGCCTCGGTTGTTTCCTTCTTATTTCGGTTCCATCGGCCTCTCATTCAGCCCTCTCTTTTTCCTAAATCATTTGGGAATGGCGCAAACCGTTTTTAAGTGTAACCATCTGTAAATGCGATGGTTGCTATGATTTTCCCGCTTTGCCGATGATTGCACATCTCGCCTCTCCCAGCAGCACCCTGGCTTCACCCAATGCTGTCTGAAACGCCAGCCACTCGGCAGCCTGGTGCGCTCGGTCCATCCGCTCCTGAAGCGCGGACCAGGTTGGCAAGAACGCCTTGCGGACTTGGGGTGTGAGCTCCTCGTAAACCGGCGCGGCCCGCCGCAGCAGCGCCTCGAAGTCCCGCCGCATGGTATCCCGCAGTGCTTCGCGGACGGCTTCATCGGCTGGGGCGGGGCGGATCGGAGCAGCCTGGAGGACCGGCGGTTCATGGAACAGCCCGATCAACGAAGGCATGGGCTCAACCAGGTTTCGTAATCTGCCCCTCCTGCCCTCCCTCCCCGCCGGTTGGCGGAGCCGGTGACGTGTCAACGCGGAGGACAGGTGGTGCAGGGAGGGGAGAATCCGCAACTTCTCGCGGTCGTGAGAACATCCATCGAGAAGTGTGTGAGGTGCGGCCTGCGCTGATTTTCAGATTCAGGGCCGTCTCCAGGGCGCGGCGCGACAGGTGGAGGTGCTTCCCCAGCGCGGCGGAGGTCTTCGGCAGCAGCAATCCCTCTGTTTCAGCCAGCTCCGTCAGCTCCCGATACAAGGTGGCGGTGTCCACCTCCCGTCCCAAATTGCCGCTGACGGCTATCCAGAGGCCAAGGCAGAGCGCGACCTGATCTTCCTCCGTGGCGTACTGCGCCTGCTCCTGCTCGATCCGAGCCAAGGCGCTGTAAAAGCCGGCGGCGGCTTCCACGCCACCTCTGGCGTAACTGAGCCGCCAGCCGAAGGCGGCAAAGTCGGCCATCCGGCACTTGGACGGCGCGGCCTCCGGAACCTGCCGCAGCGCCGTCAGCGCGTGGTTGAGCACATCCAGCAGATCCGACCACACGCCGTCTCGCCGTGCCACGGTGCGCCGGATCCACTCGCCCTCTGGGACAAACGCTCGCTCCGGGCGGGCCATGCGGCAAATGAGCAGCCGTTCCGCCACATCGGGCCGCCGGAAGTGCGGATCGCGTGCAGTGATCATCAGGTTGGCGATGGGCCGGTGGATCGCTAGGGTGTTAGTCGTGTATAGCTCGCGCAGCTCGAACTCCTGTCCGGTGGCGTAGGTCGCCAGCCTATCCGGCAGCCAGCGAATCGGCGCATCGGCGTTGTCGAAGGCGGCGAAGGGTTTGCCACAGAGCGTGGCAATGAACCCCTGCTCGCCGCGCTCGCTGGATTCCAGATGGCCGACATTGAAGCGCTCGCCGAGCAGTTGCACCCCGAAGCGCCTCGCGGTGGTTGTCTTGGTTGAGCCATGCGGACCGATAAACGCGGGGATGATCTTGGTGGGGTGCAGCTCCGGGAAGAACACCGAGAGCAGCCAGACAAAGAGCAGATCCTGCCACTCCTCGCCGGTCAGCCGCGCTGCGGGGTCAAAACAGATCGGCTCCAAGAACGCCGCTACAGTCCCGTCGGCGGGGCGTTCTCCCTTCGGAAGGTACGTGTAGGGTGTCGCCTGCGGTGTGGCGGCAAAGAGCACGCCGGCCTCCCCATTCGGCGCATGCGTCACCGTCTGGCCGTCCAACACCCAGAGCCCGCTGCCGAAATCGGTGACGAAGAGTCGATGGGATGCCATGTCGTAATGCGCCAGCCGGTACACTTGCGTGGGCGTTCCTCGCTGATGGACCTCCGTCAGCAGGTGTTCCCGCAGGTAGTTGAACTCGGACTCCGTGGGATTGAGATCCGTCGCGTCCGCCAGGAAGCGGGTAAAAGGCTCCTCCGCGAGCGCGTGCAGCGTCCGACTGGCTGCGTCGAAGAAGTAGCCCTGCTGCTCCGGCGTCAGATACAACGTGCCGGTCTGACGCAGGTGGTTGGTGACCTGGACCGCGATGAGCCGCTTCTTCTCGAAGCTCATCATCACACTCTCCGGCCACTTGCGCGTTTCATGAATGAAGGCCTTCAGATCGGCCTCGCCGCGCGATCCTGCGGCAGGCCTCAGGGCAGCGGATCGTGCTTTGCGGCCCTTCCATGTCTTCCACCAGGACTTCGACTTCGTGAAGGCCGCATGCGTGAGCGGGAGGCGCTTTAAGTCTCCCAACGCCTCGCGGCCTTTTGCCACCAGGAAATCGTCAATCCCCGCCTTGTCCGCTCCGTCCTGCTCAATGACTGCGACTCGAACGTTCGCTCCGCGCTCCTCCAACTCTTTACCCAACGCGTAGACGGCGTTGAGCAAGTCGGGGCGGTGCCAGATGTCGGAGTCGAAGTAGAGCGTCGCGTCGCGCTCAACCCAGGCGATCCGATCCAGCGCCGGGATCACGGTTTGCGCCTTGGACTCGACCCATGCCCAGATGCCGCCGACGCCGACCGCCATGACCTCCGCCTGAATCATGGCCGCGGCCTTCTTTTCGCCTTCGGCAATAGCCAGCGGCTCAGCCGCGTTGCTCAGGATCGCTTCGACCGTGGGCAGGACGTACAGATGCGGCGGCGTGTTCTTGGGCTGGAGGTACTTGACCGCGTGGCCGCGCTGGTCCTTGTACGGCGGGAATACCTTGAGCCGGCCAAAGCCGTTTGTTCCCGGATACGGAAACGCCAGCGCGGACTGCACCTGCTCCGGGTTCCAGCCAAGCATCCGGGGAATGTTCGCCGGTGGCACCGAGTAGATCCCCATCGCCGCGATGGTTTCTGGGGTCAGCCCACTTTTATGGAGATCGGCCGCGTGGTCAGGATGCAAGAGGGGAGCCGTTTCCATGTAAGCCTCCAGGTTGCCGTGTCATTGCCGCCACATTCTCATCACGTTGGGCGCCAGCGATCAGCGCCTCGAGCTTCTCCACAATCGCCTGTAACAACAGTTCACCCGCCGGCCGCGTCACCGGGTGGACACACTGGATCTCTTTGCCGTTCGGGAGCACTTTGACGGGGAAGACCAAGCGATAGCCGCTGCCATCGAGCCGCGTGTGGATGGCGATGTTGCCAAGGTAGAGCTGATCGTTGACCACGCACGACGCGAATGCGATCAGGCCGTTACGCGGTTTCACAGGGATGATGTCCACTTCGGAAATCGAGAGCGGGATGGCGGGTCGGTCAGACCGCATGGTGGGCGTCATTCCTGCTTGGAATGTCGGTAGGCTTGGCTTCCATCGCCCACCGGATCAGCGTGCCGTAGAAGCCGACGGCGTTTTCGATGATCTCGCGGGCATCTTCGCGGGTCAGCGGCTTGGGAGACAGCGGCTGCCACACCGCGATGGTTCGGTCGAGGAAATCGACGTCTATCGTTGCCATGCCGGCAGCATGGCACGAGAAAATGAGCCCGTCGCTCTAGTGGGGAGCTATGGGACTACTTGGGGATTTATGGGACGGTTTGGGAAAAACCGATGGAGTGGAGACGAGCTACCGGCGAGGGAGTCGAAGCCGCGATATGCCCAGCTCTTCCAGGTCCTTGCTGGTGAGAGGGTTTCTGAATCGGATCGCGTCTTTGGAGATGTCGAAGAAGGCCCGGTTCAGTTCCTTGGTGAAGCCCAAATTCTCAACAATTTTGTGGAGCGGCTTCCGCAACTGAGCGCCACCGAGGCTTTTCTCAAGCTCTGCTATGCTGATTATCTTATTGGAGTTTTGATACAGGTGATTGAAGACGTTATCGTTCTCGCTATTAAAATCAAGGCGGGTCAGGAGGAACTCGTTAATCAACAGGTCCCGCCCCTTGAGTTTGACTTCGTAGATGATACCCAGCCCATCGTCACGCGGCGACTCCACGGCGGGCTTCTCTCGACTTTGCTTTGTGGCCGGGGTTACGGCTTCAGGCTTCCCCTTATGGTTGAACGCTTCAACCACCTGGTCTTTGATCTGTTTGAAGCGCACCGCATGGACTTGGATTTCTGCCCTCTCCCAGGGGTAAGGCGGAATGATGCTCAAGCCGGGAACGTTAAAATCCCCAACGGCCCCAACTCGCTGCAGATACAGCAGCGCATGACGGCGGTGCTCAATTTCTTCGAACTCCTTGGGGAACAGATTGCGGTGCGCCTGGAAGCTGGGATTGATTTGGACTTTAGTGGATGACGTGATTGTGAGCTGGTCGTTGATGTCCAAGACGGTCGCGTAGATCGCCGCCTGTACTAACGCGGTCAGCTCCTGAAAGTTGGCCGCGTCTGCGGAGGGTATTTCAGTCTTGCTCACGTCCAACTTCTGCAACTTGTCCATGTCACCGCCACATCTTGACCGGGAGCTTGCCTTATTATAGGGCAAGCTTCGCAATCCACGTTCTTCTTACGTACCGCGAATTTTCTTCACCAGTCCACTGAGCTGTTGCTCGGTCAGTTGCTTGCCGCGTAACGTCTTGAAAACCAACGGAAGTTTCGCCACAACCTCTTGATCTTCAAGCAACTCGTCCGGCAACCGCCCGTTTGCTGCTGCCGCCAGATCGAAGAAGGTGTACCAGTCGTCGCCTCCGGATTTGATCTCAAGCGCTTTGGCGTACTTTTCCAGGACCTCGCGATCTTGGGGAGGAGCCAGCAGGCCCCGCTCCATCCGGCTCAGATTGCCCGGGTCAAGCTTGTGCTTGAGACAAAACTCCCGAAGGGTCACGCCGAGCGACTGCCGTTTAGCCTTGAAGAACTCTCCGAACGCGGGCAGGGTTTTCATGTGCGACCACCCTTCTGTTGTATGTATTATACAACGCTGACAGAGATTGCGGTAAGCTGATTCTACCAGCCTCCCCTTTGAAAGTCCGATTGCAAACAGCTTGACGCTTTGAAATATTAATGGTACATTTTTTCAATGCTGTTTCGGCTTTGAAACCAGGCCTACAAAGGGACCTCTACCCATGAACCCGCGTGACTTCCATGCACCTGAGGCTGGCAAGATTATTCAGACGCCGCGAGACTATGTGGCGTTTCTCCCCGCGCCGTTACCACCCAAGCTGGTTTACGACGATGAGCTCGTGGGGACTCTCTCCCGAGCCGACACTGCTTTGAGCGAACTCTCCGGTCTTGGCCGGCATCTGCCCAATCCTCATTTGCTCATCGAGCCCTACATGCGCCGCGAGGCAGTCTTATCATCGAAAATTGAAGGCACCAAAACGAATCTATCAGACTTGCTGCTAGAGGAAATGGAGGGCGGCGCGGCCCCTCGCAACGAGGCTGATGTTCGGGAGGTGCATAACTATGTCGTCGCCCTCGAATACGGCATTCAACGGCTGAAGCAGCTACCCTTATCCCTGCGGCTGGTCCGCGAACTCCATGCGAAGCTGATGAAGGGAGTCCGGGGTGAGCGTGCGACGCCGGGCGAGTTTCGGCGTTCCCAAAATTGGATCGGGCCATCCGGAAGCACATTGGCGACCGCGACCTACGTGCCGCCCCCGGTGGAACAGATGCACGATGCGCTCGCTGATTGGGAGCGCTTCTTGCATGACCGCGGCAAGATCCCGGATCTGATCCAGTGTGCGCTCATGCATGAGCAGTTCGAGGCCATCCACCCGTTCCTCGATGGGAATGGACGGATTGGTCGGCTCTTGATCACGCTGTTTTTCATCGAGCGCGGCCGGCTCTCGCAACCTCTCCTCTATCTTTCGGCGTATTTCGAGGCCCATCGCGATGACTATTACGACCTCCTGCAGCGGGTCAGGACGCGCGGCGACTGGTCAAGCTGGTTGCGCTTCTTTCTCACTGGCGTGACCGAGACCGCTCAGGAGGCTGTTCGGCAAGCCGGGCAGCTGATGCAGCTCCGGGAAGTGTTCCGCAAGCAGTTACAGGATAAGCCCAAGCCGCTCGCGCTGCTCGATGAACTGTTTGTCAACCCGTACATGACGGTCGCCCGTGCATCAGAAGTGTTGAAAGTCTCCAACCCAACGGCGAGACAAGCGGTCATGCTGCTTCAGAAGAAAGGCCTGCTGAAAGAGACCACCGGCCGCGCTTGGGGTCGGCTCTATCTCGCCCGTCCCATCTTGCAGGTTCTCGAACATCCTGCAAAGGCGAAACGGTCAGCTTAAAAGCAACAGAGGGGTAATCGTGGCGCTGAGGATCAAGAAGGTAGAGTTCTTCCTCGTCCGTATCCCACTACGGTTTTCTGTCCAGCATGCCTTGGCATCCCGCACTGCCAACACGTCTGGCTTCGTGATCCTGACGGCCGATGACGGGACCAGCGGTATCGGCGAGTTTCTGTGTCGCGAGTATGTCACGGGAGAAAAGCCCGACGATTGCGTTCGTTGCCTTCGACAGGTCGCTCCGCTCCTGACTCGATCTCCCATCGAGAGCCCGCTTAATTTCATTCGCTCGCTGTGGTTTCCAACCCAATACGAAACTGGAAAGTACGGGGCGATGTGCGCGGTGGAGCTTGCGCTGCTCGATCTCTGGGGCAAACAAGAGGGCAAGCCAGTAGCGGAATTACTCCGGCCAGGTGTCCTCAAGACCGCCCGCGATCCGATCTACTCCGCGGTCTATCCATTCGCTTCCGGCGTCAAGCTTGCTGCGCTGCACTGTTTCTACCGTGCGGTCATTCAGCCTGAGTGGATCAAGGTCAAAGGGAAAGGACGCCTCGCCGATGATTTGGGCTACGTCTTGAGGATACGGCGAGCCTTTCCTTATCCGGTCCAAATGCGACTGGATCTTAATGGGGCTTTGGCCGAAGACAACGCCGAAGAGTATTTCTCACGGATGCTGGAGTCGTCACACGGTGTCCGGTGGTTTGAGCAGCCGTTTCCCAAAGACGCGTGGGAGCTCTCCGAGAAATTTCAGCTTCGCCTCGGAGAAAATGCCGTGCTATGTGCCGATGAATCGGTCTGTACCCTCGGGGATCTTGCGCGGGCGATTCAGCGCGGCGCATTCCGTGCCGTGAACATCCGGATCGCAAAGCATGGCGGGCTGCTGAACTCCTTGACGCTCTATGAGCAAGCGCTTGAAGCCGGCCTGCAAGTCCAGCTGGGCTGTTTGGTCGGGGAGTCGTCCATCTTGGCCTATGCAGGACTCCACTTTGCCGCTCTTGCCACTCGGCTTCAGCACCGCGAGGGTTGTTTCGGTAAGTACCTCATCAAATGGGATGTCATCGAGCCATCGCTGAAGTTCTCGAGGAATGGCCGCGTCCCGCTGGCCCGTCTTCCACGAGCCGGCTTGGTACCGGCGTTCGACGTGAATCGCCTACGCCGCCAGGCGTTTCAATCAGGATCCCTCGGGAGCACGCCGTGAAATCCCCGCTTCGGTCCACTGCCGCCCGGGTGGTGATTCGAGGCTGGTTATGGTGGCTCTACGTGTTGCTCCGCGTTCGGCTGGCACGGTATCAGCAAGACCAGAAGTCGCTGGCGCGCCGCTATGCATTAGAAGGGTGCGAACCGGAGCCCTACGGTGAGACCGTGAAGCAACGTATCCTTGCGCGTGCTGAAAGACACTATGGGCCGAAGCAGTTTGCCTGGACGTCGGGGACGACGCGGGAACCGAAACAAATCTTCTATCCGAGACTTCGCCTCCGAACCTTGCAACAGACGTACGTGGCGCAAGCCATCCTTGCCTATCGTCATGCTGGCCTCGGCCGGCCGGCATTCTATTTCCTCACCAGCATGGCGTCCGATCATTCGGTGAGCGGATTGTTGGCCCGCGAACCCTTGCCGTGGTGGCTGGCACGATACATCCTGTGCGATTCGATCGTGCATGTGCCCGAGGTCTCCAAGCTCGCGGACCGTTATCCGCAGGATGCGTTACACTTGGCGTTGCTCTTACTCAGCGCACCGGTGCTCATCGCGATGGCCAACCCTTCATCGCTCTACGTCATCTTGGACCACGCCCGGCGGGACTGGGACAGGATGCGGCAGCAGATGACAAGCATCCTTGATGAGGGGTGGCTACCCGAATTCAAGAGGCGAAGGGGACCGACCGTGAGAGCACGTGAAGCCGAGGTAAGAGCACTGTTGGCCCGCGATTCTTGCCCACCGGTGAAGGACTTGCTGCCCGAGCTGCAGATGAACTACTGCTGGGACGGCGGGTACGTCGAGCCATTCATCGAGAATCTTCGGCAGCAACTCGCGGACATCCAGCCGATGTTCCGTCCGATGTTTTCGATGTCGACGGAAACAGTGGCCTATGTGATCTATCCAGACGTGTCGACCAACGCCGGACTGCCGATCTATCCTGGCGTCTGCTATGAGTTCATCCAGGAGGGCCACGACCCTCTCGCAAACAATCTGCTCAAGCCCTGGCAGCTACAGGTTGATCACCGCTACCTCCTGGTAGTTTCGGATGCCTACGGGCTGAAGCGGTACTTGACCAACGATCTCTTTGAGTGCGTTGGAATGGTGCGTCGGACACCGCTGCTGCGTTTTGCCGGCAGGGCTGGGTTAAGCTACTCGTTTACCGGAGAGAAGATCACCGATCAACAGCTCTTGGAAGTCTACGAATCTCTCCGTCGACCCGGACTTTCGTTTACGTGCTTTCCTAAACTGAATAAGGGTAGCGTGCCAGGCTACCTATTCGTGTGCCTCATCGAGAACCACGCAGTGCGTCAGCACGATCTTTCCACCGATGCATTCGATCAGGCGCTAATGAAGATCAACGAAGAATACGCCAGCAAGCGAAAGTCTGGTCGCCTTGCTCGCCCGGAAGTCGTGACTTGTAGCTATGAACAGCTCGTCGGCAAAGTGCTGCGTTCTGATCCGCGATACACTGGAGCTAGCCCGGCCCAATTCAAGCTCTTGCCGCTCTACCAGGTCTTCTGGGAGCAGGTGGCTGGTTGAACAGGAGGATAGCGATGAGTGATACACCGCAACCCCAAAGTGTGTGGCTGCGCTCGGCGGTGTGGGATGGCTTTTGGATGCTCTCTGGCCTGTGGTTGTTGGCGCCACTCTTGGCGTTCTCGGGCACGCCTGCCACATTGAAGGGCCTGCTGATCGTCGCGACGCTCATTCTCTGGTTGTCTCATCGGTTTGCCACGACCTACAACGCCTTCTGCACTCCCGCCTATCGCCACTTGGTCCGTGAGCAACGGACCCGGTTTTTGGTGTGGCCACTGATGATTACGCTGGCGACGTTCGGGTTCGTGTTCGCCCCAAACTGGCTCATTCCGCTGGATACCTGGGGCAAGGTGCAAATGTTGGGCACGATCTTCTTCCTCTACAACTCTTACCACTTCGGCATCCAACATTACGGAGTGCTCAGCATCTACCGCATTCGCGCAGGACAGGATCACGCACACTGGCTCAAGCGGTACGAGCGGTTCTTCTGTCTCGCCGTTGGGACGGTCTTGGTCGCGATCGCCCAAATCTGCCACGGCGCAGAAGTCGTCCACGATTCGATCATCTATAACGTCGTCGCCAGAGAATCGTTTAAGGCGGCCTTCGACGCCCTCCGGGTCATCGCTCCGCTGATCATTGTTGCGTTGACCGCCGTATTCTACGCGGGCGAGTTCAGCAGCAAACGGGTTTCGCTGCCGAAAGTGTTCTACGTCGCCGGGCTGGCGGTTCAGGGGGTGCTCGCGTACTTCCTGGACCCTATCAGCTTCCTGATCTTGTGGGGAGTCCAGCACTGGTTGGTCTCGGTCGCGTTAGGTGCTCGCATGGCACAGAACGACACCAGTGAGATCCCGGCGGATTCGCGCTGGTACCGCTTTTGGGATCGGTTCAACAAGGGGTTTTGGCCCACGGTCTTCGTGCTTTGCTTGGCGTCGATCGTCCTCACCCCGTTCTTTCAATTCGCCGTCCATCCAGAGAAACTGACCGAAGAGGCGAGCTTGTTTTCTTCTCTTTCATCGTTAGTCGCCAACACGGTGCTTGCGAACCTGTTCATCGCTCTGAACTTCGTGTCGGTCTACGTGCACTTCGTCATGGACCGGGCGATCTTCAGATTTTCAGACCCGGCAGTTCGCAAGGTTTCCGTTCCGCTGCTGTTCCAGGTAGGAGTGGCACCCAGATAAAGAGCGTACAGAAGTCATGGCCAATAGAGCAGCGCGTCGATTAGCCCCGATTCTTTGGGGCTTGCTCTGCCTCTTCATCTTGCGTGTGCTTGGCCAGCTGCTCGTCGCGGTCGGATGGGGCGCATTCCTGCCGCCGATGGAAGAGTGGTTCTCCGGCGTCGTCTCGTATCCTCGGCTTCTTGCCTTCCAAATAGCCATCATCGTCCTCTATAGCAAAGTCTGCCTCGACTTTACTCGTGGCCGCGGGTTCTTTGTCATCCCTCGGCGAAAGCTTGGCCTAGGGCTTTTGAGTTTCGGTTCCGTCTACCTCGCCGTCATGCTCATCCGGTATGTCATCCGAATGAGCCTGTACCCGCATGAGCGATGGACAGGCGGCTCGATCCCGATTTTCCTTCACTGGGTCTTGGCGAGTTTTCTACTCACCGTTGGGGCCTATCACTGGAGCCAAACACGCGACCAAGCACGCCATGCCTCAATAGTGAACCGCCGGTGGGCGAGAGCGATTTGGGCTGTTGGCATTGCGCTTGTCGTAGTCGGTGTTGGGCAGTGGGCACGACTGCAACTGGCCCCGACAAGGCTCGCTCGTCAACTCGGCATCCGAGGCCCTGAATTTGCGGTTCGCGCGGAGCGGGGAGTCCGCGTCCGGATGACCGATGGAGTTGAGCTGGTCTGTGACGTGTATCATCCGCGCCGAGCCCAACAGCCGCCGACTATCTTGGTGCGCATCCCGCTATTTCGGGACCTCAAGCACCGGCTCTTTTCCGACATCATTGGTCGCATGTGGGCGGAGCGCGGCTATACCGTCGTGATCCAAGGCATCCGCGGCCACTATGGCTCTGGCGGAGCGTATTACCCGCTGCGCGGCGAGCGGCAGGATGGCATCGAGACGCTTCGCTGGATCGCTCAACAGCCCTGGTTTCATGGCCGGCTCGGGATGTGGGGCGGCTCGTATTTCGGCTACACGCAGTGGGTCCTCGCCGATCAGGTCAACCCTGGCCCCTCCGCGCTGATGATTCAAATCTCCAGCACAGATTTCCATGGGATGTTCTATCCAGGCGGTGCCTTCTCGTTGGAAAGCGCCCTGTACTGGGCCGTATGGAGCGCGAGCGGTCGGTCGGACCCGCCAGCCCCGGATGTGCTCCAGCCAGGCTTTGAGGGTCTCCCGTTGATCGAGGCGGATGACCGCGTCGGAAAGGACATCGCCTATTTCAACGACTGGGTGACGCATGCCGAGCGCGATGATTATTGGTCTGACATCGACGGAGAGGGGCGACCAGAGTCACTAGCGGCACCGGTGTTATCGATGGCTGGATGGTACGATCCGTATCTCCCCACGCAGCTCAACGACTTCATCCGCATTCGACGAGGAGAGAAACCCAGCGTGGCCGCCGCGAGTCGTCTGATCGTCGGTCCGTGGTCGCATGCTCGCACGGTGACGTTGCCTGGAAGCATCGAGCTCCGCAACTACCGGCTGGAAAGCCTCGCACCAAGCGTGGGATGGTTTGATCAACATCTGCAGCTTCGCCAAGCAGCCGCTTCAGCACCCATTCATTTGTATGTCATGGGAGCCAACCTTTGGAGGGATGAGCAAGAATGGCCCCTCGCACGCGCCCGCTACACACCTTTTTATCTCCATAGTGCTGGCGCAGCGAACAGTGCAGGAGGAGACGGGCTGCTGACGCTCACTCCGCCAGCCTCGCAAGAGCCACCTGATAGGTATGCCCACGACCCCAACAATCCAGTCCCGAGCCAGGGCGGAGCCATGATGGGCCCACGAGCGGGGATTCGATTGCAGACCAACGTCGAGCGCCGGCCCGACGTGTTGGTCTACAGCACAGCACCCTTGCAAGAGCCAATGGAGGTGACAGGTCCGGTGAGCTTGACGCTCCACGTCTCAACAACAGCCCCAAGCACCGATTTCACCGCAAAACTCGTCGACGTACATCCCGATGGGTCTGCATACAATGTAACGGACGGAATTCTCCGCCGAATGTATGAGGGCGCGGAGCAGCTAACCGAGATCCGCATCGACTTGTGGCCCACCAGCATGGTCTTTCTCAAGGGCCATCGGGTGCGTTTGGAAGTATCCAGCAGTAACTATCCACGATTTGACCGCAATCCCAATACTGGACGCCAGATCGCCACGGAAACTGAGACACTTTTGGCACACCAGACGATCCATCACAGCCAGGAAGCTCCGTCACGTCTCGTTCTTCCGATTATCCCGTCCGAGTATGGAGGGCAGACATGAAATGGATTCTGGTCACCATTGGGCAGGTTGTGTTCGCCCTGTTCCTTTACGCCGTCGGTACGGCGATTCTGGCCTTGGCTATCTTCCCGGGAGCGATGGCCTGCTATCTCACGTGGCAGCAGACAGCCACGTATGCGATCTGGGCGCGGGTCTTGATGTTTTGCCTCGCGTTGGTCGCGGCCTATTTCTTGCATGGATTGGTCTTGATCGTTCTCGTCGGAGCATTGCGCGTGCTCTGCCGGCTTAACTTGAAGGAGGCCGAATACCCGATCGCTTCTCTCGGCGCCGCCAAGTGGTTTTTGATCAATGCGCTGCAAACGCTGGTGTCGATTACGTTCATGGATTTCATCCTCCTGACACCGCTCGCCAGCCTGTTCTATCGGCTCATGGGGGCGAAGCTGGGACGAAACGTCCAGATCAACTCCAAGTTTTGCGCTGACATCTCGCTGCTTGAGATCGGAGATGGCTCGGTCATCGGAGGCCATGCCACCGTAATCGGCCACTCCTTCGAACGGGACAAGCTGATCCTGAAGAAGGTGCGGATCGGTCGGCATGTCGTGGTCGGCCTCAACGCCGTTATCCTTCCAGGGACTGAGATCGGCGATGGCGCGATGATAGCGGCTGGGGCCGTCGTGCCAAAGAACACGCGCATCGCGCCCAAAGCCGTCTATTTTGGGCCTCAGGCGGATTCGAGCTCCAAGGCTAATTGGGTGTAAGCAAGGGAGCGAAGCTGGCGGACATCACCTGCATTTCCGGAGAAGTGCACCAGTCCTTGAACGCCCTCACAACGTCGTCAGGAAGCTCGTGGGGTGAGCCCTTCTTGGTTCCAAGTACGACCCGTCGCCCCCGTTTCTTTGTTCAAGTGGTTGTAGTACAATTCGTTGCATGAGACTTCTGCAGATTCTAAGAGGCGTGAGAACGGCGCTCAGAGTCTTCTGGGCGCCGTTTCTTGTTGGCTTGGCGCTTTGCGGCTTACTCGTACAAGGAGGTTGCGGTTCCGAGGAAGATGAAATCGGCAAGCTGCAATTTGCACTGCGGCTCTGGCAACTCAAAAGCGAGGTGAAAGGCGGCCAGTTTGTTGATCGAGAAAAGAGCATTCGATTCCAAATGCCCGCAAACCTTTACGGGACCGACTTCCAAGCCGATCCAGGTGATCGAATCCGGCACCTGTGGTTGAAGTGGAGGGCTTATTGGCTCGAGCGCCGGGTTGGCACCCTCCATTTCTACTATGAGCGCATAACCGCCGATCCGCAGGTAACGATTACTGAGGCCATCAACGGGGAGATCAATACGGTGACGACGCTACAGAGCGTGTACCGTGATGGACGGATCGAGTTAAAGGACCCGATCACCAAGACGCCCTACGGCTACGAAGCTCGGCTACATTACTCCTCTGTGTGGCAGGGAGCGGAGAGGAAGACGACCGAGGTACGCTACATAGTGAGGAACGGCCACCTGCTGGAATTCCACTACGGCTACATGCAGCCGCTCATCCCGCAAGCACGGGAAGAATTGGAATCAGCGATTGAGCAGATTGTCCGATCCTTTGAGTTCTCAGGAAGTCGGGCCGGCACGTAAAGCCGGTTTAGATAGTTATGGAGTTTGAAAGCCCGCCCACTGGCTTTGCTGGAGATTGGCGTCTGGCGCGGAGAGGGCGAATCTCCGTGAGAGGGATCCGGAACGTCTGCAGGCCGAGCGGAAGACATCCGGTTCTGATACTGCACCGTCGGGCCCGTTCTTCTCCTCCACGACTCGCGAGAATGCCAGTTACGGTTTGCCGTAGCTGGCGTTGGTGTATCATAGACTAGAGCGTGGAGATCCCACCTTCCGCAATACGTCAATGGCGTGAAGTCAAAAGAGAGGAGCTGGTATGGGAAAATCACGGGATGCGCAAAAGAACGTAAAGAAAAAGGCCAAGAGTACCATGAAAGAAAAGCAACAGGCGAAACGAGAAAAGAGGGACCGCCGGGAAACCACCCTCTAGCGAACAGCAAAGATGTGAAGAGATCGGCGCGGTATGCACCCGTCGGAATCCGCGCACGTTGACTGCCCGTACTGCGGGGAGTCGCTTGAGATCACCGTCGACGCTTCAGTGGGTCAGCCGGATTCGCGTGAGTGCTGACGGTCAATCGAGCATTGACGTGCGCAGCGAGGATGACTCATGACGGAAGAAAGGCCCCATGGCACACGTGAACGATCAATGTGAAAAGCGATATGAGAGCTGTTCAGGGCTTAAGCCGTTACAGCGTAACCAGTTGAGGCGTCGGGGGCTCTTCGGGCTATAATAGCGTCGGAATGGAGTCCGACCCAAAGATCCTAACACTCGCGCAGGCCAGCGCGGCGCTGCCGAAGGTCCGGCAACTCCTCGAGCGGCTTCAGGAGCTGCAGCGGGCGATTGCCGAGAGCGAACAGCGGCGCGAGGAGTGGACGGAGGAGCACGCCACGGGCAACGGCCATTCCACAGTCGCCCTGCAGGATCAGCTCATGGCAGAAGCCGAGGCGACGTTCAACCAGCTCAGCGCCTGCGGAGCCATGCTCAAGGATCTGGAGAGCGGGCTGGTGGATTTCTATGGCGAGCGTGCAGGTGAACGCATCTTCCTCTGCTGGCGGCTGGGGGAAGATCTGCGCCTCCACTATTGGCACACGCTCACAGGCGGCTTTGCCGGCCGCCAGCGGGTCGATGATCTCATCAGGTAATTTGGATGGCAGAGGGCAAGCAGCGAAGCGCGTCAACAGGAGGGTGCGATGAGCAGGAAAAGTCTTCTGGGGTTGCTTGGGGTTCTGGCGTGGGTTGGGTTGGCGGCAGGAGAGGCGTCGGCGTTTTCGGTCTCGTACGATCAGAAGACCACACAGGGGCGGGAGGTATATCAGTCCAAGGTATCGCTGAAAGGTGAGCTCTTCAGGATGGACACGACGGTCGAAGGCCAGGCGAGCATTCTTATTCATAATGCGGAGGGCACCTACACCGTCATGCCCAGCGAAGGCATGGCGATGAAGATCTCCCGCCCCCGGCCGGGGCAGGGGCCTGTGCGGGGTGCAGGCAACTATGCGCAGTACCTGCAGCAACAGCATGCCGAACGCACCGGCTCGGAGACCATCGATGGCCGCGCCTGCGACATCTACCGCTTTACCGACTCCGAGACCGGGGAACTCACCACGGCATGGGTGTGGAAAGACAAAATGTTTCCGATTAAGTTTGAAACGGAAAGTTCGACAGGCAAGACGCTGACCGAATTGTCCAATATTCAGCTGGGTGCGGCCATTCCAGATGAGGCCTTTCAGCTGCCCGCGGGTGTCCAGGTGATGGACATGGGCGCTCTGATGGGGATGCAGTAGATTTATCCCACGGGCGCGTCCGCTCGGCCATTCTGATTGACAATCTACAGCCGGTAGCGTACGCTAGTCCGGTATTTTACAGCGTTCACCCGCTCAGGGAAGCCGTGGAGCTGCGCGACGCTCCGCGGCGTTTGCATTTTTTGGCGCAACCGCACGTAGACAGCAGGGAAGGGGGTGAAACACAGCATGGCATCAGGTACCGTGAAGTGGTTTAGTGACCAGAAGGGGTACGGGTTCATCACCCCGGACGATGGGTCAAAGGACGTGTTCGTCCACCACTCCTCGATCCAGGGCGACGGCTTCAAGTCGCTGAAGGAGGGCGAGAAGGTGGGATTTGAGGTGACGACCGGCCCGAAAGGTCCGCAGGCGTCGAACGTCGTGAAAGGCGGGTAGGCGCGCAACGTTGCAGGCCGAAGATCTCGTGAACGTGTCCCAAGCGGGGGCAGCCCCGTTGTTGTGAGGGTCCCGTGCCTCCGGCACGGTGCAGGACGTACACTTCCGTGATTGTCACGTGCGGCGTCGGCTCACAAGACGCCCGCTCGGCTCCTCTCCGCCGCGAAGAGCCCCGCGCCCTACACTCCTCCAGAAACGCCTGCGAAGCGAAGGCCATCAGGGCCGAGCGGAGTGCCGGAACCGGTGTGGTTCCGGCCCACGCCGGATCGTCAGTTCGAGCATCGCCCCACTGCCCCCGCCAGATGAGGAAACGGCCTTCCGGGACACCGAGGGCCGGTTCCGTTTCTCTGACGGTTGTGGCGTTGGGCTGCCTCGCGCGCTAGAATAAGCGCATGAGCGCACCGATGGCGTCGGCCCAGGTGATCCTAGGCAGGATGATGGTCGACATGGCCGCGACTTCTTCTCTTGGAGCTGAGAGCATGGAAAGGAGACCGGATGGGTCGAACGAACTATCAGTTTGAGAAGCGGAAGCGGGATCTGGAAAAGAAACAAAAGCAGGAAGCGAAACGGCTGCGCAAGGCGGAGCGAAAGAAACAACAAGAAGCTGCCCAGGCAGCACCGCCGCCTCCGAGTGTCTGAGAGCTGTTCGGAGAATTCCGAGGTCCGGTTTCGTCCGGCGTGGTGGTGCCGCGGGCGGCATGCGCAGACGGTGTGGGGAGCCCTCGGCCCGCCGGGGAGGTGGGCCGCGCATCAGCGGCGGCGCTGGGAGCTGCCGGACGGCGATTTTCTCGATGTGGATGAGGCGCCGGCCGAACCCGAGGCACCCATCCTGATTGTCCTGCATGGCCTGGAAAGCTCCTCGCGATCGAGCCAGGTGGCGGGGTTGCTGTGGGCCGCGCGCCGATGCGGATGGCGCGGGATGGGGCTGAATTTCCGCTCCTGCAGCGGCACTCCTAACCGCCTGCGGCGGTCCTACCACGCGGGCGATACCGCGGATCTGGCGTGGCTTCTGCAGCAGGTCATCGCCGAATTCCCTGACTCTTCCATCCTCTGTGCGGGCTTCTCCCTTGGCGGCAATGTGCTGCTGAAATATCTCGCAGAGCAGGCGGAAGCCGCACCCGCGCCGCTACGCGCCGCCGCGGCCATCTCCACGCCATTTGACCTGGCGGTGTCGGTGCGGGCCATCGAGCAGGGCTTCAGCCGCGTCTACATGCGGTGCTTGCTGCGGGGGCTGAGGCGCAAGACCCTGGCGAAGCTCGCACGGTTTCCCGATCTCGTGGATCGAGCCGCACTCCGAGCCATCCGTACGGTAGCGGAATTCGACGAGCTGGTCACGGCTCCGGTCCATGGCTTTCCGAGCGCGGCAGCGTACTGGGCGGCCTCCAGCTGCGGGACGGGCCTCTGGCGCATCGCGCGGCCAACGCTGCTGATCAACGCGCAGGACGACCCGTTCTTTCCCGGTGAGGCGCTGCCCCGGGAGGCCATCGTGCGCAATCGCCGCCTCACCGCGGAGTTTCCCCGTGCTGGAGGGCACATGGGCTTTATCAGCGGCCGCTGGCCGTGGGCTGCGGCGTCCTGGGCCGTGGAGCGCACGATGCGCTTTCTGCGCGACCAGCTCTCCGCCCCCGAGCCCTCGCACAGCCTGGCAAGCGCCTCGCGCCTTTCGTCCGACCGATTCCGCATCGAGGGAAGCGGAGGGGATTGTGTTTGACCGGGTGGCATTGGCATGGTATGATAATCGAGTATTTTTCAGCCTTCACTGGTCCTGACGTGGACAATGCAACCGTGGAGCTGCAAGGTGCTCCGCGGTTTTTCTTTCGCGCGAAGAGGAGCTCCGATGGAAAAAGAAGAGGGCGTGGGGGTCGAAGGCAAGGTCATCGAGCGGCTGCGCAACTCGCGGTTTCGGATTGAGGTGCGGCGGGGGCATGTGGTGCTGGCCTATGTCGCAGGGAAGATCCGGCATCAAGGACGGCGCATTCTCGAAGGGGATACGGTGGGGGTGATGCTCTCGCCCTACGATCTGACGCAAGGTCGGATCGTCTACCTGACCAAGTGATGCGTTTAACCGGGCGAGTACCGAGAATCGCGTGGGTTGAGGGCGTGGTGGATCGAGGCGCCGACCACGTCAGCGTCTCCTACGGCGAGAGCGATCGAGCCGTGGCCCTGGTGGCGCAACGCGCCAACAAGGGTTTTACGGTGCAGTTTTTGCCCAGGGCGCATCTCGCCAATGCGCACGCCGGCAGGATCTTAGAGGAGGTGCGCAAGGAACTCACGTTCTATCTCCTCGATGTGGTGGGACCGGACTCCTGGCCGTTTGTGCAGTACCATTGCGGGACTCCGGCGAATCGGCGCTCCATCGTGCATTGGACCTGGCATCCGAAATCCGCCGCCCGCCCACGCCATCCCGCGCGCCCCGTCTCTCGGCACAGGCGCTCCAGCGCGTTCTAGTGCCTCGACTATTTTGAGTTGATCGATTGGTCCGCTCGGCACTAGTGCTGAGCGACCCGCCAAGGTACGTTGGCGGGGAGTCGAAGCACTAGCCCTCGTCGGCGCACACCGCACCCCGCACTCCGCCAGCCCCTCGCTCCAAGACCCACCAGCGGCTTTCTCTCCTCATCCCGGCGGCCCGGGGTAGTTCAGGAGCGTGAGGTGCGCGCCTTGAGAGGAGCGACCAGCAGGTCAAGAAACTTCCGGCCCGGCAGCGAGAGCTCGGCTCGCTTGCGAGTCAGCAGCCCGATGGGACGCTCAAAAGGGCCCTCCATCAAGTCGAGCGTCTTCAACCTCCCCGCTTTGACCTCATCCACCACGGTGATGCTGGGCACCAGGGCCAGCCCTAATCCCACCTCGACAGCCCGCTTGGTGATCTCGATGTTGTCAAATGCGTGCGCGACCTTCACGCGGACGGCCGTCTTCTGGAGGATCTCGTCTATGGGGAACTCCGCTTGCGGGACGATGAACGGCTGTCCGTGAAGTCGCGACAGGCGGATCCGCCTCTTGGCGGCCCACGGATGCTTCGGCGGAACGATCAGGACGACCCGTTCTTTCTTGAACAGGGTGATGGCCAGCTGCGGATGCGGTTTGGGGTAATCGACGATCCCCACCTCGATCCGATCGGCGAGGACCGCCTCGTAGATCTCCGCATCCTTGAGATAGGCCAGGCGGAGGTCGACTTTCGGATAGCGCTTGAGGAAGACGCTCGTGTAGCGGGGCAGCTCGTAGAGCCCGACCGTGTAAATGCTCCCGACCCGCAACCGGCCGACCACCTCGCTCGCCGGCTCCGCGAGGGCGTTTTCGAGCTGTTCGTAGCGCCTGAGGAGGTCCTGGCTGGCCTCAAAGACCAGGGCTCCGGCGCGGGTGAGCCGGACTTGCCGGCGGCCGCGCTCCACGAGCCGCTGCCCAAATTTCTCCTCGAGCGCCTTCAGGTGATGGCTCACCGCGGACTGTGTTAGGTAGTTGCGATGGGCCGCCTCCGTGAAGCTCTGCATCTGCACCAGATCGCGGAAGAGGCGCAGGGAGCGGATCATGATTAGAAAATCTCATGTTGCATATTAGTAGTATGCATTTGATTTATACCACACCGCATGGGATTATACAAGTAGTAGAGGATACCAGCATCTCAAGAGACAGGAGCGCGTAATGAGCACCATGGTGGTGTTGCCCCCGATCGAATATGACACGGCGCGATTGCCCCTCGCCGTCAACGCGCCGCGGCGAGAGTCCGGCGCAAGCAAGCCAGCCTGGAAGCCTGTTGCTCTTGTCGCCGGGCTAGGGCTGCTAGCTCTCGCCAGCGCCATGGGTGCGGTCTGGCAGGCCGAGCAGGCGGCCGCTGCGCGGTCGAGCCGGTCCGCCGGGGGTGTCTGGACCGATGCGCGGATCACCACGCTCGGGTCTCAGTCCATGAGGCTGGGCGCGGAGCAGGGGCGGGAATGGGCGCTCGGGCTTGATTTCAATTACACGTCCGTGTTTCGAAGGGATGGCGGCGTGCTGAACATCACCCACCTCAGGCAAGGCCAGCAGGTGAAGGTGCTGTCCAGCCTCCAGGGCGGAAGGACGATGGCCAAGGCGATTGAGATCAAGCCGCTTCGCGCCCTGTCGGCGGCGAACTAGCGTTTCGCAATCCCGGCCTCGGCGCGAGAGCTGTGGGAGGCGCAATGCGCATCTGGGAGCTCATGACGGCGAATGCGAAGGCGTGCATTCCCGAGACGAGTTGTGCGACGGCGGGCGAGATCATGCGCCGGCGCCAGTGCGGGTTCGTGCCCATCGTTGACAGCTTGCGGACCAAGCGGGTCATTGGCGTGGTGACCGATCGAGACATCCTGCTCCAGCTCGTTCGCCTGGATCGGTCCGCGAGCCAGGTTACCGTGAAGGCTTGCATGACGAGCGCGCCGGAGACGATTTCCTCGGAGGCGAACCTCGAGGAGGCGGTCCAGGTGATGAAGCACTCGGCGGTGCGCCGGCTGCCTGTCATCGAGCGCGGGAAGCTCGTGGGGGTGCTCTCATTGCAGGATATCGTGCTGGCGGCCCACCGGCAATGGGCGTATATCGGGTCGCATGTCACCGACCAGCACGTGACGGAGATTCTCGAAGCCATCGCCGTGGCGCGTGAGCAGCATAAGGGGAACTCACGGCGTTGAGGGCATCTGGAGGCACGCAGGGGAGGAGGATATGGGCAAGAACCGAGTGTTCCTGCAATGGTGGCGGACCAGACGGCCCGCTGATCATCAAGAGGAGCCGCACACGGCCTACGTGCTGTATGAAACAGCGTGGGCGGACGCATGGCCACACCTGGACGACTGGTTCAAAGCCGAAACGCTCCTGAGGCAGCAAAACGGGAAAAGCGCTGTCCGGTTTTGACCGTCGAATAACCGAGGACCCATGGCGAACTATTGGTACTGGTACTGGAATCGGCACCTCAATGCCGTCGTGCTGCCGGCGCTCAAGAAGCTCTGCGAGTTTCATGAAGAGCAGGTGGTCCCTGCCATGGAGCTGCGCAGCGACGCGGTGCCTGCCAGCGCCGAGCCGCCAGACCACTTGGTGCCGACGAATTCGTACGCCGATTCGGTTGCCGTGATTGAGCGGCTTCGCGCGGACGTCGTCATCGAGCAATTTGGCTTGGTGCCCGCCTTGGCGGTCTACACGAATGCAATCTGTGAAGCGCTGTATCTCGAAGTGTCGAAGTTTCTCCTCCTCCTACATCGGAAGGAAGTCTTGTCCATCACTGAGGAGGAAAGCTCGCCTCTTCCTGCCCTCGGCGATCTGCCCAGCGCATTTGCCGGGCACGGCGTGGACTTGACACGGCTGGAAGGCTTCGAGGCCTACGATCTATTGCGGCTGGTGGCCCACTACCATGAGCACATCCCGGGGGATGTCGGCGAGGAGTTGCAGCGCCGGCGGCCGGAGTGGGTCAACCCGAACCCTCTCGGGCGGGGGATCGTGCTCATTAAACCTTCCGATGTGAGGCGGCTCTACGAAGACCTGCGCCGATTCCTCCGCCACGTCGTCGAGGCGCTCCACCCGACCTCGTAGGGCACGCCGCACGAAGACCACTCCAAGCCCAGGGGTTCCTCCGGGTTCCAAGCGCACGGGCCAGCTGCCAATTGCCGCGGCGGGCTCTTTCGTCGTAGAATGGGGTAACCAAAGGAGGAGCCGATGAGTGAGGAAGAAGCGGTGCAGGGGGAAACGAAAGAGCAGAAGTTCCAGCGGCTGGCGACGAAGCGGACACAGGCAGCACTCCAGAAGATCCGGCTGCTCAGCAACCTGACCAGCTCCAGCTACGCCTACACGCCCGAGCAGGCGGCGAAGATCATCGGATCGCTGCGGGCCGCCGTCGATGCGGTCGAGGCTCGCTTCAACCGCGTCCGGGGCAGCAAGGGCGCGGAGACATCGTTCTCGCTGTAAGAGTACGCCTGCTGGCCTCGATGAGACGGATGCGCAGCGTCCTTGTGACGCTCGTGGTGCTCATGAGCGCCTCGACGGCACCTTCCCTGCTATACTCCTAACACGCTCCATGGACCCAGCACGGCTTCGCAACATTGCGATCATCGCGCACGTCGACCACGGCAAGACCACTCTGGTCGACGCGATGCTGCGCTACACCAAGGCGGTCCGCGGCCAGGCGCTCGCCGAGGGCGCGCTCATCATGGACTCCATGGAGCTGGAGCGCGAGAAGGGGATCACCATCCGGGCGAAAAACTGCAGCCTGCGCTACGGCGACTATAAGATCAACATCGTCGACACGCCGGGCCACGCGGACTTCGGCGGGGAGGTGGAGCGTACCCTGCGCATGGTGGATGGCGCCTTGCTGCTGGTCGACGCCAAGGAGGGGCCGATGCCGCAGACGAAGTTCGTCCTGCGCAAGGCGATCGGCCTGGGGCTGCCGGTGATCGTGGTCGTCAACAAGATCGACCGGCCCGACGCCCAGGTCGACGATGTGGTCAACCGCACCTTCGACCTGTTCGTGGAGCTGCAGGCCTCTTCGCCGCAGCTCGATTTTCCCATCGTGTACACCTCCGCCACCCAGGGCACGGCCACGCTGGATCTGCGCACGCCCGGGGCGGACGTGGCCCCCCTCTTCGAGACGATCGTCGCGCGGATTCCCGCTCCGACCGTGCTGCCGGATGAGCCGCTGCAGATCCTCGTGCTGGCGCTGGCCTACGATTCGTTCAAAGGCAAGATGGGCATCGGCAAGATCCACGCCGGCTCGATCCGCAAGCAGCAGCCGCTGCTGCGCCTGGCCCCCGATGGCCATCAGGAAGCGAAAACTGCCACTGCCGTGCTGGCCTACCAGGGATTGGAACGGGTGGAGATCGAAGCGGCCTCCTCCGGCGAGATCGTGGCGGTGGCCGGCTTCGAGGAGGTGGGCATCGGGGACACCATTACCGATCCGCAGCGCCCCAAGGCGCTGCCCGCGGTGGTGATCGAGGAGCCGACCCTGCGCATGACCTTCGCGGTCAACAAGAGCCCGTTTGCCGGCAAGGAAGGCAAGCACGTCACCTCGCGGGTGCTGCGCGAGCGGCTGCAGCAGGAGCTGGAGATCAACGTCGCCCTGCGGGTGGCCGACACGGAGAGCGCGGATACCTTCCTGGTCTCCGGGCGCGGGGAGCTGCACCTGGCGATCCTCATCGAGACGATGCGCCGCGAGGGCTACGAGCTAGAGGTCTCCCAGCCGGAAGTGGTCTATAAGGAGATCGAGGGCCAGCGCTGCGAGCCGTACGAGATGCTCTCCATCGACGTGCCGGCGGCCTATCAAGGGACCGTCATCGAGGAGCTGGGGCGCCGACGGGCCGAGCTGCAAGAGATGGCGCCGGGGCCCACCGGCGAAGTCCACGCGGAGTACCTCATTACGACCCGCGCGCTGCTGGGGCTCAAAAGCGCCCTGCTGAAGAAGACGCGCGGCACGGCGGTGGTCCACCACATCTTCGACGCCTATGAGCCGCTCGTCGACAACCTGCCACCGCCCGAGCCGCACGGCTCGCTGGTCTCGACCGAGCACGGGGTGAGCACCTCCTACGCGATCGCCAACGCCCAGGAGCGCGGGGAGCTGTTCATCGGCCCCGGGGTGCCGGTCTATGAGGGCATGGTCGTCGGCGAGGCCAGCCAGGACCGGGACGTGGAGCTGAACATCTGCAAGCAGAAGAAGCTGACCAACGTCCGCTCGGAAACCGGCGATGCGACGATCGTCCTCGCCCCGCCGCGCGAGATCACGTTGGAGCTGGCCCTGGAATACATCGGCCCGGATGAGCGGCTCGAAGTGACCCCGCACTCGCTGCGCATCCGCAAGCGCATCGCGGATGCCAAGCTGCGCCTGCGCGCCGCGCGAGGCGGCTAGGGACGCGCCCAGCGCGCGACCGGCCTGCGCCTGGACGACGCGTAAACGGCCCCGCGGGGCTCCACCCCGCGCCCATGCTATAATGGGCCGGAGAGTCTGGACGAACCCACGGAGGCCGGGATGAAGAACGCGCTCGTGGAGTGCCTGGGCACACTCTTCGTCGTGCTGGTCATCGGCCTAACGGTCATCGCGCCGGGCGCGGGGTCGATGGCGCCGCTGGCGATCGGCTCGATCGTCATGGTGATGGTCTACGCTGGCGGGCCCATCTCCGGCGGCCACTACAATCCGGCGGTGACGCTGGCGGTGTGGCTGCGCGGCAAGTGCCCGACGAAGGACGTCCCCACCTACATGGGCGCGCAGGTCGTCGGCGCGGTGCTGGCAGCGCTCCTCGTGGGCTTGTGCAAACCGAAGAGCTACGTCACCCCGATGTCCGTGCAGGTGGTGCCGGCTCTGCTAGTGGAGCTGGCCTTCACGTTCGCGCTGGCCTTCGTCGTGCTGCAGACGGCCACGTCCAAGAAGTCGGCAGGCAACTCCTACTTCGGCCTGGCGATCGGCTTCACGGTCCTGGCGGCGGCCTACGCGGGCGGCGGCATCTCGGGCGGGGCGTTCAACCCGGCGGTGGCGATCGGCATCACGCTGATGGGCTTGAGTGCCGCGGGCAACCTCTGGATCTTCCTCGCCGCCAACCTGGCGGGCGGCGCGTTGGCCGCCTTCGTCTTTCGCCTGACCAACCCGAATGAATCCTAGCGGCCGATGCTCCCGAAGCCCGGTGCCGGTTTGCTATCATGCCCTTAGGATGACGGGCCTCGGATCGCGAGCGGTCACCGGCACGTGCGTGATGGCGGCGGGGCTGATCCTGGCGGGCTGCCAGGCGACGGGCCAACGATACGCCTTTCCCGCGACGTGGCCCGGGTCCGAGCCGCTCAGCGCCGAGGCGCCCACCGTGCAGGTCTTGCCTATCCAGATCCCGGTCCTCCCCGCGGAAGATCAGGCGCCATCCGGCGCGGGATTGCCGACGGCCGCGGTGCTCTCCGCGCTCTTCATCAAATATTTGCACGTCAATGGCCTCAACGCCACCCTGGAGCCGCCGAAGGGCTCCGGCGTGCGCTACCTCCTGCAGTGCCGCGTCCCGCGGCTGAGTTACGACGTCGGCGAGAGTTATCCCCAGGCGCGCATCTACCAGGCGGAGCTGGCCTGCGCGCTCTCCGATGCCCAGACGCAGCAGACGATCTGGCAGCGCCAGCTCAGCCAGCGGTACGACAAGACGGTGCTGGTGGACCTCATGACGAAACTGCCGACCGTCGCCCACGAGGACGCGCGGATCATGTACCGGGAGTGCATCGTGCCGCTGTGGGATGCGATGGCGCAGAGCGTGGGGACAGTCGTGGTGAGCCAGCGGCAGGAGACGTCGGCGCTTCCACCACAGGGTTTTCCTGAGGCGACGCTGCCTGCGGCGCCGGAGTCGCCCTGACGAGCGCGGGGGTTACGAGCGGGTATCGCTGGAGGAGGCGGTCGGAGCGGAGGGGGCGGGCGTTGACGCGTAGGCCCGGACGGCCTGACGGACCGCTTGCTCCATCAGCGCCATGACCTGCCTGGCCTCCACCATGGCCCGGTCCATTTCTTTCACGCGCCGTTCAGCGATCGCGACCTTCGCTAGCGAGGGCGTTGCCGTCGGAGTCGGCGTCAACGCGATGGAGGGTGCAGGGACGGCCGCGTGGCGCTGCGCGATCGATGCGCGCGCAGGCGCGGGCGGGATGGCGCCGCGGTGCGTGAGGAGCACGGCCGCCGCCAGTAGCGTCGCGCATGCCGCCGCGCGCACACCGATGCGCGAAACACTTCGGCGGCTGATCCACCGGGGCCTCGGCGCGTGATGCAGACGAGCCGCCGGGTTCGGTGGAGGGCTTGGCTGGTAGGTCAGGAGCAGTCGCTGCGCGGGCGGGGTGTGGAGCGTTCGCCGCTCAGATCGCAGGCTGTCCAGTCTCCGGTCTCGCTTGAGCAGCTTGCTCATGCACTTCCCTCCTAGATTCCGCCACGAGCAGGGGCCTATTCTACCCCCAGAGGAGCCGTAGTACAATAGGCATGATGCGCGGTCCCTGGAGCCGATGGTCCCGGACGACGTGCGGCCTGCTGGCGCTGGCTGCCGGCGGGCTGCTGTCGTCGGTGAGCGACGCGGAGGTGGTGCGCCTGAAGAACGGGAATCGGCTGGACGGCGAGGTGGTGTCCATGACAGATGCGGAGATCGTGATCGACATCCCCGGGACAGGGACGTTGACCTTCAGCCGGGACGAAGTCGCCTCGGTCGAGGAGTCCGGCGAGAAGCGCTATGAGTACGCCGAACCCGATGCCCCCAAGGCCGGCGCATCGAAGAAGGACCGGACGGATGAAGCCGCGTTCACGCGGCGGGCTCACGCCGAGGACGCCGAGAACTTCTTCTACAAGGCGGCGAAATGGGAACCGGCGCCCTCCAGCGATGAGTCCAGCGACTACGCGATCAACGCCCTCAAGCGCTCGCGGGACCTCTATGAGCGGGCCATGCGGGCGGCGCAGAAGGCGCTTGAGCTGGATCGGTTCTACGAGGCGAGCCAGGAGGAGGCGCTGGCGATGAAGCGGCTCGTCCAGGACGCCCGGTCGCGCATCGCCGCGCTCTCCGAGCGGCTGCGGGAAGCCGAGCAGCGCGCCGAGGCCAATGCGAAAGCCAAGGAAGAGGAGCGCCGCGGCTTTGCCATCGGCGAGCTCGGCGATCAAGGCAGCCCCAAGCCGTTCCAGTAACGCACACGGTGCACGGGGCCGTGGTAAAATAGTGCGATGGAACAGACCCTTGCTGAGCTCTGCGAACAGCTGCACGGCGAGCTGATCGGGGATGGCTCGACCATCATCCGGGGCGTCAACGCGCTCGATGAGGCCGAAGCGGATGAGCTGACCTTTGCGGAGGATTCCCAGCGGCTGGCCCAGGCCCTGGCCGGCCACGCCGCCGCCATCCTGGTGCCCACAGACATCCGTGATCTGCGGGGACGCTCCGGCATCCGGGTGTCGAATCCGAAGCTGGCCTTCGCGTTGCTGCTGGAGGTCTTCCACCCCGAGGCGCCCTCCTCGGTGGGCGTGCATCCGACGGCGGTGCTCGGGAAGAACGTCCATCTGGATGAGCACGTGTCCATCGGTGCGCACGCGGTGATCGGCAACGACGTGTCGGTCGGGTGGGGGAGTAGCCTCGCGGCCGGCGTGGCGATCGGAGACGGCGTGACCATCGGCAAGCGCTGCGTCCTGGATCCCAACGTCGTGGTGTACCGGCAGACCCAGATCGGCGATCACGTGCTCATCCACGCCGGCACGGTCATCGGGGGTGACGGGTTCGGCTACGTCTTCCACAACGGCGCCCACGTGAAAGTGCCGCAGGTCGGCAACGTGGTGATTGAGGATGACGTCGAGATCGGCTGCAACGTCTGCGTCGATCGCGCCACGATCGGCTCGACGGTGATCCGGCAGGGCACCAAGATCGACAATCTCGTCCAGATCGCGCACAACGACCGCATCGGCAAACACGTCATGCTGGCCGGCCAGGTGGGGCTTTCCGGCAGCGTGACGGTCGGCGACTACACGGTGATGGGCGGCAAGGCCGGAGTGGTGGATCACGTGCAGATCGGCGAGCGCGCGCAGGTCGGGGCGGCGAGCGTCGTGACCAAGACGGTCAAGGCCGGCGAGGCGGTGTGGGGCTATCCCGCGCGCGCGCTGCGCAACGCGAAGCACCAGATGGCCGCGATCGCCCGGCTGCCCGCGATGGCGCGGAGCCTGGCGCGCCTGGTCGTTCGCATGCGGCAAAGCGAGGAACGGATTGGCCGTCTTGAGGAGCGCGCCCGCTCCACCCCATCCAAGCGGTAGCCGGCCAGCCGGGTTGACACCCCTGGGCTGCGTGATCGTGTGACCGGATGCGAATGAGCCGAGCTTCTGTGCGCGCTGTCGTCGCCCTGTGGCTGGCGTGGATGCTGCCGCTGCAGGCACCCGCAGCGGCCGACACCGTTCGACTGAAGGGCGGCAAGACGGTCGACGGCACCATTGTGCGGGAAGACGCCAGTGTCGTCGTCATGGTGGTCAGCGGCGTGCCCCAGTTCTTTGCCCGCGTCGATGTGGAAGCGATCAGCCGCAGCGGCGCGCGGTTCGTGACGCCGACCGCGGTTCATGAAGCCGCCGCCGTCACGCCCGCGGAGCCGATCGAGCTGAACGTGCGGCTGATCGGCCGGATCCGGACGCGGCTGACCACGTTCCATTGGGCGCTGCAGTCCTACCGGAATGCCCTGCGGTCTACCGCGGCCGGACGCACACGGCAGGCATCGGCTGAAGTCCATCTGGCGGCTGAAGGGCTCCTGCCCCTGCACGGCGGTCGCTTCGATCCCTTCAGCGCGCTGGCCGATGTGCTGATCCTCCTTGGCCTGTGCGCTCCCACACTGTGGCTCGCCCTGCTGCTCGTCAAGGAAGGGCGCAGTTTCACGCGGATCGCGGAGCTGCTCGTCGTGGGCTACGGTCTCGCGATGCTGGGCATGACGGGCACGCGGCTCGCCGACCTGCTCTGGGTCGGACTGCTCGGCATTCCGGCGACCTTCGGTGCGATGGGCCTGCTGCTGGCATGGATGTTCAATATCGAGCCGCGCCGGGCCGCGCTGGCGCTGACCCTGGCGATCGGCCTGACCCTCGGCACCGAGTACCTCCTCGTACGCGCCCACCTCATTTGAGCGCCTCGCCACGACCACGGATGGCACGACGGCGGATGGCTCCACTGGCCGCAGCCCTCATCGTGCTGATCGGCGTGGCACCGGGCCTGGCGGATGAGGACGTAGCACCCGCCACGGAGGAGCTTCGCGTGACGCTGGCCACGTCGCAGACGACGTGGGCGGTGGGCGAACCGATGCGCTTCGAGGCCACCCTAACGAATCAGGGGAACCGGACGAAGTGGTTTGATCTGTTTGGCGATCTGGATGAGATCTACGAGGGCAAGCGGCGCTCCGCCGTCGTCGTGAGCTGCTGGTCGCTGGTGTGGCGTGGGGTCGAGGGGTTGCCCGGTCCTCGGCGAGGCCGCTACACCCTCGCCACGGAGCAGTTTGTCCGCCTGGCCCCCGGCGCATCCTATGCCAAGCGGCTCGTGCGAACGGCGCCGGAGCTGGCACCGGGTCGTTATCTGATCACACTCGCCTATGTCCCGCGGATGGCCGGATCCTCCTTTAGCCTGCCGGATCGGTGGGAGGAGCAACAGGGCTTCGCGGATCCGATGTGGATCGGGATGGCCTATTCCAACGAGGTGACGGTTCAGATCGTCGGGCGCTCCCAAGCGCCGTGAGGCCGACCCAGCCATGCGCCTCGTCGTCAGCGGATCGTCCGGCCTGATCGGATCGGCGCTGGTGCCGTTTCTAGCCTTCCAGGGCCATCAGGTGTTTCGATTGGTGCGCTCGACCCCGCGGCCCGCGGACGCGGCGATCCACTGGGATCCGGCCGCCGGCACGATCGACGCGTCGGCGCTCGAAGGCATCGACGGCGTGGTCCATCTGGCCGGCGAGCGCATCGTCAGCCGCTGGAGCGCCCAGAAGAAGGTGGCGATTCGGGAGAGCCGCGTCCGGAGCACGCAGCTGCTGGCGGAGACGTTGACGCGCCGCACGCGGCCGCCGAAGGTCTTGGTCTGCGCCTCCGCCATTGGGTACTATGGCGACCGCGGCGACGAGCTGCTCCATGAAGCGAGCGCTCCGGGCAGCGGATTTCTCTCCGAGGTCTGCCAGGCCTGGGAAGCGGCGTCGGCGTCGGCGGCATCGGCGGGCGTGCGCGTCGTCCATCTGCGGATCGGCATCGTCCTCGCCCGTACCGGCGGTGCGCTCGCCAAGATGCTGCCGCCCTTTCAGCTGGGGTTGGGTGGGGTCATGGGAAGCGGCCGGCAGTATTGGAGCTGGGTGGCGATCGACGACGTGCTCGGCGCGGTGCAGCACGCGCTGGGCACCGACGCCCTGCGGGGTCCGGCCAACGTGGTGGCCCCCGCGGCCGTGACGAATCGGGAGTTCACCAAGATCCTCGGCGCCGTGCTGCGGCGGCCCACGATCGTTCCGGTGCCCGCGTGTGCCGCACGGGCACTCCTGGGCGAGATGGCGGATGCGCTGTTGCTCTCCAGTAGCCGGGTTGAGCCGAGACGCCTGTCGGAGACGGGCTACGTCTTTCGCTATCCCCAGTTGGACGGCGCGCTGCGCCACGCGCTCGGCTGATGAACCGGCGCGGCCTCCCGCGGCTCATCGGGGGGATCGGGGTGGGGGTCGTGCTCGCGGCGTCTGCCGCGGAGGTCGGCACGGCGCGGCCTGCGCGCGGTGAGGATCGTGACGAAGCCATCACCGTCGGCAACCGCCTCCGGCACTACCTCTTGCACGTGCCGCCAGCTTTCCGACAGCCAGCCGCGCTCATCCTCGTGCTGCACGCGCACGGGGGCGACGCCCGCCAGGCGGCGCGCGTCTCCGGGATGTCGGCCAAGGCGGACGCGGAAGGGTTCTTCGTCGCCTACCCCAATGGCAGCGGCTGGCGCGACGTCAATCGGAGTTGGAACGCCGGCCACTGCTGCGGCTATGCGATGAACGCCCAAGTCGATGACGTGGCGTTTATCCGGGCGCTGATCGCGCACCTCGTGACCACCCAGCCGATTGATCCGGGGCGCGTGTACGCTGCCGGCATCTCCAACGGCGCGATGATGGCGCATCGCCTCGGCTGCGAGCTGTCGGATCGGATCGCGGCCATCGCGCCGGTCGCCGGGACGCTGGGTGCTAGCGCCTGCGCGCCGTCGCAGCCAGTCTCCGTGCTCATGATCCACGGGACGTCGGATCCGTACGTGCCGTATGCCGGCGGCCGGGGCGCGGCGACCCGCGATGGGCGCGTCGATCGTTCGGCATCGGACGTGGCGTCGTTCTGGGTGGCGCAGAACCGCTGCCGCAGCGAGCCTGACATCGAGGAGCGCGGGCGGATCCGGCGGGCGCGGTATGCCGGCGGCGCCGAGGGAGCCGAAGTCCTCCTCTATGTCATTCGAGGCGGAGGCCACGCCTGGCCTGGCGGGGCGCGGGGATGGCGCTTCGGTGCTGCGCCCAGCCCGGAGTTGGCTGCGACGGAGGTGATGTGGGACTTTTTCTCGCGCCACCGCCGGTGACGGGAACCTGCGCAATTTTTTGCT
>Ga0247727_10002833_pt1 | contig 39080 bp, 51 predicted proteins | sample WisWelCaveWW1625_FD_202498 | JGI IMG/M metagenome (GOLD analysis project Ga0247727, IMG submission 202498) | Biofilm microbial communities from Wishing Well Cave, Virginia, United States - WW16-25 | ecosystem: Environmental > Aquatic > Deep subsurface > Groundwater > Cave microbial mat | place... | reverse complement strand
TCGCGGGCGGCGAGGGCGTCGCGGGCGTCGAGGGCGGCGAGGGCGGCGAGGGCGGCGCGGGCGGCGAGGGCGGCGCGGGCGGCGCCCGCGACGCGGGCGGCGAGGGCGTCGCGGGCGGCGCGGGCGTCGCGGGCGTCGCGGGCGGCGCGGGCGTCGAGGGCGGCGCGGGCGTCGAGGAATGTGTGCGCTGTGATAATCTCGGTAGGCGCTGGCTGCTTGAGCGCAGCATAATGCCGCTGGAACGCCGCACGGATCGCGTCTTCGTTCGTCGTCGGATCGGTCGGCCACGCGTCCAGGGCGGCGATATAGCGCTCGAGCAGGGCCTTCGAGGATTCCATGCGTCGCATCATCCCCTTCCGTTCAGCCACCAGTCCCACGCCAGACAGGCGATCGCGGTTCCGCCGGCGGCCAGCGCGAACAACGCCCCGTACAGCTCCCTCTCCATCAGCCCGGCACCATCCATCCGGCGCCCTCTTCCATCGCCACGAACTCCCCTACGTGCATCGCGTACAGGCCGTCCGGCAAGCCATGAGCGGCGGCGCACTCGAGAATGGCGGCCGGGAGTTCCAGTGCCGCCCGCAGGCCCAGATCGTCGCCGAGGTAGTGCCCGAAAGGCACGGTTCGGGCCAAGTGGGCGAGCCGTGCGACGCACCGCCGCTCCTCCTGCGTGGCGAACACGCCCGTGCGTCTGATCTTCACGACCCCACCTCCGCCACCGGCGCCGGGAGCTCTTCGAACCGCAGATCGAGGTGACGTCCTGCGGCCTGCTCGACGGCGCGGGAAAGCTGTGCCGTCAGCCGGCTCCGCAGCCACTCGATGGCGTACGCCGACGGAGCGCCGACGGTCAGCGAGTCGTCCTCCACGCGCAGCCCCGTTGTTCCCCGCAACCAGGTCGAGTAGTTTGACGGCGTCATCGTCGACCCGAGCTCGGCGAGCACGCGGTCCCAGATCAGCGAGGCCGTGGCGGCGTCCTTCCCCGTCAGCGGCGTCGTCGCTGCGTTTAACTGCCGGCGATCAGCGCGCCGCTGTCGCGTCCAACCTTCCTCCCAACGGTCCACCGAATGTCGGCGCTCGTGCTCCAAACAACGGCGGAGATAACCCCCCGGGTTCTTTAGGTCGGGGTTGGCCGTAAACCGCCCCGTCCGGTCGTCGAGGACGGTCACGTCGTAGCGCGTCATGGCGGCGAGGATGCGCCGTATCCCGTGGGTTCGGACGAACCGTTCTGGCGACATCGTTTCGAGCTCCCGAGCCAGCCAGCTCGCCAGTAACTTCGCCGCCAGCTCCTCCGCCGATCGCGCGCGCCGCCGCCCGCGTCGGCGCGCGGTGGTGAGTGGTGGTGAGTGGTGAGTGGTGAGTGGTGAGTGGTGAAGTGAGTGAGTGAGTGAGTGATTAACGTCTCTCTTTAAGAGATCTTCGTCGTACGCGCGCGCCCGTGCGCGTGAGGCCTTCTCCTCCTCGGTCGGCGGGACGACGTGCAGAAACGGGACTTGGCGGGCTGGTTCGCCCATGATGGGTTGCCTCCTTCCAGGCTACGAAACGGTTTCAACATGGGGACAATGGCACAGCCGCCGCCGGTTTGTCAAGCTCTGAGGCCTCGCCAGATACGAGTTGACCTCCTGATTACGGATCAGGTGGTCAACCCCCTGACTCGATCCACCCGCCTAAGCCCCTGCCCCGACAGGCCCCCGGCGACGGCTCCGCCGACCTTGCGGAGCTCTGCGGAGCGGGCGCGACCAGGGACGAGAAAACAGCGGCGCCCCCCGGCAAGGAGGGCGCCGCTGCAACCCTGGAAGGATACCGCAATTATAACAGGCGCGTAAGCGCCTGTCTAGTTGTCCGCCTAACCGACCACCTCTCGCCCCCGCTAACCCGCCCGCTATCGCCCTCTCCAAGCCGCTTCGGTTAGCGTCGCTGAATGGGGTTCAGGAGGTCGCTGGTTCGAATCCAGTCGCCCCGACCAGAACAAGCACCTATCGAAAAGGGTGTGCTACAATGTGGTCGTACAACTCGCCGGTTTCCCTCACTGGGGCTTGCCTCCAGGCGACGGTTTCAACACCCGGCGAGGAGAACGGCGAACGGCGTGGCCCCTCGGTCGCAAGACCCGGGGGCCACGCCCGTTTCCTCTACCCAACTCTTGTCGACTGGCAAACGCGCGCGGGGACTGGCTCGATAGGAGGAGGTCAACGAGATGACGCTCGATGATCAGCGCATCAGGGATGTGATGGGGCTTATCGCTAGGGACACAGCGGCCGCCATCACCGGAGGCCAGGTCTCCTACGCCGGAGTGGAGCCGGCGGCGGCTGTCGCTTGGCTAAGCCAGCAAACGTCGTATCGGCTCAAGGGGAACGGTCGAGCTGCGGTCCACGCTATCTGCTACCTCTTCGTCGCAGAAGATGAAGAAGCGCTCGCAGCCGTGCGCCGACAGATTGGTTCGGCTCTCCCTCGAGGTCGGAGGCTGTGAAGACCCCGGCCTCGCGCTCTGTCGCTAGCACTTCGTACTCAACCATGTAAGGCCCTCCTTCGCTAGAACGTCCTTGCTACCCTGATGGTGGGAGGTTGTCTATGCCGACCGCCGTCGCGGAGCGACCCACGCCCTTCCAGCTGCTCGCCGCGCTGAAGGCGCGCACCGGCCACTCGTTCTTCGAGCTCCTGGCCTACGCCGGGACCTGCCATACCTTCTGCCTCACCGTCGACCAGGCGCTCCTCGTCCTCGAGCGCTCCGGCTCGCCCGACGCCGGCGCCGACGCCATCGTGCGCGGTCCCCTCGAGGAGCTGCTCGCCGAGACGCCGCGCGCTCCCGACGCCATCGTGCCCTGGTGGGTTCTCTGACGCCCTGGTCGTCTACCCGCCGATAATATCGCCAGGGTAGGCCCCTAATCCCGCCGCTCCGGCGCGCACAGCGCCGAGAGACGGCGAAACCACCTACGCCCATGTACCAGGCCGGTTCCTGCTTTTCGGCCTCGTTCTTGGCAGATGTTCAGGAACCGGCCTCCCGGCGGGCCCGATCAGGGCCCCGCGAGGCTCTTTCGGCGCCAGCGCATCCGTCAGCTGAGAGAGCCTGGACGTGGCGCCCCTCGCGGGGCCCTGGCCGGGCCCGCCCGCCCGGCGCGAGCGGGGAAGGGCGCAGGACACCTGCGCCCCCGGCCCGCGAGGGCGAGACGAAGCCCCCCGCGACCGGGTCGCGCCGTTGCCGACCGCGCCGTCCTGCGCCCCCGCTCGCGCTGGGCTTTCAGCGCGCCGACGGGAGCTGGAGTCTGGCCGGACCGAAGGCGAGCACGGTCTCCGCCCCCGAGTTCGTGCGCTTGAGCGCGTGCTGGTATGTCCCTGGCTGTAGGAGGAGCGCTCCCGTGCCAGAGTTGACTGTGTCGTCGTCTGCGATCGCAACGTCGACGATGGCGTTCGGCCCGTCGAAGATGTTGATGCCGCTGCCCGACGGCGTGGCCTTCGCGATCAGCGCCGGCGCCGACTCGTAGGCCCCCTCCCGCAGCGACCAGGCCAGAGTCCAGCTCGTGATGTCCTCCATCGCGTAGCCCCTGAACCCCGTCTGGACGGCGCCGGGCAGCGCGCTGACGGCCAGCGACGTGTCGCCAAAGGCCGCGGCGGCCGAGAGTGTCGCGACGACGCCGGCGACGTTCTTGCCGTGTGGGCGGAACCGCACCTTCGCCCCGGACGCGATCGGCTCCAGCAGCGGCCTGACCAGGATGGTCGTTGCGTTCTTCACCGCCCGCTCTGTGACCTCGACCGCCTCCCCGGTGCCGACGTAGAACCGCAGCGTCTTGTCCTCGCCGAGGAACCACGCCTTGTCGAACCCAAACCCGATCGGCTGCAGCGCGCTCATGTCTCAGCTCCTTCCGCTAGATGATGTCCTGTCGATGGCCGGCGCCGACCAGCACCAGCTGCTGGTGCCCCCAGAGGTGGAGGATCGCCGGCGAGACGATGCCCGACACGATGGCGAGCAGCCCGAACTGCTCGGCGCTCGCGATGCTGCCCGGGCGGATCACGACCACGAACAACGGGGCGCCGAAAGCCTCGGCTGTGGCCAGCCCCGCCGGTCGCAGGATGGCGACCAAGCGCGGCGAGCCCAGCGCTTCAGCGGACGCGACGCCCGCCGGTCGCAGCAGCGCGATCAGCCGCGCTGCTGCTCCAAACACCTCGGCACTGACGATGCCGGCTGGCAAGATAGTCACGGCCTGCTGCACGATCGGCGCGCCGAAGGCCTCCCCGCTCGCGATGGCGACGGCCACGATGCGCCCCAGCAGCCGGTGCGACCCGAAGGCCTCGCCGCTCGGGATGCCCGCCGGCCGCAGCAGCCCGACCAGGCGCGGCGCCGGCAGCGCCTCCTGGCTGGCGACGCCCGCCGGCCGCAGGAGGCCGAGCAGCCGCTGCGAACCATGGGCCTCGCCGCTATCAACCCCCGTTGGCCGGATCGTCGCCACCAGGCGAGCCGAACCGAACGCCTCCGCCGAGGCGATGCCGCTGGGGGCGATGGTATTGGGTGCGGCGCCCTCCAGGGGTCGGTTCCACAGGTAGACCGCGTGTGACGAGACGCGGAGCGGGCCGGCGGGCATCTACTCCTCCAGCAGCAGCTCGCCGATCACGTTGGGCTGGGTGCCCGCCGGGGTGACGCAGACGATGGCCAGGCGGTCGCCGCCGCCCATCACCGCGATCTTGTCGCCGTACTCGGCATAGGACATCTGCGGGTGTACGGTTCGCCGTCGGACGACATTGCCCAGCGTCGGCTCAGCGGTCGGCGTGTGCTTGCCCACGGTCTGCACCGTCTCATCATGATCGCTATCCGTCTTCTGGCCAGTCGGCGTGTTGGTGAAGGTTCCGTCCGAAGTCTGGAACACCAGCAGCACTTCGATGGGCTCAGCGGTCGTCGATATGCCCTTGAAGTTGACCGACCAGCCCTTGCACTTCACCCGCTGGTTCGCCGCGGCCTTCGCCTGGATGATCGTCTTGGTGGCGCTCGCCGCGAGCGCGATGTCGTCGCTGTTGAGGGCGAACTCTAGATCAGCCATGCGTCACCTCTCTCATCCCACCGCGAAGCGGTCAGGTTGTCGTTGTCGATGTGTCACCAGCACCGGAGGGCGGAGCGCTAGCGGAGGTGGAGCTGGCGGGCTCGTGTCCGTCGCCCCCAATGCGACCACCACCAGCCCCATCGCCGTCACGAAGATGTTCGTGGCAGCAGCGTCACGCCGGTGCCCAGCCTGAAGGCTGTCCACAACCGCCTGTGACCAGGCCCCGCCGCCGGGGGGCGTGTTCCAGAACGCCTCACGCTTGGTATACGTCGTCGGGAGTGTCTGCGAACCGTAAGTAAGTGCGCTATCCGTGCCACCGCCCGTGCGAATAAGCGCACCGTGAACAACAGCCTTGTCCGCGATGCTTGCCCTGAGCAAGAGCATTTCGCCGACGCCGATGATCGTGTTCGCCAGCGTGATCGTCGAAAGCGAGCTGGTCTGTTTCTGGTCGGCAGCATTCAGCCCTTCGTTGACAGTCGTATCGCCGTCGTTGAGAAAGTCGGTCACCCAGTCGTCCCAGCGCGTGTAATCTGCTGTACCAGCCGCTCCACCTAGCCCGTCCGCATACTGGTCGTGACTACCCTCAAAGTTGGGGTAGAACAGCGCCATCTCTGGGTAGTGAGCCTCGTTGAGGTCGTCGGTGGCGCTGGCGTAGAGCGCCCAGGCTGACCAGTAGCGATTCGTCCCGACGCTGGCCTGGCCACAGGTTAGGGCCTGAGCGAAGTCATCGAGAACATCGTGCGTGAATGTCGTGGAGATTTCGCTCGTCCCATTAATGAAGACATCCAGTGCACCCGTCGATTTCCGGTAGCGGACAGCAACACGTCGTACTGCCCCCACTGCGTAGGCCGCTGAGTCCGCGCCGATTTGAGCGTCCGTGTCCGTCCGCCAGAAGCGGAACTTGTGCTGACCAGAGACGTTGTAGCGGCGAAGGGAGACATAGGCCGTCTGGAAGGTTGCGTTATCAAACCAGGCGAGCGAGATCACATCTTCGTACTGGCCGTCGCTCGGCTGGCCATGCGAGTACTCGTAGCCCGCCCACCAGCGGTATTCCGTGGACGCGGGTGCTTGGGCAACATAGTTGCCAATACTCGTCGTCGTCAGTGTGGTCAGCGCCGTGCCGCCATACATTGACCAGCCGTGTGCGCCTGCCGCGATCCCGCCACGCACCGGCGTCCATCCCGAGAGATAGAACGCGGGGTCAGGGATGGTGCAGTGGATCTGGGCGATCTCTAGCTGAGCCACGTCTCCACCACGGTGATAGCGTCACGGAGGCGAGTCATGCGGATGTAGGCGAACCCTGTCCCGGTCACACCGATCTCAGCCGTCGGGAAGACGAGCCGCCAAGTCTGCGTCTTGCGGCGCCCCTCGTTAGCCACGCCCGGCTGGAACTGCGCCCAGACCGGCCAGTCAAGGGCACGCGGGTACTGCTGGCCAGCGGCAATCAGGCACGCCTTGAGGAGCGGCTGCACCAACGCCATGCCGCCCGAAGTCTGCGGAAAGAGGTTGACGACCTGCACATCAGAGGTCGGCAGGTTGACCGCCACCCAGCACATCGCCGGCGCAGGCGTGTCCTCGTAGCGGATGATGTTCGTCGGTTCGCGGAACATCTCCCGCAGGTCTTCAGGCGAGGTGGTGTAGTCGGGTAGTAGCTCCTTCAGCCAGGTCCGCAGCCGCGAGGCGTCGGCCAGCTTAGCGACCGGATCGTCGGCAGGCGGCCGGGTCGCCACAGGCTATCGGCTCCCGGGCGTGCCGAAGGCCTCGGCCGACCCGATGCCTTCGGCGCCGATGACGCCGGCCAGCTGTTGGCGCTCCTTATCGTTCATCGTCTCGACCTTCACGACGGCCGCGCGGCGGTCGCGCTCCGCTTGGATCTCGCGGCCGCGCTCTCGAGCCTTCCGCGCGAGCTCCGAAGCCCGCTGCTGTTCGCGATCGAGCGCCGCGTCGCTCAGCTTGGTCAGGTTACGCTGTGCCACGTCGAGCCTCCTTTGGCCGGGCCGGCGACGACCGCCGGCGTGCCGAACTGCTCCTTGGACTTCACCCCTCCGGGCAGATAACGCCGGAGGTCACGGTTCCAGGCTGCCTCCTTCGCCGCCTCCTGCTGGATGCCGCGGTGGTCGCTTAGGCCGAAGAAGGCGCCGCTACGGATGAGCAGCGCCTGGTCGAAGACGATGCCTGCCGCCTTGGCGTACTCCTCGGCCCGCTTCGCCTGCTGGTACATCGCCCGCGCCACGTCGAGGGCGACGTTCCAGGGCATCTCCGTCGCCCGGCCGTCTATGACGACCAGCACGTTCGCACCGTCCTGCGTCGCCGTGATCTCGCGCCGGGCCATCAGAGCTTGAAGATGCGGTTCGCGCCGTTGTCCCAGACGACGGTGATGTCGGATCCTGAGGGCGTGAACGGTAGGCCGGTCGCGGTGTCGATGTTGGCGATCAGCGACGAGGTCGACTCCACGCCCGTGTCCTCGTAGATGTCGAGGCTTTCGAACTGGTCTCCAGAGACGGCCGTCACCGTCACGTCCGCCGCGTCAGCCACGCCGTCCGTCGCCGTCTTCGCCGTGAACGCTCCCGACGTCGCCACCCGCGACGCGGCCGCGCGGTCGTCCAGGTTATCGTCGACCGCTAGGTCGATCGTGTCGTCGGCCTCGTCGACGAAGACGAGCTTGATAGTGGCGCCGTCCCAGTCGAGGTTCCCCGCCAGGAAGTCCTCTCGCGCCTGGTCGTAGAGTGCGTTAGCCATGGCTCCCTCCCCTCACACCACCCGCATCCGCAATTCGTCGACGTCGGCGGCGGTCCTCATGCTCTGCGCCTGTCATCTCGATCACCGAGGGTTCGCGGGTCGGCCCGTCCCAGCCGCACTGGAGACACTCGCCCTCAAGCCACAGCGCGCCGCCGCAGCGCGGGCAGCCCGCCAGCCGCCTCCACGTTGGATAGAGCTCCCGCAAGCTGATCTCTCGCACCAGCAGGAAGCCATCATCCCCCATGACACTTACGAGTCAGGCCCCGCCTCCCACCGCCTCGGCGATCTTCGCGAACTTCGCCTCGTGCTCCGCGATCCGCTCCTGCACCTCGCGCCAGAGCTGCGCGTTCGCCTGATCGTCCGGCAGGTTGGGCTCCTCGCCCTGTCGGGCGATGTGCTCCGCGACGCGTTGCTTGAGCGCCAGGTGGTCGTCATACGCGGCCTTCAGCAGCGCGCGGTTGTCCCGCGTGTGCTGGCCAACAGCTGCGAGCAGCGTTCGCAGCCCGTTGTCCGCCACCTTCAGTTCCTCAATCGCCTTCCGTGCTACTTCGTCCATGTCGTCCTCCTCGGGCGGCTCGAAGCTGAACTCCCGCAGCCGCGTGTAGATGCTGTGCCCCGGGCACGCCGTCCGGTTCAGGTCACTCGCGAACGCCCAGTCCTGGTGCCCCGTGATCGTCTGAAGTTTGGGCGCCATCTGCTTCTGCCGGTGATGCCACTCGTTGATCGCCGGCAGCCACGGCGAGATGTCCAGGCGGTTATCTTCGAAGTTGCCGCCCCACGAGGTCGCTAGCTGCGTGATGTTCAGGTACTGCCCGTCGCGGCCCTTCCCCGCCGTGTGCGCGCCGGAGCGCACCCAGCCCCGACCCTCGCAGATCGTCACGCTTGCGTCCGTCATCAGGTAGCCGAGGAAGTTGTACGGAACATCGAGGAAGCCGCCGCCCAGATCGGGGCGGGCCTGCTGGATCCGCCGCGCGTTCGCCTTTACCTCGGCAACGTTCTCCCAGACGTTCGGGCTCGTGTCCGGGTCGACCGACACGGTGTGGTGGTTGACGCTACCGAGCCGCTCGCTCAGCGCGATGTCTCGCTTGCCCGGTCGCGGGTCGTCCCGCCCGCCCAGGCGGTACGGGATCGCATCTGCGCCCCAGGCTTGCCGGTCCAGAAAGATGACGCTCATTCGTACCTCCGTACTGCCAGGCCTGCGGCGAGCAGCGCATCCTGGAGCAGCTGCCCGTCCGACCGCCGGTAGATGTATCCCAGGTAGCGAGCGAAGTTGTCAGCCTTGTCGGTGAGAGGCAGCTTCTCTGTCTCCACGATCAGCGGCCACTCGCGAACCTTCGGATCGTCGGAGTCGATCGCGGCGTGGTGCAGCCAGTCGCGAACGAAGGTAGTCGCCTCCGCCCCCGCCTTCCTCTCCGGCGTGTCGACCACGAACAGGCGGACCGGCTCGACGTGAAAGCTGCGGTAGAACGTGTCGGCGAAGAGCTCGACCGTGTCGCCGTCCCGGACCTTGTGCACCCGGGCGCGACAAATCCAGCGCAGCTCCGGCATCGGCCTCTCCATCATCGCGCTAGACTCCGCAGCTTCGGGAGCGGCTCGCGCTTCCGCGTCAGCCAGCGGGTCGAAGCGCGCTCATCCAGGTACATCAGGAACGTCCGCTCTGCCCCGCAGCGCCAGCAGACGCCCCGCCCCGCCTCTCCGATGCGCCACAGGTGCACGCACGACGACGGATAGCGCTCAGCCAGCGGCACGTTAGAACGCTCCATGGCCCCCCTCGTCTCCCTCGATGGCGTCGACGCAGTGGCCCGGGTCGACGCGGTCGAGCTGCCCGCAGGCCCAGCGCGAGAACCGCGATCGGTGCAGCGCCTTCCCCATCCGCGAGCTCACCGTCTCGTCCGGGTCCCCGGCGCCGAGCGCGTTGCCCAGCTGGTCGATCGCGATCGCGACGCCGTGCAGCCAGCGCAGCGCAAGCCTCACGGTCCGCCGCCCTTCTTCGCGCCGTCGTAGACGCCGTAGCCGAAGAAGGGCGCCGCGGCGATCAACCCGGCATAGCCCGCATCGTAGAGGGTCGCGATGTCCAGGTCCTGCGCCGCGCCCGCCTTGAGCACGAACAGCGCGAAGGCGAAGACGGCGGCGACGCCACCGCGCCAGAGTCCCGTGCGGTACTCTTCCTTCACTTGGTCACCTCCATCAGCCAGGCCGTGATGAGCACCCAGCCGATCACTGTCGCCCCCACGATGGGGCGCGTGTAGTTGCTGATACCGGGCGCCAGCTCCGGCGCCTGCTCGAGCACGCTCGCTCTCAGCAGGAGCGCGACCAGGCAGACGAACGCGGCGAACGCCCCGGCGGTGATCGGCCAGACGGAGCGCGGGCGCGGGCGCTGCATCAGCCGCACTCGCAGCGTCCAGCGGATTACCGTGGGGACAGCCACGAACAGCCCGGCGCTGTAGACGGCCATCTCAACGATCTCTCTGTCCATACGGCCTCCACCGGCGCAGGGCGCCGTTCAGGTGGCGGAGGTCGTCCTCGATGCGCTCTCGCTTGGCAACCGCCGCCCGCTTCTCATCATTCGCCTCGCGATAGGCCGGCGAAAGCAGCCTGAGTACGAGCCGTATTACCATCATCTTGCCCGTCCCCTCGCCGCCAGAACGCCTTCCAGCAGCGCCGTGACGCGGCCGAGTTGCTTGGTGTTGTCGCGCAGCTCGCCGAGCAGGAAGCGCTGGAAGGCGAACCAGCCTGCATTCGAGGCGGCGAGGAGCCCGATCAGGGCCAGCACGACCGCGTCCTGGCCTTCGCTGGGCGTGACCGCCTGGAGCAGCACGTCGACCATCACAGCCCCAGCCATTCCGCGCTCATATAGATGCCCTCGGCGGCGACCAGCGCCAGGGAGCCACCACTATCCTGGATGACTCTGGCGTCGACCTTATCGTCCTCGACGAACTGGCGCCGGAGCGTACCGTGGACGGTGGTGAGAAAGAGCGCCGAGTTCACGCGGTCGTAGGCGAAGCGGCCCCCTAACACCGCTGTGCCGTTCAGGAAGAAGCGCAGCCCGCGCACCGTGCCCCCTGTGCTCGCAGCGAAACAGGCAAAGAAGCTGACGGCCCAGAAACCCAGATAGCGGAGCACGATCTCGTCGTTCGTCAGGTCACAGATTTCCGAGCCTGCTGTCTGCTGACCATCGTCATAGCCAGCGTCCTTGTCCCGCGTGTCGAAGAGCACCTTCGTTTCCGTGTTGTTCGCGATCGACTGGTCGGTAGAGCGGGACATCTTCGCCGTCGGGAACACGCCCTTCGGCAACAGGCGCACGCCGCGTAGGTAGGACGCGCTCTGCCGGCTGTGACGCTCGTCGGCGAGCGTCACCAAGGGAGCGGTCGGGTCCAGCCGCAGGGCCATCTACGCCGCCTCCTCCAGCGTCATCGTGAGCACGGGCACGCCCGTCGCCTCGGCATCCAGCCGCAGCCCCTCGCAGAAGAACAGCCCCTCGATGCCGAAGTGTCCCTGGCCCGTCTTGTGCTTCAGCCAGACCGGCTCGCCGATCTCCCTCCCCAGCACGTCGAGGAGCGACTCGGTGTCGACACCCCTGATCCGGACCTCCACGACGGCCGGGCCGACGCTGTACTTGTTCTCCGCCCACGTCGCGAGGTCGGTCATCGCCTGCGTCCGGCTGCCCTGACCTGGCATCTCCAGTTCCATGACGGGATCGCCGGAGCCGACCTGGACGAACGAACGCTCCGTCGCCTGACGAGCGCACACGCGGGCTCCGACGAGGAGCCGCATGATCGTCTGACCTCCACCAGGAGCCTTGATCTTCACGTCTCCGGAGCGGCCGTAGTTGATGAGGTACGGCGTGTTGATGCCGTTGTCCGCCGCCCAGCCGGAGATCGGCAGCGCCGCCGCGCCGGCGCGGCGGGCAATCAAGGGACCAGCCTCGCCGTCGGTCGCGTAGTCGGCGAAGAACGTCCTTAGCGCGTTGGCGCCGAGGGCCAGTGGCACTGGCTCCAGCGACCAGGCGATCTTCGCCCGATCGCCCGCTGGCGCCGGCACCGCGCTGATGTCGCCGTGACTGCCCACTTTCACAGTGCGCGCCAGCGACGACGGCGGCTCCTGGTAATCCTGGAGGAGGTAGAGCTGCCCGTCCTCCGGCGCGTCCGAGAGGCGCAGAGTCGGGGTGTTGAGAATCGGGTCGGTGGGATCACGCCGCGAGTAGTCTTCGAAGACGAGATCGCCATCGCCCGCCTCGTAGTACCAGCCGCCTACTGACGCCGCCAGTTCGTCGAGCACGAGCCCGGCGCGGCGATGGAAGGCGTCGATGTATTCGACCTGGACCGACCACTTCGAGCCGATGGGAAGGTCGCTCTTCACCACCTGGGGCGTGCCGGTGCCAGAGTAGATCGGCGAGACGTGGACGCCATCGACCCAGATTTTGCCCGTGAACGTCTCGTCGGACTGAATCCGCACCCAGAGGTTCGTCTCGCCCGCCGTGAGCGTCACGGTCAGGCTCATATACGTCCAGATGCCGGTACTGATGATGGCGGTGGTCGTCTGAACGGCGGTGAGCGTGCCAATCGCGGAGAGCTTGACGCTCTTGTTGTGCGCCCCCGCGTTGCCAGCCTGCATGAAGCAGGAGATGTGGTAGGGCTTCCCCGGCGTGAGGTTGGCGATCAGGTTCGTTTCCTTGCCGTCGCCGATGGCGTCGACGCCGATCTCCATGACGTTGTCGCCCTCGAGCGCATCGTAAGCAACGGGGTCATCGCCGGCGGGCGTCCCGGTATCGAGCGACTGGTCGAAGCTGGTTGGCGTGCCGACACTCGTCCAGACATCGCCATCGAAGCGGAAGGCCCCGTCACGCATCGCCTCGCCGGTGAGACCCAAGACCCGCTGAGAGACCTGGCCCTCGATAATGTCGAGCACCCGTTGGAGGATGTTGCTGCCCTTCTTGCGTGAGAAGGGCCCGCACGAGATGTTGACGCCGAGCGTCGTCTCGCTCAGGCCGGTTGCCTGGAACGTCGCCCGGCCCACCATGTGCGAACGGCTCGCCGCCAGCTCGCGCAGCTCGCCGGTGAACTTCGTGAAGATCGGGTTGGCCGTGCGCGTCGACTGGCTGGCGTGGGCCGTGCCCGCCCACGAGCAAGCGGGCTGATCGCCGTCGCAGTACAGGCCCGCGCTGGCGCCCGTCTCCGCCTGAGCGCCGTCCAGGTAGATGAAGCGCCCGACCGTGGGCACCGTGCCCCGCTCGGCCACCTTCAACTCGCCTACGAGGTCGCCTCCGACTGGTGTGAAGCTCAACGACAATCGCTGCCAGCGGTCGCGAATCGCCATGTTCGCGCTCACGGCCAGCGTGCCGATGGCGCCGACGAAGTTACTCGCCTCCAGCCGCAGGTCCGTCCCGTTGTAGTTGGCCGGGATATAGAGATCGACGCTCAGAGCGTGGGCGACGGCGGTTGCGGTGAACGAGAAGGCCGCCAGGATCGCGTTGTCCTGGTACGTCGCCTTCCCGCTATCGCGGCCCCGTCGTGCTTGGTCGCCGCTCTGCACGAGCGTGTTGGTGCCGCCGACGGCCCAGCCCGCTGTGTCCGTCTCGAACGATGGGTTGGTGATCTTGTTCGTCACCGCTGGCGTCGTCACCTGCGAAGCGAGCTGGACGCGCTTGCCCTTTTTGAGGTTGGGGTAGTAGGCGCCGCCGGTGTTGCGCGGGCTGAAGCGTGAGTCGGTGTTGTCCAGCTCGAAGGTCGCCTTCATCGGTGGGAAGGCGTCGACGGCGGCGCGGCGTGCCATCCCGCAGTCCTTGATCGCCAGCAGGTAGGGCGACCAGTCCGCCTCGAAGACGCCGTCGTCGTCCAGGTCGGCCTTCAGTGTGAACCCCTGGAGCGACATTAGCCGATCCTCCGGTGGCCGCGGTCGCGAGCCTCATCCAGGAACCAGTCGTACAGTTCCCGCACGTCGGCGCGGCGGACGCCGGGGCCGAGCGTGCCGATGTTGATCGTCACGGCGATCGGCGCGACACCAGCGCCGCTCGCCAGCGCTGGCGTCAGCCCAGCCCGCCGCTGCAGCGCAGGGAACGAGACGCGCTCTACCATCATCGCCCCGACCCGCGCCGCCAGCGATGCCAGGTCCGGCACCGGCAGAACCGCCTCCGGACCGTGCAGGATCGCCGGCATGGTCACGCCTGCGGGCACGAGCCCGCCGCGTTGCAGTCCAGCAAACCTGATGTCCTCGAACACGCGTTGGGCGGCCCGACCCACTGACATTGATCTCTCGACGATGCTCTGGAGTAGACCGCGCAACTGCGAGCGCGCCCAGTCCCAGACCTGCGCGAGCCCATTCGGCTCGGCCGAGGCGGCACCTTGCGTCGCCGGGACGATCTGTCCGGCCACCTGCGGGATGAACAGCTCCGCCCCTCGCTCGCCGACGAGGTAGGGCCTGCCTGCCGATACGGGGCCGCCTCGTGCCAGCTCCGGAATGTCGGGCGGATTGATCGAAATGTCGGGTGCGAACGGCACGGGAATCTTGAACTCCAGGGCGCTGTTGATCTCGCGGATCACCTGGTTCACCACCGACTTCACCGCGCGAAGCACGGCGCTCCCGACGTCCGAAGCGAAGCCGCCCACACCCGTGAGGGCGTCCTTCAGCCCGTCGATTAGCTTGGCCCCCAGATCGAACGCTGCGCCGAAGAAGTCTCCCGCCAGGCCGCGCAGCAGCCCGGGGATCGCACCGATCGCGGCGACCACCTTGTCCCGGATGCCGAAGGCGTTCGTCGTGAACAGCACGACCAGCCCCGCCGGGCCAAGCAGGATGAGCGACGCGATTTTCAGAATCTCCTGCCAGTTGCCGAGCAGGAAGTCCTTCACCGTGTTCCAGACCGCCTTCGTCACGCGCACGATCGTGTCCCAGTGCGCGACGATCAGGTAGACCAGGGCGCCGACGGCAATCCCGACCGCGATGAGAGGCAGGAGCGGGAGCAGCGTCGCAGCGGCGGCCGCCGCTGCTGCCACCGCCCACGCAACCAGTGCCGGCAGGAGCGCCACGGTAATCACCCCGGCCACGACAGCCATGCCCGCCGCGACGCCGGACAGGATTGGCTTCAACTCGTCGAAGTTGTCCCGCACGAACCCGATGAGCATGATCAGACCGGTGATCGCGATCGCCGCCTGCGAGACCGGGCCCAGGGCAAGGAAGATGGCGACGCCGATCGCGGCGATCGCCACGATCAGCGCGGGCTTGTTGTCGATGATGAAGTTCACAAACTCCTCAATCGCCGGCTGACCAACGTCGCGAACGGTTTCGACGCCCGTCTTGAACGGATCCCACAGTTTCGGCCCCCATTCCTCGGCCAGGTCCTTCGCCGCGAGAGCGGTGTCCTTCACCGCCGGGCCGAGGTCTTGGCGGAGAAACAGTGCGACGTCCGTGACGACATCGGCGACGCGTTGGAGCGGGTCAGGCAATCGACTATAGGCGTCGGCCCACTTCTGCGTATCGCCCAGGAGGGCGCCCGAGAAGACGCTCGCCAGGTCGGAGATGGCCCCCGTGATGGCCCCGATGGCTACGGGGACGATCGGATTCCCGAGCACAGCGACCAGCACCCCGAAGACGCGCTCTATCACCGGCAGCAGCGCCTCGCCGAGGTTAGCCCTGAGCTCCTCCCAGAGCGCCCCCACCCGGCGCTGCATGTTGGCGAGGCCCCCCATCGTGTTCGTGAAGTCGCCCTGCTGGAGCGCCGTGTCCTTCATGATCACCTGGTAGCGGGCCTGCACCTTCTGCGCCTCGGTCAGGACGGCCCCCGTCGCGGCGATGCCCGTCGCATACGCCTCCTCCGCTACCCGCGCTTCCGACAGTAGGACTTGGACGGTGCGCAGCGGCTCCGCCTCGCCCACCAGCCCCGAGCGAATCTTCTCCAGCGCTTCGTCGATCGGGATGTTGTTGAACGACGCCAGGTCGGCGGCCAGCTTGATGAGTTCCACCGACATGCCGGCCGACGCCTCTTGCGTCAGCCCGCTCACTTGCAGGATCCCGCCGAGCGTGCCCGCGTAGTCGAGCGCCTTCCGGTTCGAGATGCCGAACGAGTTGGCCGAGGTCTTCGCGAACTCATTGACGACGCCCACTGCGCCCTTGAAGACGACGTTCGCCTTGTTCTGCGCCTCAGCCAAGTCTGACGCGGCCGAGGCGAAATTGAACGCGACGAAGATGGCGCCGCCCAGCGCCGCCGTCACCGGCAGGATGGCCTGGCGCAGCGTACGCATCGCCGTGCTCGCGATCGAGCCGAAGCGTGAGAAGCCGGAGCCCAGGGGCCCCAGCCTCCCCCGTACGCCTTCTAGCGCGCGCGACGCATCGTCTCGCAGCGACATCAAGATTTCGAGACGAGCGTCGGCCATCTACCGTCCTGCCTTAGATTCCGCTTGGTCGCGCAGCTCCTCCTGACGCTGCTCCTCGAGCTCGCTCAGCCGTTGCCGGACGAGCTGAACGTCATCGAAGAGCAGCGCATCGAGGGCGTCGAGGTCGCGGTAGTTGATTACGACTCCGCCGGCAACGAGCTCGTAGGCTCGGGCAAGTTCTCCGGGGATGGCGATGCGATCTTCGCCGCGCCGCTTGAGCTCCCGCCCGAGCCGCTGCCTTCCCCCAGCGTGCGCACGTTGCGGTCGAAGATCGCCATGGCGATGTCCTCGACCGTGGCAGCGTCCATCAGCAGCTTCAGCCCGTCGCAGCAGGCCGGGTCATCCACGCCCGTGGCGCTGTTCAGGTGGTCGCACCTGGGCAGCGGGCAGTTGAGGTCGTAGCTCCATCCGACCAGGCCGAACTTCACCAGGGTGTCCGGGTCGTAGCCCGAGAACCGCCGGATGCGGTCGATCTCCGGGCGGCGCCGGCCGCAGCTCTCTTCGTGGTCGCCCATTCCGCCGCACTCCGGGCAGAGCTGCTGGAACCGGCACAGCTCCGTGTGGTCGCCCATCCCGCCGCACTCCTCGCAGCGCATGACGGCCGCCGGCAGGAACTTCAACACCTTCACCTTCAGCTCCGTGCCTCTCAGCCGAGCCTCCTCCCGCTCGGCGTAGGTGAGCTTCCGGATCGTGAACGTCTCGTCCGGCTCGGCCGGAATGGTGATCGTCTCGTGCGTGTGGGCGACGATCGGCATACGCTTCCTCCTTTTCGTGGCGCGCCGCAGGGAGCGCCTGATGTCGAGCTTGACTGCCCGTAGAAACCTCCGGTTCATGCCGCCCGGAGGGCCTCGCTACATCGAGATCGAGTCGTCGTTGGTGATGACCGCCTTGACCATCTTCTGCCCCGTCGTGTCGTGGTGCGGGACGATGCTGTAGTCGACCAGGTCCAGCCCGTCCGCCTGCGCCCGCGGCGGGCCGACGCGGGCCTTCTCGTGCGTGCCCGCGACGACGATGCGGAACTTCAGGTTGCCCGGGCCGGTGAAGGAGATCGTCACGAAGCGCAGGTCCATCGCCTGCGCGTGCGCGTCCTCGGCGGCCGCGTTCTCCGCCGCGGCGGTCGCGTCGTGGCGGAGCTGCATCCCGAGCGAGAAATCCTTCTCCCCCTCCTTCGCCTCGCCGAAGTCCAGCGAGCCCTCCATGTTCCACTCCGGGAAGTGGCCCATATTCACTTCCAGGTCGAAGCTCTTCATTTGCAGCGGCACGACGCCGGCGGCCGGCGCGTCCAGGTCGGCGAGCGCCAACGTGTCGTTGAAGAACACCTTTGCCTCGGCAATCTTCATGGGCGTCAGCGTCGCCGGGATGGCGGCGGCGGAGATCGCCTCGGCCACCATCGCCCGACCGAAGCCGACCAGCTCCGCCTGGAGCAGGCCGCTCTCCTCGCCTCGCAGCCGCAGGCGCTGGCCCGTGAAGTAGGCGACCCGCAGGTCCCGGGCCGTCACGCCATCCGTCCAGCGCCCGCGCACCGTCGCCGAGTGCGGGTCGGCGATCAGCGCCACGCCGGGGTCGAACGTGTGGGTGAACGGCGAGGCGCCGGCCGTCGTCGGCCTGTCCAGGCACAGCCCGAGGAACCAGTCGAGCTGCTCGTACATCGCCCGCGGAGCGCGGAGCGTAACGTTCGTGCTCTTCTTCACGATCGCGCGGGGCCCCGCGTTCTTCACGAGCACGCCGAGCGGCGTCTCGTCGTCCCGCGAGATGACCTCGTCCGGCTCCAGCTCGAGGATCGCGGCCATCTGCTGCGACCCGGCGACCGCCGTCCCCTTCGTCGCCTCCCGCCCGAGCTCGCACTTCCGCATCTTGTAGATCGTGCCCTTGGGCATTAGCTGTCACCCCCCCTCCTCCGGCCAGACCTGGCCGGAGCATCGTCCGGCTCGCCCTCGGTGGGCGGGTCCGGCGCCTTCTGCCAGAGCGCCATCGCGGGCCCCGGCACGCGCTTCACCTTCCCCTCGTCGTCGGTGATCTCCACCGTCTCGACGATGCGCTCGGCCGCGACGTGCTCCGCCCACTCCTCCTCCGTGAGGTCACGGGCCGGCACGTTCGACACGTAGTCGCCGCTTCCGACGTATTTCCTCATGCTCCGAGCCTCCTTTACTCTGCTAGTGGCTGCAAATCGCCGATGACGAGGGTGTAGTCGAATCCCACGTACGACGTCCCTGCGTAGCGCACATCGCCGTGCGGCCGGTCCGGTTTCGCGTCGATCAGCCAGGCGTTCGCGACGCCGCCCATCGTTACAGCCTTGTCCGTCTCGAAGCGATCGATCACCGCCTGCACGAAGCCGCTGATCATCCTCGCCGCCACCTCGGGGTCCTCGTCGCGCAGGAGCAGCAGGCAGGTCACTTTGTATTCCACCATGCGCTGGCCGAATGCCAGCGTGACCGTCGCCTCCGGCGGGTAGATGACGACGCAGGGCTCGTCGCCCTCGATGCTGGCCGGCGGCTCCTCGTAGACGCGCACAACCGTCGCCGGCGGGTCATCGATCGCGACCTCCGCGAAGAGCTTGGCCAGCTCCGCGTGGATCTCCTTCCAGGGCATCTACGCCCTCCACCGCCGCTCGATCTCCCGGGCGGCCTCGCCGGTCGCGCGCTCAGCGACGACCTCCGTCGCCACCTTCGCCTGCTCGAACATCTCCACCGGCTCGCTCCCCTTGCGCTGGATCGCCCGCGCCAGGTAGAAGGCGCGGTCCTCCGGGATGCCGTGCCGCCCCGCCCAACGCGCCAGCGCCTTGATCGGCGGGCGCCGGCCGCCCGGCGACCGCCCACGGTCGACCTCGGCCACGATCGGGCTGTTGCTGTACACCCGCCCCCGGACGTCGTCCAGGGGCGTCCCCGCCGGGCTCACCTCGTGCTGGATGTTGGCGCCAGCGCTGAGCTTGCCGAGGTCGCCGGGGTGCGGCTTCGCGTTGCGCCGGACTTCCGTGTCGGCGAACTGGACCAGCTCCACGATCACGTCGCGCACCGGCGCCAGCGCCTCGTCCATCTTCCGGAACAGCCGTTCCAGCCCGCGCACCTCGACCCTCATCTCCGACACCGTCCCGCCTCCTTACACGAAGAGCGTCTGCTTCCCGTACTCGCGCTTGATCCGCTGTACGAGGCTGAACGCCTGCGGCGAGAGGTGGGTCTGCTGGTCGATCGCCTGCAGCTCCAGCGTCATCCCCGCCTTCTGGAGGTCTCGCAGCTCGCGGACGATCAGGATCGTCGCCTCCTTTACCATGCCCGGCACTGCCGGCCAACCGAACTTCGCCGTCACCTGCAGCGAGCGCGGGCGGTCCGGCCACGAGTCCAGCCGGCCGTTGTTCGGGACGACATCGAGGTGGCGGTACGGCTTCGGCTCCGGGCCGAGCCCGGCATTCGCCGGGCCCGCCCAGTAGTGCGTGGCGATGGTGAGCGTCTCGTCCGCGTCGGCGAAGTCGTAGTCCTCGTTCAGGTCGACCTTCACCACCAGGTCCGTCAGGTCGCCGATGTCGTCGACCCAGATGCGCCTTGACCCGTTTCCGTCGTAGACCCGCGCCACGACCGCCGCATCGCGGCCGAACGTCCGATCCGCCTCCTCCTCGAGGAAGCGGGAGACGGCCGCGAGCTGCTCGTCGATCACTCCATCGGCGCCCTCGTCCTTCGAGCCGATCCGCGCTCGATACTCCTGAGCGGTGGCAAACGGGTCGGTCAGCGGCATCGCCTACCTCTTCCGCCTGCTCCCGGCGCTGCGCGACCGCTTCGCCTTCGGCTTGTCCTCGTCGTTGCCCTCCGAGGCGCCTTCTCCGCCAGAGGCCTCTGCTGCCGGCGGCTCTGGCTTGACCGCGACCACCTTGCCGCAGCTCTCGTCCAGCTCGAGCGCTTCGAAGTCGTTCTGCAGCACCTCCTGCCCCTCGCCGCAGAACAGGAACGCCGCCTCCGCATGTCCGTCCGGCACCAGCCGGCGCCGGTCCGCCGTGACGAACAGGCGCTGGTGCACGACCAGCCGCGGCGTCGGCGCGTCTTCGTTCAGGTATGTGATCTCCAGAGCCATCGCTTCTCCTTCCGCTCGGTCCCCCGTCCTCAGACGTGGGGGGCTAGTCGTTCGGCTTGAACGGCGCCATGTCCACGATCGTGTAGAGCACGCGGACGCTGAGCGTGTTCGCCGCGTTGCCGCCCGTGAACTCGGAGGCGCCGCTGTTGATCAGTCGCACCGCGGAGTTGGCGACTGGCGTCTGAGTGCCTGCCGCCGGCGCGTGATAGCGAGCCTGGTCGGTCGCCTGGTCGAGGAACCCGACCGTCTCGATCAGGGCCGCGATGTCCGCGCCGGAGGCGTACTCCAACTGCAGGTCGTTCGTGCCGACGGTGTACGCCCCCGCACTGTCGAAGTAGAGCTGGGCGCCGAGCACGACGATGGCCTTGCCCGCGCCGGGCGCCGGCACCAGGTTGATCGGCGTCGCGCGGATCGCCAGGAGCTGCGCGTTCGTGATCTGCACGTCGGCGTTCAGGATGTTGCTACGGCCTTCGATTACGCTGCCGCCGTCTTCGATGATGGTCATGCTCGATCCCCCTTTCCGGGTTTAATGGCCAGGGCCCCCGACATCGGGGGCCCTGGCGCTTTCGCCGCGATGGTCTTGGTCACTTCTGGTGGTGAACTGCCCAGTGCTCTGCGTTCGTAAGTAGCACCAGATTCCGGCGCCGGTTGTCCGTCTTGTTCCCGTTGCGATGGTGCACGTGCTCATGCTTGTGGAGCTTTCGACGCAGGACTCGCTCCATCACGATGCGATGCTCCAGCTGCCACTTGCGGATCCCTGTTTTGATAGCGACATACCCGCCTCTCGTGACGTACCGGGTCCCGGTGACTCGCTCGACACCCGAATGCGACGCGGCCTTGCAGCTTCTCGAGCAGAATACGCCCTCATTCCGTCCTGCCTCGGCCATGTATCGCTGTCGGTAGACCGGGGCCTGGCAGTTGAGGCAGAGCCGCTCTTCACCCGTGCGTTTCCTTCCCTTGCACCAGTAGCATCGCTGCCGTTTTCCGTAGGGTCTCCCACACTGGGGGCAGGACATCGGTTCACCTCCTGGCCCCCAGTGTAACTAGAAACCCGTTACTGTGTCATCAAATCCCCGTGATCGTGCAGAACGCCAGGGGCCGGTAGACCACCAGCGCCGCCCGCATGTCCGCCCGCACTGCGAGCTTCCCGTTCACGAAGAAGTCCGAGTGGGAGTCGGACACCTTCAGCTCGAGGCCGCGCCGCATCGCCAGCTCGCTGTATGACCGGAAGGCGCCGACCAGCGCCGTGCCTTCCGTCTCGGCCACGGTCTGGATCACCTGCTTGCCCCAGATGCGGTCGGGGCCCGGGTCGGCCGGGTTGCCCAGGATGTAGATGCCGTCCGCCGTCCGGGTCAGCCGGATTTCCTGCCAGTCGTTCGGGTGGATGAGCACCGCGTCCGGCTCGGCGAAGCCGACCGCGCGCACCTTCGTGATCCCCTTGTGGATCGCGTCGAACGTCGGGTCGGCAGCCTTCGCCTGGGTCTGGATGCCCGCGACGTTCAGGTAGCCCGTGATGTTCGGCGGGGTGCCGTTGCCCGACACGAGCTGACCGTCCAGCCGCTCGTTCACCGCCCGCACCAGCCGGCTGTCGATGTAGTCCCGGGCGCGCGGCTCGTCCTCGAACTGCTCGTCCGTGATCGGGATGAACACGGCGATCTTGCGCACGGTGACGGAACGCTCCGTCAGGGCGAACGCGGCCTCCGGGTAGGTCCCCGCCTCCGCCGTCTCCGCCGCGGCCGGCGTCTTCGTCGTCTCCTCCATGTACTTGACCGCCGCCTGGCCCGTCTCGCTCGGGCTAGGCAGGTCGGCGACCACCAGTTCGCGTTCCGGCGTCAGCTCGACGCGCGGCCCGCGGACGCTCTCGGGCGACCAGCCGGCTGTCGTCGCAAAGAGCGTCTTCATGCTCTTGGCGCCGATCAGCCGCTTGAGGTCGACGTCGGCCAGGTCCACGGTCGGCCCCTCATGGCCGTCGAAGGCCTTATAGGCCTCCGATTCGACGAACATCTCGCCGAGCGACTTCACCGGTGCGCGGTCGGGGTCGTCGCCAGGCGGCCCGCCCGTCGGGTGTGGTGGGCGGTCGACCGGCTCGTTCAGCCACGACTGCACCTTCTTGACCGCGGCGTCAGCGTTGACGATCTCGGTTACCTCGTCCAATTCCTTGCCGAGGCCGCTGAGCTCGTCGTTCAGGCTCTTGATCGCGGCCGCCTTCGCCGCGCTGTCGCCCGGGATGGACGTCACCTTCGCCATGTCGTAGTCCGGGCCCGCCTCTGCGAAGATGGCGGCCAGCGAGTCGGACTTGGCCTTGATCTCTTCCCGGAGTTCCTTCAACGTCTTCACGTCAGTGTTCCCCTCCTATGCCCGAAGGGCCGCTCTACAGCGACCCCCCTCCTCGTCTGCGTTTCCCGTCGGCGGGGCTTCTATGCCACCGGCCCGCCTCCTGCCGCGACGCCGTGCCGGCTCGCGAGGAGCGCTTGGAACCGGAGTGCCTCCCGCTCCAGCGCCTTCGCGTGGCCGCTGGCCGTCGCGACCAGCTCGTCGAGGTCCCCCTGGAGACTCGCGAGCCGCTTCATGTGGCCATCCGACAGGCCACGGCCGTCTTCCGTCCGCAGGTCAGCAAGCGACCGCGTCCGGGTGAGAAACGCCTGCACCTCGGCAAGCAGGTGCTCGGCGTGGTCTCCGTATGTCTTGCCGGCCGGCTCCCACAACGTCTTCCGCTGTACCTCCGTCGGCGGCCCCGACAGGATCACCGAGCCGTCCGTGTCGACCGCGAAGTCGATCTCGTAGTAGCCGCTCTCCCCAGAGACGACGAATTTCGCATCGTAGGTCGCGGCGATCCAGCAGTAGTCGTCGCTGAAGAGCCCGGGGAACTCCTCCTTTGCCGCCGCTCGCAGACGCTCCTGCAGGTCGTCGACCGATGTCCCCTCGGGAAGCTCTAGCGCCTTTGCGGGCAGCTCGATACCGACCGCCTGCAGGTGCTTGACCGCCTCAGAGCTGATCAACCCGTAGGGGTTGGCCGGCACCGGCGTCAGGCTCTGCTCGACCCACGGCCAGCGCTCGATGCGCCCGGTCTTGTCGTCGACCACGATCAGGTGCTTGATCGACCCGCTTGAGAAGCCGAGCGCCTCCTCCTGGGCGAGCTGCATGATCGCGTCGGCGTAGCGGTGCGCCATGTTCAGCTGCGTCTCCACCCAGATTCCTACATCAGGATCGATGCGCTTGCTCACCTGCCGGCCCACGACGGACGTCTTGATCGCCGCGTCGGTACCGTGGTCGTAGAGCGAAGGCCGGCCCTCATTCGGGAACCAGTCGAGGGCAAAGTCGGTGTCCTTGTCGAAGAACTCGCCCTCGAGATCCCGCCCGTTCAGCGGCCCGCCGAAGGGCAGGCCGTACCCAGCCACGAGCCCCTTGTCCGCGTTGATGACCTTAAGTGGCAGTCGCTTCATCGCGCTTCCCCTCCCTATGCCGGCACGAACGAGAGCGTCCCGTTCGGGTGCTCGCGATCGGCCGCTGCCATCCCCGCTTCGATGCTCACCACGCGCCCGTTGCGCGACGCGCACGGCTCGTGGTCGGTGCTGTCGATCATCTGCACGCGCTGGTAGCCCGCTGCCTCATAGGCGCCGGTCGTCCCAGCGTTCGTCGACCACATCGCCTCCGTGCGCGCCACCGTCAGCGCGCGGTTGGCGTACTCCTCCTCGACGCGCTCGCGGATGCCTCGGAAGCCGTCCTCCCCAACGCCATCGATCGCCTGCTGCAGCGTGTAGCCGCGCACCTCGGCGATGGCGAGCGTCTCTGCGATGCTCTCGCGCGTGCGGTCGTTGATGCGCCGGGCACGCACCGCGCCGCTTTCAAGGGCGGCGGCGGCCATGGGGCCTTCGGCGCTGAACGTCCCGTCGATCGAGAACGTCTCGGCGGCAGCTTGCCAGCCCAGCTCCAGGCCGATCAGCCACAGGCCGGCCAGCGCCTTGGCGAGCAGCTCGTCCTCCCCGGCGGGCATCACCTGGCCGACGGCGAAGGCGGCCTTCTGTCCGGTCACTCCCCCGATCACCGACAGGACGCGCTTCGACTGGTCTTCGAAGAACATGCGCAGCTCCGGCTCGAACCGCTCGCCGATGCGCGCGCGTACGAGCGACAGCCGCTGGGGCAGCGCCATCGCCTTCCAGGCCTTGCCGTTGCCGTTGACGGTGCCGCCTCCGTCGGCCGCTTGCACGGTAACCGGCAGCAGGCCCAGGTGCGGGATCGCCGGCAACCCGAGCTGCTGCGCGCTCTCCTCTGGGTCGAACCCCGAGCGCACCAGGATGCTCAGCGCGTCGATGCGCTGGCGGAAGTCCTCCGGCGACGGCACGTCGCTGACGACGCGGTCGGCGGGGACCTCGCTGATATGGAGCGGCCGGAGGTAGATGTCGTGCTCCGGCCCGGACGGCTTGCCGATCTCCTTCAGCGCCGCGCCCACGGTCATCCACCCGCCGGCCACCGCCGTGTTCACCCGTGTGTAGAGCTTGTCGATGTCCGGCTGCAGGACGCGCACCTGTGAGTTGTCGAAGCGCACCCGGCGCTTCGGGTTCTCGTCGAAGTCGGGCAGGAGCTGGATCTGGATGTCCGCAGCCATCAGCCGTTGCGTCGGGATGACGTTGTTCTCGTAGGCCGCCTCGCGCGCCTCGTGGAAGTTGGTGAACGTCGAGCGGTCGAGGCCCGCGCCCAGGCCGACAACGACCGCCGCCACGCCCACGACCGCCGTGACCCGCTCTTCCGGCACCCGCCGCAGCTCGCGCAGGAGCATCTGCTCCGGCGAGAACGACAGCACGCTCACCTTCGTGGGCGCCGACAGCATCATCGGCTCGCCCTTGCGATCCCCTCCGAACTTCTCCATGAAGTCCTGCTTGCCCTTCTCCAGGTCCTCGGGCGCCACCTTCACCTTGTCGGAGTCCGGCGAGATGACGACGCCGGGCACTCCCATGTTTCTCATCAGGCTCGCCGTCATGTTCGCCGCCTCTTCGTCGGTGAATATCTCGCGCAGCAGCGTGCGCATCTGCGACAGGCCCTTACGCGGGTTCTCCGGGTCCATCCCGTAGCGGAAGTGGACGCAGTCGCGCGGATCGATCCGCACGGCCGATCGCGCCTTGTCCGGCTTGTAGTCGTAGTGAGAGATGAACGTCTTCCCATCGTCGGGCCACTTCGGCTCCATGGTCGACGAGGGCGCCCACCACAGCTCGACGACGCTGCCTGAATCCGACCGCACCTTCAGCCAGTAGGCGTTGCCGCTCATCACCCAGTCGACGATCGTCGCCATCCAGAGCAGCACGCCGGAGTAGGCGCCGTTCGGTCGCTCGAGCAGCCCTACCAGCTCGTGTTCGGGGATGCGCTCGAACGTCCCGTCCGGGTTCGCGTCGGCCACCATCACCGGCGCCTCCGGGAACGTGCGCGCCATCCAGTTAACGACCGCGACGACGATGCTCGAGCGGCTGCCGTCGCCGACCTCCTTCGCGTAGTCGAACTTCGTGCGCAGGAGCATGAACGGCCACCAGCCGGTCGCCCGCCCAGACCATGTCATCGAGAGGGCCTTCAGACCGCGGCCGGCCGCGCGTCCAGGCGCCGTCAGCATCTGTCGCCAGTTCATCAGGCCGACTTCCACTCCACGGTGTCGCTCTCGTGCCGGATGGCGCGGTCGAGCGCCATGATCCCGGCCACGGCGCCGTCGATGCGCTTCCCCGTCTTCCGGCGGTCGGGCTTCGACGGCTTCACGTTGCCGGCCGAGTCCTGCGCCAGCGCCAGACAGTCGATGTTCCAGCGCAGCACCGGATGGCCGCCGTGGCGTAGCCGGCGCTGCAGCGCCAACGCCATTAGCTCCTTCGTCGGCGCGCTCATGCTCGCGTAGCCCTGGCCCATGGGGACGACCGTGAACCCGTCATCGTCCTGCAGCTCCTGGCTGAGCTGGGTCGCCCCCCAACGGTCGAACGCTATCTCGCGGATGTGGTAGAGCTTGCGCAGCTCGTTGATCCGGTGCCGCACCTGCTTGTAGTCAACAACGTCGCCCGGCGTCACCTCGATCAGCCCCTGGCGCGCCCAGGAGGCATAGTCGACGCGGTCGCGGCGCGACCGCTCGACCAGGTCCTTCTCCGGGATGAAGAAGTACGGGAGCCAGGTGTGGGGACCTTCCGTCTCCTTCGGTGGGAAGTCGAGCACGAATGCCGTCAGGTCGATCCGGCTCGAGAGGTCGAGGCCCGCGTAGCACTCACGGCCCCGCAGCTGCGCCGGGTCGATGACCCCCGACGTCGCGTCCCACACCTCGAGCGGGATCGCGCGGTCATCGGCCGACGTCCGCCGGCCGAGCCGGAGCCGCAGGAAGGCGCTGAGGGCCGAGGGTAGCTGGGCGGCGCGCTGGGCCAGGTCCCGCATCTCGGCCGGCTTCGGCGAGACGCCATAGTTGGGGTTCGCCTTCGGCCAGACCTTTGGGTTCTCCCAGTCGTCCTCGTCGTCGATCTTCGCCACATAGGCGAAGAAGCTATCATCCTCCAGGCTGCCGTGCAGCATCTGACCGGCGTGCTCGTGCTCTTGGCCCCAGACCGAGAGCTCGTCGGACCCGGCCGTTGTGATCTGGAAGAGCAGCGGCTGACGCCGCGCGCCCGACGAGTTCTCCAGGACATCGATCACCCCGCGGTCCTTGTGGACGTGCAGCTCGTCGATCAGCGAGCCGTGCGGGTTGATCCCCTCCATGAAGTCGGCGTCGGCGCCGAGCGGCTCGTACTTCGAGTCCGTCTCCTCGATGCTCATGTTGTCCTTCAGGACCAGGATCCTCTTCCGCAGCGCCGGCGACTTCTTCACCATGCGCTTCGCCTCGCTGTGAATGATGCGGGCCTGGTCGCGCTTCGTCGCTGCCGTGTAGATCTCCGCGCCCGGCTCGCCGTCCGCAACGAACAGATAGAGCCCGACGCCGGCTGCGAGCGTGCTCTTCCCGTTCTTCTTGCCCACCTCGACCAGCGCCCGGCGGAAGCGGCGCGTGCCGTCGTCGCGCATCCAGCCGAAGAGCGACCCGACGATGAACTGCTGCCACGGCTCGAGCGCGAACGGGTCGCCCGCCCACTCGCCCTTCGAGTGGGACAGGAACCGAAAGAACTTGACGGCGTGCTCAGCGGCGTCCTGGTCGAACCAGCCGCGGGTGGGCTGGGCGGCGAGGTCGCGCAGGTGACGCTCGCACGCAGCCCTGACCAGCTCGCCGGCGACCACCTTCCCGTCGGCGACGCGCTCGGCGTAGATGTGCCCTGCAAAGTCATGCCTGCCTCTTCGTCTTCCGGCCACGGTTCGGGAACGGGACGACCCGCGCGCCCTTCGGCTCGCCTAGGAAGTCCTCGAACTCGTCCTCCTTCGGTGTCTCGTCAGGCAGCCGCATCCGGCCCCGAGCGCTCGGTGTCATCCCGAATTCGATGCAGAACGTGCGCATCCGCAGTATCGCCCGCTCGCCGATCGACACCTCGGGCCGCTGCCCGACGTAGCCACTCTTCTTCGCCGTAAACGTCAGGCCCTTCTCCCGAAGGACCTTCATCGCCTTCCGCCACGTCGCGTACGAGTCGCAGTACGCGGCCAGCGCCGTCGCGTCCAGCTCCGTGAGCAGCTCCAGCCGCTCGAGCTCCGGCGCGACCCGGCGCCATTCCGTCTGCGCCGTGGGGTCGAGCCAGCTTGGACACGGCGGAGCGATCAGCCGGGGCTTCGGCTCGCGCCGCGCGCGGTCGGCGCGGTACGTGCCGCGGCGCTTCTTCTCCGCGCTTGGCAGTGGCGGAGGCCCTCGACGACCCACCGTTCGTATCTAACCCCCCTCCCCCCGAAACCTGACGGCGCGCGAGTTTGCTTGCGCGCCGGTCTGGGTTCGCGAAGTCGTAGAGATTTTTCGGCCCCTCCCCCATCGACCGTCCTGGGTCGCCGTCTTCTTGGAGTGATGCGGCTTGCAGTACGGTCGCAGGTTGCTCCAGTCGTTCGTTCCGCCCGCTCGCTTCGAGACGATGTGGTCGACCTCCGTCGATGGCGCCGGGCAGTCCGAGCACACCGGGTGCGCCTCGAGGAACGCCGCCCGCGTCCGCTGCCAGTCGGCGTCGTACCCGCGCTGTGCCGACGTCCCGCGCGCCGCGTCGTATGCCCGACGCTCGACCGCAGCGTGCGGCGCGCAGTGGTGATCGTGGGTGAGGTTGGGACATCTCGGTGTTGCGCAGGGGTGCGGTGGTCGGTTGGGCATGTGGTTAAACGCCGAGAGCCCGCCTGCGCGGGCCCTCTTCTTCCGAGCCTAACATAAACGGCCCGATCCACCCCTGTCAAGTTTTCAATTCGAATCTGGGAGCTGCCACCATTCGAAGCCGCAGATTTTCGGGGCGCGCAGCGGGAGCCGAGGGGGGTCGCCCGCCCGTCGTGTGGCCAGCGCTCGCTTGCATTCGCACAGGCAACAGGTCCAGCCCAAGTAGTCGGGGTCGGTTCCAAGGCTCACCTCGCCACACCGCTGGCAGACCAGGAGCCGGCCGCCGGACGCCACGATGCCGTTCTTCCACAGGTGGATGTTCAAGAAATCGCGGTCCTTTTCGAAGACGACGACGTCAAGGTCTGGCGGGATGGCATCTAATTCCGTTAGCGGGAGTGGGCGTGGCTTTACCTCGATCACCAGGTCGCCCACGACGAAATCAGGCAGGTAGGACCCACCGATGACATACGGTTCATAGCTCCACCGCCAGCCAATATCATCGAAAATGCGCGCGACTTCAGACTCCAGCCGGGAGCGAAAATCCACGCCCCTATACGTAGTGCGGACAGCGCGTAGTCGTCTTTTCGCTACCACAGGCCCAACTCATCCGCGACCGACGCGACGATCGACGCGCGCAGCCGCAGCACGGTGCTCACGCTCAGCTCGAGCTGCCGGGCGACGCGCTTCTGCTCGCCGCGGTTGAAGTAGTACAGCTCCATGACGCGGCGCCGAACGACCGGGAAGCCATCGTGCACCTTCTGGATCGCCGTCACCGTCTTCGCGGCCTCGCTCAGCGCCCGGCTCGTCATCATCTGGCCGGCGCGCTTCGACGTCGGGTCGGACCACTCCGGCGACGCCTCACGGTGGTGCGACTGCGTGTCGTAGGAGATGCCCATCCCCCGCTCGGCGATGTCCCGGCGCAGCTCGTCCACCCGTCGGACGAGCTGGTAGTAGTCGTGCAGCTGCGCCTCGACGTAGGAGAACGTCGCCGAGCGCAGGCCGGCGCGGCGCTTCTTTGACGAGCCCAGCGTCGCGGCCAGGGCGCCGGAGCTCGTCATGGCTTCCCGAGCGCGTATGAACGTTCCATCGCCCTGTGTAGGCCGGCATGGTGAGGATCGCCCTGGTATCCATGGGGAGGAACGAACGGCTCAACGAGCAACTTCCCAAACCTATTCAGGCTAAGGCAAGCCTCGATGACCTCGGCGTTACCCCACACCTCTTGCCACGCTTGCGGTCGAATCAGAAGGGCGGGCGGCTCATCTTCGCCAAGGTTATTGAGGGCCCGGCCTCGAAAGCTCCACCATCCCCGAGGCATCGAGCATGGATACGGACATCTCGGTAACCCTGATAGCACGACCAGCCTCTCGCCCTGGTTCGCAACCACCTGGGCCTTCGAAAATTCTTCCGTGGTCGGATCATAGAAGGCCGTGAGCGACGGCTTTATTTCTACATAGGCCTCCAGCTGACCAATCCAGAAGTCAGGCAGGTACCAGGGTTCGCCGGGAACCGCGAAGAGACGCGACTCGTATTCGACGTCCACCCCGAGATCTTCGAAGAAAACGGCCCACCGCGCTTCTAGCGTCGACCGAAATCCGTTTCGCGGCTTTGGCTTCATCTCTGTCCTCCGTCGAGCAGCCGATTGAGACTGCGCAGCCCCCGGATGAGAAGACGATAGAACGCACGCTTGACGGCCGTCACGTCGCTCCCCCTTCGAGTAGCCCGTGCCGGCGCGCGAGCTCGTGGCTGTGCCAGCGGCGCAGGTCCTGCGCGTGCCAGTGGCCGCCCAGGCGGCGCCGGAGCAACTCGAGGATGGCGTGCTCCTCAAAGGCCTTGCAGGAGAAGACGTCTATCCACGCCATCCGCCGGAAGAAGTGCGCCGCGATGTGCGACTCGGCGATCATCACCATGCCCTGCGTGAACTCGTCGCCGACGTTGACCTTCACCGGGCTGATGCGCGTCATGCCGATGTCGTGGATGATCGCCAGGAGTAGGTCGCGAACGCGGCGCCGGCTGGGATGGCCGTCCACGATGCCGTCGAAGAGGTGGTGATGGGGCAACGTCACGCCGGTCTCGACGAGGGCCTGCGGTGGCGCCGCCGACTTCCTCAAGCAAGGCCCTCCGGGAAAAGCATCTTGGTCGCGGCGACCTGGCCGGGCCGTGGGTAGTCGATGATCCCCATCGAGCGCATCTTCCCCAGGCCGTTGATGAACGCCTTCGTCCGCTCGTGGTAGTCGACTTGTCCCGCAAGCTCGGCGCGGTCGAACGCGTCCGGGTAGGCGCCGATGAGCAGATCGAGGATGCGTTGCTGGGGACCGCTCAGCTGCTGCTTGACCCCCTCGTGCAGGCCGGCGGGCCTCGCGGCTGGCGCCGATAAGGCATAGCCGGCTGGCGTCCGAGCCAGTATGCCGGGCTGTGGGTACTCGATGTACCCGCGCGAGCGCAGGTCGCCCAGGCCGTTGATAAACGCCTTTGTCCGGGCGTGGTAGCCTACTAGCGCAGCGACGATTCTGCGATCCGGCGCGGCGATGCCGACCGCCTCCAGCTCGCTCAGCTTGTCGAGGATGCGCTGCTGGGGACCGCTGATGCCGCCTTCGTCGTTCACGATCGGGGCCGGTTCGTTCACGCCGCGAGGAGGCGTGTTCACGATTCGGGCCGGCGGGGGCGGTTTCACGGGTTCCCGGGTACTGTGAACCCGGTGTTTCGGGGTTAGGCCCACCGCGCCAGCGCGGACCTTTTCCTTGAGCCCCTGAAGCCGCGCCAGCCCTTCCTGCAGATGAGCCACGGGAACATCGATGGCCGCCACCTGGACCCGTCTCAGATCGGCTCTGTGCTCCTCGATCATGGTCTCGATCCGGAGATGCAAGGCGGCGACCTCGGCCTCGTGCTCGCGCTCCTGCTTCGCCAGGGCGTCAGCGACCGCGCGCTCGACGACCGCCTGGTCGGGCGGCGCCGACTTCTTCTTAAGCCGCTCGACCTCCGCCGTCAGCTCGGCGTTCCGCTTTCGAATGTCCTTCTCTTCCTGGACGGCCATGTGGCGCTGCTCGGCGGCCGTCTTGAACTGCTCGATGACGCGGCCGAGCTCGATGCGCTTCGGCTGAACCGGCTTCTCGCCGCGCTCCGGCGTCCGGCCGGCGTGGTAGGTCTCGCGCAGGCGCACCTGCAGCCGCTTGAGTTTGCCGAGCCACTCCGGCGAGAGTAGCCAGGCCTCGCCGCGTTTGAACGACGGCAGGGCGCCGAGGATCTCGCGCAGCCGGTCTTTGTCCCCCACGTTGTGGTCGAACCAGTCCTTCACGGCGGCGAGGTCCTGCGGGCCGCTCATGCGCAGGACGAAGAGGTTGTCGATCTGGGTCAGCACCTCTTTGCTCACCGCGGCCGGTCGCTGGCTGATCAGCGTGAAGCCGATGCCCTGGCCGCCGCCGCCCTTGATGAGCCGCTCCAGGGCGCCGAGGACGAGCTTCTGCTCTTCCCAGCGCGGGACCTGTGGGACGAACTCGTGGGCCTCTTCCAGGAAGATGTGCCTGGGCGTCTCGTTGACGGCGTAGAGGCGGTTGGCGAAGTCGGTGACGAAGCGCTTCCGCGCGGCCATCGTCGACATCTTCAGGTCGATGATGCACGAGATATTCGTCTCGCAGACGATGTCGGCGAGGGCCTCGCCCATCCGCTCGTCCAGGGCGACGTCGCCGTACTTCCCGCCGACGACCAGCACCTCGTAGCCGGAGGCCTGGCCCGGACGGGCGCCCTCGTCGCGGTACTTGATGCCCCAGTGCGCGCTCGCCGGGTCCAGGCAGACCCACGGATCACCGCGAGCGCAGAACGTCTCCTCCATCACCCCGGCCAGCTGCGACTTCCCGCTGCGACGGCGGGCGAGGATGGCGAACCCCTGCGTCACGGCGTCCTCCGGCAGGTAGACGCCGGCTCCGGTCGAGGTGAGCTTCCCGATCTGCTTCGGCTTCATCGCAGCTTCCCCGTCGAGATGGCGCGCTTGTGCCGCTTCGAGCCTACGCCTCGACGGTGCACCGGCTTTCGTTTCCGCGCGCCCTGGCCGTCGGCGAGCACGTTCTTCTTCGCCCAGGCGGCGAGGCGCTTCTTGTAGTTCCTCACGCCGCCGGCTCCTCAGTGTAGGGCTTCAGCTCGAACAGCACGCCCGGCTCGGCGATAGAGTTCCGGAGCAGCCGGACGATGCCGAAGGCAAGCTGCTCCCCCGAGTCGCCCGCCAGCAGCCCGGCATCGACCAGGCCGTCGATCGCCGGCTTGATCGACGCGACGAGGTTGTCGACGTCGCGTTGGCGACGGTCGGGCGGGAAAAACGAGATGTCCACCGTCACGGGCGGCGTCAGCGCGGTGCGCAGGCCGTGCGTGTTCATGTAGTTGCGCGCGAGCGCGAAGCAGTGGTCGCGATACGCCGTGACGGCGCCCGTCGCCCGCCCGCTGCGGTCGCGACCGCGCAGGCGCTGCCACGGCAGCTTGCGCGCGCGGTTCGGGTTCGCCTCGGGCGGCGGCCACGGGAGGGTGAGCGTCGCGGTCGTCATAGCAGCTGCATCTGGTCCGCGTAGGCGTGGAACGTCGGGAAGAGCCGAAGCACGCTGTCCTCGTGTTCCATGGGCACCCACCAGGCGTGCTTCGATTTGTCGAAGTAGACGCCCGGCACCTCGCGCTTGAACGCCGCGTTCGCCCCTTCGTCGTAGACGAAGGCCAGCCACCAGCCGCGCTCCCCGTTGGCCTTCGTCGCCCGGTAGGCGCCGATGATGTCGACCGCGATGCTCATGCCCCGTACGTCTGCTCGCGGAAACGCTGCGCGCCTCGCGCTCTGGGCGAACAAGGCGCCGAGGTCGACGGCCGCATTTAGTCCCGACGGCTTCACCTGCTCCAGCACGTCGCGATAGGGCTGGCAGGCGTGGTGGCCGGTCCCGTCGCCCGCGTCGAACCAACGGGAGAGCGTCTCGGACCATCGGGCACTCGTGGTGAGCCACCACGAGAACGTTGCCGCCGTCCTTGTCGATCTGCAGGTAGAGCAGGTCCGAGCGGCCGTCGTCCCTGGCGATCCACCCGTAGATACAGACGGACGGGTGGTTCGGCCATGCGACGCCACGGTCCCAGTTGATTTCGAGGCCTGGCGGCAACGGCGGTACCCAGGGTTCGCTCATGCCGTTGCTCCCTTCCGGCTCTGGCCCAAGGCCCTGGACGGAGATCTGCAGCGGCTGCAGCGAGCGACCGAACGTCAGCACGCTCAGGTCGATGTGCCGGCCGAGGGCAACGGCCAGGCGCTCGCGCCAGGTCAACTGCCACCGCGTGTAGACGACGCCATCTTCGGAGACGTGCGCCGGCAGGGGTTGGTACTCCGGCTGATCCTTGGCGATGACGAAGGCCTCGCCTGGGGCGCCGATCGGTTCGACAGGTTTCATCGCGTTGCTCCTTCTGGGAACTGCTCGAACGTCTCCCCGTCGAGCTCGCGGCCGCGGCCGGGGAAGCGGTCAGACGATTGCTTGAAGAACACCGGCACGGATGCCGCGCCGAACGACCCCAGCAGGTCGCGCGCCCAGTCGATGTCCATGACCCTGCACGCCGGCCCCGACTCGCCGCCGATGATGCCCCAGTCGATCGCCCGGTAGCGGCGCGGCATCAGCCATCGGTTGAGATCGAGCGGCCCGAGCAGCGGCTCACAGGAGACGAAGCGCACCGCGGCCGGGAGGGTGAGCAGGACCGGAATGCGCTCCTCTGCCCACCACTGGTTCTCCACCGACACGCCGAGCCAGAGGTTCGGTAACGGCCACATGTCCGAAGCGAAGACGCCGCCCAGGGTGTCGAGGAACTCCTTCGCCTCCCGTGGGCGCTTCGTGAGCACCTGGAATGTATGGTGGTGCGCGATCGCGATCTGTAGGAAGACCTCCCGGAGCAGCTCGCCCGGGATGGTCGGGTGGAACACGTCCGTCATGCTGCCCAGGAAGATGCGCGCCGGCTTCCGGCGGCGCACCAGGGCCCCGAGTTCGCGCTCGTCCAGGCGCCACTCGATGTCGTCGACGTTCGCCGGCAGGTACGGCACCTCGTTCCCCCAGCGCTTGTTCAACACCTCCGCGTAGCAGTGCGCGCAGCCCGGGCTGACCTTGGAGCACCACCAGCCGCGCTTCCCGTCGCTCTTCCGCACCGCATAGAGCGGGTTGCTCGTCAGGTCGCACCAGCCGATCGACGTGCGGCTAGGCATCCGGCGTTAGGTTGTCCAGCTCGACGCGCAGCTCTCTCGCCGCCGTCAGCGGGTCCAGCTCGAAGAGCGGCATCTGTTCGAACGCCTGGTGCGCGACACGCAGGTCGTGCGTATAGGCGCCATAGCGGCGTAGCTCGGCAGCGAAGCCCGTGAACTCATGGGGGATCAGCACCGGCTCCCCGTCCTCGTCCTCCCCGACGTGCAGCATCTCGTGGTACAGGATCGCCTCGACCAGATAGCGCGACGCCTTCGCGTCGCGCAGGTGGTCAGCGGCCAGCCAGATGATGAACCGCGCCGGGCAGAAGTGGGCGAGCAGCCCGCGCACCAGGACGCACTTGCCGAGCACCGCCTTGCCGTCACGCGTCCCGCCCTTCTGCTTCCACAGATAGGCGACGTCGAACGTCCGGTGCGGCTGCAGGTCGAGCTCGTAGGCCTCGAGCAGCGCGGTCGCCATCCCGTCCAGGTCAGACGCCGCGAAGTAGGCTCCGTTGAAGAGCTCGTCAAGGGGCAGGAAGTACGGGGCGTCGGGGTCGCCTCCGTTCACGAGCTGGCGCGGGCGGGGTGGGGCTTCAGTCGTCATCGTCATGCTGGTACGTGCCTCCTTGCGTGTTCTCGTTCCTCAGTCGGAGTCCTCGTCCGGCCGCGGTGGTCGAGGCGGCAGGGGAGTTGGAGTTGCGCCTCCTCGTCGGCAGCGTCATCCGCCTTGAGCGCCGGCGCTCCCACCAGGCGCCGGCCATCGCACCCAGCGTCGCGACCGCCGCCGCGTTGAGGCCGAAGGCGACCGACCACGGGATCGGGATGGCGTCCATCACGCTATCAGCCGGTACCAAGTGCGGGCCCACGCGGCGGCCGCCACCGCGGCCCAGCCCATCGCGAAGAGCACCACCGCGATCGGACCGAGGAAGATCAGCGCCGGCAGCGCGACGTCATCGGGGGCGACCGCGTAGCGCGGCTCTCGCTCCTCCCAGTACTCCGTCTTGACCTGTTCGGCTTGCGCGATAGCATCCATGCCCGAACCCTCCCGCTAGTCGTCGAGCCCTTCGTCGTCGTCCTCGCCGCCCGAGCCCAGCGCCAGGCGATCACTCTCCATCAGCGTGGCGCCGAATCCCGGGAGCAGGTCCTGGTCTTGCGGCTGGATCGTCACCGTCACCTTCCGCCGACCGAGCAGAGCGCCGACGCCGACGAGCTGTGCGTACTGCAGCTGTCGCCCCTGGAGGTCGGCGAGCTCCCGTTCGTACTCCTCGACGGAAGCGTTCCAGGCCTTGCACTCCTTCTCCCAGATCCGGTGCTCCGCCTCGTAGAACTTCTTGCGCTTGGCGAAGGCAGCGTCGGTTTCGTCCTCCGCCTTTGTCGGGGCGTCGGGCTCCCGCCCGGGTTTGCTCCAGTTTCCCGGCTCTTTGGGCGGCTCCGGCATGTCGATGCGCAGGGTGACGTTGAGCCCGCCGCCCTGAACGCCGTTGTAGGTGTCCTTCGGGCTCACGATCTCCGTCTTCGTCACCAGGCCGGTGAACTTGAGAATCGTCCGCTGCGTCCCGTCCTTCTTCGTTCTCGTCGTCTTGGCTGGCATTCGTGACTCCTTTCTTGCCTCACCCTCGAGGGGTTGATCCTCCGTCCGCATAGTCAGCGAGCGGCGAGTAGCGCGCGTGCTGCCGGCGCACGTCGCCGAGGTACAGGTCGACGTACTTCCTCGTCGTCGCGAAGTTCCGATGGCGCATGATCCGCTGCAGCGACACCGGGTCGCCGCCCTTGAGCAGGTAGAGGCGGGCGAAGGTGTGGCGCAGCGTGTGGGGCCCGCCGCCGCAGCCGGCCGCCGCCATGAGACGGCGGACCGTCACCTGCACGCCCGAGAACGTGAGCGGCTCGCCCGTGCGCTTGTTCAGCCACAGCTCCGGCCGGCCCGTCGCCGGCAGCCGGCGGATCGCGTCGTAGGTCTCCGGCAGAATGGGGACCTCCGAGCCGCCCGTCTTCCCCTCGTCGGGTACGGCCAGCCCATACCACACGCGCTCGCCGTCGTTGTCGAACAGCAGGTCGTCCCAGCGCAGCCGCGCCGCCTCGCCTACGCGGAGCGCCGCGTCGAGGAGGACGCGAATCAGCGCATAGTCGCGAGGGCCCCGCTTCCTCGCCACCCAAAGCAGGCGCTGCATCTGTGCCTCGCTCAGGGTGCGCATGAGCTTCGTGCGGATGCTCGGCTGATGGATCGTCGCCATGGCGTCCACAGCGCCGAAGCGCTCGCCCGCGAATCGGTACAGCATGCGCAACGCCGCCCAGACGTTCTTGCGCGAGCTGTCGCTCAGCCCCTCGGGCGCGCGAGGCCTCGGCTCCCGCAGGGAGGCGAGCAGCGCCTCCAATGGCTCGGGCGATGTCGGGAGCGTCTCGTGCGCGTCGATCAGGAACCGGAGCATGTAGCGCAGCCACGATTCGTATGCGGCGCTCCGCCCGGTCGCGCGCCGGTTGGCGATCATCGCCTCGACTACGTCCTCCGTTCGCAGCCGGGAGCGTCGTGGCCTCGGCGCCGCCATCACCTGCCGTTGTGGGAAAGACCGAAGACCTGCCATAGTTGCCCTGGTGCTCGATTAACGTCGCGATCCCTCTCGAATTTCACTTCCGCGAAAGCAAGATAGGCAGCGCGCGTACGCGCGACCGCGGCGGTCCGTCCTGACCTCGTGCGTCGTTTCCTTTCGGCAGTTGCCGCAGTGGCGCCGCTGATGCGCGCGCGACACCAGCTTGCCGCCGACGGGGCAGTTGGGAGCGTGCGGCTCCCCGTCTGCGTCGTACAGCTCGCCGTGGCGGGTGACCAGGTCGGCGCCGCAGCCGCGGCACACTGTCATCCGTCCGGGCTCACTAGTCGACGACCTGCCGGGCCGCCTCAGCGAGGCAGTCGTGCACGCGCTGGATGTGCACGTGGAACTCCCCGGGCGGGACGACGTGCGTGCCGTGCTCCTCGTGCGTGAGCGGCGCCGGCGCTTCGACCGTCATCACCCGGTTCCCGCCCTCCCCCGCCATGAGCACGCTGTGGGGCGCGCGAATACGATGCGCGTGTCCTGTCGCCTCGCCCAGGGCGAGCACGACATCGCCGGCGACAGGCTCCGGCGTCAATCTCGCTGAGAATGCGCATCCGATACACTCGCCCTCCCTGATCGGCACCAGCCAAACGTCGCCTTGCCTGATCACGTCCATTGTCGGTCTCCTTCCCTACGACTCGTGTACCACGAGCTTCTCGCGAGCACTTGATGGCAGCCCGCCGGTCCACCGCCACGCGTCCTCACACGAGCCCATGTCCGCTGCGGGCGGCACTGGCAGGATGTAATTGCGCCCCGTGGAGGGGCAAACGACCCGCAGCGCCACGATGACGCCGCCCGCGACGCCGGGCATCGGCAGGCGCACGAGCTGACGAGGGTTGCCGCTCCGGTCGATGTCGCGATCGATCTCTTCGGCTCCTTCGCACCGCTCAAGGAACGCCTCCATGCCGCCTATGCGCTCGATCATCGCGCGGGCGATCTCGGCGTTCGGTTCGGCCATGATGCGCTCCGACGTGATCGACGCAGGCCGCTCGATCACGTCGTCGGGGACGAGCACGCCGCGCCAGAAGAACGCTCGCTCGCCGCCGCGGATCTCGAACGCCGGACCGTCGGCGCAATGCAACCGCTCGTCGTTGCAGACCAGGCGCGGTTGGGGCATCCAGATCACGGCCCCGTCGCAGAGCCAGTACAGCCAGACGCCTAACTCAAGCAGCTCCAACGTCGGGAGCCACGTATCGTATACGGCGCGATCGGTGGTGGTGCTGCGTGAGTCAATGCGCAACGACGCGTTCTCCGCCGCTCCTACCGCGTACATCGCGTGCCAGGGCACTTCAATGCACCACCAGTAGGCGTCGCGGGCGTCGCGGGCGTCGAGGGCGGCGAGGGCGGCGAGGGCGTCGCGGGCGCCGAGGGCGGCGCGGGCGGCGCGGGCGACGCGGGCGGCGAGGGCGGCGCGGGCGTCGCGGGCGTCGAGGGCGGCGAGGGCGTCGCGGGCGTCGAGGGCGGCGCGGGCGTCGAGGGCGACGCGGGCGGCGAGGGCGGCGCGGGCGTCGCGGGCGGCGCGGGCGGCGCGGGCGTCGCGGGCGGCGCGGGCGTCGAGGGCGGCGAGGGCGACGCGGGCGGCGCGGGCGGCGCGGGCGGCGCGGGCGGCGCGGGCGGCGAGGGCGGCGCGGGCGTCGCGGGCGGCGCGGGCGTCGAGGGCGTCGCGGGCGTCGCGGGCGGCGAGGGCGTCGCGGGCGTCGAGGGCGGCGAGGGCGGCGAGGGCGTCGCGGGCGGCGAGGGCGGCGCGGGCGGCGCCCGCGACGCGGGCGGCGAGGGCGTCGCGGGCGGCGCGGGCGTCGAGGGCGGCGAGGGCGGCGAGGGCGTCGAGGGCGGCGCGGGCGTCGAGGAATGTGTGCGCTGTGATAATCTCGGTAGGCGCTGGCTGCTTGAGCGCAGCATAATGCCGCTGGAACGCCG
>Ga0247727_10002832_pt1 | contig 39089 bp, 58 predicted proteins | sample WisWelCaveWW1625_FD_202498 | JGI IMG/M metagenome (GOLD analysis project Ga0247727, IMG submission 202498) | Biofilm microbial communities from Wishing Well Cave, Virginia, United States - WW16-25 | ecosystem: Environmental > Aquatic > Deep subsurface > Groundwater > Cave microbial mat | place... | reverse complement strand
TACAAACTAAAACCGGTCCGGCCATCGTTGCGGGCTGCTGGGAGGTAGTTGTCTATGCGCAAGATGGCATTGGAGGAAATGTTGAGGCTAACGCCAAACTGATCGCCGCCGCGCCGGAACTGCTTGATGCGGCGAAAGCGGCCGAAAGGTATTTAGCCCTGTTGGAGCCGAGCTCAACAGGTGACAGGGCCTATCGTATGTTAACCGCCGCCATCACCAAGGCCGAGGGGAGAGACAAATGAAAAATTACTTTGTTACGCTAAAAGACGGTAGCGACTGGAAAATTAGGGCGAGATTCCCAAAAAGCGCGCTAAGAAAAGCAAAAAAAATGGACCCATTCGGGCGCAGGACAAAAGAATGCACCCGGATAGGATGGTTTTTGGGTAAAGCAAAAAGAGAAATAGTTACCGAGGACTGATGAACACTCGAACCGAGCTTGAGATTATCCACGAGCTTGCAGACGGACAAGATTGTCCATGTTGGGACATATCCGACGACGAAGCAATACGCGAGGATTGGGTAAGTATCCATGTGCAGATATGGAGCGATGAAAACCTGGAGGCACACAATGGCTAAAACACTAATATGCCCAACGTGTAACGGACCATCTATCAATCGCGCCCCAAAGTTTGGGCCGGGGCCAGACGGTGTTATGCACAGGCAGAAAACTCAATGCTATTATCTCGGCGGGTTTAGCGGGCGCAAGGATGATAGGTGCAGAAGTTTTTGGTGTGTAAAAAAAATGGAGGCATAAAATGAACATAGCCATATACTGTAGAGTATCCACCAAAGACCAGCACTGCGAGAACCAATTAATTGATTTGCGTAGATACGCAAACGCAAAACAGTGGACGATAACCAAAGAGTACATTGAGTCCGGCGTCTCCGGCACAAAAGATAAGCGGCCAGAACTAGATAAGTTAATGGACGATGTCCGCAAAAGAAAAATAGATGGAGTATTGGTATGGAAGTTTGATAGATTCGCGAGGTCAATTATCCATCTTGTGATTGCATTACAGGAAATGAAAAGTTTAGGAGTAGAGTTTATCAGCTACCAAGAAAATATAGACACAAGCACGGCCACCGGGAAACTTATGTTTGGGATTATCGCGGCTATGGCTGAGTTTGAATTGGATTGCCGGCGCGAGAGGGTCGCGGCCGCGTTGGAACGGTTGAAAGCACAGGGCCTAAAGTTGGGGCGCCCGGTTGGGATCAAGCCTGAGATTATGGCGAAGATAGAATCATTACGGCTAGAAGGATTCTCCGGTCGGGCTATTGCGGCAGATACCGGGATCAGCAAGTCGCATGTCGCAAGGATCGTAAAATCACTTGACAATAATGGCGCGGTATGCAAAAATACAGTGCCAATGGGAGATAAACAATGACGCAATCAGAGCAGGGTACGCCATTCGCAAAATGGTTGAACGATAATAAGTTGACATATGAGGGATTCGCACGGACGGTGGATGTCAGTGCCGGCGCGGTGTATGCCTGGGCGGCAGGTATCAGGCACCCGCAACACCTGGCAAAAAACGCAATCAAGAGAGTGTACCCGGACTGCCCGCTTGTTGCGCCAGAGAAAAAAAATATACCAGAGGGGGTATAAAACAACATGACGAACAACATCGAGGCGGTGGAAATGGAGCTTACTGAAGATGAGGCGCGCTTAATGATTAGGGCGGCGCTATCGGGTATAAAAGGATTCAGTCCTATAGAACACAATCCCGTTATAGCGAGGTCGCTTGTTACCAAGATAGCCTACTTATGCGCGGATATGGCGGAATGTACCGTAAATTAATTATGCTGTTAAAATTAATTACGGACCCGTGGATTGGTGTTAAATCAAAATGCTGGCGTTGTCGTGAATGGGGTGGAGGGCCGTGGTTTTATGACAGAGGCGAAGCCATTTGTTCTAAGTGCAGGAAAATACAGGATTGACAGATGAACTTCTGGACAAGAGTGCGCGCATTTCTTGGGCTAGTCATTTTTGGATTGTCGGTGTTGATATTTGGGGATGAGGGATAGAAAAGTAGCTGGAGGCGGCAAAAGAATGGGAGTATCATGACAGATAACGAGATTGTGCGGGCGGCATGGGCCGCACGGGACGCATGGGCCGCACGGGCCGCACGGGCATCATGGGACGCCTGGGACACATGGGCCGCACGGGGCGCACTGGCCGCACGGGCCGCACGGGACGCATGGGAATATCATGACCGATAACCAAGGAATAAACACCGGCGAGCTTTGCCCCTGTTGTTATGGGACAAGAATACAGGTTCGCAATGACGGCATCAAGATTCTATGCCCAGGATGCGATGGGAAGGGGCATATGCCGCCGCGATGGATATGATCTGCCTACATAAATGGGAAATGTTCGTAGCTGAGTCAACGCCGTATCAGTTTTGCAGAAAATGTAAGCATACGCTTTTTAGAGGTATCGTGAAGGGGTTTATAAATTGCCCAGGAGACTGCCAATGCCAAAAGCCATCTTAGAGTTTAACTTGCCAGAGGACCAAGAGGCTCATTTTAATGCTTTGTTCGGCGCTGACTGGAAACAAATCGTCAGCGAGCTGGAGAAGTGGCTTAGGCACGAGGAGTCCAAATACGAGAATAGAAACAAGCTCGACATAACAACCATCCGATCCAAGCTACATGATATTATCTCTGACAGCGGGTTGGAGCTATGAAAAAATTTGCGGACTTAGCCCTGCTCCGGGCGAGTGAAAAAAGGCGACAAGAGCCGCCAACGCAACGCCATGCCCATGTGGCGAAAGGCATTTATGCGATTATACGGTTGACGACGGAACAAAACTCAAGCACTGGCGGGAGGATGGAGCTGTCAAGTTGGCTAAGATGATGTTGGATACGATCAAGGAGATAAAATGAAAAAACCAGCCAAAGAGTTTAAGCCAGGTCAGATAATACGGATATTCTTTGAGCCCTCCGGCGGTGATTGTGAATACGCGGAATTTGTAAAATTCACCGATCACGGCATAATAGTCCACGATGAGGCCGAGGAAGGCGATCCCAACCCCCCGACTGGGATTCACTTCCACCCCTGGCGGGCAATCTTGCAATTATCTCATTACCCGGAAGATCAGGATTGATCTCCTGGGGAAGGTGCGGTAAATGCCAAAGAAGGAAGTAGCAGGAGGGTATGACTGTTCAAAATGCGGCGAGCATCATAATACCGATAATGTTTGTGCTTGGTGCGCGTTTTGTGTCAAGAAAATGGAGGATTATTGGCAAAAAGCAATGGCAGCATTGTTGTTAGAAAAAGGAGCGCGTATTCCTGACAAATGAAACCAACACATAAAACCTATCAATGTCCTGCCGCCATTCTCTGGCCAAGGCATGGTGCCGATGGCCGCGACTTCGACGATATTGACGAAATCTGCGAACAGTTATGGGGCATGATTTTTGTTGAAAAGGACGCTAAGTGGAGGAGGAGGTACAAAAAATAGTTATGCCTTTTCTAGCGTGTGTCGTGATTTCTTTGACCCTTATCGCCATTTTTCTCATTGTTTCCATAGTGAAGATCATGAGGGAAAAATGACTGAAGAAATGGAAATGACTCTGGCGGCTGTCGGCTGGATGTATGAACAAGGAATGTCGTTACATCAAGCAGTAAAAAAAGTAAAAGAATTGGCAGGAGGACGACATGGTGGCGTTACACGCTTACCGTTAATCTGTTAATGTTGGTTTTTGATAGAAGATATTGGTATTGAAAAATGTGTGTATATGAGATATAATAAGCCAATGTCAACGGGTAATGAGATTTCGGGCCGGTGGTTCCCTACCTTCCATCCCGTTGGCATAGCCGCCGGCCCCTTTAAATCTAGGAGGAAGAAATGCCACAAATAGCCGTATCAGAAGTTGCAACCGTAGAGGGCGCCAAGGGTGAGTATCTAAAGCTCACCTTGGCCGACGGTAAATACTACAACGTCTTTGGCGACCTAATGGCTAACGTAGATGGCCCTGGCACCTATGCGGTTACATTCACCCAAAAGGTAACGGCGAAGGGTAAGTACACAAATGTGGCTGAGATTAAGAAAGTGTCTAATGTTGTCCAAAACGCGGCTGTTGCGCGCAATGGACAACACGCAACACAGGATAATGCCGGGATGTACATATCCTCCTGTGTTAACGCCGCCGCTGAGATAACAAAGGCCGTCATTGACAAGGGCATTGAAAAGGACACGCAAAGGATCGTGGCCGTGGCGGGAGCAACCCTTATGCAGCTCCTGCAAAACATTAGGCTTTTCCTGCACGCTCCGGCCGAAGCGGCCAAGCCCAAACCACAACCAAAGAAAGAAAAGGTTGAGGAAAGTTACGCCGAAGAATCCGAGGCCGTAGAGGAAGAAGTCTCGTTTTAACGTGCTTCCTAAGCCCAAGTATCAAGTAAGGTTAATCGAAAAAGACAATAAGCATTTCTATCAAGTAACCAAAAAAGACGGAAGCCAAGAAACCTATCCCGGAGTAACCGGAATCTTAGACATTATCGGCGGCGATAAAACTCAACGCCTGATGGGATGGGCTAAGAAAGAAGCCCTTAATTCAGTAGCCAATAGCCTTAAAGAATTCCAGAACTCACCGGTAACCGTAACACAAGAATGGATTGATGGCGTAATTAAGAAAGCGCGGATGCGCCCTAAGAAGATACTGGATACGGCATCTAATTTTGGTACGCGCTTACATTCAGCTATTGATTCTATTATTCTTGGAGTAAAGCCAGTAATAGACGAGGATATATCTCCATGTCTTAATGAATTTATGAATTGGAAAGCAAATAATAGGATAGAGTTTGTATCGGGAGATACTCCGGTTGCGTCCATAAAGCATGGCTACGGAGGCAAGTTAGATGCAATAGGGAAGATCGGGAAGGATATTGTATTAGTTGATTGGAAAAGCGCCCGGGGGGCATGGGATACGATGGGATTGCAAGTGGCCGGCTATAGCCTTGCCTTAAAGGAACAATACGGCATTAAGGCATCTAAGTTAATGATCGTCAGGTTAATAAAGGAACTGCCTTACGGGGTAGAGGAATCAATCGTACCAGATATTAAGGTAAGCCAGGAGGCGTTCTTGGCCGCTAAAGAGCTATCAAGATTAATGAAGCAGGAGCATATTAGAAAAGTGGCCCATGAGCAACCGGTCTAAGGGTCTTGCGTTTGAAAAGAAGATACAGGAGTATCTTTCAGGCATTGGATTTACCACAGACAGAGCGCGGGCGGCAGTAAAATTTATAGGCCCGGGCAGAGCCGTATCGAGTCCCAATGACTTCTTCGGCTGCGCCGACCTCATAGGAGTGCATCAGCATAAGCCATATACTCTATTTCTGCAATGCACCAAGGGCGATACTTCATCTAGGCGCAAGAAATGTGAGGCAATTAAATGGAATCTTGACTCTCAAAAAGTACAGGTATGGACGGACCAATCCGGCATTCGCAATGGCATTAGGAGCTATAAGCTATGCAAAGACGGCGAATGGAGCGAACACATTTGGATTATGCATCCGGGGGAAAGGCCGGACGCAGACGTATTGTAGGCGAACGTACAAGTATTTGCATTAAATGCAACAAAAAAATTGATTGGTGCGGATTTGAAAGGACAATCTGCAATAAGTGTTATAATGTACTTGAACCTACCGTTCCAGGAAGTAGCCAAAGATACGTTGATAGGTATTTTACGCGGTATAAGGAGGATGATTGAATGAAAATCTCATTATGGTGTAACCACGTATGGCTAAAAGACGCGGATGCCGGAAATCTATCCTGCGTTATCTGTCGAAGTTCTAAGGCAGAGGGCGCACAGGACCCGCAGGTTAAGCTCGCGTGGGGATTTGCCAAGGAAGAATCGGCGGTGGTTGGTGGAAAACCCAATAGTAAATAGGTGCAAGCTGGCCGTTCATGCCAAGGCTATTGGCCTTGGATTGAGCGCCCGCGAGATACGTAGGCTAATGGAATCTCTTAGTGAGGTTTCCGCCGAGATCAATAATAGCCCTGAGTTGTATAAGGAATCAAACGATCCAGAAATAAACTCAATGAGAAATTATGAGAGAACGCGAAGAAGAATCTGACGAAGAACGCAAGCGGCGTATCCGCTGGATGAATACAGAGATATGGAGGCGAGCATGGATGAGCAATTCCGACGACCCTCCAGAATACTACTGCGAGGATTGCGGGCTCAAGGATTGCGTTTGTGACGATTCAATTTCCGAGAACGAGCAAGGCGCTCCAGCTTAGTTTCTCGCAAGCTCATTCTGGCGTCGTAATCATCGGTAAATTTATCCATTACTGACCGAAATCTCTCCGGTTCTGACATATTACTGAGCATTGTAAGAAAAGATGACCGAACTCTAGCCACGAATAGCCTTTCTCCATCCGTCATTTGTTCGGTTGCTCCGCCTCTTTGGCAACCTCTGCGTGGGCTTTTTCAACAATCCCTAGAACACGCTCAACTTTCTCTAAGGCCGTCGGTATCGCTGCTCCAACCAAAGACAGAATAAGACCATGAGCTTGATCCCACGGGATAACGCCCATAGCAGCGCCAAGCGCAACCGCGCCCGCCAAAGCGAGGCTGGCTTGTGTTCTGACACCTTGAGCCTTCCTATATCCCTTCGCCGCCAATTCCAGGGGCTTTTTTAGAAGCCCAATCTTTAGGGCAAGGGCAATCATTCTTTCCAAAGGCAACAGCTTTTCCAGAATCTTCCCGATCATCTTCCCTCCTATATCCAGTCCAATTTATCTTCCATGTCCAAGACAGGAAGATACCGCCTTTGCGCCACACATCCAGCCAGTTTATGCGCCGTGGATACGGACCACGCTCCGGCATAGATTTATCCAATCCTCTAAGCGAAGTTGAGACTTCCCATTATTACACCACCTACAACACGAAACCACGTTATTAGCGACATACCCCTTGCGATTATCAATCCTATCAAGGCCGATAAGAATAATTTTGTAGCCGCAATAATAACATGGCTTTTGATAGAATTCGGCAAACTGTTTTTTGGATAACCGGGATGATATGCCACGTATCCTAGCATTGTAAACATGCCGGCGAAACAGCCCCTTAACTGAAGTGTTGTATTTGTCATAATCACTAAGCTTTAATCGCAAAGTATTTAGGCGGTGTTTTAAAGGCGTAATTCGCCCCCATAACGCCGCATGTAATTCCTATGTTAGCGCACAACGGCACCTGCATACGCCACTTGCCAGAGAATACCCCATCATCTGGATAAATGACAGCGCAATGACCGTGCGGATCGCCGCGCTGGGCTGCGATAGCCAATTCTCCACTCTTGGCATATTCCTCGGCCCAAGAGGCCGATATTTCAGCGTGTACTTTAACGCACTTATCGTATATTTCGTTAGCCACCATGTCAGAAAATCCAGTGTATTCCATGTGCTGGCATATAAGATTCAATCCAAAGTTGCAGAAGGTGGCTCCCTTTTTGGGCCATAATGATTCATCTTTTACGATGGCGTCACAAATACGCTTAAGCTTTTGAGCTTTCTCATCCACGGCATTATCTCGATCGCCTTGAATCAATATGCTCCCTAATCCATTGAACGTCTTGCCGAATATAGGTTACGTTGGCTTCTACTGCTGATACCTTTTGCTCTACGATATTGACGCGATCCGGCAATCCGTGAACTTGTGCGTAAACAACGCCAGCGCAAAAGACTATACCTATTGTCCATTGTATCCATTGAGGGATTTTCATTGTCGCACCCTGAATTTTTTTTGTTTTTCTTTAAAATCACCAAATAGTTCTTTTCTTGCTATGTCCCTTGCTTTACCATACCTATCCATTATCAGTTCTTCTTTTTTCCAATCAGGAATTTCAGACCATCCGGGTGACCCCGTAGCCTCATCTATGAATTGTTTTGCAAATGCTCCAGAAACTTCGGCATACCTATCTAATTCCTTGTCCGTTATTTCAACACCTACTATTTTTGAGCTTACATGTGGGATTGATATTTTAAGCCTTGCCATTTCATTGGTGCTGAAATCATCTGGTATTGAATGCATAATATTTGATGCAAGGCCGCGCCGAATGGGGCCACCTTCAATAATGACCGGCTTGCCCCAGATATCTCTTAAGGCAATAACGTCTTGGGATAGGCCTGGGATACGAGCCTTCAGGGCGTCAGGGATAGATTGCGGCCGACGCATTGTGGGATCAATAACCCCAGTGATGGCCCCCATCGCCCCCGTCATTGGAATAGCAGTAGATGAAATTGATTTAACCCATCCCTCCCCATATAATTCTGGCCTACTTATGGCATTTAACATATCTGAGAGTCCCCGAGTAAATGTCTTATTGACTATGTTTTGAGCAAAGGCCAATCCTAGTTTAGATACCATGTCTGATTTATCAAGCATGCCTGACATTTCCATTACGTCGGCGGTTAATCCCATCGTCATTGCCATCGGCTCAAGTCTAGCGTAGCTGACATACTTATTTCCGACCTTAACGCTATATGGGCGCCATCCAGAAGTAAATAAAACATTTCTTTGGCCTGGATTTTTAGGTCCCCCGCCAGTAAGATTGCCTTGCCCGTACTGTTGAGCCGCATATCCGGCCGCAAGCATTCCGATTGTCCCCTTGGCAAGTTCATCCGATATTTCGCCACCTGCAATAGCGCCCTTTCCTATTCTAAAGGGAGTTCTTATTAAAAGATTCAATGGGGTTCTTTCAATTCCAAATTTGGCGATATTCACAGGAGTTGTAATAAAAGGGACTATAAATTCAAGGCCAGGGATCGTCCGCCGGAGACGCATCATGGCGTCCGTGGCCGGCCCGCCCTTTTTAGTGAATGTCCTATACTCAGCTTCATGTGATGCTCTGGATAAAAGGTTTTTGGATGGATGTGCTAGATTTTCAGCCATGCCCAATAATCTGGCCTCTCCCTTAAGCCCGGCCTTTGCGGCATCCTGATAAGCAAAAGCCGACTTAGAGCCGCTAAAATTTATTATTTTAAAGAATTCATCAGCGGCAGCAAGAAGCCGCAGTGGCGTTCTAATAGCCTTCCCAACAGCGCCACCTAGCGCCTGGCGAGGCTTGGAATCTATCTTTGTAGCATGTTCTGAAAATTCAGATATCTCGTCTTTAAATGTGCGTAATGCCTTAAGGAATCCCTCTGGAATGCCATGCGCTATACCGGATATATCTTTTGCCGCTTCTCCTATGAATCTTTCTTTTGGTGATCCGGTAATAGATGCTCGTAGAAAGTCAATTCCGCCGGCTAGTCCTTTTTCAATTGGGCCCAGGCCAGCGGCCAAAGTATTTGACAGGACATTGAATTCGTGAGTTTTTGGATTTGATAAAAGGCCGGATATCCAGCCCTCAAAGATTTTTTCTCTAGTAGTCCCCTCGGCTATCCCCCTTAAGGCAATGTTAAATTCCCTAGGGTTAAGCGGGTATAATTTCGCCAATCTTCCTATTATTTCTTCCGTTATTTCCTTGCCACCGAGGGCATTCATAAATGCCTTAATCGCTTTTTCTTTATTGCCGCCAACAACGATATTAGATGACTGTAAGGCGCGCCCAACTTCCGATACGAGTCCACCAGTTTTAGATTGAATTAATATGTGTTGTCTTAGAGCATCGGCGGCGTCCATGACGCTCCTACGCCCTTGTGCCGTGGCCTGTATAATCTCTAAAGTTCTTTCCGCCGATTGAGCCAAAACCTGCCTTGCCGCAGTTATGCCCTCGGCATTTGAAATATCTCCTGGCAACCTTTTTAAAACATCTTCAGCCTTTAATCCTAAATCATTCGCAAGTTGCAAAGTCTGTTTATTTGTTATAACGCCGCGCTTGGCCTCGTCAATAACGACGCGGTTACTTGCGGCTATATCTGAAATGAATTGCTTAACATCTGCCGTAGTGTTGATTTTCTCAAGATTTATATTAACCGCCATTTTTGGCAAGGGCGATTGCGGCACCGGCTCTGGCAGGATGAGCCGTTTTATGGGGTCTTTTTCTATCAAGATATCAGCTTGTTTTTGGACCTTAGTCGCAGCGGCCTCTAACCTGGCCGTTGCACTGACCGGCGCTTCTACCGTTTTTACTGCGGATTCCGCCGCCAACACAGAAGCCTTCCCTGTGGGCCTAAGCATCTTCCCTGCCAAAAAAGACGCTCCCGGCAACGCTGTCAATGCCACATCAAGCGGAGATGGCGCGATAGCCTCCGCGACTTTTGTTGGTTGGAATGGCCCTCCAGGGCGAGTCAATGGTTCTACTGGGGCAGAGGCCATATTTATAACTGCCCTCGCAGCCTCAACAGCCGCTTGAACTGGAGACGTTGATTCCGGCCTTTTAATTGAGAACGCACTGGAATCTTCGATAGCCCCTGCCGCCTCCATTAATAGTTCTTTTGCTTGAGGTATCGGCTCTAAAAACTTAAGTCCAGTAGATAGAGCCTTATCTATGAATGATTCCGCTGTTTCTTGGGAAGATTTTTTTTCAGTTGCCCTATTTAAAAAATCCTCAGCAGATTGTGGTTCGCCTTTATCTTGATTTAAGGATTTATTTAAAAAATCTTCTGCCGTTTCTTCTGGCATTTATTTCATTCCAAATTTCTCTCTAAGAATTTTAATGCCCTGATCTTTACTAATGGATCCAGAGGAGATTGCCTTGGCCACATCTTCCTTGGATTTAAACTCGGCTTTCTTTTTTGGTTGTTGAGACGGGACTTCAGGCGACACGAATTTTCTTTGCTTTTTTATGTTTTGGGCCAAGCCCTCGCCCATTTGGACAAGGCTTTCATACATAGACGGAGCCCGGCTTCGTAGGAATAGTCCTTGATCCCCGCCAAGGACTTTGGATAATTCAATCAAGTCTTTTTCTTGATCGTCTATGGCTCCACGGCCAAACGCCGGTCTTTCCGCTTTTTGTTCTGAATTCAAGACGGCATTAAGCTCATCCATCGTTAAGGCCCCGGCTCCTGGCATATCTAATTGTCTTTCCACGTCCGGGCCAGCGGTTCCAGCTACCCCGGCGGCAAATCTACGGAGCCCTGTCTTTATGGCCCCTTCTCGCCTAACTTTTGGTTGCCTTTCTTCTTCGGCCATTATTGCACCCCACCCGGACTCCCCCATCCACCTATAACCTTCTTGCCGCCACCAAGCAACATTCCGGGTATCTGTTGGGCAAACCCTTGAGTCAAAGTTTTGCTGAATAAATCACCGGAAGGAGCCGCTTCCCCGAGCCAATCAGCGAGCCGCATAATGCTCTCCTGTATTTGCCGCTGCCTTTCCATCCTAGCTAATTGGCGCTCTTGTTCCTCCGCCGCAAATTGCCGCTGGCGCTCAAAGCCCTGGGACTCTCCCTCTCGCTGAAAGCGCCTCGCACCAGTAGTCTTTGCCCCCTCCATGGCGATAGGCAAAAGCGCCTCCCGCCGGCGTTGTAGGCTTGGGCCAAGAACCTGCTCCATAATGCCCTTCTGCGTTTCGCCGGAGTGCAATAATCCCCTAGATTCTTGTTCCTCCAGTAATCTCTCTAAGGATCGCTTCTCCTGCGTCCTAAAAGACTCATCCAGCGTACTAAAAAAATCTTGACTTAATTCAGGCGGTAAATCCGCCTGCGCTGAAGCCGGTAATTGGAATTCATCTGATATTGCCATAAGTTCTCCTATCCAGGCCAAGCATAAACATATAATACCCCACTGGTTGACGTTGCTGATTGCGTTGATGCGGTGCATGAAGTAACGGTTCCCATCCAAAATTGCATGTCCGTCGGCGTCGGCCCTGAATACCTGCCCTGCGTGTGGACGCTATCTGGCGTGGATATGTCGTTTGCCATTGAATTTAGCGTTATGTCATACAAGAGAATTCCTGCGGCCGGAACCTCGATTCTAGCCGTAACCATTGTCCACGTTGAAATTGCCACCCTATTTGTATTGCTTGTTGTGTCTGATATGTTCATTGAGTTGCCGGGGTTGCATCCGGTAACTTGTGTGGCAGAAACGTACAAATTAAGCAATGACCATATATATTGACTTGCCGTGTCGCCTCCAAGTCTAGCTAAAAGCGATCTTGCCGCCGCGTTAGTATTTTGCAAACGCCCAACGACCATAAAGGAAGAATAAGCAGACGGCAGGCTAACTGTGGCTACGGTGACATTCGTAAAACTTCCACTAGAAACCAATATCATTGGCCCCGGACTTATCCCAGCCGGCACAGATACAGCCGTATATTGCCGCGTTCCATCATTGAACGTGATTCCTTGATTAGCAGTTACGATATTAAGCCCGCCGTTTGTTATCGTAAGGGTAGACGCCATCGTAGTGTAGCTGGCGAAATGGGTATTAGAGGATAGCGTAACCTGGCCGGTTACGGTGCCGCCCGAAACACCAAACTTAGAATCCAAGTCCTGTTGCAAGACCTGCTGCGCCCCCGGCTTTGTCATATCCTCTACCGGCAATATCTGAGTCTCTCCGTAAGCCGATTTCGTTAGTGTATATAAAAGTATAAACATCATGGCATTAGACCAATGTCACGATAATAGATGCCGTAACCAATGATCTCCCACGGCTTGTCCGCCGCCGTGTTCGTAAATCTTATCCTTACTGAGTTGCCGTTTTGTGGAGGATGTAGGACAATGGGTCTTATGCCAAAGGGCGCTCCCGTAGATAGATTAATGCTATAGCTCTGGCTCCTTAATCCGGCGTCAACCGCCGGCGTAACAGTAAGCGTGGTGTTGCTTGATTTGTGGATAACGTACACGCGCTCAATGGATTTAATCCTCTCCATTGAGCCTAGTGTAAAATCCTTGGAGTCATAGATGGCCTGGAATACTCCACCATTATCAGATTCTCCAGTATAAAGTTTCATAATGAAGCCGGCTGACGTAGTAGATGAATCTGCCATTACGAAGTTTTGATTGACTACACTTAGATGCCTGGGCCTAACCCCAGTCCACTTAGTCCATGCCCCGTTCTGATCCAGCACGTATATTGTGTCGTTGCGTGATCCGTTTAAAGACTGCGCTCCATAATGTAACCGGCCATTAAACACTTCCATCGTGGCGGATACGGCTTGGGCACCCTCGTTCCAGTTTAGCGTGATTGAATCCAGTTTAGCCGTTTCTGTGGCGACGCCTACGGTATGGGTTGACCTGACCTGGATATAGGCTCCAGTTGACAGGGTTATGGCGGCATTGTTTGTTTGCACGGCCCATGCCGCACTGGCTGTCCCGCCAGAATAAGTGGCTACTCTGATTGCATAGGATACCAACGCCTCCGACCCGGATTCCGTTTCAACTGCCTGGAATAATCCCCATCCGCCGGCGGATATATTGTTGCTTAAGAAAAGCTCCGCCGATGTCCATGTCCCCGTAGAGGCAGCGGCCCATTCGGCGGCGTTTAGTCGTCCCGGCGTATTTGTCGTTCTGACAACTTCAAATCTGGTTTGATATTGGATGTATCGTTTCTGAGCATTCGCTAATTCAGCGCCTATTGTTGGCGTTGCATAGGCATCAAATCCACCGCCATCGCCGGCCGTTGATACTCTAACCTGAACCGTTACTGTCCCGGTGGCCGTAGTTAATGCAGCGCTCGTTATGCTTGTTTCCCATGTTCCCCATATAGGTGTACTGATTGCGGTATCAAAAATTTGAGACGTATATGTTCCAACAAGAGTATGACTTGCCTCATCAACATCCCAAACTAAATCGCATCCAGCGCCAGGTCCGTCCTTTGATTTAAACTTTATGGTTTGTTGGCGGATAAATGGCACCGAAATGTTCTCTGCGCCGCCGGATTCCCAATAAACCCTAAGACGCACCATTGCCTCCGCAACAGTTGAGACATCCACATCCAGGGCGGTGGCTGTTTTCCCATCCGTAATTGTTTGCGAATATGTTTTTAGTATATTTTGGTTAGTGTCAAGTATTTGAACCAAGTATTCTGTCCCACAGGAACCTCCGGTATCTCTCCACATATAGCTACCATACATTGGAGAATTTGTGTCTATGCCGTTAAATGACTTTGATGACCAGTTTATATCTGACGACGACGCGCCGGTACATTGCTCGCACCCAGCATTTATGAATGATCCTGAAGAACTCTGCGTAAGCACCATCGACCCGCTTACGCTAGTGGTGCTTACCCCATCAAACGTCCCGCCTGCCCAATCCCCGGCGATTGTATCCGTCCTTGTCGTATAAGACGACTGCATAAAGCCAGAGTCCCTGGAAGAACTCATGGCCCTGGAATCAAAAGTTCCAGCGTCAAAATCTCCCTTGGATGTGATTAATCTCTGTCCAGCATTCGCCCTAAACGTATCAAGTTGATCTATCTCATTCCTGAGTTTCAGACTCGCTTCCTCTATAATGATGCCATTGAAGGAATAAATGCCTGGCTTGCCACCATTCGGCCCCAATGAATCAAAATACTGCTTGCTCTTGTAGTTCGCTATGGCTCGATGGTTCTTGGCGCCCGTTTCCTTGGAGATGTTGAGCAGAACAAACGTGGACGGCCCAGTTCCCTTAAGAACCCAGGTGGAGAACTTCTTATAAATAGGTAGCATGTCAAAAATTGGTTTGCCTATACCAACAAGAACGTCGCCGTCCTCCGGGCTAATGTCTATGTAGTCCGTTGATGTTGTCCAGGATGTGCAGTCACTCAAGGCGGAATAGAAAAGCCTGGAGGGGTTAGTGCTGTTTCCGCCAACGAAACACCTATTCCGGTGAACCCTAATAAAGTCGGCGTTGGCCGGCAAGGCTGAAATGGCGTAATCATTTGTCCCGTCAAAGTAAAAATTGTATTGATTATTGACGCAATACAGGCGATCTTGGATAGCCTCGCAATTTACGTCATTATTCCTTGTTAGGGTAGATACAAAGGCCGTGAATGTCTGGCAGGCATCCGTCCCGCCATAGCCGTTGGTTGAGCTAAACGCGACGCAGTATTTTATTCCGTTTGAGCGTTCTAGTTGATACATCGCATTTACGTCGCTCGATCCATCCCCAATGGCTGTAACATTGCGCTTCTCGTAGCCTTCCCTGCGCGTAACGCCAAAGGACTTATCTAGGATAACGTTTTGAGCCAACGGCGACTCATTATCCCCTATAATCAGGCTATTCTGCCAGGTATTCATCCCGCCAGTGAAGTCCTGGACTGGATGGATTTTACTGTCCTGGCAGTATCCTATTGTTGAAAATAACAGTAAAAGCTGTAAAATCATTGTTTTTATGAGCCATAGTCATCAGGGAATCTAACGATCTCACTTACTCCTGATCGGCGCTCACGATTCTGCATCACTGGATGATAGTCACTCTCTGGGTCGGCATCAGATATCATCTCACGAATGCCTTCCTTAAATCGCGTATAGGCTGTGTTATGCCTTCCCATTTGCACCCCATCCACATATGCAAAGCCCCTATATAACGATCCGTCCAACAAGACGGTGCTGTGCCATTTCTCAGGTATCTCTGACACATCCGCATCTGCTGATAAGTCAGTTGATTTCTTCTTGTACCTAACCTCAAGATTAAATGCCGCGTCAGGGCTAGGATATAGTGAAAATCTCCAGTTGTCTGAGCTGTCGTACCCATATAACACATACCGCAAGGATTTGCCTGTGTTGTCAACATTAGGCTTCTTCTCATCGAAGTCCCTAAAGCTCATAAGCTCAAGTTTAGCCGGCGTCTGCATTTGACGCATACTCAATATCTTCTCAACGCTTGAGCTTACGCTGTAGAAGAATTGACGTATGGTATACGTACCGGCCGACAGATCGGACGTGGCATTATAAGCCGATTCTATTGTAAGGGACGTTGAGGAAGCAACGGCGGTGATTCTGTACCAGTCATTTGATCCGCTAAACTGGATATATTTACCAACATCGGCTGATGCGAAGGCAGTAGATGCTCCGGTAGCCGTTGTAGCTCCAGCCGTTACGGAAACAGTGCCTGCTGTTTTGTCTACAACTGTTTGGACTATTTCCCTCTCAAGCGACCAAGGCCAATCATATTTTGACCATATCTCTTGTTGCGCCTGATTTATCCACCGCTTAATGAGCGTATTTTTGGCCGACTCCGTATTATCCAACCTTGTTTGCGCGGCAATCTCATTTTGCAGCGTAAGGAAGGACATGGTAGACATGGCATTACCTCGCTATGACCTGCTCATAATTTGCGATCGCCGCCGTTACGTTGGCATCAACATCAAGATACAATCCACCAGGGAAGAATATCCCATCGGACGGAATATTTGCTGTACTGACCGTGCGATTAGGCTCACCCGCCACGTCAAGTAATTTATCGCCAGTAGTATCGGTTCCGTTGTGGCAAGCCACAGCTCCCGCAGTAGCCCCGCTTTGAATCTGTAGTCCGTACAGCCTCACCGGCAGTCCGGATATGCCTACAACCCCGTCCGTAGTCCTTCTTTGATAGCCGCCTTTCATGGATTAGTCCTCCTTCCTAGGACGCCCAGGACCCCTTTTAGCTTCCTCAGGGGCATCCTTTTCATTAAACTTACTAGCAAAAGCGGCTACAGACGCGGCCAAACTAACTACGGCCTGCTCTAGCTTCGCCATTCTCTCCGCAGGAGCCAGCTTTTCTTCGGCATCCTTCTTTAGGGCTAGAGTAACGATTGTTTCTTCCTCCGGCGGGGCCTTTAAAACAGCATTCCCCTCAAGCTTGGCGACCGGGATTTGATCGTCAGAAACGGTCCTAGTGGCGAAGTCCGGCGGCGAACACAGGGAAACTGGCTTAGGCACAACCTCGTCCCTAGACACGAACCTATTAAGGAAGTTCTGGACAAACCTCCATCTAGTCTGTCCGGGCGCGGTGTTCAACCAAATCTTTTCCGCCGCGTGTTCCGCAGGGTAAACCTTAATGCACGAATCCGGTAGTCCAGGATTTACGAGCGTCACAAGGCACGTCTTTAGCGTCTTTTCTGTCGCAACTTCTGTCGTTTGCATTTAGTACAGCCTCCATTTTATTTAGCGTCGTTTTGTTTATTTTGTGTCCTTTTGAACACATGAACATCCAATCCTCGCCTAGCGTTTTCCAATCATCTACAGCGCATCCTAGGCAATGACTACACACAAGCGACCTCCCGCCGTAGCAAAAGAGACTCGGCCTTATTAGCGTCAAACGGTATGCCCACGGTCTGAAATACTGATAGCACTCGATGAAGATAGGTATGATGGTCCATAGCCTCGGTGTGGCCGGCGGCGGCGATCTTCTCCCTAGCGGCATCATCGGCAAGGTAATGTTTGGCCTTAGCCACCATGTCGTCAAAGTCGTTATAACCGACGAAATGGACACCTTCCTTAAACACATTCTGATCTTCTTGTATGTTATCTGTTAGTAAAAAGGAACCAGTCCCTAGAGATTCAAAATGTCGCATGTTTAGTTCCTTTCTGGCGGAGACATTGAACACTATCTTGGACTGGTTGAAAATTTCAGCGGCCTCATGAAAGCGCCGAGTACACCAATAAAAGTTGGGAAATTCCTTAAATAGCCTATCTAGGTGCTGGACCCTATTAGCGTCGTTTAAGTTACCGACAAAGCAAACATCGTACTTTTTAAGTGGAATCGCCTGCCTGTCCCAATCATTCTTCTCATTATTAAACACACCAGGACTGTAGGCCAAAGGATCAAAGGCGTGCGGAAGCCAAAAACATCTATCAGCAGGCACTCCATCCCTAATAAAGTCCTCTACGGCCTTCCTTTGAGCGCAAAAGACATAATCGCACATCTTGGCTCTAGCGAGCCTATAGTCATAGCCTAGGTGCGTGTCGGATGTCCAGTACACTGAAGGATGCGGGACGTCAAAGTCCTGCATGTTCAGCGCATCTTCGCCGAAGTCAGTTAGCCAGTATAAGTCGAACTTTCCGTTAATCTCATACTTCGGAAACACGTGGACCGCGTTTTCATTGCCTAAAATCTTGGCGGCGTTGTGCCATGCGTACAAAGGCCCGCCATCATTGCGCCCGACGGTATTTAAGTCTCCGTATAAAAACGCGATTCTAGGTGTCATCTAAGAAGCTCCTGTTGAATTTTACGTAATGAATATTCATCATTAAATCCGTGTGGACATTTGTACTTACCGCCGAGGTCTTTTGATACCATGGTAACTTCGTTGGGGAATACGGCAAAAGAAAAGTCAAGGAGCATTATGCCTTCACCATTAAACGTAAGGTTTTCTGGCGTTATGTCCCTATGCGTAATATCGGCTTTCTTTAATACATGAAGAATCTTCGTCAGGTCCCTCTCTGGCAGGAACCGCGCCTGCGGCCCCTCCCAAGACATTAAAATGGTGTCCGCCGTTTCTGCCTTAATTTGAGGCACAACACCAAAGGGGGATAATATCTTAAGGAACATGGCATACCTGTCCTTCGTCTGTTTACTGTACTCCCATTCCTTATATACCTTTAGAACCGTGCCTATCTCGCCTGGATACGTCTCAGCGAAAAAGCCCTCATGTTTGATTAGTGGCCTCTGGCACACGAAAACATTGCGCGGTGTCCAAAGATCGTTCCATTGCCCCCGGTCCTGGATATCTCTAAAAATTGTGTTTTTGCACAGGAGATTAAGGATTTCCTCCTGGCTGTAGTCTAATGACGCCTGGCCGTCGCCCCTGCCGGCTGTCTCAAAGACGAGGGTGTCGCAATGCTTGCCAATCTCCCATAGGCACTCAAGGGCATACTCAAGACCCCTCTGCTTTGCCAGCCAATTAAACTGCGATAACCATACAATTATGTCGAAATGTGGTAATGATTTTATAAGGTCCAAGTCTATCGTTGCTACGTCAAAATTGGCGTTGCCGTTTTTGGCATGTACTTCCTTTGCCACGGCTATTGAGTGTTCATCGTGATCTAGCCCCGTTACTTCGGCTCCAAGCAAAGATAGATAGCCGGATATTGTGCCAACATTGCATCCAAGATCAAGGATCGTTTTTCCTGAAACCGGGACCATCTCGGCTATGGTCGCTGCCCGAACTTCGGAATGTTCTCGGTGTGCCATTATTGGTACACCGGGGATATTTTGGTATGGGACTCCCGGTGCCATAGAGGACCCTTCGGCCTTATTCGTGCCTAACCGAGCTATTAAGTCCTCAATTCCCATGTGTACTTCCATCATGCAGCCACCTCGCCATACGCCGCCGCCAGCGGGTGCTGCGTCTTTTCTGCCTTATTTATGCGAAAATAAGGATCGCCAACTTTCTCATACACGGACACAAAGCTGACATGGTTTACGTCAACATGCGAAGCATAAGCCCTAAATCCGCAGCAAGCAGCCATGTTATTTAGGCTCGATGGGCTGAAAGATATGATATGCTCCGGGTTCATTAGGATAGTATTCTTAAGCGTTGGATCAGGAACGGCGATAATCAATTTACCGCCTGGCTTAAGAACCGCGTTCCACTCGGCCATAGTCCCTAAAGGGTCCTGGCAATGTTCCAATATGTGCCTCGCTATGATAGTGTCCTGGCTATTGGCATCAAATGGCAGATGACTTGAAACGTCGGCCTGGATATCTGCTATGCAAGTTTCGTTTTCCATTGATACAAACGGAATTTGAGCCCCCTTCTTTGCCATGTCAACGCCAATAGAATGCGGTACAGTCTTACGACCGCCGCAGCCCAACTCTAAAACCTTGTCTCCCTCGGCATATTTAGAGCAAAGCATTCCCTCAATATCGTCTTTAGAGTAGGACCACATATCATACCTTTCGGCGGTCTGCCAGCCTGCTAGGAGGGTTTCCCAAAATTTAAACATGCCGTGCTTCCTTATGAGCGCCATGTTCGTTTTTTCTTGCATAGTGTCGGAGTTCCAGTAGCCTGCCTGCAACCTATTGCCAGTAACCGATCCGTGATGATATACGAAGCAATCCCTTCTGCAAAGGAGCCTGTATCCAGCGTCTCTTAAGCGGATTGATAGGTCAATGTCGTCGCCGCCAGGCAATGTGGTATCAACCCCGCCGGCCTTCTCTAGGGCGTCCCTACGGACCAACATGCAAAAACCTATGAGGTACTTAACGTCTAAAATCTGGAATATGCTGTCATTGAATATATTCTGCGGGCCCATGACATAGTTGGAAGATGGACCAACGGCCCCAACGGACGGATCGTTCATTAGGTTAAGCATCTTCCACATCCAGTCATTTGCCCCCTGTAGCGGACGAATGTCATCATTGGAAAACAAGACAAATGGGGCTTTCGTCCTTTCTAGTGCATACTTAAGCCCGCCTTCCCATCCTAGGTTCTCTCCTGGCTCCAAAACAGTTACGAGCTGATCTCCGCCAATATAGTTTTTAAGAGGTGCTTTGCCGTTGTTTACAACCCAATAGTGGACGCAGTTGGCTAAAGGCTCCTGGATAGATTGGTTGTATCCATGCAAGGCTGACATTAGCATCTCGACATTATCGTATGTGACTACAATCACATCCAGCAATGGCTTCATCTAGCAAGTACCTCCGGCTCCATCTTGTCAGCGTTCTCAACCATGGGATTGTGGCTAACATCATACACGCCAAATCTGTAGTATGGTCCATAAATTCGCTCGATTTCTTCCCTATTATTGGCCTTATCGTGCATCTCTTGGCCTATGATTAAGGGCGCTCCGATATGCCCAAGCTCTGTCGCAGTATCCATAAAAATCTTAGCGCCGGCCTCTCGTTTCGCTCTGTGGCAAAACCAGATGTCCTCGCCAGTCCCGGATGAACACATAAAAAACGGCCTTTCCATTTTCTTAACCACATTCATGTTTATAAGTACGGCCCCAAAGCCGACGGCATCGCACTCAACTAATTTGCCCTTGGGCCAATTTTTTATCCACTCATTCAAGATATACTGTTGCTTCTTAATATCATCCCACCCCTCAGTTATCTTGTAGAGTACGGCCAGATACGGAGGATTCCTGGTAAATGCAAGTGGTGCCACAATGTCAACTTTATGGCGATAGAGCCTTTCAAATAAATCAAAGGGGCACAGCATGTCGTCATCGACCATGAACAAGTAGTCCATGCCGCCATCTAAGGCTGTATTGGCGGCTTTTTCACGAGCCATTGGAGTGAACATCCTGCCGGCTGTCATGTCGTAAAATTCAAACTGCTCATCCATGTTTTTTAGCTTCGATTCCATCTCTATCTTTCCGTGTCTATGGCACATAAGGCGTATACTTTGCAGAGATTCCGGCGGAGTATGCCCCTCAGTGGGTATTGAAAAACCGACCTTAACTGTCCTTGGCATTATTCAAAATCCTTAAACACAAATCCATCGTCGACCATAGCCCCACCTCTTGTCATTCCATCTTCACTATCAGGATTTATCCCAAAGAACCCCTCCCAACTAACTGTCGGGCTTCCTGGCTTTTTTATGATATTAGGCCCAGCGCTATTGCAAGTTTTTCTTGCCATTTAAGTATCACCCTCTCGCCTACTATATGCCCCTGGCACATTCCCGCCTTTATCCTTTTATCAGTCAACAACGCGGCGCAATCGCGGCATCGGAAAAGCTCCAGCAGGAGGGGCTTTTGGCCCCCCCTGCTGAGAGACTTCAGTTCCAGTGTTGCCACTTATCTCCTATAGAGCCCGAATGAGCCCCGAAAGATAGGCGGACCCAACCGCCAACGACGTAGTAACTGGAACATTGCTCGCCAACACATACTTAAAGCCACTATTGGCATAAGTAGGAGCAATGGACGTAAGACCGCCAGCGGCGGCCCCAGGAACCAAGGGGTTCCCCTGGTTAATGGTAACGGAGGTGTTGGTTCTGGACAGGAACACGCTAGCGGCGAATCCCCAACACTGAACCAATCCCCTTCCATTGCTCACGATATCTGCCCTAGCCACCCCAATGAAGCCAGGAAGATTACCGGCGGTGCCAGAAGCAGGCAGAACTGCGGCATTCCCATCAAAGGAATTGCCGGCAATCGCCAGCGCAACGGCATACCCCAACGTTAAAGACGTTGCCTCAACGTTAGTAACTGGAACATACAGCTTTGCGGCGCTACCTTGCGAAAAAACTCCGAGTACAGGCATAATTTACCCTCCATTATCCACGAGCGCCACAAACGCACCGGCCGTAATTGGTGCTTCCGTGTACACTGTAACGGTGTTGATGGCCCCGCTGATTGACACACTATACTGCGCTCCGCTAAAATCCACCGGCTCTGCCGATGCTAGCGGTGATACCCGAACCCAAAGGACCCTCCCGGCTGCAATTGCGATAGTCTGATCTGCCGCGCCTTCTGTATTAGTGAAGTCGCCGACAACAAAAGCAAGACCGCCGCCAAGAGAAACGTTACGCATGTTCGAGAATGCCATTTTTTCGTTCCTCCTATTAAGCCGTGATGCCGGTTAATTTAACCAAGCGCCTCCGGTTCGTTGTAACCAAGTTACCCATCCATAAGCACTTTGCAGAGCGAACATCCTGATCCGTCGGCTCCTTAAACTCTCCAATGCTCAGGTTGGCGTCTGAATGGACAACCAACTTTAGCGAGTCGGACGGGAGCATATACATCTCCCCTGTTGCAACGTTGGGGTCGAAGTCAATGACGGCAGGCCCGAATTTAAGAGCCTCAAAGCCGGCATTCGCCATCCCAACGTCAGAGTACCGGATACCGGGAACCTGACTCGCCTCATAAAGCTCATAGACAAGTCGAGTCGTCACAATAAAGTCAGGGGCAGGTTGTGCTGATTGTCCCTGCTGCATTGACAGATCGCGACCATTCCGCATATCCGCAAGTCCGCGAGCGGCGAAGGAGCCACTTGCGATAACCTGTGCCTGCCACCAACTATTAGCGCTGGAGTTAATATCCATCACCGTGCTGGTTGCGTCAACCAAGATAGGCAGAGTATGAATTGCCTTCGCCCCCTGTGAAGAAGCGAAAAGATCAATGTTGATCTTGTCTTTCATGCTCATAAGCAACTGCTGAGTTTTGGCTTTGGTAATATCAATCAGCTTTTCCCCAGAGTTTTGCCTAATCTCCTGGCCGGTAATCGTGATCGTGCCGGCGTACTGTCTCCATGTGGCTTGCGTGCCATGTTATCGCGGAGTTTTTTATCACCGCTTCTAACGGTTTCCCGTTAGTCCAGGCTATATCATCCCTTTCGGGCCGGGCGCTCTTGGTGGCAATTACTGTCTTACGATTATGGTTTAAGAATAATAGCCGGCAAGAATCTGAGCAAAAATGTTTTTTAGGCGCAGGTCTTGTCCGGTATCCCCTTAATCTCCATGCGGAAACGAGATATCGCTCATTGCATTGATCGCAAAAACACTCTATCGCAAGCAATTTCGTCGCCGGTCGCTTATAGACTCGTCCACTAGCCGTCGCACCTACAAGAATGTTTCCATCCTCGTTTGGCTCAGAATTACCCATCCAATTAGGATTGGGGCGTTTTCTGAATTCACCCAGTTTTCCATAGAAGCTTATTTCCCAAGTTCTTTTTATTTGATTGCAAGAAGCACAGAGAGTTTGAGCATTAGAATCATCATTGGTTCCCCCAGCAAAAATTGGCAGCTTATGATCGAGGATTAGATTATACTCAGTCCCGCATTCAATACAGAATTTTCCTAATAGCTTTTTTCTTTGGCTTTTAGAAAAACCCTGGCCAAGCCTGCCGACCATTTTTCTGTCTGGATTCCAATTCCAATTATTTGCCCCTCTCATTCTCTCTGATACCTTTCTCCTTTCCTCAATAGACCAATGCTTTCCATAATTTTGGTGTCCCATTATAAACTTCCTGGGGCGTCCCCTATTATCAGTGGCCGGAATTTCTTGACCACACTCGCATTGGCAAAAAGAATTAGGCATAGACTCCCAGGGGCCCAACAGCCATCGTCATGCCTTCCTGTCCAGTCACGTCGATCACATCGTCCCCAGAATACGAAGCAACGGTGCTATTTTTCCCCTGCATTATCGGGACCAAAATGGAGCTACCACCTTGGCTAGACAATTGCGCTTTTTCCTGTAAGAACTTCAAGAGCCCAATCTTCAAAAAGATTTGATCTTGAAGGAAGTCCTTCATCCGAAGAATCGTTTCTCGCGTAGTAGCGAGAAGCGAATCAACGTTAGCGGGACCTTTAGTATGTAGCGTGTTATACGCCATATATTACCCCTCCTGTTATTCTTTCTCTAAGACAAAATCCTGATTGCCAGAGGCCAACTCATTGTGAGTTAAATCAAAGAGTTGATCGAAGCTGACTTTTTTAGGATTTATCTTGATAACCTTACTCCCCCTGATTCCGGCAGAGCCGGTCTTATCAACTGCCCCGGCGCGTTTGGCTGCCAAGAGTTTTGCGGCTTCTTCCTGAAGTTTGGCGGCAGTTTGCTTAGGAGCAACATCATTTTTTGCCAGCCTATATGCATCCTCAAGTTCATAGCCTTTATCAAGATATTTCGCTAAAGCTCCCTTATCATTCAATTCCCTCAAGTCTGAATGCTTCGTGGCTAAAGTTTCAAATTCCCTCTCGCTCTTGATATTGGCGGTTTCTTTTTGGACTAGACCTAGCCTCTCGGAAACAAGACGCTCGATCCTTTTTTCCCGCTTATCCAAATATTCCTGAAATGCTTTTGGGTCGCTGGTGATTGTCTGAAGCGTATCTGGAGTTATTTCCTCAGTCACTCCGCCGTCTCGCTTTTCCCTCTCTAGCTGATACGCTTCTTTAAACCAGTCCTGCGTCATTAGCTTTTCAAGCATCCCTGAGTGTTGCTTAAACTTCTCAAGATCACCTTGACTTTGCTTCTTTTCAGAAGCGATTGACTGCATCTTTTCGTGGTAATCCCTAAGAAGTTCCTTCTTTTGTGCCTCTAACTCCGGCGCTAGGTTATCAGGACCTAATTTGGCGTTGTCCCCCTGCTCGGATTGAACGCCTCCAGTTTCGCCAATGGCCGTCTGTTCCTGGCCCCCTCCGACAGCGCCATGCGCGTCGGACTCAGCGGTTACAGCGGTTTGATCAGCTACTCCATCCTGGGTTATTGTGTCAGCCATTATCTTTTGCGCCTCCTTTATTAAGCGTCATATTGCTTAAAATTTCTTTGAACTTATAAAATGCTTCTTTCATGCTCGCAATATCACGCTTAAGGCACGGCTCGCAAATATCTTCATCGCTCCAAACCATGTGTTCACAAACTTTAAGCACGTCGTTTCTTCTTCTTAACAACTCGCCGGCGGCGCTCAACACGTTCAGGCACTTCTATTACAACTACTTCTGCTTTAGCGCGGGCCATGTCCTTGCTCCTTTGCCGCTCTCGCTAGGGCGGGGTCAAAGTTTATCGCCCCGCCCCGTCTGTCCCCGACTTCCCTCAGTCCAAGCTCTTTTAAAATTCTGGCCTTATGCTCCCTAGATTCCACCCAAACGCCATCTTTTTGCTCCGGCTTCTTTGGGTCTGCTAGGTTCGGGTCAAAGTAAGGGTTCCTAAAATACACGTCAGAATGCTTGACATTCCCAAGTCCGCCACAGCCATCGCAACATTGATAGTCTTTTGTAATCCTCATCCGCCGGGCATTCGGATTCCCACAACCATTACAGGTCATTGACCCGCCTTAAAACTCTCAATCTGGCCCCTGATTTCCTGGGCCTCTTGGCCCATCGCGTCAAGGTTCATCTGCTGTTGAGCCCGCATAAGAATTTTCTGATCTTCTAATTCCTTCATCTCTTGGTCAAATGCGTTCTCAACCTCTTTCATCTCAAAGTCGGCCAATAGGCTTTTGCCTAGAGTCCTAGATACTCTACCACCAGGTTGGATTCCAAGCGTCGGGCCAAGTTTTAGTAGGCTAACCACAGAATCCATGCGGCTCTGTTTATCAAGTGGCAGGGTGCTGCCGGCCCTAACGTCTATCTCAAACTCGGCTCCCTGGATATCTTCTTTCGTGAATGAAAATCCAGTCCCATCAAATCGGCTTTCACCAGTATTTGGATCAACTAGCGCTGCCTGAATCTCTCCGGCCTGTTTTCTGGTGGCCCTGACGAATTTAGGCATAGTCAAGAATTGCTTCATCAGGGCTATTAACTTATAAGCCACTTCCCCGGAGAAGTCCTCGATAACCGCCTGCGGCTCAGACTGCCTGGCCTGGAAAGCCGTAATAAGCCTATCAATCTCTCCAAGCGTACGGCTTTGCGTACGCTGCGGGGCCGATCTAACGGCATTGGGCTGACCGGAAACATTGTCCTTATCTAAGTCTATCCTGTTCTCGACGGCGTACATATCGGATTGGACCGGGGGATACTGTATAGGAGACGGAGGAGCCATCTTGGCTTTGTATTGAATAATAGAGCCGGTCTTGCCCTTTATAAATTTGTCCATCTCCGCCCGGTCCATTGAGCCCTTTTCGGCAGCTAACTGCCGACCGAACCTCTTAATATGATCCAGTTGCATAGATCGAATTTTAATCTTTTCCCAAAGCTGAGGCTCCCAGGAAGCGATAAGATTAGGAACATACGGCTCATCAGGGTTATCATTAAAACGCAATATGCAATAAGGATATCCCTCCATGTCATAGGGCCAATCTTTCTTTGTAAGGTAGTTATTGCCGTTGTCGGCAATCGTAAACTGCTCTTGATTGTCAATGTCCCATACCTCCCATAAAGAAATATATTCCTCATCACGACGATATGCCATAGACGGATAACGAGGATCAGTCTTGTATGACGTAATCATTGACGGAGTTAAGTCTTTAGTGTTTTCATATAATGAGGACTTGCGAACTATGTCAAGTGGCTTAATTATGTTTTGCGCGACCCACCTGGCGTCATGTATCCCATTAATGGCGTCAGGGTCCTTGACCATGCTTTTCCAAGATATTCTTGTGGCGAAGATTTCTTCGCTCTTTATAAACTCGCTGTTCTCGACCTGGGATTCATCTTTGCCTATGTCCGCCGTGTACCCGGTCTTAATCCAGCCGTCGCCGCATAGGATGGAATCCATTATTGCCCGCTTGATCTCCCGCTTAAGCCGCAGGTCGCGCCAGTAGGCATTCACAGCCAACTCAATAATCTTGGCGCTGGCGATTGAGTCCGACCCTTTGGGATTGACGGCAATGAATGGATCGCGTGAATACACGGAGGGGATAAATGCCTTGGTGAATGCGTACACTTCGTTAATTGGAACAATATCCACATCCGTCATAAATGACGGCATGGCCGATGCAAAATCGTTTTGGTACATCTGTATAGCCCGCGTATAGCCGTACTTATTGTCCGCCTCAGATCGGATGGTTTCAGCCTGCTTAATCATTCCCATCCATTTCTGGATTTCGGCAGGAGCAATGTTAGATTTCTTAGGCATTTGGCCCCACACCGCCTTTAATTCTTAGTTCGTGTTTTCCGCGCCTTTCTTTTATTTGTCCCTGTATTTTCGTAAACATTTCATCTAAATACATCATGAGTTCGTAATCATTAAGAGAGTCTATATTGAACTCTGCCGACGTGGCTTTTAAGCTGTCTGTATTATCTGGGCCATGTTGTCCAAGACGCCTATCCTGATACCTCTCCCTGGTTTCAAATGGGTGGGCCTTAAATTTGTCCCTATCAAATGGCTTTGAATCGTATGTTCCCATTATTTTTTCACCAAAGTTACATGTATGTCAGACACCACATTGTTATAGTGCTTCAACGCAAATGCTCGGGCTTCCTCATGCCTCGCGGCCCATTCTGGGTAGAATGCGTAACCGTAGCTAAAGTCGAAATCACAGGCGATTGGGTAGTGATCCAATTTTTGAGAAATTCTCCAGTCTTTATTGAAATAAAGGAATGTGGCCTCAGAGATGGCTCTAATATGAAATGGGTCTTGCCAACATCGCATTGATGTGTAGTAAGGGCAAACGATAGCGGCCTTCCCACCAACAACCAGGACTCTGTGCAGTTCGTCCATAAAGGCCGGGAGGTTTTTGACATGCTCGATGAAGTGCGAACAGAACGCCTCGGAGACAGAGTTGTTTTTAATAGGCCACGGAGTTTTTTCAAGATCATGTACAATATCCACCCCAGGAATTTTTGATATGTCAATTCCGACATATCCGGGTTGCTTGGTTTGACCGCAAGCTATGTCCAACTTAATGGTTTCTATCGCCGTTTTCTTTTTCGGTCTTTCGGCTACTGCTGGCATTCTTTCTCCTTTACCATATCATGTCGTTCTGCGCGTCAAAGTGTCCGACCTTAACTCTTGTATCGCAAGCGAATTTAAATCCACTCTTAGCCGCGTTCTCGTAAAAATACAGGTCTTGCGTGTACATTCTGGTCCCAACGCCTGGTTCGTAGTGTTGAAGCGTCTTAAACCACGGCTTTTGTATTTTTTTGAACATAGACATTTTGAAAAGATTAAATCCCATTCCAAGACCATTGGCTTCTTGGAGAGCATCTTGGGTCGGCATTTGCGGTATGAAATTTTTTGGCATTACGCCAGGATTGCCATAAATCATTGGTTGACCCTCCACCCCCTTCGTCCAGTAAAGCCCACCTACAACATCGAACTTTTCAATGCCCTCATAGAGTCTCATCAGTCCGTCAGGAGGAGGCATGTTATCTTCCTCAAGCGTCAGGATGTATTTCCACTTGGAAAGCTCAGGATTGGCTAAGACTTGCTCAACGGCCCAGTTATACGCTTCTCCAACCTCCATCCCAATAACAGGAAGCCAGAAAACCTTTTGGTTCATGGGTTGGATAAGGCCGCGCCAGGACATTAGAACCTTCATATGGACCATGCCGCGAGTCGGGATGATAACCACTGTTGAAAGGTCCTTATAGGTCTGGCCCTTGGATATCCTTTGTCTAGCCGCCTCAATGCTGGCGTTATGAAGTCCCTGAAATAAGGCGAAATTATCTTTATGTTTCATGCTTGCCTTATCATTTGGAAATGGACGATTGGATTAGACGCGCTTGTTGAGATTCCAGAAAGAGCTATAGAGGCCGTAGTCCCGATGGCATTTGTGGTCCAACTTCCAAGGCCCTGCCTAAATTGATTGGAAGAATTGGTTGCCGAACCCAACATGTTTATTGCTTGGCTTGGCTGAGTAATGACAAAGTTGCTGGCTAAAATCCTCAGCGTTGAGTAATTCGCGGTTCCACTTGTTGAGATTGATGTTGAGCTATTCCACATAAACCAATAAGGACCTGCGGATAAAGATGTGGCAAATGGAAGGTCTAGGAATCTGAGATTAGTGAAATCAGAAAGTTGAGATGACTGCATGGTTATGTTCGTTACAGTCGCCGCCGCTGAACTAGTAAAATCAGTGTTTCCGCCCTCTCTAGGGAATGAGATAGTATGCCCGGTTGTCCAGTTAGAACCAACTGCTCCGGCACTTACTCTGGCTTGTTGAACCCAAGAACCAGAGCTTGTGGCATAAGAGATTAGGCTTTTAGAGCTTGCTCCGACATTGTGCGTATAAAATCCGTAATGGAAAGTGCTTGAAAGAGTCATACCCCTTGTTGCATTCGCCGCAGTAGCCACACTCGCCATACTTCCAACGCAAGACATTGTAACTGGCATCCTAATGTAGCTCACTGATATGTCGTATGGGATATAGACCGGCTCTAGCCACCGTGTTGATCCAGATACTTGCCAGGCGGATGAATTGGCAACATCGTCAGGCCATTGAAAAAAAGACCGGGCTGCACCGGCCCCTGCATTGGCTGCGCTTATGGTTATTGTTGCGGCACCGGCTCCCGAAACCTGTGACAGCGTGATATTGTTCCCACCAGCTAGATAGACGGAGCCGTAAATTACATTACTCGTATTTGATGTATTGCCGGATATCTGGACTAGGTTTATGCCCCTATGCGCGTGGTCGTCTGCTGCGAATCTGCTGGTGTTTGTGCCAGAATTGGTCGCACTGGCAACTTCTTGGATTGCGTTTGAGACAACAGCACCACCACCTGCGCCTGCGCTTATGGTTATGGTTGCGACACCTGCGCCTGAAACCTGAGACAGCGTTATGTTGTTCCCACCGGCAAGATAAACAGAGCCGTAAACGATGTTTGAAGTGTTTGATGTGTTGCCGGTAATCTGTATTAGGTTCAAGCCTCTGTGCGCGTGATCCTCTGGCGCAAAGCGGGTAATCGTACCAGTGGAACCAGCAGAAGCAACCTCTTTTACGGCTGTGCCTATTGGGGGGACTGTCTGCGTTTCATTGGCCGCAGATATCGTTATTGTCCCGGAGGCCCCGTTGATTGACTGGCTCAGAGTTATGTTATTGCCTCCTGCGAACAAGAACTGAACTCCTGTTCCAGTGGCCGTACCTGTGGTTCCAGATGTATTGCCAAGATTGCTCATACCGAGCGTTTGCGTACCAATGGCCTGCACGCTTTGATTAAAAGCTGAGATGGTTATGGTTTGGCCGCCGGCAGCAGTAGCACCGGACAATGTAATGTTATTGCCTCCGGCGAATAAAACTGAGCCATAACGAGAGCCAGTGTCCCCTAAGGTATTGCCTCCACTGATACCGGCAACAGGCACCCCTGCGTGCGCATGATCGTCAGCCGCGAATCTACTTGTATTAGTCCCGGAGTTTGTGGCAGAACCGACACTCTGGATGGCATTGGATACAACGGGGGCTGTTTGATTAAAAGCTGAAATTGATATCGTTCCAGAGGCTCCATTAAGGGATTGACTTAGCGTGATGTTGTTGCCGCCAGCAAAAACAAACTGGACCTGCCCACCACTAGCCATCCCGGTAGTTCCAACAGTATTGCCAATATTCGACATTCCGATAGATTGGCTTTCAACGGATTGGGCAACTGTGGTTGGGCCGGAGATTGTGATTATATTGCCGGCTTGAGAAAGGGTAATATTATTCCCACCGGCCAATGTCAGCGTGCCTGAAGAAATTTCCGCTAATATGCCACTCGTGTTTCCGCTTAACGTCAAGTTAAATCTATTTTGAGTCTGTATTGTTTGGCTGGCGGCGGATAGCGTAATCGTATTGGCGGCCTGGCTTAGAGTTATGTTATTACCACCAGCCAAAAGAAGAATGCCAGAGCTTATAAGCGCAAGGGTTCCGCTGGTATTTCCGCCAATGCTGTGGCTGACAAGATTGCTAGATATAGCAACAACCCTGGAATCTATCCCGTCATGAGAATGCCCATCATCTGTTTTTTGAAGATGGTCCACCATGGCATCCCAAACTTCCCCGGTTACCTTGTCTATGTTATCTGTTTTCTTTGCCCTAGCCATATTATGCCGTAAAGTCCTGAAACAGCTTGCTTAAATAACCTTTGTCAGACGCACTCCGCATTTCCTCTAGCTCTGCCATAAACGTCCCAGCCTTAGGCCCCTCCGGCTCCGCCGGTTTATCGTCATGTGGTGTAGTCCATAATGGAACGGAGTAGGCTAGTGCGTCTATTTCGTCATCGTCGTTATGTTCTGATAGCGGGTCCCATAATAGAAGCTGGTCCACTAATGGCTTGTGTTCGGGCCGAAAGAACATTTTCCTTTGAGCCAACTTTGGTTGCAATGACTCGATCCTAGCGGATTTAGATTTCTTTGAATCACGGCCAAGCTCATTGACCGCGAAGTAAATGTCCCTGGCCAGGATTTCTTCTTCAAGCCACACCTGATACATCTTCTGGAAAGCGAAAGTCTCAACGCCTATGTAATCTGGCCTATGCTCGATCATTAAGTCAACCAATTTGCTTATCCCCTGTTTTAAATCACCGCGCCAGCCCATCCGGTCTAGGATATACACGTTACCGTAAGCGTCCATGCCGCTAACAACGCACCCTAGCGCGTCACCGCCGGGCTTTAAGGCCGGATCAATCGTCATTACCTTATAGAGCGTCTTTCCCTGTATCTCGCCGGCATCATAGTATTGAATCCATTCTTCTTTAAATCTTGAGTCCTCACTAGATACTCTTTTAAGCATGTACTCCCTGGCGAAGATATGAGCTGGAATCATTGACTTTTTATCTTCTATCGCCTGAATATCGTAATGATCTTCTGCTAACGGCCTTCCTCGCTCATCCATTACTGGATAAAATCTTTTCTCAAACGCCTTGTTTTTTTCAAGCCATTCAAGGAAGTCTATCTTGTCAACAGGGTTTCCAGTAACGATCATCTGCCCCTGCCCCTTGCTCTTGAGCGCCGGCACAAGGACGCCGCTGAAAAATTGAATCTGCTGTTCTATGCTCATTGTCCCGTGATCCTTGCATGGATCGTCAACGATAATATACTTAGGGTGTCGGCCACGAAAGGTAGAACCGAAGCCATAAGATTCGATCCAACAGCTATTGGAAAGATCAAGAGTCCTAGAATCCCATACCTTATATTTCTGCTTAGGCTTGAGCCATTTAAGGTATAGATTCGTTTCGATCGTCTCGCGTATTCTTTTGAGATTGTGCGATGATTGATCTTCTGAATATGAGAAAAGGGCAATCCCCACAGGCTCTTTCGGGGGCTTGATTTTTTGAACCAAATAAAGCGGGTATGTAAACGAGAAAAAAGAGCTTTTAAAATGGTCACGCGCCGCCTCCACTAGTAACTTGTCGTGTTCCATCACCAGGCGGCACCACTCCAGCATGTGCGGATACATCGGTAACTTCAGGGCCTCCTGAAGGAACCCCGGCAGGCTTTCGAGACTCAATCTCTGCTTGGAGAACTCGCAATATAGCTGTAGCTTCTTCGAGAGCGATTCTAGTTCGCTCAGGGTCATGTTCTTGATTGATGGTATTTCCGGGGTTGTTGATCTGGACGGCAACGGTGGGGTCTTTTCTTCCATAGCCCATCAAGTAAGACAGTTGCAACAAATATTTGGAGTGCGCCGTGTAATCCCCGACCCGGCCTTGCGGCGAAGCGGCTTCGGCCATACCTCTACGGTACTCACTCGCCAAAAAATCCTCATTAATGCCTTGAGATTCGAGGGCTTTTTGGATTTTGCTATAAGTCGGCGTACCAGGCGTTTCAAGCCTTGATATGCTGGCTGGGGGATAGCCGGCAAGTGCGCCGGCTTCAGGCTTAGGGACTCCCTGTAATCTTGCTTCAACATAGGCGTCTTGCCTTTTTTCATCTTCACCGCTAAATCCCCTCATTGCTTTTGGCCCTTGTGTCTAAATTAAATCCATCTTCCATAACGGCCGAATATGCTTCTTCAGGCTCATTGCAATCAATCCGCCGTATGGATTTGCCTGCCTTCCTCATTTCTTCGACTATTTCTCCGACAGTCATTGTCTTAACGCGCTCAATGCCAAGAACATTTTCACAGAAATCAACGTATTCTTTTGGGGCCATGGTGTAATATTCGCTCATAGCTCATGTCCGCCTATCCCGGCCTCGCAATGGGACACCTGTTTTTCCAGGTCCTCATTGATCTCTATAAGTTCAGTGCAGTTACGTGAAAGCTTACTGCACGCATCGCTCAAGCGATCATACTTCCTGGCCGAAACGCAGCCTGAAAAAAGCATCGCCACGGAAAATAAGACAAAGACAAGTAGGCCCGCGCTCACGGAGTCAATTTCTGGCATTTTTCGATCTCCTTATTATAGAAGCCGATTAATTTTGAATGCCGATCATATCCATCTTTCGTTGGTGGAACCTGTATTGAAGCCCTGGCGAAAGCCTGATATGCGCAATTTTCCTCAATGTCAAGAGGCAACGGCTTTAGCTCTGAATTGTGCATGTAGGCGGCTAAGGCAAGTATCCCAATCCCTAATCCTATTTCAAGAATACGTTGGATCATGTTAATTACAGACCGTTGTCGCCGCAACAGGCGAAGCAAAAGACCCCACCACAGTTCCAGTCGATATGCACATTCTAAGTGCCGTGCAGTTTGAACAATAGAACATCTCACCTACGGCTCTAGGAGTTATAAGTCCAATTTGAGCCACCGTCCTACTGTATATACCAGTGCCCCCCTCATGATTGACAGTAAAAAGATCAGTTCCGTCATTACTAGACACTTGGACAACATAGCTATCGCCTGCAACTCCAGCCGCATGTACCGCAGCCTGGATGGTTGTGTTGTTAAGACCAAGGTGCCCCGTCGCGTCAATTCTGATTGCTTGCGATTGGCCGGGATTGTCTATGATAATAATGCTTGAAGCTTCTTTTGATAAAATACTTAATGTCCCTCCAGCGGAATCTATAGTTGAGGATTGAGTTCCGTTTGCTCGATAGAACTCCAACATAGGGCTCGTGTTTCTGCATATTTTAAGACTTGTGCTGTCGAAAAGTATCCTATCCTGGAGCGAAGCCTCAGCAGCCGTGGCAGATGTCGATATCGTGATGGAACCATTGGCAGCTACGGTTGATCCGCCGACAAGTTCTATGTTGCCAGTACTCGTTATCTCAGTGCCGCCGACGCTAATTGAGGGACGAACCAAATCAGATCGCATCTGAAGGCAAAAACCCAGGGTCGCCGTTAAATATGTGAAAGCTGACAGTAGTGTTAAATACTTAATAATTGCGTTCATGGAGTAATACCTTCCAAAACGCGCATTTCACATGTTGATATGGTGGCCTCGCAGGTAAAAGCAAGATTAGTGGTTAGCGATCCATCAAGAGTAAACGTCGCCGAGGACAGAACCGGCAGCCCCCTTGAGATGTTATTGTGAACCGTTCCGGCTGTGGCTGCAGCCGTTACTGAGCCAATCCAAACCGTTGTGCTTGTATTATTGAAAGCAAACCCGTCTGGACGAGTGCTTATGGCCGTGAAGAAGTTGGTCCCTGCCGTTGAGGACCCGGTTATAGCGGCGGTGTTAATTTGCCCCCCGACCGCTTTCCTGTTGGCCTTAAGATGCCCGGTGTCCGCGTGGCCGATAAATGAAAATACGGAGATCACTGCCATGTATGCGGCCAACCCGATCACCGCTTTGAAAATTTGTTTCAACATTTTTCCTCCGTTCTAAAAAAACAAGAGCCCCGGTCCTATTAGGACCAAGGCTCTTGGGTTTAGCGTCGTTCTAGCTTACGCTAGGCTCGCAAATTCTTCCCTATATGATCTTGCGATCTATATTCAATCCAGTTACCCCGCCGTTATTGTAAACAATCTTTACGATGCAGGTTGCGCCGTCTCGATCCAATTCCCGTAGGACACCGATAGCTCGGTTGAGTTTATCGTTCGTTGGCGAATCTGGCATCGCATACCGTACTATAGCACTTAAAATTTTTTTGTCAATAGGCTTGGGGCGGTAAATATCCCGATTGAATATTTGCCGCCATGTCAATGGCTAAAGATTCGTGCATGAGAAAACTACCATAAAAATTTCTTGACTTTCTCATTCTATTTGGTAAAATACGCGACATGCTCCAGGTAGAAGCAACCAGATATGCGCCCTTAAGCGCAGAACGCCCCGCGATATCCTCCCTTACCTGGAGCTTCGCGGGGTCAATTTTTAGGAGATAGCCATGCCTGCCAAGCCTCGCGATCTCGGATTGATGGAGTACGAAAAGCACTCCCACCGATGCGCTCAATGCCGTAAGAGATACTGTTGCCCTCGATATGGATGCTCTAACGAGGATAGTGTATGCGATAAGTGCTTCGATAAAATTTGCAACCAACCATGCGCGAATAAGTACCTACTTGAATGCAATGGGAAATTATATAGGAAGGATTTATAGTGACTAGTTGCTCCCTGTGCGGGAACACAAATACGTATCTATCAAGGATATACGGCATACTGGCTTGCTATGAATGCGAGGTCCAGGTTTTTTGGTTCAATGAAAAGGTAAGGAAAAATGACAATGGAGACTAAATCCGTGAACATGAAGGTGTGGGCATTGGCGTATGCCAAAAAGGGCTGGCCCATTTTCCCATGCAAAGGTAAAGAGCCTCTTACTGAGCATGGCTTAAAAGACGCGACGTGTTCTGAGGAACAAATCCAGAAGTGGTGGGACGGGTGGCCAGATGCTGATATCGGCTGCGCCTTCAACGGCATAGTCCTCGATATTGACCCCAAGAACGGCGGGCTTGAATCTATAAAGGACAAGCATCTGCCGCCGACGCCGACGGTAAAAACCGGCGGCGGTGGCTGGCACTACTACTTTTCCGGTAATATTGGCGGGCATAGTGGAGCCATCCTGCCAGGAGTGGACGTTAAAAGCGCGCCCAAGGGCTACGTTATCGCGCCTCCCTCTCTACACGCCTCCGGCAATCGCTACGCTTGGGCAGAATCATTAGGCCCTAAGGATGTTGATCTATCGCCACTTCCGCAATGGGCTGTTGATTTGCTTTCCAAGAAAGCTCCTAAGAAAAAATTGGACGTTGCTAAGGCGGTAAGTAATTTAAAACAAGGTTCCTGGCATGACATGATGCTTAAGATCGTTGCGAGATACGTCCATGACGGCTGGACGGATGATGAAATATGGTTTGCGGTAAAGGGCAATAGACTTAATGGACACACCGAAGAAGATACTTTAACTGAAGTTACTGAGATGATAACTTCGGCTAGGGAGAAAGGGTTTGGTGGGAAGGATTTCCCGTTTAAGTGCCTAGGGCATGGCGATCACATTTATTACTATTTCAACTTAAACACTAAGCAGGTTTTAGAACTTTCGCCGGGCAACCACGTGCCAAATTATTTATGCTCCCTGGCTGCGCCTTCTTTCTGGAAAGAAAAATACGGACAACCTGAAAAAGATCGCGTCTCATGGCAAAAAGCCATCTCCGAGATGATGGCTAAATGTACTGAGCGCGGGGTCTTTGATGTATCGCGTATTCGAGGATTAGGGGCATGGCTGGAAGGCATGTTCATAATTATAAATTGCGGTGATAGATTGATTGTTAATGGCGAAAGAAAACAAGTCGGAATGGTAGTTGAAAATGGCTGCATATATCCAGCCGGACGAACCCTGGATATAAACACGGATGAAAAATTGTCAGTAGATGAATCTAAAAAAATACTTGATATTTGTAAGTTACTGCCATTTGAAAAAGACATTGATATACATTTGTTTTCTGGATGGCTTACAGTAGCCCCTATCTGCGGAGCTCTCCCCTGGCGCCCACATATTTGGTTGACGGGGCCTACTGGGTCGGGCAAGAGCTGGTCCCTAGAGAACGTCTTGCGCCCGCTATTGGGCGATATGCGACTATTTGTTCAATCCGGCGTCACCGAAGCCGGCATAAGGCAAACCCTTGGTAATGACGCTTTGCCGGTGTTGTTTGACGAGGCAGAGGGGGATGATCCTGGCTCCATATTCCGTATCCAACGCATCATAGAGCTAGCCCGCCAATCCTCCAGTGAAGGCGGAGCGTCTATTATCAAGGGCGGAGCCGGCGGGACGGCCCGCAAGTATTGCGTCAGATCATGCTTTGCCTTTAGCTCCATTGACGTTAGTATCGCTAAATCAGCGGATGAAAATAGGATATCCGTGCTTCCAATGGTTATTGATAACGATAACGAACGCTTTCTTAAACTTAAAGGATTAGTCGCCGCCACATTATCCAAGGAATGGATACAAAAATTTCATGCTAGAACCATATTCATGATTCCAACTATCCTGGAGAACTTCAAGCAATTCGCTAGGGCTGGATTGCAAGTATTCGGTTCCGCTAGGATGGCGGATCAAATAGGGATGCTATTAGCCGGAGCCTATTCCCTACATTCTAATGGACTTATATCATACGATGCCGCCCTTGAATGGATGAAACAACACTCCTGGAGTGAGCAAAAACGGATCAATGAAGAAACTCAGGAATCTGTATGCCTTCAACTTATCTTACAACAAACCTGCCAAGTTAAATCAACCACAGAGATAAAGGAACTATCTATAGGTGAAATGATAAATGAGTACGCTAAAGGCGATAATCCGTCCCTTGCTGACGCTTGTAACAAGGCGCTCTTAAGGGTTGGCATCAGGGTTGATTCTGACTACATATATATAGCAAATAGGCATCCCTGGTTACAAGATCGCCTCCAAAAGCGAGGTATCGTTAGCTGGAGAACGATTTTAAGCAGGATTCCTGGAGCCTCGGTTACAGAAAAGGCCATCCGGTTTGGGGGGTCGGTTTCCAAGGCCATCGGGATTCCTGCAAATAAAGCCATCTATTCGTAAAAAAGTGTAACCGGGTTACACTCGGTTACAAAAAAGTTACAACTTCGTTACATCAAGATAATATAATAATAATAATAATAATTTAATAATGAATAATAATAATGTAACTTTGTAACCAAATTATACGATAGATACGTACGCGAGACAAAGAGGGGGGGTATCTATGTTTGTGGTTACAGTTACAAAGTTACAAAGTTGGAGCGTATATATATGAGATTCGCGGTGTTCCGCGCGTATAAATAATAGCGCGCTATAAGACACAGGGCTTAAAGCGAGATAGGGGGTGGCCATGGTGGACACAAAAAAGACATTCGCGCCCGCGCGCCGGCGCGATCCTCTATTACTTACTTTTAGATAGATAGTCCTCTATAATGCCCTGGTATGGTGACTGCCCCAAAAACTACCACCCCCACTGGGGGAATGGTCCGACGAGGACCACTGGCCCCAGGCCACCTGCCCCACAAGATGAGATCGGGGGCACAGTGAAACAAGCAAGCTAGTGGATTGCCGGCACCCTCGCGCATTTTATAGTCCAAGCTTCCCTCGTACGCGCGCGCGGGCGCGCGAACTCAGGAAGCATACACAATTGCGCGTTATGATTAAGTCAAATGCTACGGTCTACCAATGTCCAGCCAACACGCGCACGGCATACCTCTAAATCGCTCCAGGATGCCCCAGGACGAATCAACCCACCCATTACCATATCCAACCATTACCAATAGATGTACCTCAGCGTAGATGCCATTACGCTATATGTAACAATCCAATACCAGTATCGTCGGATGGATCCGTTAAGTATCCGTTAAGCTATATGTAAAGTATCCATCGTAACAAGCGAATTACCGTCTGAGATTATTTTAGTCTCCGACGGTAAAATACCTGTTACGGAGACAAAAAATAACAGTTGACAAAACATGATCTATCTGTTATACTAGTTTATGTCGGGGACAAGATACCGACGAGAGAGTAGCCAACGGGAGATGAAATGAAAACCAAAACACAGAAGCACACGCCCGGGCCGTGGGGGGTATTACAAACTAAAACCGGTCCGGCCATCGTTGCGGGCTGCTGGGAGGTAGTTGTCTATGCGCAAGATGGCATTGGAGGAAATGTTGAGGCTAACGCCAAACTGATCGCCGCCG
>Ga0247727_10002831_pt1 | contig 39090 bp, 31 predicted proteins | sample WisWelCaveWW1625_FD_202498 | JGI IMG/M metagenome (GOLD analysis project Ga0247727, IMG submission 202498) | Biofilm microbial communities from Wishing Well Cave, Virginia, United States - WW16-25 | ecosystem: Environmental > Aquatic > Deep subsurface > Groundwater > Cave microbial mat | place... | reverse complement strand
GGGCAAGGTTAAACGGGCAGCCCGACAAGCTGTCCCAGGCGTCGCCCGGAGCAAGAAAGATGCACCCCGGTAAATATGGAGAATCGACTCCATCGCGACAACGGAGAAGGGAGAGGCGGAAGTCCTCTCTCTTACCCGCTCATTTCAAAGTGGAGCATTACAAATTAACCTTGAAGCATTATAGTTGATTGAAGCTCCAATCACAAACAAAAATTTAACCCAAGGAGGTTGTCATGCTGAAGCGTTTACGTTCTCTCAGTCTCGCGTCGTGCGCGGCTCTCTTCGCGCTGCCCCTCGCTTCATTCGCGCAAAGCGGCTTTGCTTTGCGCTTCGACGGCGCTGACGATTACGTGCAAGTGCCCGATGATCCCTCGCTCGATCTCACGACCGGCCTCACCATCGCCGCGTGGATCTTTCTCGATTCCTACACCGAATGGGCGAGCTTTGTCACCAAAGGCGGCATCGTTGATGACGGCGGCGCATTGACACCCAACAATTACACCGTTCATCAAAGCGGGCCGAGCGCAGCTTCGGGAGAGTATGGCCATCTCCGCTTCACCAGTTTTGGCTTGGCCGGCGATTCTCATTCGACCATCCCGCTGCATGAATGGCATCACGTTGCGGTGACGTTCGACGGCAGCTTCGTGCGTTTTTATTTGGACGGCCAACCGGATGGCGTCTTTCCGTTCTTCGGAACGCTGTCGCCCAATGACGATCCCTTACACATCGGCGTGGACTTTCCCGGCGGGGACGAATACTGGCACGGCGCAATCGACGATCTCATCATCTTGAATTTTCCGCTCAATCAACTTGCGCTGCGGAGCGTGGCGCAGCGCAAGTTTCCTCTGCCTTCGGCAGTGGCCGGATTCTGGCGCTTCAATGAAGGCAGTGGAGACGTTGCGCACGATCGCTCGCGCTATCGCAATCACGGCCAATTGATCAATCAACCAACGTGGATCAACCCGGGCGCGCTGCTGTCATCCGCAAACGCGAAGGCGAGCGCGGGCGAATCCTCTTTGCCGCAAGCAATCACCTTGCTGTCGAATTATCCCAATCCCTTCAATCCCGAGACCGAGATTCGCTTTGCGCTGCCGCACGCTAGCCATGCCTCAGTGAAGATCTTCAATCTTCTTGGTGAAGAGATTCGCGCGCTCATGGAAGGTGAGTATGAAGCGGGCTATCATCGTGCGCATTGGGATGGGAAGGATAATGAAGGCAGGCCGGTGGCGAGCGGGGTTTATCTCTATCAACTCCGCGTTGAAAATTTTTCGCAGGTGAAGAAGATGAATCTGCTGCGTTGATAAACGCGGCCCCTGTCGCAAGATTTATGTTGCGAAGGAGCCGCGCGCAACTTATAGCGGTTTTCAAATGACTGAATAGGTTTCAGAGTCATGTTGAGCGAAGTCGAAGCATCCTTGCGACCCTTCGACTTCTCAGGGTGACTTCGATCCTACTCACCCAAATGAAAACTGCTATAATCCCGAACCGCCTCTACACAGTTTGCACGCGCTTGTGAAGCGCCTTCACAGGAAGACGAAAGAAACCCCGGCGCCTGACGCGCTAAATCCAATTCTGGTGCGCGAGAGGGTTGGAGAAAATTGCGGCCCGAGGCTTGCCTGAGTCTCCTCGCAAATCCTGCTTTTCACTTTTTGCGAAAGAGGCCTGGCCATGAAAAATTCGCGCACAGCTCTCGCTTGGTTTGCGCTGCTGCTCTTCTCGAATAACAACCTGTTCGCGCAGCCGTGTTTGACTGCCAAACCGACACCGCATTGCCGCTCGTTCTTCATCACCGAGTTCGGTTACGGTTACAAGGCCACTTCGCCGTTGCAACAGAGACATTACAACGTGATTGGCGATTCGACGTGGGTCTATGAAAACGAAATCACGGGTCGGCATCAACTGAGTTCCGAGCTGGGTATGATGCGCAATCTCAATGCGAATTATAGCCTCGGCCTCACGCACATTGCCGGGTGGGACGTCGGCCATCATCTGCACGTCGGCTTGAAGTTGCGCTTGCGCAAGTGGCTCAGTGATAAAGCGAGCATTGATCTTTCCGGCGGAGCACTGTTGTGGAGCACGGAAAGCACTGGCCTAGAGTATCCGGCATTCATTGGCGGCGCGAGCCTCAATTTCGATCAATGGCAGAGCTTGAATTTGACGATCACGGCTTTGCAAACGCAGCCTTATGAGTACTCTTATTCCGATTATGACGGCGTGCGCTATCGCAGCTTCGCGCCGCGTCAACGCGAGGTCGGGGTTTTTCTCGGTTACAAGTTAAGCTCGCAGCCCGGGCTTGCGCTCCATGCCGCTGCGCTTGCGGGATTCGCGGTCGTGCTCGGAGCTTTTCTTGCGGCCGCGCCTTATGATTGAGGCCGGGAAGAGACGCCCGTCATAGTGCTTGCAATTCTAGGCGAAAGCATTTATGTTTATGGCATGGACTTCACGCCGTTACAACAAAGCTTGAGCCGCCATCCTGAAATCATCGCGGCCTATGTTTTCGGCTCTGCCGTGACCGGCAAGCTCACGCCCATGAGCGATATTGATGTGGCAATCTTGCTGCGCGAAGAGATTCCCTTTGCGCGCGAATTGGACATTTCCAGCGAGGTGATGTCCACAATCGAAAAAAATTTTAGGCGCGAAGGCGATGTGCGTTTTATTAATCGCGTTCGCGACTTGCCGTTTTTGCACGAAGTGCTAGCGGCCGGCAAGCTGATCTATGAAGCCGATCGAGAAATGCACCGCGCTTACGTCGCACGGACTGTCATTGCCTATCTCGACTATCTGCCGTTTTTCCAAAAAGCCATGCACAACTATACCGAGAGTCTCAAACGTGGCCAGGCCCAACGTAGCGCTCAGAAAGATTTCGTTCATTCGTGATCACCTGCAGCGCGTGCGCATGCATCAAAGCGTTGCAGTGGAAAAATTTCTCAAAGATCGCGACCTTCAAGACATCGTCTGCTTTAACTTATATCAAGCCATCCAAGCTTGTATGGACCTCGCCAATCACCTCGTTTCAGATGAAGGCTGGGGGCTGCCGGGCAGTTACGGCGAAACCGCTGACCTCCTCGTGCGGCAAAAGGTCATCTCCTCTCAGCAGGCTCAAATCTTTCATGATATGATTTCCTTCCGCAATCGCATCGCCCACGATTACGCCGAGGTCGACTTCAACAAAGTTTATGAGATCATGACCACAAATTTGCGCGACTTGGACGATTTTATCATGTCGGTGGTTGAGTATCTTCATTTGTGATTGCAACTATATTGAACAAATAATTTTCGTTTCTACCCTCCCTTTCTTCACTTCCCTACTTTCGCCGGTATATCATTTCCTTGTAAAAGAGCTGTCGACGGGGAGCTTTGCGTGCGGTTGAGGTGAGCTTCTCATGCAACGTCCGCTCTCCTGCTCGCGCTGATCGTTTGGAGCGACAGCCACCTTCTCGCTTCCCGCCGCGTTGATTTCATCCACGCTTTCTTTCTAACACGACAACGTTAAGTTCGAGATTTCACCCAAACCTCGGCGCTGTCATTCAGAAGGAGCCTTTTTAAGCATCCGGCACAAGGTCCATTTGAAGGTTGATTCCAGTGCTTAAAAAGTTTCTTACAGAATGACAAATTGAGGAGGTTCCGCCGACTTAACAGTGTTGTACTAAGGATGCCGTAAATTATGAGAATGCCCATGCCCTCACGCCGCTTGCTTCAAACAATTGCCGGCTTCGCTACTTTATTCGCTCTCACCTTTGTCTCGTCAGCTCGTGCTCAAATTAAAACCGATACGGTATACGTCACCACAACCGGCGACAACGTGTTCGGCACGGGCACGAAAGACAAACCCTGGCGCAGCTTGACTTCCGCCATGCAACGCATCACTGCGGATTCACTCAATCGCAAAGTCATCAAGCTCGGCGCCGGAACCTTCAGCGCCGCGACCACCGGAGAAATTTTTCCCATCACCTTTAAAGGCTTTGTCGTTGTGCTCGGCAGCGGCAAATTCCAAACAAAGGTCGACGCCAACAAGACTGCGCGCATTTTCAGCGCGGGAAGTATTCGGCACAACAAGATTCTCGATCTCGCTTTGGAGAACGGCCGCGCCAAAGGCAGCACTGCCGTTTCCAAGCAGGGCGGCGCGTTGCGCGTGAAAAAATTTTTCCAGCTCGAGATTCGCAATTGCATTTTGCGAAACAACCAAGCAGATAGCAGCGGCGGCGCGTTGTTCGTGTCCTCCGGAACCGGCTTTACTTTGCAAGATTGCTTGTTGGAAAAAAATACGGCCTCCGACGGCGGCGCGGTTTATCATGACAGTTCTAAGGCCACGCTCATCCTCGGCAACACGGTGCAAAACAACACGGCGACGAACGCCGGCGGCGGACTGTTTTTCGATACGGCCTCGCCGCTCGTGCAGAAATGCCGCGTGCGTTGGAATCAAGCGCAAGAACTCGCGGCCTCCGGCGGCGGCGGCATCATGTTGGTAAATTCGCAAGCCGTGCTGGGCGGCGCATTCGATAAGGGCAACGACGTGCATGACAATCTCGGCGGCGATCGCGGCACACAAGTGTACGTGGAAGAAGCCGAGAGCTTGGTCGATGCGCGTTTCAATTATTTCGGCGCGGAACCGACGAGTGATTTTGCTTATCCCGCTAGCTTGCTCAACACGAACAACTATCGCACCGTTGCCGTGCCCGTGCCGTTTGGCGCAAAAGATTTTTACGTCGATCCCAACGGCTCCGATGAAAACAACGGCACGCCGGCTTTGCCGTGGCGCACGATCAACTTCGGCCTGAGTCAATTTTTTGCGCGCGAATTGGACACGCTGCGCTTGCACTTGCAGCCCGGCGTTTATAGCCCCATCACCAACGGCGAACAATTTCCCGTGCGCCTTGAAACGCAAGTGAGTCTGTTGGGCAGCGGGACCGCAACAACGATAATCGAAGGCACGGGCAGCAACACGGGCGCGGCGTTATTGCAAATCATCGACGCCGAAAATTTGCGCGTTGCCAATCTCACCTTGCGCAAAGCCAAGAACGGCGCGCTTGTCGCGCGACATGCCGATCGCCTCACGCTTGAAAATTTGCTCTTCGAAGACAACGCCGGCGCGCGCGGCGCAGGCGCATTTTTGAGCGAATGCTCGCACCCCATCATTCAGAACAACACTTTTCGCAGAAATAAGAGCGCGCAGAACGGCGGCGGGCTCGCGCTCTTTCAGGATGATTCGCAAACCGCCAACAACCTCTTCATCGACAACAGCGCAAAACTCGGCGGCGCGATGTATTGCGATTCGAGCAGCAGCACGCGCATCGAGTTCAACGAAATTTCGGCCAATCAAGCCGAAAACGGCGGCGGCATTTTCGTGGCGCAATCGAACCCTAAAATCGTCGGCAATCGCATTCTGCAAAATCAAGCCACAAGCGGCGGCGGCGGCATTGCGCTCGACGGCGCGGCTGCGCCTGATATTGGCGCCCGGAAAAGTCAAGCCAACGATATTTACGACAACACCAGCGCGGGCAACGGCTCGCAAGTTCTACGCACCACGCCCGGCATCACGATTGACGCGCGCTATAACTATTGGGGCGAAGTTCCCGGCACCAAATTGCTGCATCCGCTTGCGCAGTTTTCGGTCGATCAATATCGCAATACCGCGTTGCAAATCCCGTTGGAAACTACGGAGCTTTTCGTCTCGCCCACCGGCGACGACCGTGCCGCAGGAAATACTGCGGGCGCGCCGTTAAAAACCATTAGCGGCGCGTTGCGATTATTCTTTGGAACCGCCGATTTGCCGATGCAACTCACGCTGCTGCCCGGCAAATATTCCAAAGCCACGAACGGCGAGCCATTGCCCGTGCAATTGGAAAGTTTTGTGACGCTCGCCGGAGCCGCGAATGGCGCGAGTGAAATCGATGGCGCAAATCTCACGCGCTTGTTCGAAGGCCGCGACGTGCAGCAAGTGTTTTTGCAAACACTCACGCTGCGCAACGGCCTCACGACACAAAAAGGCGGCGTTGCTTATTTGGATTCGGTGAATTTCTCGCGCTGGGAAAACTGTGTGTTCATGAACAACAACGCGGCTCATGGCGGCGCATTGTCGTTTGAAGGCGGCAAAGGCAACGTGGTGAGCAACTCGCGTTTTCAAAACAACAAATCCACGAAACGCGGCGGCGCCGTGCTCGCAGAAAATGATTCGTTGCTCATTGACAACTGCGACTTCTTTGCGAATGAAGCCGAACAAAGCGGCGGCGCGCTGCACAACGGAACCGGCGCGATTTTGAAACTGCAAAGCAGCCGTATCAAACAAAATCGCGCGCCCAAAGGCGGTGGCGTTGCCATCGCGGGCGGCTTTGGACATCTCATCAAAAACTTGATCATTGACAATGTCGCAAGCGATACGACCGGCGGCGGCGGCGTGTATATCGCGGCGGGCAACGCGCTCATTGGCGGCAATGCGAACGACGGCAATGATCTTTACGGCAATCAATGCCCGGCGAGCGGAGCGAGCTTGGCAAGCCCGGCGCGCGGCACGCCGATCGATGCCCGCTTTAATTATTTCGGGGCACCCCCGAATGCGGCATTGGTCAATTTCACGAACGCATTCAATACTGCCAATACGCGTAGAAAGAGCATCATCATTCCCGCCACGCAAATGACGCTCTATATTTCGCCGACCGGCAATGATGAAACTGCGATCATTATTCCGCCCACGCCGCTGCGCACTGTGCAGCAAGCGTTGCGCATGTTCTATACTGCGCCCGGCGATTTCATGACCTTGAGCTTGGCGAACGGCAACTACGCCACGGTAACGAACGGCGAGAAATTGCCGATTCAACTCAAGAGCCGCACGCGCCTCGCGGGCACGCATCAAGATAGCGTGTTCATCAACGGCATCAATGCTTCGCGCTTATTGGAGATTGCCGAGGCCGAGAGTATTGAAGTGCGCAATCTCACTTTGATCAACGGCAAAACTTCGGATAACGGCGCAGGCTTGCGCATTCGCAATGCGAAGAGCATCACGCTCAACGGCGTGCATTTCAGCAAGAACGTGACGGAGGGTTTTGGGGCAGGCCTCGCGGCGGAAAACGCGCAGAATCTTCAAATTTCGCGCTCACGCTTTTCCGAAAACACGGGCAATGGCGCGGGCGCGTTTCTGCGCGATTGTGAAGGAACGATTTTCGGCAGCACGTTGCAAAGCAACAAATCGCCCTCGCGCGGCTCTGCGCTGTATTTGGAAAACGCCGCAGTGCTATTGGCCACAAATCGCATCCTGCAAAATATCGTCGAGGCCGGAGAAACCGGCGGCGCGATTTATTGTCGTGGAACCGTTGTTCCGCAGATCGGCGGCGAGGTAGGCAAAGGCAACGACATCTTCAACAACACCGGCGGCGCTGCGGGCAAAGAACTTTCACGCACCGGCACGACGCCGATTATCAACGCGCGCTATAATTATTTCGGCACGCCAACACCCGGCGAAGCGACCGCCTCTCCCCTTCCCGGTTTTGATCTCAGCTTCGCGCGCACGCAGCCGCTCGCGAACAATAACGTGCCTGTGGTGCAAAGCGTTTCGCCGGTCACCAATCAAACCATCGTCATGTCGAAAGAGGACACAGTGAATTTCATCGTGTCCATCGTCGATCCGGACAACGATCCGCTCACCTATGTTTGGTACGTGAATGACTTCCCGCTTTCGTTCGGAACCAATTTCAGCTTCTTCAGCGTGTTTTATGATGAAGGCTTGCACACGGTGCGCTTGGCCGTCAACGACGGTTTCAACTCGCTCGAATTGAATTGGAACGTGCAAGTCGGCGCGACCGGTGTGGATGAAAAAGAAGAAGCATTGCCCGCGAGCTTCAAGCTAGAGCAAGCCTATCCGAATCCCTTTCACACCGGCGCCGGCGCGAGCACGATCACTCTGCATTTGCCGCGCGCGAGTGAAGTGCGCTTGCAGGTTTACGATCTGCTCGGAAGGCAAGTGCGCACGCTCCTCGCTGCCAACAAAATCGCAGGCATACATCGTCTCGCGTGGAACGGCAAAGACGATGAGGATAGACTGCTTCCGAACGGCGTCTATGTCGTGAAGCTGATCGCAGGCGAGTTTCACGCAACACTGAAGGTCATGTTGATGAGGTAATCGAATTTCGTTTCCATAAATTCCCCCTTGAGCAGGGTTCGGGGGGTGTCGCCTGATTGAGTGAGCCGATAAAATTTTGGAGTCCACCTCATTTGCCGTCTTGATGGCGGTAGCACAAGGGCAGGCCTACGGGTCTGCCCTTTTTGTTTCTTGCTCATGCTCTTGTTCTCAATCTCCACAGCCTGTGCGGAAATGCTTGGTTCATCGTCAGGTTGAGCGGAGTCGAAGCCCGTCTCGTTGAATTTAGCGCCCTTCGACTTCGCTCAGGGTGACATGCTTTTGAGTTTTCACACAGGCTGCCTAGGTTGGGAACGCCTTGCTTGCAAAACTCCGTTTCGCGTAGCCCTGCCATTTCACCTCCGCGTCCTTTCGCTAAAACAGTTGACTGCGCTGTTCGAATTGCAGAGCCTTGACTTTTCCTCTAAAATATTCTATCGTACTCTCGCATCAAAGCACGCCGTCAATCTTGGTTTGCTCACTTCACCCGGAAAACGCTGCTGCAAATCGGGAACATCGTCTCAACGCTGTTTTTGGCCGAGGCGCACTACGACTCCGCTTTGCTAGAGCAAGAGTTTCAGAGGCTTTCTGATCGGATCGCCGACGAGCAAGCCGTGTCGCTCTTCTTCAATTGGTTGGAACAACTGTTCCATCACGAAAGAATCACTGAAGGTGATTTTCACGTTTTTGAGAGTATTCACCAAGATAAAAAGGCGGCTCCTATGTTGATCGAATCGATTAGAAAAGAGAAAGCGCAATTGCGCAACGCGGGCAAAAGAGAGGGCAAAAGAGAAGGGAAAAGAGAAGGCAAAAGAGAGGGGATGACTCTCCAAAAGCTGGAATTTGCCCGTTTGATGCTACAAAACGGCGAACCCCTCAGCAAGATTTCAAAGTACACGGGCCTGAGCGAAGAGGCCATTTTGAAGCTGCGTCAACAACGTAATGGCAAAGGAACCAAGCCATGAAACAAGCCACAGTAAAATGGATCGACGGCATGCGCTTCGTCGGTCTCGGACATGCGAATCACTCCATCGTCATCGACGGCCCGGCCGATTCCGGCGGACAAGATTCAGCAGCGCGGCCCGGTGAATTGGTGCTCACGGCGCTCGCGAGCTGCACCGGCATCGATGTGGTTTCGATTCTCAAAAAGATGCACGTCGAGTTCGATAGCTTTGAGATCGGCGTCGAAGCCGAAGTCGCGGAGAGCCATCCTCAAATCTATACGAAGATCAACATTGAGTACCGCATTCGCGGCAAGAACATCCCCACAGACAAACTCGAGCGCGCGATCAAACTCTCGCAAGAGACCTATTGCTCGGTCACCAATCAGTTGCGCCCGAGCGCGGAGATTAGTTATCGATATAAAATTTTGGAATAGTTCCGTAGCGCAACCGAACCGGCCAACCGCGAATGGAGGCGAATCAACGCGAACAAAAAATTAGCGTGCATTCGCGTGAATTGCTCTTGCCCTTGTTCCCAAACTCTGTTTGGGAACACAATTACTCGAGAAACTCTGTTTCTCATCACCGCTAGCTTCTTGAAACGGAGTTTCATAGGCACGTGCGTTCCCAAACTGGAGTTTGGGAACGAGAAATAAGTATGCCGCTTCGCAGTAGCAAAGTACTTGAGCATTCAACCCATGCCCACTCCCATCAACCTCTATCCCATCGATGACCAAACCCTCGGCCTCGAATGGGATGACGGCCGGCACACAAGATACGCGTTGCGCTTCCTGCGCGGCAGTTGCCGCTGCGCGAGTTGCGTCGATGAAGTCACCGGCCAACGCGTGGTTTTCCCCGAGCACATACCCGAAAACATTCGAGCATTAGAAGCCCGCGCCGTCGGCCGTTATGCTTTTCAATTCGTTTGGTCCGACGGGCACGAGTCCGGCATTTACACCTTTGATTACTTGCGCGAGTTGGCGCAACAGAGCTGATGCTGGTCGAAGTAAAGTGTTTGGTTGCTTCTCCTTCCTCAAATTGTCATGCTGGAAGCATCTTTTTCAGCGCAAGTAAGATACCCAGAGCTTAAAAAACTCCCTTCTGGATGACAGTCTTGGAGGGGAGGAAAAACTCCTCGCCCCTCCCATCCTGTCCTCCGAAATCCTCGCCGCCATTGCCCGGCACATCTTTGAAATTTGCCGGAAATTGCAATGACTGTAAACCCCGCTTCCAGCATTTAAACATTTTGCAAAGGCGTCAAAATATTTTATCTTTGCCGCCGCCAAATAAGTGCATCCCGCCCACTCAAACGTCGGTGGGCGAGCCAGGAACCCTTCAACAAACCCAAGGACCAACATGAAACGCTTACTGCTCCTTCTGTCGCTACTCGTGCTGTCTCACAATTCTCTCCGTGCGCAAGAAAACAACATGGGCTTCGGCGTATATGAGCCGCGGCGCGATCAGCCGTGTTTGACCGAAGAACAACGACAAGAGATTCAAAAGCAGATCGCGCGGAACTTGGCGCAGCTCAAGTTGCCCAAGCGTTCGCAGCAAAACGTGTTGCTCGCATGGCCGTTGCAGGCTTCGGCTTCGTTGACGGATTACGGCTATCACGGCGTTTCCAATTTTGTCGATCTCAACTCCGCGTTCCCCGGGCAGCTTCAAGATTACAACTGCGGCACGCGCACCTACGATCAACCCACCGGCTACAATCATCAAGGCATCGATTATTTTCTGTGGCCGTTCATTTGGAATAAAATGGATGAAGACGCGGTCGAGATCGTGGCTGCGGCGCCGGGTGTGATCATTTTCAGACAAGACGGCCAGTTCGACCGCAGTTGCGAATCCAACAACAATCCATGGAACGCCGTGTACGTCCAACACGAAGACGGCTCAATTGCTTGGTATGGGCACATGAAAAGCAACTCGCTCACGCCCAAGCGCGCCGGAGAGTCCGTTGCAGTGGGTGAGTATTTGGGCATCGTCGGCAGTTCCGGCAACTCGACCGGGCCGCACTTGCACTTTGAGTTGTATGACGCGAGCGGCCAGCTCGTCGATCCTTATCAAGGGCCGTGCAATCAAACCACGACGGCTTCGTGGTGGCTTGAACAGCGGCCCTATTACGACTCAGCGGTCAACGCGTTGGTGACGCAAACTGCCCCGCCGCAATTCAACGCATGCCCCATGCCCGAGGTCACCAATGCCAGCAACAGTTTCTTGCCCGGGGAAACGATTTACTTCGTCACTTACTATCGCGATCAATTGAGCGCTGAGACGAGCCGTTATAAAATCTCTCGACCCGACGGCTCGATCTTTCAGCAATGGAGTCACAACTCGGATGCGCAACATTACGTGGCTTCGTATTGGTATTGGTTCTATTCCTTGCCCAACAACGCGCCGCAAGGCGTGTGGGAGTTTGAAGTGGAGTATGCGCGCGCAAAGCACAAGAGCAATTTCACGGTTGGCGCTGCCGCGCCGATCATAACTTCCGTTCGCGATCACACGGCCTTTGAAGAAAAAAATTATGGTCTCACCGTGCATGCGTTGGGAAATCCCGCGCCGGAATTTTCGCTGCTCTCCGCGCCTTCGGGCATGACGATTAACGCGAATACGGGCGAGGTTGCTTGGGCGCCCGATGACGAACACGTCGGCACGCACAACGTAAGCGTGCGCGCGGCCAATTCGTTCAACGACGATTCCATCTCGTTCAATGTGACCGTGTTGCCGGTCAACGACGCGCCTTCCGCGTTCGGATTGCTGACGCCCGTTGACAACGACACGCTCGAGTCGCTGCGCGAGCCGGTGCGGTTTTCATGGGAAGCTTCAAGAGACGTGGACAACGACACGCTCACGTATGCGTTGCTTATCACCGCAAGCGGCGGCGTTGATACGACGCTCAGAACCGTCAACGTGACGACGTTCGACTTCGACGCTAAAAACTTCTTCAAACCCGGAAGAGTTTATGTTTGGCAAGTTTCGGTGAGCGACGGCGATTACACGGTCCGCAATACAAGATCATTTCGGCTCCACATCGCATCGACCGTGAACGTCGCCGAACATGCCGGCGAGCTGCCGCGCGAGTATCGTTTGTATCCGAATCATCCGAACCCCTTCAACCCGGAAACAAAGATCACATACGATTTGCCCGCGCGCTCAACCGTGTCGTTGACGATTTACGATTTGTTGGGGCAACCCGTGAAGGAATTGGCGAAGGGCATCCAATCGGCAGGGAAGCATGTTGTGGTGTGGGATGGCAAAAACGAGGGTGGGCAACCGGCGCGTTCCGGCGTTTACATTTATCGTCTGCAAATGAGCGAGCGCACGATGATAGGGAGGCTGTTGTTGCTGCAATAGCGGTACTCCTTTGGTCGGGATACATTTTTTGAGGGACCCACACGGATCAAAAACTCACGCTGAAGAGCTTTTCGGCGGGCGTTTTTGATCCGTTTGCTGCCTGCAATTCTAACACTCCGAAATTCCAAACATTCATCAATCCAATTTCACTTCTCCTCCAACAACTTTTCCACCAACGTTCGCACCTCGCGGTCGCGTCGATCTCCCACGTGCATTTCGCCGATGGCGACGTGGCGGATCACGCCTTTTTTATCCACGATATAAAAGGCGGGCCAATAGCGGTTTTTCAGCGCGCGCCAATACTCTGAATCGTTGTCGATGAGTTGCGGGAAGGTGAGGCCGTGCTTCTTCACCGCTTCTTGCACGTTGCTGATTTTTTTCTCGCGCGCGAACTCCGGCGTGTGAATGCCGATGAGGAGAAAATCTTTGCCTTCGAAACGTTTGTGCATTTCCCTGACCCAGGGAATCGAATTGGCGCAATTCCATCACATGAAGGTCCACACGTCAAGCAGCACGACTTTGCCGCGCAGGTCCGCCATTTTCAGCGGCGGCGAATTGAGCCAGCGCTCGGCAGTCACTTTGGGAAACTCCGGCACGGGACGAGCTTCGTTGCCTTTGTTTTCGGGTTTCATAAAGAAGGCAGTGAGCAAAAAAGCATAAAGCGAAAGTAGAGGCATATGGTCTCCGAGTTGAAGCACAATGGAAGCGCGCGTTGATTGTGCTCTCTTCAACCAGAAAGTGCGGCAGGAAATTCCCGGCTATTGGGTTCCAGACAAAGCTTCAATCCGCTGCGCGCGCATTCTTCTTCTAAAAGCAAAAGCTTTCACGAAAAGCCGCAAAGAAAAGCTTTGCGGGTTCTCTGCGTCTTCGCGCCTTTGCATGGAGCTTTTTTTAAAGTTCATCTAGATTGGGTTGGGACTTCCATTTGATGTTGCAACCCACACTCGGCTTTTGTTCCGCGCTCACCGGCTTTTCCGCCAAAATATTTTCCAATGCGGCGCGTAAATCCTTTCCCGTCACTGGAGCGTCATTCTTTGGCCGCGAATCGTCAAGCTGGCCCCGATAAACGCACTTCATCTCGCGGTCAAACACATAGAAGTCCGGCGTGCACGCGGCTTGATATGCGCGCGCCACGTCTTGCGTTTCATCGAAGAGATAAGGAAACGTGAAGCCCGCATTGCGCGCGAACGTTTTCATGTGCTCGGGGGAATCTTCGGGGTAAGCGATAATGTCGTTCGAGCTGATCGCAATGAACGCAACGCCGCGTGGTTGATAGTCCTTTGCCAAGCGCGCCAATTCGTGCTGCGCGTGCTTGACATAGGGACAATGATTGCAGAGGAACATGATCACGGTCGCGTGGTCGGATTGTAAATCCGCGAGGCTCATGATCTTGCCGGTAATCGTGTCCGGCAAGGAAAAATTCGGCGCGGCTGTTCCCAATGGCAGCATGTTCGAAGGGGTATGGGCCATCGTGCATCTCCTTCCAAAGCTAGTGACAACGCGAGCTCTAAATCATATGGCCCACGAAACACGCGAAAAAAGTTTTCGCGTGTTTCACGGGCATGAGCTGGTTTCAAACTAATTTTCCGCGCCGCTGCGCACGTTCATTTCATCCAGCAAATATTGCGCGCCCGCGAATTTCTGCGTGACCCAGAGCACGTAGCGAATGTCCACGGCAATCGAGCGGCTGTAGTCTTCACTCCACGCATAGTCGTTGATCGTGGCTTCGAACGCGCGGTCGAAATTCACGCCTACAATTTCGCCGCTCGCGTTCAACACCGCGCTGCCGGAGTTGCCGCCGGTGGTGTCGAGATTATAAAGCAGCGCGACCGGCACGTCGTTCGATTGCGGCAATTTGAATTGCCCAAAATCTTTCGCGTTATATAGATCGACAAGTTTTTGCGGCGTATCGAACGGCTCTGCGCCCGTGGTTTTTCCGATCACGCCGCTCAACGTCGTGACCGGATGATAGTACACTGCATCCGCCGGACGATAGCCGCGCACGCGCCCGAAAGTCAAGCGCAGAGTGCGGTTCGCGTCCGGAATGAAATCGGCCGCCAGGAAGAGTTGTTTGATGTCGGTGAGTTGCGCAGAGAGCTTGTTCAATGCGCCGTCGCGGCGTTGCCGCGTTTCGCGGAGCGCTTTGTAGGAAGGATAAAGCGCGCGCGCGAATGCGATGAACGGGTCTTTCAACTTGGCGACTTGCTCAGGCGTTTTGGTCAATGCCTCAAGTAATAGCTTCTCATCAGACAACTTGCTCTTGGCATACGCCGAGTTGAGAAATTTCTCGATGCTCTTTTCGGGCGCGCTCTCTTTCAGCAGCGCCGTCACCGCCGGAATGCTTTGCTCTGCCGGCAATTTCGCGGCGCGCAGCAGCATCTCGCGCAGAAAAATTCTGTCCGTGGGTTCATAATAATTCTGCGCCGCCTGTTTCAAATTCTGTTTCGTCGCTTGCAGGTTGCGCTCCATGTAAGGCGATTCGCGTTCGAGATCGGGCTTTTGCAATTCCTGCGCGCCTTCATAGATCGTATAGCCGAAGCGCAACATGGTCGAGCTGCTTTGCAGATTGCTCAAGATCAACTCGTGCTCGGCTTGGCCGCGCATTTCTTGATAAATTTTATCGATCTCCGCGAGCGTGTTGCCATAGATTTTCTGCCGCGCCGGATCGCCGGCAATGAAATTTTGCAAAGCTTGTTCTTCGAGTTGCTTCGCCTCCACGAGCTGGAGGCGCCGCAAGCCTTTGAGCTTGCCGCGATAATTCTTCATCACATTCGCAAGACCTTTGATGCGGCTCGCATGTTTGAGCGCAATGGCGCGATCGTTCTTGCCTAGGTCTTGCATGGTCGCGATCTGCCACGCGTATAAGTCCGCAATGAAGGGCATGCGCGCTTCTTCTTCAAACGCGAGGTAGTGCGAAGTGCGATGGCGAAACGTGCTGCCGGGATAGCCGAGAATGAAAACAAAATCTTCTTCATTCGCTCCTTGGGGCGCGACTTTGAGAAACTTGCGCGGCGAGTACGGCACGTTGTTCGGCGAATAATCCGAGGGTGAACCGTCGGGCGCAACATACGCACGCAAGAAAGAAAAATCGCCGGTGTGGCGCGGCCAAACCCAGTTGTCATCTTCGCCGCCGAACTCGCCAATGGAACGCGGCGGCACGTACACAAGGCGCACATCTTTGAGGTTGGTGTAGATGAACAGCACGTAAGATTTGCCGATGAACATCTCCGAAACTTCCGCGCGTTTGCCGGGATGGTCTTTCTCCGTCGCGGCGACGAGTTCTTTGATCTTCTTCTCAATGGCTTTGCTGCGCGCGGCCAAATCCATCGTGTCATTTACGGCGCGCAACACCTCCGCGGAAACGTCGCGATACGAATCGGTGATGCGCGCGGTATAACCCTTTGCAGGAATTTCTTCGCCGGGATTGCGCGCGAGGAAACCGTTCTTGATGTAGTCGCGCTCCGTGGCGCTCGCTGCTTGCGCCGCGCCATAAGCGCAATGATGGTTCGTCAAAATCAAACCCTGGCCGGAAACAAAAGAGCCGGTGCAAGCGCCCACTTGCACAATGCCGTCGATCAAACTGACGCCCTCAGGATTGTAAATCTCCTTTGGATCGATCTTCAAACCTTTCGAGCGCAAATCCAGTTTGAGAATTTCGCTGATGGGATACATGCCCTCATCGGGCGCGGCGGCGATCAGCAAACAAACAGATAATGCAAGCAACAGAAAGAGTGATAAGTGTTTCATGGGAGGCTCCTTTAAAAACCTTCAGAGGGCGGAGAAATGATTGACGGAAAAAGTTTGCGCCCGGCTTTAACTCATCACGGAGTGACATTGGCGAGGAGGCGGCGACAACATCATTGCATTAGCGTCCGAACGCGCTCTCAATCAAGCCGGGCAACTCCGCGACGCTTGCGATGAGGTGCGTGTGCGGCGCTTCGCGGAGTTGTTCTTTGCCATGATTGCCCGTGAGCACACCAATCACACCACGCACGCCGGCGTGCCATCCCGAGAGCAGATCATTGACGGTATCTCCAACTGCAATGACGCGGCGCACATTCTTCACGCTCGTGGCCTCCATCGCGCGAAAGATCATGTAGGACGCGGGCCGGCCTTGCGCCACTTCATCGCTGCACACCGAAGCGTCGATAACTTTTTCGCGCCAGCCCGTCGCATGGATGATCGCATCCGTGACGAGGCGGTCAAAGCCCGTGTTCAGCGCAATTTTGATTTCGCGCTCGCGCAACCACGCGAAAGTCTCCGCGACGCCTGCGATGGTGCGCACGCCGGATTGCGCGAGCGAGGCTTGCAGACTCTCCCGGAAAGCGGCTTCCGAACGTTGCAAACGCGCGGCAATCGCGGCTTCGTCTTCGCCCGCGTTTTGGGCGAGATGAGAGCGCAGCGCCTCGCGCTTCGAAGCGCCGCGCCATTCCCGCAATTGCTCCGGGCTGATCGCGCCGCCGAACTCATGCAAAGCCGCGCGAAAAGCGGCGAGCACGAAACCGGTGTCGTGAATTAAAGTTCCGGCAATGTCGAAAACAACGAGATCGATATTGGGCATTTTTTTCACCGCGAATCAACGCTAATTTTTTCCCGTTCGCGGCCATTAGCGTTCATTCGCGGTTCTCTGTTTGGTTGCGGTTTGTTCGCGTTGCGATAAAACTTGTCATTGGATAAAACTGAATCTCAAAAGCCCCAGCCCATGCTCAACAAAAAGCCGAAGCCATGCAGCTTCACTTCTTTTGCACTAGGCAAAGCAACGCCTTCAGAAGCGTTCGCGTCAGTTTCTTCGCGTTGCAGTATGGCGCGATTGTATAACACGGAGATCGTGGTCGTCACATTATTCACCGCGCTGAGGTACATCCCAAACTCGCTGCCCCAGCCCCAGTCTTTATAGGCGCGCGAAAGGCTAAGGTTCAACGCGGGGTTCTCTTCTTCGCTGTTGAGTTTGAAATAAGCGGCATATGGCCGAACGATAAACCCAAGGTCTCTCAACGAGGTTGCGCGCGACATGCCCGACCTCGCAACCGATCGCGTGCCAGGAAAGTTGGGGAGGTTCATTTCGATGAGCGAAATCTTCATCGAGAGCTTGATTTGCAACGGCACGATCTTGCGTTTGAAATATATTTCCTCGGCATTAGCGGGAGTATTTGGCGAGGCGCCCGCAACGTATACAAGTTCGCGATAGCTGCGCCGATAATAACCCGCGCCCACGCCGACGTCCCATTGCAACACACCGTCGCGATCTAGGCTTTTGTGCAACGCCACGTTGGGAAACAGTCCGCCGGGTAATTTGGTGGGATAAAACGCGCCGAATTTGAAATCAATGTAAACGCTTTGCGCGTGCGCGTTCGGCAACGAACAAAGCAGGAGGGAGATAACAACCACACAGGACTTTAGCTTGTAATAAGACATGATCTTTCCTCATTACTTAACCTCAAAATATCCGCAACGAATACGGCGGCAATGAATCCAGGCTTGGCCCGGATTTCATTGCAAGCTTTCGTGTACAGCAAACTTTTATTCGTTGCCGCTTCATTCGTTGCACCTCACTCATCCGTGCGCGTTTCGTTGCGCGCGGCTTTGACGATTTCGCGCACTTCTTTGAACAACGTCGGCGCGTGATACGGAATGCCGTCTTTGATCGTCCACTCGATGCCGCCGCGGCCTTCGCGCTGGCGATCCAAAACCGCATCGATGCCCGTTGGAAAGAGAATGCGCAAATTCTCCAGCGGGTTGCCGTTGACGACGATCACGTCCGCGAGATAACCGGCTTTGAGTCGCCCCAACTCATGCGCCTGCCCGAGCGCTTTTGCGCCGTTCGCAGTGGCGTGTTGCATGACTTCGAGCGGATGAAAGCCCGCTTCTTCGTGCAGCTCCAACTCGCGCAAATACGCGAAACCGTACATTTGATAGATGAAGCCCGCGTCTTCGCCGGTGGTCACCACGCCGCCGAGATTGGCGAAGTCACGCACAGCCTTCATCCAAATGCGATAGTTCTCTTTCCAAAAGACTTCATCCGTATTCGTCCAACCGAAAAAGAACGAGCCATGAAACTCCGGATTCGGCGTGAAGAATGTTTCGAGCGCCGGGTGCAAATACTCTTTGAACCAGGGCTGGCCAATGGCGCGCTGCAAATCGCGCGAGGCTTCGTAAATGCACAACGTCGGATCCCATGCCACTCCGGCCTCCACCAAACGTTGCAAAACTTTTTGCAGCTTCTCGGGCCGGGCTTCGCGCCACAACCGGCCCGCGTAGCGAAAGCGGTGCAGCTCGTTGTTGTAGTTGAAATCCGGCGGAAAACTTTGCACGCCTTCAAGCGCGGCATCGGGCACGCCGTACCAATGCTCGATGGTCGCAGTCCCGGCGTTCGCATCGTCCCACGCATTCGCATCTTCCACGCCGGCGTGGTGCGCAAGCTTGAGGCCGAGCCGCTTCGCTTCGTCGGCAACGATCATGTACGTGTCGCGATCCATTTGATGGCACTTCAAGCCGTCTGCGCCTTTGGCTTTCAGCTCGCGCACTTTCGCGCGAATCTCGGCTTCGTTCGTTCCGCCGGAGCACCACATATAAAGCCACACGCGCGGCGCAGCGATTTCACCCGCTGTGCTTTTGCGCTTGATCTCTAACGCCTTGTCGGGATCGCTACCCACGTCGCGAATGGCCGTTATGCCGCAGCCGAGCCAGAGTTTGAGCTGATAATCGAACGGCATGGGCTTGCCCGCGCGCTCGTCCTGCAAATGGCCGTGCATGTTGATGAAGCCGGGCAGCGCGTATTTATTCGAGCCGTCGATGATCGCATCCGCGGATTTGAGAAAATCCGCATCGGCGTTCGGCCGGGCGATGCGTACGATGCGATTCTGTTTGATGAGAAGATCGACCGGGCCTTCGGCGGGCGTGCCGTTGCCGTCGAGCATCATGACATTGGTAATGACGAGTTGATTGGCGCGCTTGCCGTGTTGCGGAGTTTTCGTTTGGGCGAAGGTAAAGGAGATGAAGAGGAGAAGGAAAGCGCACAACAGCAAAACACGATGACGATGAAACGGCATTGCGGACCTCCCTCGTTTTTTTAGAAGAATGCTTCAGCCGGAGATTTCTCTTTCACATACAGGCACAACGAATTCGTCTATGTTAAAAGCCGTTCAACGAAGTCCAAGGTATCGCGAGAATCTTTTCGTGCATCATTTTGATCTCACTGCCGGCATGAATCAGAATGCCTGCAACGGTTTCGGGATATTCTTCCAGGAACATTCGCAGCGTTTCAATATCCGAAAATTTGGGCTTGTCCGCGAGCTTGACTTCCACTGCCAGGAGTTTGCGGCCCCATTCGAGAACGAAATCCACTTCCTTGCCGGTCGTGGTGCGCCAGTAGAAAAGGCGTGGCCGCGGGGTGATGAGCTGGCAAAGCATATTGAGATGGAGATAGATGAAAGATTCGAACAAGCGGCCGGCTTCACGAGAATTTTTGAGCGACTCGGCCTCGAAATGACCGGCGAGAAAGGAGGCCAAGCCCGTATCCGTCCACATCAATTTGGGCGATTTTATAAGCCGCTTCGTTCGATTGGAGGCAAATGCCGGCAACCGCTCAATCATGTAGGTTGTTTCCAGCAGATTAATATAACGATGGGCGCTCGGTTGACTGAGCGCCGCATCACGCGCCACTTCGGTTTGATTCAATATTTGTCCGGAGCGCAAAGCCAACACCGCCATAAGCCGGCGGAAATCCGGGAGCGAATCTATTTGCGAAAGCTGGCGCAAATCGCGCTCAAGATAGGTGGCGATATAACCTTCCCACCAGCGCAGCACGGCTTCCGTCGATTCCAATTTCAAGAGCGCGGGCATCAAGCCTTTCCACATGGTGGCAAAAGGATCCGGCGTTTTCACCTCGACCTTACTTTCGGCGGGAAAGCGGCCGGCAAAAAGCGCAGGCAGTAAATTGGGCGGAGCAAATTCCTTTATTTCGCCGACGGTCATAGGGTAGAGTGTGAAGTATACGGCTCGCCCGGCCAGACTCTCACTGACTTGTTTCATCAATAAAAGGTTGGCTGAGCCGGAGAGAATGAAACGATATTTCCCGGGATTTCTATCAACCTCGGCTTTTACCATTTCCAGCAGATGCGCCGACTTCTGTACTTCGTCCAAGACGATGCGATCCGTGCCTGCCCACAAAGATGCCGGCTCTCGTTTCGAAGCGGCAAGCGCTTCGAGATCATCAAGGGAATGATACCGCCATTTTGCAAACGGCATTTCCTCTCGCAGCAGGGTGCTCTTGCCGACTTGTCTCGCGCCGGTCAGAACGATAATCTGATGTTCTTTGACGGCTTTTTTAATGAGCGTAGCGAGCCACCGCGGCTTGTATTTTAATTCCAAGCTTGAATAGATTTCATTCATGCTGTGAATAAAAAGCAGTTTCGGGAAAAAATCAAGAGGAGAAACGAAAACACGGGAATCTTCAGTTAAAGAAGAACAAGCTAGGCGGGAAATAAATTAAACCCGGCCTCGTAAACGAGCCGGGGTCATTTCCATCATTTCGTGAATTGCACGCGCAACTGATTCGAATCGGAATTTCTTTGAGCTTCGCTTCTTCAGGCTTCGGCAAGCGCAGAGCCAACACGCCGTCTTCGTAATTGATCCTCACCTCGTCTTTGGTGAGGCCGGGAAGGCCGGCGTGGGTTTGATATTCATCCGCGGTTTCGCTAATATCCACGGCCGGTTCCCATATTTTCGCATGAAAAATTTCAAAAGGAGTAGTCCGATGTCCGATGAAAAAATGTTCAGCCATCTCAATGCGAGCGGCCAAGCAACGATGGTCGATATCGGTTCGAAAACGGCGACGGCGCGCGAGGCGATTGCGCGCGGAAGAATTTCCATGCACGCCGAAACGATTGCGCTGCTCACTAGCCATGCGCTGCCGAAAGGGAATGCGATCGAGATCGCACGTTATGCCGGTATTATGGCGGCGAAACGCACGGGTGAATTGATCCCGCTTTGTCATCCCTTGGGATTGGATTTCGTTGACGTGCAAATCACGGTGGCGCACACGCACCTCGATCTCGAAGCAACGGCGCGATGCCACGGCAAGACCGGTGTTGAGATGGAAGCTTTGACCGCAGTGAGTGTGGCGGCGTTGACGCTTTATGATATGTGCAAAGCGGTCGACAAGACGATGGTGATTGGAGAGATTCGTTTGGTGAAAAAAACGGGCGGGAAAAGCGGGGCGGTTTTGTTTGCGGGGTGATTGAATTTGGGGATCGATGGATTGATGGGGCTCGGAGTTCCCAAACCCCAACAATCGAATAATCCGGGGGTACGGCTAGGCGATTTGTTTGAGCTCGACTTTCACGTGCTCGTCGATTTCGGCGACGGCATAATAGCCTTGTTTCGAGGGGCCGCAGTTGATGATCTTCGTGTGCTGCCATTCATCCAAGCCGCGCGCTTCGTGAATGTGGCCGCTGACAATGAGTATGGGTTGAGTTTTTTCCATCCACGCGCGCACGGAGGTACTGCCCACGTGTTTGCCGCTGTCGTTGTGATCGACGCGCGTGTTGTGCGGCGGCGGGTGCGTGACCATGATCAAGCGTGCGCTGTTTTGCACGTACTCATAACCTTGCGCAAGAAAGCGGTCGAGTTGCGACTCGGGAAACTCGTACATGTCGCCGCGCCACGGGGGCATGGCGGAGAGGCCGAAGAATCCGATGCCGTTGAAATGCCGGCCACAGGTGTGCAGACTCACGCCGCGACGCAGCAGCATCGCGTCGATTTCCGCACTGTCGCAATTGCCGGCCACCGCGAAAACGTTCGGGCAATACGCTTGCGCGAGATCGAGCAGGCTCTCCGCCTCTTGCACCGGGCCGAAGTTGGTGAAATCGCCGCCGACGATGAGCAGATCCGGCTCAGGCTCGTGCGCGAGAATTTGCTCGAACTTTTGGCGCTTGCTGTGAATATCGGTAATGCAAAGCAGACGCATGGCAACCCTCGACTGAATTTGATGACGGTGATTGACCTTACTAAAAACGCGGCGAATATAAAGAGATTTGTTTGGCGAGTCAATCTCGAATTACCGCGGCGGGAAATTTGTGCTTGACAATCTCGCCGTTCGCGTTTAGAATGATGATCAAAATACGGCTCGTTCTCAGGAAGATTTCGAATAAAACGAAACGGCGGAGCACCAACGCTGATCACCATGAACTTTCAGCGAGGCGCCGATGGAAAATTTTCTCAAAATCGCCGGGGCGGGTGCGATCATTTGGCTATTGTTCGGCGGCAAAGGCGCGCTCGAAAAAAAGCACAAGCCTCCTTCCGGGGATAAAAAAATATTCGCCGACAGCGCCACCGTTTCCGCCCGCCAAAATGAATATGCCTCCGAAGCACCCTCGACTTCCAAGACCGCCGATCATGTTTTGCTCCCGATGCGCAATCGTCCTCCTTTTGAAATCACGTCACTCGATTACTTGAAAGCGCTCGATCGCAAGCCGCTGCTGCTCGAACAAGTGCAGGTCACTTATTATTTGCGCGACAACAGCGTGCGCTGCCATTTCGATTCGCTGCCGGCCTGTTTGCAAGAGCGCATTGTCGAACGCGAATTGAATCAGCGCGATTTTCAATACACGTATTTTTTCGATCGCGTGCTCGACTCCGGCTCCGGCGTGCTCACCTGGGAGATGCGCGAGTATTTCGTGCAATACGAGGCGCTGCGCAAATACGGTTGGACGAGCGGCAAGCGCAGGCTGGCGAATGATTACAATTGTAATTCGTTTTCATATCGCAGCAAGAAAGGCGTGGAATTCATTCAAGACAATTTACTGAATCGCGAGTTGTTTCTGCCGATTGAGGCGTTGCGCTATCCCAACGGCCAAACCGCTTCGGGCGAGCCGGCAGTCGATTGGCAAACGCTGGCCGTGAATCTCACCGATATTCCATTGTCCATTCCCAATTCCAAACGCCGCGAGAGTTGGACGAGGCGCGCGGGAGCCCGCGGCAAACGGCCGCCGCGTGCGCGCGTGTTCGTGGTGCTGGAATTTCCGAATGGGAGAAAATTTTTGACCGAAGCTTCTGATACCGGCAGCGGCGTCAAAACGAATAGCGTGGATTGGCGCATCGGCAATACTTCGGAGGAGGTCGCGTTTTTTCATGCGCTCGGCAATAGAGCAAAAGCTACGGCGTTTGTGAGCGACGATGCGAGGGTGACGTTCGCGCAAGTGTTGGCGCGGTCGCGGCAGGCGCAATGAAGCTGCAAATTCATCACTATTGATCAAGCTCAGAATAAGATTATAGAAATCCCTGCTTCCATACGGATCAAAATCACACGCGAAAAAGCCTTGCTGCGCGCGTTTTTGATCCGGGTGTTGCTCGCAAAGGCTTTTGTGTTCAGCAACCTTGACATGCCATGATCGCATCCCCTTCTTTGCAAAAATCGGAACGTTGGCGCAGATGGCGGCGCACGAAGTTGTGGCCCGTTTTAGCCAGGTATCAATGGCCCGTGATATGGGCTACGGGCTTCGCGGCAATTGGGTTGGGCTATGTCGGTTTTGAGCAACATGCTCTTGCGATAGATAAGCCCAGCTCTGCCGGAAGCCTGCTCTATCTCACTCTGCAATTGTTCGTGTTGGAATCCGGCGCGGTCGCGTGGCCGGTGCCGTGGGAATTGGAGCTTGCGCGTTTCATGGCGCCCGCGGTCTCCGCGTATACTGCAACGATGGCGTTGGCATTGATCTTCAAAGAACAGCTTCAACATTTGCGGCTTCGCTTTCTGCGCCAACACGTGGTGATCTGCGGCTTGGGCAGAAAGGGCTTGTCGCTCGCGAGCACGTTTCACGAGCGCGGCTATAAAGTCGTGGTGCTCGACAACGACGCGAAGAATATTTTATTATCGCGCTGCCGCGAGCACGGCGCGACCGTCTTCATCGGCAACGCTGCGGATCTCGAAACCCTGCGCGCGATAAACGTTGCGCATGCGCGTTATCTCATTTCCGTGTGCAAAGAGGACGGCGTGAATGCCGAAGTGGCCGTGAATGCGCGGGCGTTGTTTCATGCGCAACGCGGCAGAGTGCTCACGTGTTGGGCGCATATTGTCGATGTGCATTTGTGCAAACTGCTGCGCGAGCACGAGCTTTCCATGCGGCCGGATGAGGCCTTTCGTTTGGAGTTCTTCAACGTTTATGAACGCGGCGCGCGCGCGATGTTGGAGCACCATCCGTTCAAGACTGCGCAAAACGCCGCGCCGCACCTCGCGGTGTTGGGCATGGGACGTTTGGGCGAGAATCTCGTTCTGCGCGCGGCACAGGCTTGGTATGAAAACGCGCCTGCGGCGGCACGCTTGCGCATCACGGCATTGGATCGAGAAGCGGAACGCAAAGTCGCTTCATTGAGTGTGCGCTATCCGAAACTCCAAACGCGCTGCGAAGTCGTTCCCGTGCAGGTCGATTTCAACTCGTTGGAGTTCGAACGTGGTGAGTTTATGTCGAAAGGCGCGCCGGCAGCCACTGCATTTTACGTGTGTTTGGATGATGACGCGCGCGGGCTTTCCGTGGCGTTGACTTTAATGCCGCTTGTGCGCGCGCAGAAAGTTCCCATCGTGGTTCGTATGGTGCAAAACACCGGGTTGGCTACTTTGCTGCAAGATGACGACACGCCCGGCAGTTTCGAAAACCTTTTCGCGTTCGGCATGCTCACGCAAACCTGCACGCCGGAATTGCTGTTGAGCGGCACGCGCGAAATTTTGGCGCGCGCGATTCATGAAGATTATTTGCGCCAACAAAACGAAGCGCAGCTCCTGCCGCGAAACAATCCTTCCATTCAACCGTGGGAAAATTTGCCGGAACACTTGAAGGAATCGAATCGCAGCCAGGCCGCGCACATCGGCGTGAAATTGCGCGCGATTCAATGCGGCATGGCGCCGGCGCGCGATTGGGCGCTGCCGGCCTTCGAATTTACGCCGATAGAGATTGAGAGGCTCTCTTTAATGGAGCACGACCGCTGGTGTGCGGAGCGCTTGCGTGAAGGCTGGGCTTTGGCGATGCGGCCCAAAGATATCGAGAAGAAAACCACGCCCTACTTGGTGACATGGGAGCAATTGCCGGAAGAGATTCGCGAGCTGGATCGCCATTTTGTGAGGAGATTGCCCGCGATCTTGGCGCGCGCCGGGTTCGAGGTTTATCGGAGGGGGTGAAAGAGAGCGCAATAAAAAAAAGACTGCGCCAGCGGATAGATGAAGGCTGGTGGATGAAGCTTTTGCGCAACGGTGGTAATGACCACTACGCTTTTAAGTCGGCGCACCATTCAAAGTGTCATTCAGAAGGAAACTTTTTAGCGCTTGACACAATGCCAATAAACTTTATTCCCAGTGTTTAAAAAGATTCCTGCTGAATGACATCGCATTGAGGAGGCCGTATTCAACTTCCAAAGCAAGTCGTCTACACTCCTCACGAAGCAGCCAGAGCCTTGCGCAACAATACGATCTGCCCCGCATGATACAAATCATGTTGAATGACGCCGTGCAGCATCACATAAAAGGAGTGATCGCCATCGGAGCTGCGCACCATCTTACTCAAATCGGCATCTTGCAAACGCACGGTGGCTTCGCATAAGTTTTTGTGCTGCTGCTGAAGTTCTTGCAAGGCGTTCTTCCATGCCGCCGCAGAAGTATCCTTCACCGGCGGCCAATCTTCCTCTTCCGGCACGTCAAAAACTTCCTCGCCTGCCAGCCTTCTCCTCACGATTTTCTGCCAAGCCGTAATGTGCAGCACAAGCTCCCATATGCTATGCGCGTTTGCAATGGGCTTGGCCGCAGCTTGCGCGGCATTGACGCTCGCCAAAATTTCTTGCAACGCGGGTCCATGCCAGGCTCTGCCATTGAAGGCGGCTTTCATCAGTTGAACAATGCGGTTGGTCTCAGCCATTTTCTCTCCGTGAGATTTTAAAAAGCGTTTGCGGCGGCGCTTTCGGATCAGTACTGCAACCGGAGCATTTGGTGCAAGCAGGTTGTTGCGATGCAGACGCGCTGCCGAATTGTTGCATGAAAACACGGCCAATGTATGCAGCGGCTGCGATGACGATGAGGAAGGCGGAAGGTTCTTGCCAAGTCATTGATCTTTACTCAATCATACTTTATTACAAGTGAACTCTTCGCTAAAAAAGCAAAAACTTTCTGTAAGCGGATTGAACGGATGAAGCGGATACAGCCGGCTTTATTCGAATCCCCAGCTTGCCGTATGCTTTTGGTTTCCGTTTGACCGAGTTGAGCATTTTAAAAATTATCCTCGAGCGGCAAGGCTCGGCGCACTTCTTTGTTCCTGCGCAAGAGCCGCCTGTCGCGCCATGGCCACCAATGCCTGACGAGCTTCCATCATATTGCCCACCGCTCGCGTGAATTGAAAACGATGAAGCCTGCCTTCCAACGCAAGATCAAAACCCTCGCCGTCAATGCCGGACATCTCGATCTTTTGAGACTCCGGCTTTGAAATATTTTTGAAGATTTCAAAGTAATGCCGCATGGCCGCTTGATGATCTTCATTCATGTGCTCGAGAATGCGCTTTTCTTCCGCCGCAGAGAAAGGATTGGCGCGGCGGATTTCACCGGCTTCCAGCCAAAAGATTTTGCCGAAGCCGCCGATGTAATAAGCGCGCGTCAAATGCAGCCGGTGAAAGGCGAAGTCATGAGTTTGCAAATAATCGCGCGACTTGGGGAAATAGTGAAAATAACGCTCAGGTGTATCGTGGTCTTCAGGCGCTATTTGCAGCGCTTCCGCCAAACAAGTCAAACGGCCATGCGCCTGCACCTCGCGATCCGAGGGCTGCACGACGGTCAGCGCGACTTTGGAATTCGCGAGGATATTTTTGGTATGCTGTGCGATGGTGCTGATTAAAATCACCGGCTCGCCGTGACGACCCAGAGCATAGGGCGTGATGGAGCCGAAAGGATAACCATTCATCTCGACGGAGTGCGTGGACAATACGCCGTGCCTCTGGCTGGTTAATAAAGCCCGTGCTTCGAAGAGAATTTGATCGTTTGCTATCATGCTTCTCCTTTATTTTTATCCCCACCCTAAAAATTTCCCGCCTTGATAAACCGCCAACGCGCCGAGATACGCCAGCGCATTCATGTAAACAATCATGAGAATGGGCCAACGCCAGGAATTGGTTTCGCGACGCACGACGGCAACGGTTGACATACATTGACACGCGAGCACGAAGAACACCAAAAGCGAGAGCGCGACGAGCGGCGTGTAGATCGGTTCGCCGGTTGTGGGATCGCGATCTTCTTGCAACGCTTTTTGCAAATCAACGGAGGTCTCGTTCGCGTTTTCGACGTTATAAATCGTGGCCAAAGTGCCGACCATCACTTCGCGCGCGGCAAAGGCGGTGATCAAACCGATGCCGATTTTCCAATCAAAGCCCAGAGGCTCGATGGCAGGCTCGATCATTTTGCCCAAACGCCCGGCGTAACTTTGCAAGATCGGCGGCGAGGTCGTTGTGATCGTCGCCTCGGAACCGTTCGTGCTTTCAACTTTGGGATAGCTCGCAAGAAACCAGAGCACGATCGAGATGGCGAGAATGACTTTGCCGGCATTGATGACGAAGAGCTTCGCGCGCTCGTACATCTGCCAAAGAATCGTGCGCAACGAGGGCAAACGATACGCGGGCAATTCCATGATGAAAGTTTGCGAGGTGCCCTTGATGACGAAGCGCTTCAACACGTATGCTGAAGCGAGCGCCATGACGATGCCGAGCAGATAAAGGCCGAGCAGCGTGAGCCCTTGCCAAGAAAAAATGCCGAGCACGGGCAGGCTCGGAATGAAGGCGCTGATCATCAACGCATAAACCGGTAAGCGCGCGCTGCAGCTCATGAGCGGCGCAACCATGATCGTGATCAAACGGTCTTTGGGGTTTTTGATGGTGCGCGCGGCCATGATGCCGGGAATCGCGCATGCAAACGAGCTGAGCAAGGGAATCACGGAATAGCCGCGCAGGCCGAGTTTAACCATGAAGCGATCCAACATAAATGCCGCGCGGGCGAGATAGCCCGAGTCTTCGAGTAGCGTGAGAAAAAAGAACAGCGCGAGGATTTGCGGGAGGAACACGACCACGGCGCCGACTCCAGCCAGCACGCCATTCACGATCAAATCCGCCAACGCGCCTTCCGGCAATACCGCCGTCACTTGCGCGCCGAGCCATGCGAATAAACTTTCAATGGCATTCATCGGCGCTTCGGCCCACGAGAAAATCGTTTGGAAGATGGCCGCCAACAATGCCAATAGAATGAGCGGGCCGAAGAAGCGGTGTGTGAGCACGCGATCGATCTTTTCGCTGCGCGAGAGGTTGTGCGCGCCGCCGCGCTGCACGCAATCAACGAGCACGCGATCGAGATGCGCATAACGGATTTTCGTTTCCGCTTGCCGCCAAATCCACTTCCGTTGCGTGAGTTGTTCGCGCGCATATTGCACGCGTGCGAATAAATTTTGATACTGTGGATGCGTGACCCATTTGGTGAGGGCCGTGTCGTCAGAAGTCACGCGCAAAGCTTCGCCTTGCGCCGCGCGCTCTTGCCCCGGTCCGTGTGTTTGCAACCATGAGGTCACGGGCGCAAAGAGAGCTGTAACTTCCGCGGGGAGATCGTGGCGCGCGCGCGCTGCGCCGGAGGAATTTTTGAGCACAGCAAAAATTTGCGCGCGCAGCTCTGCGATTCCCAAGCCGCGTTTAGCCGAAACTGCAAGAACGGGAATCTCCAAACGCCGCGCCAACCCGGCGACGTCAATCATCATCTCGCAACGCTCCGCTTCGTCCATCATGTTGAGCGCGAGAAGCGTGGGAATATCGAGATCGAGAATTTGCAAACAGAGATAGAGATTGCGTTCGAGATTGGTGGCGTCGGCAACGACGATGATCAAGTCTGCGGGGCGGAATGGTTCCGAAGCGGGTTGGGGCCCAAGAATTTCATCGACCGCTATTTGCTCGTCTAAAGATTTGGGAATGAGGCTATAAACCCCGGGAAGGTCGTGCAACTCAACTTGACGGCCGCGGGCATCTTCCAATATGCCGAGTTTTTTTTCAACCGTGACGCCGGGATAATTGCCGACTTTTTGGTGCAAGCCGGTGAGGGCATTGAAGAGCGTGGTCTTGCCGGAATTGGGATTGCCAACGATTAGGACACGCGCAGCCGCAAGCGACTTACTCGCGTGCGAAGGAGTTTCCACCTCACTGTTTGCAAGACTCACAGCCATTGACATTCAAAGGAGGTTTTTAATTCATGACAAGCGCGGTCTTTGCCTTTAAAGCAAAAATCCAAGGCAAAACTATTTTGGGCAAAACGATTAAAGAATAGTTTTACCAGGAATCGCCTGCCCTTTTGGTTCCAGCTTATCTGGTTGGGTGCGATTCGACTAAAATGGCTTGTGCGGCTTTTTTGCTCAGGGTCAGATGAAAACCGCGCACGCGCAATTGCAGCGGATCGCCGAGCGGCGCAGCTTTGACCATGCGCACCGGCGTGCCGATAATCAAACCCATTTCCAGAAGCCGCATTTCGTCCGCGAGCTCTTCTTCATAACCTGCGATGACCGCGGCCTCGCCGGGGCGCAAGACTGCGAGCGTTTTGCCCGGCGGCGCAAAATTAAATTCACCCATTGGAAACGCTGCAGCTTCACGGGATAGCACACTGGTCATGATCGCTTCCTCATACTGATTCGTAAATTATTTTGAAGCCCATCACGTCTGCGAAATTTAGTGGCACAGCTTCGAATTTGCCGGGCCTGCAGACTGGAAGTCTGCGCTACGTTCAAACTCGGCCGCCTTCATTCAAGAGACATTCGGTTTCACACACGCCGCATTGTTCAACATCCTTGCAAACGCCTTCTTTGTAGCTCATGAACGCTTTCAAAAAAGCGCCGGCGCGTTCGTCGTCGGAGAAAAGAAATTTGAGAAACGAGAGCAGATGCTCGCCGGTTTCCGCGCTGATGAGATGCTCCACCTTGCACGCGTCAATTTCGGCTTGTTCGGCGGAAACGTGCAGCACGTCTTTCAAAAATTTTTTGAGCACGATGCGCTTGGATTCGATCCTGAGCGTGAGCGAGGTGCCTTCTTTGGAAAGATGCAGAAACTTGTTTTCATCTTCCTGCACCAGGCCCTTCTCTTTCAAAGCTTTCAAGGTGATCGAAGCGCTGCCGCGCGTAATCGCGAGGGACTTGGCCACGTCCGTCACACGCGCATATCCGTGCGTGCGAATCAAGCCATCGATCGCCATCAAATGATGCGCGGCGCTGTGGCTGATGATGTTTTGATCGAACTCTTTCCAAACTGATGTATTCAATTTCATTCTCCAGAAAGTGATTCGCACATTGAAAGTGCCAATCACTTTGATAAAGCAAAGCTGTTTCATTATTCAATCATCGGTTTTAAAATAAGCATTCAATCAAACTGACACAAGTTTTTTTTCTATCCAGAAACTTTTTGTTGCATTCACATGGCATCGAGATTATATTCAGGCCGGATGATTTACATTTAAAACAAAAGAGCGCATCATAACGGACAACATTTTGTTCATGCTTTTTATATTTTCTGTTGGATAATTCGAGTCGTTGCTGTTTTTCAGCCTAGAATAGAGTCCCGTTGTTCATCTCTATTCGCGAATTTTCACATGTAAAAAACACGAAGAGGATTTTTCCATGGTTTTCATGAGACGGATTATGAGCCTTTGGGCGTTCATCGCCCTATGCAGCAATGCACTGCTGGCGCAACAGGAAAATGCCACGACTATCGAAGACACATCCTACACGATGCCCGAGGTTGTTGTCGTCGGTAACACGGAGAAACTTACGACGGTTCCCGGCAGTGCGAGCGTGCTGAATCTACGCGCGCTGGAAACCAGCCGGCCATTCACCGCCAACGAAGCGGTGCGCAAACTTCCGGGGGTGAATGCGCGCGATGAAGAGGGTTTCGGGTTGCGGCCTAATATCGGCATTCGCGGCTTGAATCCCACCCGTTCAACAAAAGTGACTCTGCTCGAGGACGGCGTTCCGTTGGCTTATGCGCCTTATGGCGACAACGCGAGCTACTATCACCCTCCCATCGACCGCTTCGAGCGCATCGAATTGTTGAAAGGCGCGGGACAGATTCTATTCGGGCCACAGACGATTGGCGGCATCATCAATTATATCACGCCCGCGCCGCAAGTGAGGCTCGGCGGCTTCGCTTCCGTCACCGGCGGCGGGCGCGATTTCTTCGATGGCAAGGTCCGGCTGGGCGGGCATCGCATCGTGTTGGACTATACTCGCAAGCAAGGCGACGGCGCGCGCGACAATATCAATTCGAAGCTCAATGATGTGAACTTCAAAACAGTTTTGGTATTGAGCAAGAGCCAAGCGCTCACAGTGCGCGCCAACGCCCTCACCGAAAACTCCAACGTGACGTATAGCGGGCTTACCGAGGCCGAGTTCCTCAACTTCGGCGCGCGCTACAATCCCTTCAAAAACGACCGCGTCGAAATCAAACGCTATGGCGCTTCCACCACCCATAATCTGCAATTGGGCGAAAGCACTCTTCTGACCACGAATTTGTACTTCTCCAACTTCAACCGTAATTGGTGGCGGCAATCAAGCACAACGACAGACACGCAAGGCGGTGCGGCGGGCACGGCTTTTAGTGATGCCCGCCTCGCAGGCAGACAAGTCGATCCGGACACTCTCAACTCCGTGCAGGGCCGCTTGCGCGAATACACCACTTGGGGTGTTGAGCCGCGATTGAAATTTATGCATGGCGCGTTGGGCATCACCAGCGAACTGCAAGCGGGGGTCAAAGCGCATTTTGAAGATCAAGATCGCCGGCAAGTAAACGGCGCTTCGCCGACGGCGCGCATCGGCACGGTGGCGGAAGACAATCTGCGCGAAACTACAGCCTATTCCGCTTTCTTGATGAATCGCTTTTTCATCGGCGCGTGGTCATTCACGCCCGGACTGCGTTATGAACACATCAATTCCTCGCGCACCAATCGGCTTCCCGGCGGCCTGTCCGGCTCGGACGATTTGAGCAAATGGATTCCGAGTTTGGGCGCGACATGGAATCCTGCGAACACGCTCACGGTCTTTGCCGGCGTGCATCTCGGTTTTGCGCCGCCTCGCACGGAAGACGTTATCGGCACGACCGGAACTTCTACGGAGGTCGAGGCGGAGGAATCAAGCAACTGGGAACTTGGCGCGCGCTTTCAACCTGTCATGGGCAGTTTGATTCAAGCCACATTTTTCCGCAATGACTTCAAACGCTTGACGGCCGTGGGTTCAATTGCCGGCGGCTCAACTCCGCTCGCGCAGGGCGAGGCGCTGTTTCAGGGTGTTGAATTTTCCGGGCGCTATGGTTTTGCAAACGGCCTTTACTTCGACGGCGCTTATACCTGGTTGCCCGAGGCCGAGCAAACGACGCCGTTTTATCAAGTGGTCGGCGGGGCAATAGTTGCAGGCAGCGCGGCCGGGAATCGTCAACCCTATGCGCCTGAGCATCTGCTCACCGCCGCGGCCGGATATACTAGGAGTGGGTTCGACGCTTTGTTGGAAGCCGTGCATGTGGGCGCGCAGTTCGCCGACTTTGCCAACACCGTTATGCCCACGGCCGATGGCCAGCGCGGCAAACTCGAGGCTTACACGATTTGGAATGCGACACTCAATTATAATCTCAAGCCTGCGCACACGACGTTTTTCCTCGCCGTGAAAAATCTTGCCGATAAAATCTACATCGTCGATCGCACGCGCGGCATTCAAATCGGCAGCCCGCGGCTCGTGCAAGTGGGCAGCAAATACGCGTTTTAAAGCAAAGCATTCACTTGTTGAGAGTTCTTTTTCATTTTGAAAAAAAAAGTTCCAGCATGAAAAAAACAAACGCTGTTTTGCCCGATGAAAACCTCGTCACAACTCCCGCCGCTCTTTGCATAAACCGAGTCAATCTATATTGCTAGCTCATGGCTCGATCCTTATCTCATTTTCTCGGGTGTTGCGGCATGTGATTTGAAGTGCTGATTCGCAACATGGCGCAATAGTGGAGAAAGAAAGGCTCGACCTCATGAAACTACGGACGGGATTTTTTTTATTGTTGCTGATTTCGCCGGCGGTCGCCGATGTTCCAAACCGAGTCGATGGCCGCTTGCAGGGCAAAGTCATTGATCAGCAGACCGGGCAGGCGTTGCCCTATGCGAATATCATCGCCCTCGGCACATTACGAGGCACCAGCACGAGCGCGGAGGGCTCGTTCACGCTGCGTTTGCCGCTCGGCAAATTCAAAGTCGAAGCGCGCTTGCTCGGATATGTTTCGCAACAATACGAAATCGAAGTCAACGCCGACAGCGTTTGCCGTCTTGATTTCGCGTTGGCGCCGACGCTGCTCGAATTTCCGCAAGTGGTCGTCACCGGCACGCGCACGGAAAAAGCCGCGGAAGAATCGCCCGTGGCCACACGCGTGGTCACGGATTTGGAAATCCAACGCAAAGGCGCGACGGATTTGCGCGACGTGCTCGCCGAGCAGCCAGGCTTGAATATCGTGCAGGATTTTTCCGGACGCGGCGTGCAAATTCAGGGTCTTGATCCGGACTATGCTCTGATTTTGATCGACGGTTCGCCGGTCATCGGCCGCGTGGCCGGAACGCTCGATCTCACACGCTTTGCCGTGGGCAATCTCAAAAGCGTGGAAATCGTCAAAGGCCCCAACTCTTCGTTGTATGGCAGTGAAGCGTTGGCGGGCGTGATCAATCTCATTACGCGCGTGCCGCGCGCGCCGTTGCTAATCGAAGCTTCGGGAAAATTGGGCGGCCTGTCTTCGCGCGACGTTTCGACGGTCTTGGAAACGCGGCGCAAACGTTTCGGCGGCCACTTTTTTTATAACCTCAAAACCCGCGATCATCTCGATCTCGACGCGCAAACCGTGTCGTGGACGCTGCCGCAATACACCGATCACACCTTCAGCACCAAGCTCACATATCAATTCCACCCCAACATCGATCTCACGCTCAACGGCCGGTTTTTTCATGAAAACTTGTTGGGCCGCGTCGGCTTGCTCGTGGATTCCGCCACGGTGGTGAGCGAGGATCACGGCAAATTATATGATTGGAACCTCGCCCCGACTTTGACTTGGGGCCTCTCTCCTTCCGCCAAATTCACCGGGAAAGCTTACGCTTCGCGTTACATGATGAAGACGAAGCTCGCGGCGCAAGACGGCAACCGCGTGTTCGATGACAGCGTGTTCGATCAAGACTATCGCCAAGTGGAAACGCAAATCGACGCCGTGCTCTCTTCGCAACATTCATTCAAAGCCGGCGCAAGCGCGATCTTCGAAAGCGTCGCTGCCGATCGCATAGCCGAGGGCCGGCGCCACACGCAAAACTATGTGGCGTTCGCGCAGCACGAGTGGATTCCCTTTTCCATGTTGGATGTGATTGCGAGCGCACGCATCGACGCGCACAGCGAATACGATCTGCACTTCAGCCCGAAAATTTCAGCCCTCGTGCGTTTGCACGAAGCGTATCAGCTGCGCGCCAGTGTGGGCAGCGGTTTTAAAGCGCCCACGTTCAGCCAGCTCTATCTTGATTTCACCAATCCGCAAGTGGGTTATAGCGTATTCGGCTCGGACAACGTGATCGAGGGCGTGCGGCTCTTGCAGTCGCAAGGTCAAATTCGCGAGTTGTCCATTGATCCTTCGGCGCTGGCGCGTCTCGCGCCGGAAAGTTCCACGGCGTACAACTTATCTCTCGAAACGCAGCCCGTGCCGCCGTTGCGTCTGCGCGCGAATCTGTTTCGCAACGACGTGAGCAATTTGATCGATGCGCAACCGATTGGCAGAAAGACCAATGGCCAGAGCCTCTTCACTTATTTCAATCTTCATCGCGTGTTCACGCAAGGGCTGGAATCCGAAGCGCAGCTCAATTTCGGCGAACGCCTCGAATTGGCGCTGGGTTATCAATACGTCATTGCGAAAGATAAAGGCGTCCTCTCCCGTTTAGAGCGCGGCGAGATTACGAAGCAAGGCAGCTCGGGCCGCATTCGCGCGGTGTTGCCGGAAGAATACGGCGGCTTGTTCAATCGCTCGCGCAACTCCGGCACGGCGCGTTTGGCTTACAAAACGCCGAACGGATTTTCCGCCAACGCGCGCGCGCTCGTGCGCGGCAAATTCGGCTTGTTCGATGTGAACGGCAACGGCATTCTCGACGACGCGAGCGAATACGCTGCGCGTTATGTGTTGCTGAACGTGCATGCCGCGGTGCTCCTCAAGAAAACTTTCGAGCTTGCCGCAGGCGCGGAAAATTTGTTGGATTATATCGACGAAAATAGCCTGGCCGGCGCGCCCGGGCGCATCGTTTATCTCAAACTCGGCTTCGATTGGAAACGCAATCAAGCGGCGAAATAACTTTGCCAAAGGATTTTTCATATGCGGTATTCACGCTTTTTACTCTGCGCACTCGGTTTTGCGTTGCTCGGCTGCGAGGCCAAACAAATCATCGACCCGCCCGCCCCACCGGATAATTCCAAGCTCGAGCCGAAGCAGTTTTTCACGGGCAGTACCAACTCGCGCTGGGTCTATTTCCGCTTCGCCACGAACGACACCGTGAGCGTAACCTCGGCTTCGACTTCGCAAAATTGGGACGTGGCTTTCCGGCGCACGACCATCAAGATCAACGGCGGCACCAGTGGCCCGGGCAAAAGCGGCGTGGTCATGCTCACCGGCGTCAATTTTGAAGACCTCAAACAAGTGCCCGCCACCGCGGCTTTCGCTGTTGACGATACTTTGAACACTGGCTTCGCAATTCGAACCGGCAGCGACGAAGGCTGGTACACATACACCGGCGATCCCAATCATTGGATTTTGGCGATTGCCGATCGCGTGTTCATCTTTCGCACCGCGGATGAAAAATACGTGAAAGTGAAATTCCTCAGCTATTACAGCAACGGCCAGCCGCCTTCGCAGCCGTTGCAAACCGATAGCGGATTCTACACGTTCAAATTCGTTTATCAACCCAACGGCAGCAAAGCATTCGAATAATCACGCAACGCTTCATTTCATCATGAAAGGATTCATCATGAAAAAACTTTACGCGACACTTTTGCTCTTCATGATTTTTACCGGCACACTGCAGGCGCAAACGACCACGCTCTATCAAGAAAGTTTTCCGAGCGGCACGGCGGAATTGGTTTGGACGCCGGGAGACGGCATTTCACAGGTGCGCACAACCACGCGCAGCAATCCCAGCGGCGATAATACGGTGGGCTATGTTACCGGCTCTGCCCTGTTTGGCGGCACCGGGCAAGTTTTGGCAGGCAACTCTTCGCTGAAAGATTATCGCGTTGAAGCGCAAGTCTTCGTGGCTCGAAATGCCGGCGTCGGCGTCGGCACGAACAACGGCATACTTGGCCGCGTTATTCCGCTTGGCCAAACCTTTCAAGGCTATGTTTTGAACAGCGACTTCGACAGCAATAATCGCTTGCGCTTGCGCAAATTTACGGGCGCGGGCGGCGGTGCGCCACCGGTTGTCATTCGTGATTGGTCCGGCGCTGAAATTCCGGGCGGCCTGCCCGCAACTTCGAGCTGGCACAAACTCGCACTAGAGTTTCAAGGCAGCCAAATCAACGCGTATTACGACGATCAACTCTTGCCCGGCTCGCCATTCACAGACACGCAATCCGATAGCGGCTATTTTGGGATCTATTGCTTTATCGGTTTCGACACCCCGAATGACAGCGCAACATATTTTGATGACGTGCTCGTCACCGGTTCAGCCACGTCTGTAGATGAAAAACCGGTAACGGCTCCCGGCAACTTCACGTTGCTGCAAAATTATCCGAACCCCTTCAATCCCTCCACGACGATCGTTTTCAATTTAGAGCGCGCCGCGGTGGTGCAGCTCGACATTCACAATTTGAACGGGCAAAGAGTCGCAACTCTTGCTGGCGGATTGTGGCCGCAGGGCGAACATCGTTTGCCATGGAACGCCGCAAGCCTGCCCAGCGGAACTTATCTTGCGCGCTTGCAAGCCAACCATCAAACGCTGACAAGGAAGGTCACGTTGGCGAAATAAGCAGGAGGCCTTTCAACCCAACCACGCGGCGTTCTTGTGCAAGAGCGCCGCGTTTTTATTCCGCGAGAGGAGCTTTTATCGGGTACGGATTGCATCATCAACCAAACTTGCCCGGTGTAGAGGATTGCACTTCCAGGACGCAAAACATGAAACGCAAGGTCATGGCTTGCTGCGCTTTTTTCACTTTGTTGATCGGCGCCACGTTGGCGCAACGGTATGGGGACTTCGCCCCACCTGCACAAGAGCCGCTTCACCATTCGGATCCCAATCTCCCCGAAGACAGCCACCACCTCGTTTTTTTGCTGCAATACCTCGGCAACGATTACTCGCGCGCCGTGCAGGAAGGCCGCATCCTCGACTCGCTCGAATACGGCGAGATGCAAAACTTCTCGCGCACGCTCGTGCAAGCTTATCGGCCCTCTTCACAAAGCGGCAAGCGCACGCGCGCCGGCTTGGAGCAATTGGAAAAGCACATCGCTGCGAAAGCGGAGCTCCCGATCATCAGAAACCTTTGCGCGCGGCTTGTGGGACAAATGGCGCAAGAAAGAAACTTGCTGCTCTTTCCTCTCACCGCGCCTGATTTGAATTTGGGCAAACAACTCTTTCAAGAAAATTGCGTTTCGTGCCACGGCCAATATGGAGCGGGCAACGGACCGGCCGCGGATACGCTCAATCCCAAGCCGCGCGATCTCACTGATCCGGCGTATCTCGATTTCGTTTCGCCGTTTCATCTCTATCAAGCCGTTACGCTCGGCATCAGCGGCACGGCTATGCCTGCGTTCGGCGAAGCGTTTTCAACCGAGCAGAGCTGGAGCTTGGCATTTCATCTCATGACTTTGCGGCGAGGTTTTAATCCACAGAAGCCGAAGGCAAAACCTACCTTCACATTGCAGCAATTGGCTACGCAGAGCAATACGGAATTGCAACGCACGCTTGTGCTTGATCCCGCGGCGGGCACCTCATCGAGCTACGAGAAGAGCAGCGCGCTGGATCATTTCCGCAGCCGCCTGCCCGAGCTTTCCATGGCAGAGCGCATTGAAATCTCCAAAACGAAGTGGCTGCAAAGCTTGGCCTGTTATCACCGCGGCGACTCCGCGCAAGCGCTCGCGAATTTGGTGGAGGGCTACATGCAAGGCTTCGAGCTCATCGAAGCCCGGCTTGCCAACAAAGTTTATTTAAGAGTCGAAAGGCTGGTGACGGAGTATCGTTGGTGTATCGAAGAAAAAGGCTCGTATCAAAAGGCCAAAGCTTTTGTAGATGAAATGCTGAAAATTTTAGAAGAGATTTTGAAGAATCCGCGCATGAGGAGGACATAAAAGAGGTGGCCGCGCTGCATTGAAATTGTAATGCTTCGGCCACCGGTGGGTGAAACGCAGAAAGCTCACGAAAAATGCCGGTAAAATGACGCCTCGCTCCGCAGCCCAAACGGGCGGCACACGGATCAAAAACGCACCCTAAAAAGCTTCTTCCGCGTGTGTTCTTGATCCGTGTGTAGTTCAAAAACTTTCAGTCCCGCCGCTGCGCATGCGCGTCAACCGAAGACGAGAGGACAAAAGTCCAATGGAGGACAAACAGTCCACTAGATTTTTAACAATATCTTGCTAGCTTATTTTGCTCCGAGTCCGATTAACTTTTGATCAGGAGCG
>Ga0247727_10002830_pt1 | contig 39091 bp, 35 predicted proteins | sample WisWelCaveWW1625_FD_202498 | JGI IMG/M metagenome (GOLD analysis project Ga0247727, IMG submission 202498) | Biofilm microbial communities from Wishing Well Cave, Virginia, United States - WW16-25 | ecosystem: Environmental > Aquatic > Deep subsurface > Groundwater > Cave microbial mat | place... | reverse complement strand
AGTAAGGCTTCTAAATCATCCACGAACCCCGCATCGGCCGCGAGAGCATGCGGTCGGCCTCCGGATCGTTGACAAAGCGCTCGGCGTATTTGCATTCGAAATAATACGATTCCGGCGTATCGAACAGCCGTCCTGCGCGCTTGGAAAAATCGCTTTGCCTGCGATTTCGACTGGAGCCGACAGTTCCGTGTTCATGCCCCAGTTGGCAATGTCGCAATGATGGCCCGCCCAATCCGTAAGTCGCCCGCCGGAATAGTCGCTGATCCAGCGGAAATTCCTATGGCAGCGGCTGGGATTGTATGGCCGCCAGGGTGCGGGGCCGAGCCACATATCATAGTCAAACCCTTCCGGTATCGGCGCCGGCTGCGTGCCGCGGTTGTCGATATTGTTGCCCTGCGGCAGACCGACTCTGACGGTATGCACTTCGCCGATACGGCCGTTGCGCACTAATTCGCAGGCAAAACGAAAACGTTGTTGCGAGCGCTGCCAACTGCCGGTTTGTCAAATCACGCCGTAGCGTTGCACGGCATCGACAATGGCGCGGCCTTCGGAGATGGTGTAAGCGAGCGGCTTCTCGCCATAAATGTCTTTGCGCGCGCGGGCCGCGGCCACGGCAATAATGCCATGCCAATGATCGGGCACGGCAATCATCACCGCGTCGATATCGGTGCGTGCGAGCAATTCCCGAAAATCATTATAGACCGCGCAATCCTGGTTGCCATAAGCGGCATTGACCAAGTCGCACGCTTGCTTGCGGTGCTGGGTGTCCACGTCGCAAACCGCGAGCACCTGTGCATTGTGCTGGCCGAGAAAGCTTTTGAGATTGGCCGTGCCCATGCCGCCGACCCCGATGCAGCCGCTGGCGATTCTATTGCTCGGCGCAACCATCCCGCTTCGTCCAATCACGGAGTCCGGAATAAAATAAGGGACAGCGATGGCGGCGCCGCAAGCGTTTTTGAGGAATTGACGTCGATTCATGGCATCGCTCTATGCAGTTGAGGAATCAAATGAGGAATCAAATATAGAATAAAATTGTGAATGCTTTTTGAACACGGATCGTATGGATTAAACGGATTTGCAGGGGGAAAGCAAAAAACGGTAACGGAAAACGGATTGTTATAATTTGCAGCAAGGTATAAATTTAGCCAAATGAACTCGGAGTGCAAAACTTTAGTTTTGCAATGCTAAAGCATTGCACTCCGATTGTGGGTAAGAAGAATCAATCGCCAACAAAGCCCCTTACAATGATGCAATTGGCGTTTGAGCCAGAAAATCGTCCAAGACGATCACGCTCATTTCTACGAAATTTTTTAGGCGTTTGTCATTTGTATGCGCATTCAAAATTTCTTCTATTCCCACGAGTCCCGCTCCCGATTGGCGTACTCTTGCGCGTCGATTCCTTGCCAAATCTCTTTGTCGAGGCCACGCAGTCCGGTGATATCTAACTCAGGTTCGGACTTTAATTTGCGCATCGTGTCCATGAAAAGGCGGTTCAAAATATACAACTGTTGCTCCAGCTTCAAGGATGTGATCTCTTTATATAGACGAGTGGTTTGTTCCTGAACCATAAATCACCTAATTGGATTTGATAAACTTCTTTAAAGTTTGCTGTAGATAATTTTACAGAAAAAGCTTCACAAAAACAAGCGCGGCTATAAACATGTGATCCTCGGCACGATTATAAACATCAGGGCCTGTTCAATGCCGGGCCTACCTTAACACTACGACTTTGCGCGTTGCTGTTTGAACCGGATTGCCATCACGCGGAGTTGCAATCAGCTTATAAAAATAAAGGCCGCTTTCAACTTTGACATTATTGGCATCCGCGCCTTCCCAACGCACGGCGTAATCGCCAGGCTGATAAAGCGCATCATTGATGAGCGTCGCCACTTCGCGGCCTAACAAATCATAGAGATGCAATCGCACCCGGCTTTCTCGCGCCAAAGAAAATTCGATCACGGTTCCGGCAAAGCCGGTTGTGCTCGCGAGCGAAAAAGGATTCGGGTAATTTTGGCGCAAACTGAAGATTTCCGGCTGCACGCCGGCCGAGCCGGTGGAGTAATGAAGATGATGCAGACGTTCTTTGGGAATAAACTCTTGCGCCTGGCTCGGGCTGGACCAAAATAGCTTGGCCACAGCCTGTCCCCCGCGCTCGTAATATTCCATTCTGATGCGATAGCGCCGGCCCGCAATCAGTGTTATCGCGCCGTTGTGCAGCGTCGCGGCTTGATCAAACCACGCGTCGATATTCGGGCGATCATCGATCCACAAGCGGACGCCGTCATCAACCAATGTCGAAAACGTATACGTCTCGGAGAAGCGCGGCGCAATGAAGCCGCTCCAGCGCACGGAAAAATTGTCCGCGGGCAGAGCCGGGTGCGGAGCAGTTGCGGCCCAATCGAAATTCACGGCCAAATCCGTGCGCACCAGCTTGTTGCCGGTGAAATCGACGTTGTCAAAATATTCGCCCATCAATCCAACCCGAAGCACACCGCCCGCGGTGATGAAGCTATTCTTCTGCGCAACTGCAGCGCCTCTTGCGCCGGTCACCATCAAGCGCACGTTAAACTCGCCGTTTTTGGTATAAGTGTGCACGGGATTTTGCGCCCGGCTGGAATCGCCGTCGCCAAAGCTCCAAAGCCAGCCCGCCGGCGCAGGCACATCCGAGAGATCAGTGAATTGCACGGTGAAAGGAGGATAACCATGAACCACGTCAGCCGCAAAATCGGACTGCCCGACGAACTTCACGCGCAGAACGTTTGCGCCGCGATCAATGGGAGAATCATAATCTTGATCTTTGTACAAATCCGTGAAATAAAGTCCATCGGGACCGGCGGCCAAGCCCACTGCGGTGGCCTTGCCCGTGCCGGTGTATTCCACGAAATTGCCCGGCCCGGCGCGCAAACGACCATTGGCATCAAGATCGAATTCAACGATGCGTTTGCCGAGCGCCTGGGGTCCGCTCGCCCACGTTGGCCCGGATTCCGTGATGAAAGCGCGATCCATTTTTTTTTCCGAAAAGCCGCTGCCGCCGAATGTCTGCGGTTGAATAAAAGCGATATTGGCCGGCGCGCGCGGCGGTGTCCAATTATAAATCGCGTTGGTGCTCATGCTTTGGCCCGTGCCGTTCCAACCATAGTTGCCGCCGCGCTCGACTTTGGCGAAGCGATCGTTGCGATCGGGGCCGTTTTCAACTTCATAAAGAAAACCATCGGCGGCGCGCCACGCTCCGCCAAACGGATTGCGAAAGCCGTAGGCGAAAATGTAATCTTTGGCATTGATGCCATCGCTTGAGTCGTAAAACGGGTTGTCCGGCGGCGGCGTGCCGTCGAGATTCACACGCAAAATTTTTCCGCGAAAGGAATTTAGATTCAGCGCGGTACCGGCATTGAAGCCGTCGCCCATGTGCACGTAAAGTTTGCCATCGGCGCCAATTGAAAGGCTCGAAATAAAATGGGATTGTCCCTGGCTTTCGCCGGGCATATCGAGAATCGTGTTCTGTGTTGCTGCGGTCAAACCGCCATCGTTGCTGTGCAAGCGCACGACTTTGGGATAATGCGGTCCATTGGGCGGCGCCGCATCATAAAGCAGCGCTGCGAAAACGTCGCCGGTGAGCGGCTCCACCACGATACCGGAGAGGCCTTGCTCGCCCGAGCCGGGGAAATTGCCGGTGGGCTCGAAGTTGAGCAAGTTGTTGGCGAAATCACTCACGCTGCCGTCGCGCGTCACCACTTTGATTGTGCCATATAATTCTGTGACGTAGAAGAAAGGGTCTTTGGGCTGCGTGCCGGCCCCGGGTTTGAATGCAATATTGACGGGCAGTTGAAAACCTTTGGCCACGATCTCGACTTTATAACCCGGTTGCGCCATGCGCCAGGGCACCGGCGCGCCTTGTGCCAGGCTGGAAAAATCCGGCGCGGTTTGATTGGCATTGCCGCTGAAGCTGCTGCCGCCGGCTGAAATCCAGAAATAAATCTGCGTTGACGGAGGAAGCGCAAGCGGCGGCAAGTAGATGGTGCGATCGAGGCCGTCGCCATCCGTAAACAGAAACTGAAATTGTGGCAACGTTAGGCCGCCGTTGCTTGCAGAGACGACCGCTCGCACCGGTTGATGGCCGCCAAGCGGCGTGGCATTGATGATCTCGTTGCTGCCTCCGTCTTTGCCGCGTATCGCAACCAGCAGATCGCCTGTGCTTGCTTCGAGACGCGCCACAGCAGCAGGGCTTCCAGCCGGAAGAATGAGATTGGTTCCGGTTTCATCAACGAGGCGAGGCCAAGGCGATTCAGATATATCGGCAAGCTCGAATGGAAAGATTTCCGCCGGCGAGCCGGTGCGAAAACTGCGTTCGGCAAAAGGGCTATAACGCCCGCTCTGATCGCGATGGCGCACGCGCAGAAGATAGGAGGTCTCATATAAAAGCTCGGTGCGGCCGGCAAGTGAGCCGACAAAATCGCCGTCACCCAAATGCAGATGCACTTTTTCAACGCCGGCCTTGCATTGGGCTTGCCAAATCGATTCGCCGGAAGCGAGGGTTTGAATTTGCCAATCCGAGCAGTCGTGCGTATCGCCGGGATCGGGATCACTCATCGGCGCGGTTTCCATATGCACGTCCGCAGGATTGACGATTTGCCTGTCTGATGCGGGTTCGGTGATGCTAGGCGCATTCGGAGGATTCTGTGCGTGCGACGGATTTGCTTGCAATGCCGACAGCAACAGAATCGAAATCAGAACAGGCTGAAAATGTCGCATGCTCACTGCCATGATTGAAGTGGACGAGCCGATCAAATCAATTTTCGATAATCAAAATCGGTAATCCTTCAAATGTCATCCTGTAAGGATCTTTTTAAGCATCAAGCACAAAACGGTGATGCCGGTGCCATAAGCGCGAATGCCATCGAGGCCGGCTTCTTTCGTTTTGAGAGAAAATGAGCCATTGCCGTTATTGCGATAAAGCCACAAGGCTGGAGGCTCGGGGATGCTATGCGGAATCAAAGTGCCGCCGCCCACCAGCAGAATGTCGAGCCAGCCATCGTTGTCACAATCAATGAAGCCGCAGCCCGCGCCCATTTGTTCGGGAAACCAAACCTTGCCGAAGGCGCCGTTGATGTATTTGAAATCGCCCAAGCCGGCTGCGGTTGTGGTTTCGGTAAATGCAGGCAAGGCTTTGTGGTTTGAATCAACAGAAGTTTGGTATTGTCTTGAACTTTCCGGCGTGGTGCAACTCCACCAAAGGCTGGACGTTAATCTGGACGTTAATAGGAGGGGTAAGGAAAAAGGAGAGAAAATTTGGTAACACAATGTGCCTCGAAATTCCATCAGTTGAGAAGCTTTTTGATAACTTAGCTTTTGGGAGAGGGGATTCACTTTAGTGGCAGTATCAAAAACGTCTGAACAATTTTCGCAATCGTTCATAAATGTCCTCTTTACCGCCCTCTTTGCGAATTCCTATACCAACAATATTCACTATCACGCGCTCTTCGTGTATCTTGTAAATGATGCGGCACCGTTGTCCGACTGCTCGAATGCTGCGATAACCTGTCAAAATTCCTTGCAGCGGTTTTCCTTGCAGTTCCGGATCATTTGCTAATTTATCAATTCGTTCAGCTATCTTAGCTCTAATGCGCCTATCGGATATCTCTTTAAGCATTTGCTTTGCTATATCCGTCACCGCAATGGCATACTTCATTTGAGTCCAAGCTCCCGCTTCGCTTCTTCCCAGTTTGTTAATTGCCCTTCCTCGGATTGAGCAATGCTTTTTTCAAGCTTAATGGCAAAATCTTTATCGGCAAGAATTTCCAATGTTTCGAGCCAGCTTTCAAACTCGTCGTCTGAAGTATCGACAATCAGCTCGACGATTTTTCTGGCAAATGCTTCCGGCGACAAGCCCGTCAATTTCGCGCGTTCATTGAATCTGACGACTTTATCCGAGGGCAATTCTATATTCAATGTCATAAATGTTGTCTCCTGTTCTTGTATCGAAATCCATTTGACTCACAGTCGTTGCAATATATGCAGTTTTTGAAATTAATGCAAGCGTCTGAATTCATTGAGATCGAGGTGACATGGCATTTGATGTTTAATGAACTCAAAATCCGGCGCCGATTTTTAGACTGAATGAATTCGATAAAGCCATTTCCATGTCCTCTCATGAAACGATTCGTGCGAAACGCGGTGTCAGTTTTGTAAATTATAATCTACCGCGCATGACATGAAGATGCGAATTCATCCAATCAAGTTTGACCACGAAGCCACCAAGATTACCTGAAGTTTTTTCTTTGTGCCTTGGCGTCTTCGCGGTTAAAAAATCTTGGTTCTGTGTTCGTCTCCAAAATAAATTACCAAATTACCGCACCCCTCCGGTGGTCGCGGGCGGCGGTTGATGATATTCCGACATCAATTCATAAGACGTGGCTGAGGGTCCGGGAACACCGGGTTTTCGATGAAGCGGCCAAAGCTCGTGCAGGTGAATCGGCTGCGCTTCTTGATTGGCAGCCGGATGCCGCTGTTTGAATGTGGCCGTAACTGCCATCGCGTCTTCATCGTCTTTGTGATACTCGTACAGTTTACGCGCCCCAGCCAGCTCTGCTTCGCGGCCCAACGCGCCCAATGTCAGCATGCGATTATACAGCCCGCCGAGGTCTTCCGGGTCGATTGCCAAAACCGCTTCAATCCATTTCAAAGCTTCCTCATATCTTCCCGAAAGATATTCCACCCGGCCCAGGTCCAGCAACAGCACTCGATCTTGAGGATAGGCTTCTGCAACTTTTTTCCAGTCTACCAGCGCTTGCTCGTATTCGCCCAGTCTTTTGTAAATCGCGCCGCGGAAATAAGCGGTTTTTAAATAGCCGGGCTTGCGGTTTTCCGCTTCTTGCAAGATTGCAATAGCGCGATCAACCTGGCCTTCGGCGATGAGCACGCGGCCTTGATTGATCGGGCCTTCGGGATTTTTAGGCGCGAGCGCCGTTAGCTTTTGAAATGCCGCCAGGGCCGCGCGCGTGTCGCCTTCAAGCAGCAACCCGATGCCGTAATCATTCCAGCGTTCCCACAATGGGCGCGGAGTTTGCGCAACAACTCCGGTTTGGCGCGAGGCTTTGTGCATGGTGATAATCGGCTGCACCGGCACTTCGGGAAAAGGCCGATCTCTGAAGACCCACCGGTTAAATTCTTGATTGAATTTGCGATAATGCAAGGATGCTTCCAGAGTGGTGATGGCAGCGCCAGCAGGAACTCTGAAGCGATAGTGCGCCGTGCGTGCCGCGCCCGGCGGAACGACATTGGCATAAATCGTCGCCACCCAGTTTTGCACGTCGCGCCTGCCGATGAGCCGGCTTTGGCGATCTACGAGCTTGGCTCTGAAAAAATGCGCGGTCGAATCGACATGGCCGTAGGCATCGAGCAGGCCGGAAGCGAGCACGGTTTTGCCCTCTTCATCTTTCGCACGCAGCTCGAGCCACGGTTCGTTGGAATCGTTCGTGCCTTCCGGAAAAATGTGGCCGACTTTGCGATTGCGCGTCACCACGGTCAACTTCACCTGATCTCCCGGCTTGAACACGGGCATGGCCTCGTCCGGGCCGTAGAACTTGCCATTGACTTCGAGAGCAAACACATCAACGGTGACGATGGAATCCTGCATGGCCTTGTTCACCGCGAGTTGCTGCTCGTTATGTCCTTTGATCATGGGAAGAGTAGCGTTTGCAGTGGCGAAGCGGTGGCTGCGCACCTTGCCGTTGTCATTGCCTTCGTCATTGGAAGGCGTCAGCGGCATGTGGCAATCGGTGCAGCTTTTCGCCACTGGCGGCAAATAAAAAGACCGCACGATGTTGCCCGAGGCGCCGCTGTTGTGCCAATTATCATATTGGTTCTGCCCGCGTTTCCAGCGATAATCATTCACCTCCGGCGGGATGCCGACTTTGTGGCATGTGCCGCAAAACTCAGAGGTGCGGTGCATCGCCGGCTTGAGCATGGCGCGGCGATGCGGCTCGGGCTTGGATTTCACCAGTTTGTTGTGAATCCATTTGCCGATTTCGCTGTTTGAGCGCGCGAAGGGATATTCATCCGGCGTAGCCATAACCAGACGGCCATTGCCTTTGAGGTCGCGCAACCCTTCGATGGCATGGCAGGATAGGCAAGTAATGCCGGCTTGTGCACGAGCGTGGTCCAGGTCAATTTTCTGCGTATCCTGCATTTGCCCGGGAAAAAGCACCAGCGGGTCATGGCAGGAGGCGCACCAGCGCACGGGCGCGTTGCCCTTTTCTGAAATCAACAGTTCTACACTCTTACGATAATAAGGATTGTTGAAAGAAGAAAAATGATGCACCGATTCATTCCATTGTTTGTAGATATCGGGATGGCATCCGGCCTGGCCGCAAAACTCGGAACGGCCGAGGTCTTCATCTTTCAAGAAGCTTTCATGCGCCAGCACGGCTTGGCCGGGCGCGAAAGATTTATGTTTTTCAGTCGCGACAAACGCGGCGCGGTTGCTATCTTGCCAAACGCCGTAGAAGAAAATAGCTGAAACGAGCAGCCCGGCCAAAACCGTCACGTTCAGCGGATGCCGAAGAGCCTTGCCCAGCCCCTCGCCCCAAAGCCCGGACCATTCAAGAAAATGATAGCGCACACCGCGCTTCAATGAAACGTGCGCCAGAAACCCGAGAATCGTGGTGAAGGTTGAAACGATGTGCAGAGCCACGAGCACGCGCTGCGAGGCGCCTTCAGTGATCAGGGCAAAACCGGTGGCGAGCAGCACGCCGAGCGAGAGCGCAGTAAATAATCCGGCAGCCGTGGCGCCGCGATTGTGCGCGACCGGCATCTTGAGCAGATGAAGGGTGATGAAAACCAAAAGCGGGGCGACCAAGAGCGTGCCCAAAGCCACGTGGGTGAGCACCATAATCATGTATGTGGCGGCGGTGGAGCGGTCGAAGAGCAGCAGGAACAGGCTGTTGATCAACAAGAGCACAAAGCTGCCCAGAAGAACGCTCACGAGATATTGTTGGGATTTCGGCAAACGGGTATAGTGCTGGCGCAACATCTTTCACCTCGACACAGTGAAACGTAAAACGTAATTCATAAAACGCAATCCGTAAAAATTACGAATCACGTTTTACGTTTTACTTTTTGTATAGACTACACAAAAAGAACTGCCACGGAATAAAAACGCTGTGCTTTTAATTCGGTGGCAGTTCGGAATCGTGACAACATTAATGTTGTGAACTCAGAACGAGAATTTAAGGGTATCTCATTTTGCCTTGCTGGCTGCGCGATTAGACTAAGAGCAGGGCTTATTTCGCGCTTTGGCTTTCATGCGGCCAACTGAAAATTTCTGCGCAATCAGCAATGCAATATCTTGAACCAAGGCGAGAAATCTTAGTGAATTTCCTAATAGGGGATGTTAAAACCGCAATAAAGATATTACAGAAAGGATAGTTTGTCAAGCCCTTTTTTGCCCGCGCTCATTTGGAACTGAAAACAATGACAACAAAAATAATGTACAATACAAACTCCAGTTACCCGGAGCCAACGTCGAAAAGCCAGATTATTCCAGCCTCAGTTCGCGCTTGATCGTCTCGACGATCCTCTCCGGCTCTGTTGCCACGTCGATTGTCAACACATCCTCCGGCTCTTCCAGCGCGTCGAATTGGCTGGCCAGCAGATTCGGATTCATGAAATGGCTGCGCCGGGCTTGCAAGCGTTGCTGCAGCAGCTCATACTCTCCCCTCAAATAGACAAAAGTAATTTCATCCTCGTAACCCTGCTGCAACCGGTCGCGATATTTTTGCTTGAGCGCCGAGCAGGCGAAAATGACTGGCTCGTGCGCTGCAATTTTTTTTTGAATCAAATCACGCAAGCTTGCCATCCAGGCCTCGCGATCATTGTCATCGAGGGGAATGCCGGCGCGCATCTTTTTGATGTTCGCCTCGGAATGAAAATCATCGCCGTCATAAAACGGCCAACCGAGATCTTCGGCTAAGAGTTGCCCGGCCGTCGTTTTGCCGGAGCCGGTGACGCCCATGAGGATGATGATCATGATAAATCGGGTTTGGTTGATAGTTGACAATTATCAATTGACCATTCAAAATTCACCATTGGCAAATTATGAATGGTCAATGGTCAATGGTCAATGGTGAATAGCTAATTGCTAATGTTCACTTGGATCAACGAATGAATAACGACAACACAAGAACCATCAGAAATCCTACCACGGCTACGAGCGTTGCCGATATTGTCCACGAACGCAGCGTATCCTTTTCACTCAATCCAAAATAGCGATTGATCAGCCAAAACCCGGAGTCGTTGACATGCGACGCAATCGACGCTCCGGCGGCAATCGCGATGACCATTAAACCAAGTCTCGCGCCTTGCATAGCAAGCTGGGTCACAATGGGCGACATGATGCCGGCCGCGGTGATCATTGCCACCGTGGCCGAGCCTTGTGCGATGCGTATAATTGCGGCAATCGCAAAAGCGAGCAACAGCGGCGGCAAAGATGAGGCCGCCATGATCTCGCCCAAAATTTTGCCGACGCCGGAATCAATTAAAACTTGTTTGAACACACCGCCGGCGCCGGTGACCAAAATAATGATGCCCGCCGGCTCCAATGCTTTCGTGGCAATGTTCTGCACCTCTTCCCTGGTGAAGCCCCGATGTGTGCCGAAGAAAAAAAAGGCAAGCAAAGTGGCGATCATCAGCGCCACGAAGGGATGTCCAAAGAATGCCAGCAAGCTTCGCAAAGTGCTCTCTGGCAGCCACGCGCCGGAAACAGTATTCAAAACAATCAAGAGCAGCGGCAGCAAAATAATTCCGACGACTGCGCCAAAACTCGGCAATTCTTTCGCACGCGCGACTGTTTTGGCTTCGGCTTGAAAATACTCCGGCACCGCTGCGAGAATGCGTTTGGCAATATAGCGCGCGAATAATGGGCCCGCGACAATGGTGGCAGGAATGCCGGCAATGATGCCGAAGAGAATCACCCAACCGAGATCGGCGTGCAACAACTCGGCAACCGCAATTGGCCCCGGCGTGGGCGGCACAAAGGCGTGGGTGACGGCCAGCCCGGCGACCAGCGGAATGCCGTAATAAAGCAACGACCGCCCGGTTTTGCGCGTGAGTGCATAAACCAGCGGTACGATGATGATAAAACCGACGTCGAAAAAAATTGGAATCGAGACAATGAAACCGGTCCAGGCCAAAGCCCATTGCGCCTTGTCTTCGCCAAGCTTGGCAATCAAGCCTTGCGCGAGACGTTCCACTCCGCCGGAGACTTCGAGCATCTGGCCGAACATCGCGCCCAATCCCACCACGACTGCGATAAAGCCCAGCGTTTCGCCCATGCCGTTTTTGATCGCAAGCAATACCTTATCCAACGGCATGCCCGCGGCCACGCCGACAGCGAAGCTCACGAGCAACAGCGCAACGAAGGCCTGCAACTTGATGCGGATAACGAGAAAGAGGAGCAACAAAATTCCTGCGAGGGCGACGACTATCGGCATGGCATCTCCGCAGTAGGAACCGGTTGAACTTGCGGCGCGAAGTTTACGAGTTTTATAAATCTTCCGGGCGCAAGTCCGGCTTCAATTTTTTTGCTGGTATAGCAGGATTTTTTTGGTGAGGCGGGAATTCAATTCTTGCCAACAGCCAATTCTTTGCTGAGCGCGCGTACTTCCTTCTTGGAAAGGCCGGTGACTTCGGCAACGAGATCGAGGCTCATTTTCTTGCGCAACAAAGATTTGGCGATCACGCGTTTCGCTTTCAAGCTACTTTCTTGTGCGATCTTAGGAGTAAGCTCTTGCGCGATCTTAGGAGTAAGCTCTTGCGCGATCTTAGGAGTAAGCTCTTGCGCAACCTCTTCGGCAATCTCCTGGTAAGCCCGGGATTTCTTGATGTTGGAAAACAATGGTTCGGTCATTTTCTTGATCTCCTCAAAAGAGAGCTTGGGAAGCTTGTCCATCAACAAATTGACGAGTATCTGAAAGACTTTTTCTTGCTCTTTGGCATCCGGAAGATCGTTGGGCAATTCTTGAATGATCTTGCTGGCTGTCGAGACGGCTTCCTGATCCGAATCTAATATGATCTGAAACAAACTCAAAGGGAATTTTTGCAGATGTTCTCTCGACAGATGCGTCAGATAAAGAGGTTTTAATCTCTCGCTTTCGAAAAACTCCTGGTAATGATGATGAACACCCGGATCGGCTGCTTCATCCGGGAACAAAACAACAGCGCGCCAGTTGTTTGCCGGTTTGTATTGGCGAAGATAAAGAAAGATCTCTCCGAAAAAGCGCGGGTAAAAGTCGTTTTCTTTCTTGAATTGCGCCTCGATGAAGTAGATGTGATCGTTTTTCGTTTTAGGCAAAAAAACTCCGTCAAAGCGAAAGGCTTGTTCCTTCACTTCGACCGAGGTGAATTTGTACCTTCCCGCCTTCCGTTCGTCTTCCCCAATCAATGTGAAAAATGCGCCGGGAAATTCACGGAAAAAGCGATTAAAGAAAGAATCGGTCTTCACATTTTTCCCTTCGTACTCAACGCAATCCGGCAGAGATACATGTCCGCCGTGAGGTACAGCATCGAGCCCTCGTCCCCAAATGCGCAGTTGGAAGTGGCCTCGCCGGTTTCAATCGTGCCGAGATGTTTTCCCTCCGGACTAAAAATAATCACGCCGCCCGGACCGGTTGCATATAAATTGCCGGCATTGTCCACGCACAGGCCGTCGGGCAAGCCCTTCTTGCCTTGCTTCACCCACGGCGTCGCGTCAAATAAAACTTTGCCGTTTGCAATCGTGCCGTCTTCTAAAACTTTAAACGCCATCCAAATCGCTTTTTCCGGATCGGATTGGGCGACATACAAAATTTTTTCATCCGGCGAAAACGCAATGCCGTTTGGAAAAGTCAACTCCCGCGTCAACAATGTCAGCTTGCCCGCTTTTGACAAGCGATACACGCCGTTGAAATTCAATTCTTTTTGGGGATCCTGATTTTGACCGGCCAAGCCATAGGGCGGATCAGTGAAATAAAGGTCGCCGTTGGATTTGAACACCAAGTCATTCGGACTGTTCAAACGCTTGCCTTGATATCTGTCCGCTAAAATTTTTTTGGTGAAATTCTGCTCATTGAGCTGGCTCACGCAACGATTGCCGTGATCGCACATCACCATGTGGCCTTCCGGATTCAATGCGAGACCATTGGCGCCAAGCTCGATGCCGGGAGGATCTTCGCCAACATATCCGGCGGGACGCAAATACACACTGAGTCCTTCACCTGGTTTCCATTTATAAATGGTGTTCTTCGGAATGTCGGTGAAGAGCAGGTACTTTTCCTGGGGAAGCCACAGTGGGCCTTCGGTCCATTCGAAACCTTCGGCGAGTTTTTCCAGCTTGGCGTCCGGAGGGATCAATTGATTCACACGCGGGTCGGCGCGATGGATGATGCCGAAGGATTGCGAAGATGCGCAAGCGATTCCCAAAATCAAATAAGCAATGCAGAAGGAAAACAATTCGACGCCAAAGAATGGTCTCATGCACTTCTCCTTCTTTTGTAATATAGCATGATCGCAAAATAGATCAATATTTCAGCGGCGTGGCGTACCCACCATCTTGAGCACCAAGATGGCTGTAAACAGCGCCGGCCATGACCACCGCCAGAATCATAACTGCGACAACGTTGGTGCGAGGGTGCAATAAACCAAAACCGGCCAGGGTTTCGGCAATCCCGATGGGAATTTGAATCCAGGAAGGATAGCCAAAACGGGTATCGAAATCATAGTCACTCGTGAAATTGGAAATGCCCTACAAAATAAAGTCGATGCCCAAATAGATGGAGATGAGATTGTAAAGCAGATCTTTGATTCTCTTGTCAATAGCGGGTCCATTTTTATTACTTCTCCGCAAAGGCCGCATCAAACGCAACCGCCGAAGGCTTGAAGTTGAGCTTCTTGATGAACGCGCAAGCCTCCGCCGCGCCGTGCTCGCGGTCCATGCCGCTGTCCTCCCATTCTATTGAAAGTGGCCCATTGTATCCGATGCGATTCAAAACTCGAATGATCTCTTCGAAATCGATGCAGCCGCGTCCCAGCGAGCGAAAATTCCAGTAACGATTTTTGTCGCCGAAATTCAAATGGCCGCCGAACACGCCGGAGAGTTTCATCTGCGACGACCACCACACGTCTTTCATGTGGGAATGATAAATGCGGTCGCCAAATTTTTCGAGGAAAGCCAAATAATCCACGCCTTGATAGCCGAAGTGGCTCGGATCATAGTTGAAACCAAACGCAGCTCTTCGTCCAACCGCTTCGAGCGCGCGCTCGGCGGTCACCACGTCAAACGCAATCTCAGTCGGATGCACCTCCAGCGCAAAGCGCACGCCCACTTCATCGAATACGTCGAGAATGGGATTCCACCTCTGCGCGAAGTCTTTGAATCCGGCGTCGACCATCGCACTATCGACGGGAGGAAAAGAATAAAGCAAATGCCAAATGCTGCTGCCGGTAAAGCCGTTGACGACTTTGACGCCGAGCCTGGCGGCCCCGCGCGCAGTCGCTTTCATTTCTTCGGCCGCGCGTTGTTGCACGTCTTCGGGTTTGCCATCGCCCCACACCTGCGGCGGAAGAATGGATTTGTGGCGCTCGTCGATGCGATCACAAACCGCCTGCCCGGCGAGATGGTTGCTGATCGCCCAAATTTTCAGCCCATGCTTGGCAAGCAACTTGTGCCGGCCCTCGCAATAGTCGGGCTCATTCAGCGCGCGGTTCACTTCAAAATGATCGCCCCAACAAGCGAGCTCGAGTCCATCAAAGCCCCAAGCTTTGGCTTTTTGCGCCAAAGTCTCTAATGATAAATCGGTCCATTGGCCGGTGAAAAGGGTGACGGGTCTTGCCATAGACGATCTCCAAAATGAAATGACCAAATTACAAAAAACAAAGTCCAAACAAATCCAAAGGCCAATATTCAATCAAGCTGGAACATAAAGCGCAATCGTCTGAATTTCGGTAGTGGATTTTATTTGTGATGTGAAGCTTGGGATTTGGAGCTTTATTATGACAACTGGACGAGATCAGGTTTGTAATTTATTTTCTGCAATTGACCGCCATTGCCAAAGCGTCACAAATTTTTTCCATGGTGGGGTTATCAAGGTGTGCAATAAAAGTGGTCAGTCGAAAGATAAATGTCGCCGCGCTTCAAGGTTCGGGCCATACTTGCTCTTCCTCCCAGTCTTTCATCTCAAGATCAAGCTCGGTTAAGTCGGCCTCGCCGTATCCCTTCTGATATTTTTGCCGGATTTCCGCCTCTTCACACCGGCGCAAATAGAAATAAACGGCGCGGCGAACGAACTCGGAAACATCGAGCTTCTGCGCCTCGGCTCGCGTTTGCAAAGCTTTGAGGAGACTATTGTCAACTTTGATCTGGAGCATTTCGGCTGTATTCATATTCCGTGTGCGTTTTTGCTTCAAGCTCTGTCCGGCCGGTCTCTAAAGACCGAGATATTGCAATCTTGACCTTTCGAAGCGCACCAGTTTCCAGCTAACTTGAAAAGCTGATGAAACATAACAAGAAATTCAGTCTGAAGCAAATAGAGTTTTGAAGTGGCGAGAAGAACGTAACGCGACTTGAAAGTCGCGCTACGCTCACGTTGTCAAGCTCCATCCCGAACGATATTCTCTCGTCAAATATTGATCCGCTTCCGGCAGATTGGGAAAAGCCATTTTTGTGCTGTCGTATTTGAGAATGACATTTTTGTGCGCCATGCGAATGGCGATATTGCCGAGCAACATGGTCTCGGTTAATTTTGCCGCGTATTCGAAATTGGAAGTGGTTTGCACGCCGTTGCCGCTCTTGATCGCGGCGATCCATTCTTGATAAATGCCGGGCGAGCGCGGCATCGTCTTCGCCGGCAGCTTGTATTCTTTCATGCGCGTTTCGGGAATCAGCCGCGGACTTTCTCCCAAACAACCGCACATCAGTTTGCCTTTTTTTCCAACGAAAATCACACCGCCCATTTCGTTGCCCATGCGCCGGCCTTCTTCAAGCTCGGCGGGACGGTAGGGCAACAAGCCGCCGTCATACCAAGTCATATCGACGGCGGGCATTTTTCCACGTGCGGCAAAATGATAATGCACGGTGGATGCCGCCGGATAGGTCTCATTGTTGAATGGCGTTGAGCTGGCATGAATCGTTTCGGGAAGTCCGAGATTCAACGCCCAGTACGGGTGATCGATGATATGCGCGCCCATGTCGCCTAACGCGCCGGTGCCAAAATCCCACCAGCCGCGCCAATTGAACGGAGCGTAAGCCGGATGATAGGGCCGGAACGGCGCCGGGCCAAGCCACAAATCCCAATCAAAAGTTGAAGGCAAGGCCGGAGTTTCAATCGGACGTTGCACGCCTTGCGGCCAAATCGGGCGATTGGTCCAACAATGCACTTCGGTGACCTCGCCAATCGCGCCGTCCCAAATCCATTCGTTGATCAAACGCGCGTCTTCACTGGCGTGGCCCTGGTTGCCCATTTGCGTGACGACTTTCATCTCTTTTGCTGCCTTTGCCAGCATGCGCGCTTCATCAATGGCTTGCGTCAACGGCTTTTGCACGTAAACGTGTTTTCCCATGCGCATCGCCGTCAGCGCAATGATCGCATGCGTGTGATCCGCCGTGGTCACCGTGATCGCGTCGATGCCCTTCTCCGTCTCCAGCATCTTGCGAAAATCGCGGTATTTTGCGACGCGTTGCAACATCTCGGCGTGGGGCAGATTTTCTTGCTTGCTGGCTTTCAAAGTCGCGGCCATTTGCTCGTCATCCACGTCGCACAGCGCAATGATATTTTCGGCGCCGACACCGGCAACGTCGCTGTAACCTTTTCCACCGACGCCGACGCAAGCGAGGTTGAGCTTGTCGCTCGGCGCTACATAACCCGGTCCGCCCAACACATGCCGCGGCACAATAGTGAAGGCGGCCGCCGCCAATGCCGAGGTCCCCAAAAATTCACGCCGCGTGAGCAATGCGGGTTGATCTTTCATGGCAATGATCCTCCTCTGATCCTTTACAAGTTTAATCGTATAATAGGCAAAACCATTTTGGGCAAAACTATTAAAAATTTTTTTGAGTGATGAATAAAATTTTATATCAATTGTTTTGCCCTTAATAGTTTTGCCTTTCAATTATTTTGGTTTCGATCAATTGACGTTTGGTTGTGCGTCTCACTCCACTTTTATCACCCGTGTTCGTTTTCCTATGCCATTTTCATTGAAGGCTTCAACTGAAAATAATACGGACGGCTCTTTTCCATTCCGGTGAAGTAATACTCGTTCGCGCCGTACACCAGAATATTGTTATAGGGTTTATCCGACGCAATACCGGTGTAAATCGTATATCCGATGGCATCGTCTGATTGCCGCCATTTGAGCCAGGCATTGCGCCGTTCACTTTTGCCGCGCAGCGCCACAAAATTTTTCACCGTATCGGGAACTGCGCCACTCCCTTTGCCGAACAGGCGGAAACCGCTCAACGCGAACTTTCCCGTGGGCACGTGCACGTTTTCTATTTTCAAATAACGCGCTTGCGCCGGTTGTTGAAGCTCGACATAATCGTGCGGCACCTCCGTCTGGTTGTTCTTTTTATCAACCAACGTCGTCCAGTTTTTTCCATCAACAGATTTGGAGATGACGTATTGATGAAACGCATTCAGTTGCTTGCCTATCAGCTCGGCATTTTGATCCGCATAATTGATTTGAATGGCATTCACCGTACAAACCGAGCCGAGATCGCTTTGCAGCCATTCACCCTTGTTGCCCGTGGCCGCGCTCCAATAAGTTTTGATGTTTTCATCAACGACAAAATTCGAAACGTAGCCGCCATACATGGATGAAACCGTGACCGGCTTGTTGTAATTCAACAATATCCAACCCGCGAAGCGACTCTGCGAATGATCCGCTTTACTATCCGGCAGGTAGTGAGGATAATCGCCATACGCGGTGTTGCAGTACAACACGTCATCGCCATCGAAGCCGGCGGGCCATAAGCCAATGCGGCGCTCGAAATTGTTTTTCACTGAAATGGCGATCGTCGCCACATGCCACCAGTTGCCGAACTTGTCCTGGAAACTCGCGCCGTGTCCTGCGCCGCGAGCGAAACCGCCGGGCTTGTATGAAAAGGGATTGTGTGGCTGGTAACTGAAAGGCCCGAGCGAATGCTCGCCGACGTAGACACCGTCGGCATAGCCGCTGAACTCGGTGCCCGGCGCGGCGTACTGCAAATAATATTTGCTGTTGTGCTTGTTCATCCACGCGCCTTCAATAAACGGGCGCAGGAACGTGTTATCAACATGCTCGCCGAAACGCTCCCAACCATAAATGTCATCATGCAAGCGGATTAATTCCTTTCTTTCGCCGATGGGCTGAAATGTCTTTCGGTCGATCTCCTGTCCGTAGATCGGATACAAGTTGCTCGAGCCCCAATAGATGTACAAGCGATGATCATCATCCAAAAAGAAAGCTGGATCCCATGCACCGACTTGAAAAGAATCCACCGCCTCGGTCCAGGAATCTACTGTCGGATTCGTGCTCATCCACAGCGGGAAAGTTTTCGTATGCGTCGAGCCAATCAGCAGAAGCGTGTCACCAATTGCAACCGCTGCCGGCGCGCAAAGCTCGTCATAGACTTGGTGATATGGTTTTAGAAAAAGGCGAGGAATAAACTTCCAATTGGACAAATCAGAACTCCACCAATATCCATATTGATTGGTGGAAAAGAGAAAGTAATTTCCTTTGAATAAAGTTATGACAGGATCCGCCGTCGTTCTGTGCTTTCCCATCTCGGTAAAATTCGGAATGGCGTTGTACCCATAATCAATGTTGAGCGGATTACAATAGGTTTTCGGCTGCGCCAAACTGATTCGCAGGGTTGCGAGAGTCAGCATGAGAAGAAAAAGAGAGAGACGTCGGAAGGGATATTGCATGAGCATTGCGCCATGTTGGTTTTTACTGGCGTAGTTGATTTTCATCAAAAAGTATAACGAACGACAACATGAAAATCAATTTGCCAAAAAATTGCAATAAGATTGTTTTCCTCACCTGCACAAACTCCGCAAGATGAGATCAATCTTGCGAATGAGAACAAACTTGTGTATTTTGTGATAACGTTCTTATCAATTAAGCCCCAAACAAACCCGAATGAATAACGAAGACGACATACGCCGTCTCGCCAGTGCTGCCATTCTGACGCTGCGGTCCCGAGTGCGATGGAAGCCCGACAAAGATAGTCAGCATTTAGAAAAACGCATTCGCGTCGGACACTTGCAGGCAGCCATGACGCTCGACGAATATAATCGAATAATTAGCGAAATCTTGCACCAGCCGGAGAGTATGGTTTATCACTACCTATTTGACGGGGACGACTATTTTGGTGTCGTTGGCAAAGTCGGTGAAATCCCTTGGCTCATTATTCTAAGTGCTGCCGGAATGATGGAAACCGCATTTCCACCGAAGGACCTGATCAACTATCTACAGCGACGCAACTTTGTTTATCTTGGTAAAATGAGTGAGATGATTCCATGAATGACTATCCCGAATTGCTTGCCTACTATGAAACCAGCGTGCGCTTTCCGCAAGCAAGCGGCTTTGAAATTCTCGAATTGCTCGATGTGCGCAGCCGATTAGCGCTTGCTGAATCCCAGTTGAACGCCACTGAAAAGGAACAATTGGAAAAAGCCGATGAAGCCTTCCTAACGCATGCTGCCGAGTTTTATGCGCGGGTTGCGGAGGTTGCCGACATTCGTGAAATGCGCCGCCGCGCTGGCGTCCCGATTTCGCACTGGTGGTGGCATTTGGAAAAATTTTCCCGTTTGGAGAAAGCTGTTGCCACCGCTTGAGTAAGAAGAAGAGCGATGGGCGTTATCCTGATGCCAATATCGTCACCACCTTGCAAATACACGGAGTAAATCACCAGCTCACCCACAACACTGCAGATTTCAATCGCTTCTCCGCTCTCATCACTGTCCTAACATTGGAGCAAGTGTCTAAGCCTGCCGCAGACACCACACCACCACAGACTGAAGCCTGAAAGTTAAGAAGGTAATTCCCTTTGAATAGCGTAATGGCCGGATCCGCCGTCGTTCGGTGTTTCCCCTGTTCGGTAAAATTGGGAATGGCACCATACGCATAATCAATGTTGAGAGGATTGCAATAGGTCTTGGGCTGCGTCCAACCCATTCTCAAGGTTGCGAGAATCAACAAGAGAAGAAAAGGAGTGAGATGTCGGAAGATATTTTGCATGTGAAATTCCAAAGGATTGTCGAGATTCCAAAATCAGAAGCCTTGACTTTTCAGTGAAAATGTTATTATTTACAACATATTTTAAAAATTCGAGGAAAAGCATGGCCGCTGAAAAGCTCATTGTTTATTTAGATCTCAATGTGAATAAAATGCCTACGAATGCTCATGCCATACAACATGCCTCTCCTGAGCTAATTCGCAAGGGTTGGGAAATTCTCGTTCAACAATTGGGAATTAGCCAAGGGACCCGCTTTGTCGTGGCGCTCGAACGTGGCGAGGGAGATACGATTCTTGTGGTTGAAAAGTACTGGGGTGACGCCACGGTTCTTGATATTCACGAGCAAATTATGGCCGCAAAAGCTGCTGGCGAATTGGAATTATCATAGACGCATCTGAAGTCTCATGAGAACAAACTTGTGTATTCTGTGATAGGTGAAACAACCTGCTGCATCAACAAAATAGAGGATGATATGAAGTCCATGCAAATGACTGCCACGGTCTCGGTTGACGGCAAGCTTGTCGTTCAACTTCCCCCAAGTATTCCGCCTGGGGAACATCGTGTGGTCTTGGTCATTGATTACGGCTCGGCGCCATCCACAACTCGAATTCCAAAGCCACCGCTGCGGATGAATGTGCTCAGATGGGAAGCGTGGCCGGCTGAATCGACGTTCCGTCGGGAGGAGCTCTATGGAGATGAAGGACGTTAAGAGGCTCTTCGTCGACACCAACATCTTGATTTTCGCGACCAATGAGCTATCGGAATGGCGCCTTGCGGCAGAAAGAAAATTGCAAGAAGCGCGGCAGCTTGGCATCGAGCTGATAATTAGCGCACAAATTTTGCGCGAATATTTAGCTGCCGCGACCCGCATCAGCGTGATGGGCCAAGGTCTGCCTTTGCAGAAGATACTGGAGAATGTCCGTATCTTTCGGAACGAATTTACCGTTGTGGAAGACAATCCGTTCGTGTTAGACGCCCTGATCGAAATATTAAAAACGATACCGGTTGCCGGTAAGCAAGTTCATGATGCCAATATCGTCGCCACCATGCAAATACACGGAGTAAATCACCTGCTCACCCACAACACTGCGGATTTCAATCGCTTCTCCGCTCTCATCACTCTCCTAACCATTGGAGCAGGCATCTAAGCCTGCTGCAGACACCACACCACAAACTGAAGCCTGAAAGTTGAGAAAGCAATTCCCTTTTTTAGAAAGTGCAGCAGTTGGCCGTGCTGCTCGGCACCGGCGTAGCGCCAGAACGGATGGGAAATGAATGCATCTCGTTGACCCTCGGCCGTTACAGTCTGTTGAACTTTTCTTTATCGGCTGATCGCGAAGAGATGGTGTTGCGTCCGCACGAACATCATGCCGGAAGAAAGGGCGGGCGTGGCCATCAACAACTCGCCCATGGGATTCGTTGCCAGCAGCTCGAATTGCGGCCCGGCCTCGACGACGAAAATTTCTCCGTCTTCACTAGGCAAGTAAATCTTGCCATCCGCCGCCACCGGCGAAGCGCTGAAGCCGCCGCCGCGATGTGAAAGGCGCTGGCGATAAATTTCTTCGCCGGTTTTCAAATTATAGCAATCAAGAATCCCCTGATTTGACAAAACGTACAAATGCTCGCGGTAAATAAGCGGCGTGGGCATGTAAGAGCCGCGTTGCTTTTTGCTCCAAGCGATATGCGAGTTCGAAGTTTGTCCTTCAGCAAGCGTAATATCTCCTGACGCACCGGCGCGAATGGCGAAGATGGGCGCCTCGGGCCGGCGGCCACTCGCGACGATGATTAAGTCTTCGGAAAAAATCGGCGTGGGCGCGGTAATTTTGGAGCTGCCTCCCAATCGCCATAGTTCCTTGCCGGTTTCGGGATCGTAGCCCCGGATAAAACTCGAAGCATTGGTAATCAACTCGACTCTGTTCTTGCCGGGATAAATCGCCGGCGTTCCCCACGAAGGCAGTTCGTCGCGGGTAGTTTTCCACACCGTTTTTCCGCTCGCGATATCGACCGCCAAAAGAAAATCCTCGTTTTGCGTGTCGCATTGCACGATAACGAGATTGCGATAAATGATGGGCGAGCTTGCCGTTCCCCATTCGTAATCAGGGGCGTCGTAAGCGCCGGCATTGAGCACGCCGAGATCCTTTTTCCAAAGCAGGCGGCCATTGAGATCGAAAGCGTACAAACCTTGCGAGCCGAAACTGGCGATCACGCAGCGGCCATTGGTGACCGGAGTTGAGTTCGCGTAGGTGGCCTTGATATGCCGTTTCTCGCGCGGCACACCTTCGTAGGTAGTTTGCTCCCAAAGAATTTTTCCGTTCTTCTTATCGACGGCATAGACTTTCCACTGATGAACGGATTTGTCTTCGGAAGCATCGCCATCGCCGTAAAGGCCATGCTTAAAACTGCCGTCGCCGAGACTGCTGACGGCGGTGGTGATGAAAATATGATCGGCCCATACAATGGGACTTGAATGCGCCAAGCCGGGGATTCGAGTTTTCCATTTAAGGTTGATGTCCTTTTCGCCATCCCAAATCTCCGGCAAATTTTGCTCCTCGGCAATACCGGCTGCATGCATGCCCCGAAACGAGGGCCAGTGTTCGTTGCCGTCTTTGTGCGCGGAAACCTTATCCAAAGATTGCGCTGGCGCATACCTCATGAAAACGCAAAGCGCGAACGCGCACAACAAAGATACTCGTTTGGAGATAAAATTACCGTCATTGCGAGGCGCTTTTTGCCGAAGCAATCTCAAAAGACTGCCTCGCCGAGAAACGCTCGCAATGGCGTTACAAAGCAACCCGTAATAATTACCGTCATTGCGAGGCGCTTTTTGCCGAAGCAATCTCAAAAGATTGCCTCGCCGAGAAACGCTCGCCATGGCGTTACAAAGCAACCCGTAATAATTACCGTCATTGCGAGGCGCTTTTTGCCGAAGCAATCTCAAAAGATTGCCTCGCTGAGAAACGCTCGCCATGGCGTTACAAAGCAACCCGTAATAATTACCGTCATTGCGAAGCGCTTTTTGCCGAAGCAATCTCAAAAGATTGCCTCGCTGAGAAACGCTCGCAATGGCGTTACAAAGCAACCCGTCATGAGTATAGAAAGAAGGCTGCATCGGCTCATTCATCCACTCAAGCTCCAGCCCGGCCGATATTCCTTCGTCAAATACTGATCGGCCTCCGGCATGTTGGGGAAACTCATTTTCTCGCCGTCATATTTCAAAATGACATTCTTGCTCGCCATGCGAACCGCAACATTGCCGAGCAGCATGGTCTCGGTCAACTTCGCGGCGTAATCAAAATTGGAAGTGGTCTGCGCGCCGTTGCCACTTTTGATCGCCGCAATCCACTCGGCGTGAATGCCCGGCGAACGCGCAAGAGTTTTGGCGGGAAATTTAAATGCTTTCATTTTCGTTTCGGGAATGAGGCGCGGGCTTTTGCCATAACATCCGTGCATGAGCTTGCCTTTGGTGCCGACGTAAAGCACGCCGCCGTCCTTGTCGCCCATGAGCCGGCCCTCTTCGAGTTCTTCGGGGCGATTGGGCATGAGGCCGCCGTCGTACCAGGTGAGATCAACCGGCGGCATTTTGCCGCGCGCCGCAAAATGAAACCGTACCACGGAAGCCACCGGAAAACTCTCACCGTTGAACTCAGTCGAGCTTGCTTGAATCGTTTCGGGAAGCTCGAGATTCAACGCCCAATAGGGATGATCGATGATGTGCGCGCCCATGTCGCCCAACGCACCGCATCCGAAATCACACCAACCGCGCCAACTGAACGGAGCGAGAGCGGGATGATAAGGCCGAAACGGCGCCGGCCCGACCCACACGTCCCAATTCAGCGTTGAGGGCACAGAGGGAATTTCTTGGGGAAATTTGACGCCTTGCGGCCAGATCGGTCGATTCGTCCAGCAATGTGCCTCGGTCACGTCGCCGATCGCGCCCGCGGCAATCCATTCGTTGACCAAGCGCGCCTCTTCGCTGGCGTGGCCTTGATTGCCCATTTGTGAAACCAGTTTCATTTCTTTCGCTGCTTTCGCCAGCATGCGCGCTTCGTGCACCGTGTGCGTCAAAGGCTTCTGCACAAACACATGCTTGCCCGCGCGCATCGCCGCCAGCGCAATGGGAGCATGCGTATGATCCGGCGTGGTCACGGTTACCGCATCAATGTTCGTTTCCGTCTTCAGCAACACGCGAAAGTCGCGGTATCTTGTGGCGCGCCCGAGCATGTCGGCAAAAGCCTGATTGCCGGTATCCTCCAATGAGCGCTTCACCGTTCTTGCGGTTTGCTCGTCGTCAACGTCACACAACGCCACGATATTTTCCGTGCTCACGTTGAAGACATCGCTGCGGCCTTGTCCGCCGACGCCGATACAGGCAATGTTGAGCTTGTCGCTGGGCGCAACATAGCCCGGTCCGCCGAGTACGTGCCGCGGCACGATGGTGAAAGCCGCGGTGGCCAATGCGGTTGTGCCCAGAAACTCGCGGCGGGTCAGCATCGATTTCTGATGGGAAGACTCTTTGATTTGATCTTTCATTTTTATGCCTCCTTGAGTGATTGGAAAAGTGTTTTCAACCCAGAGCTACTGAGGTCACAGAGTTTCATGGAGTATTCTAAATCAGATCCTGCTTTTTCTCCATCCTATGTTTTCTCAGCGCTCTCTGTGGCTTCGGATCAATCAATCTCTATTGCAGAACTAAAAGGTGCATGCTTAGGTCTTCAAAAATCCTGCTTGATTTTTCCTGCTAGAATGCTTTCATTGCCTTCGTATCACGACGGAAAGGGCATATGCAAGGTTTCGTCCTTATGTAGAACCCCCCGAATATACACCCCTGGTGGTTTCCATCAGGGGTGTTGCTTTTTATGCTCCAGTTTATCCTTCCGGCGGCGCATAGCTCGCCTTTATCCATCCCCGTTGCTGGCTGCTGCGCACCACGGCATGAATGAAATGCACGCCGCGCGCGCCGTCCTGCACGGTGGGAAAATCCGTGTCAAACTCGCCCGGCATCGTGCCCGAAATTTTTGCCGCGATCGTGCGGCCGGCGTTGCGATAGAGGTTGGCAAAGGCTTCGAAAAAAGCTTCGGGATGGCCGGAGGGCAGGCGGGAATTATGCGCAGCAATCGGCGCGAGATAGCCATTGCCGCGCTTGTAGATTTGTTCCGGCCCGCTCGCGAATCGAACATATAAATAATTGGGATTTTCCTGAAGCCATTCCAAAGAAGCCTCTGTGCCGAAAACCCGAATGCGAAAACCGTTTTCTTCACCGGCTGAAATTTGCGAGGCGTACATAATCCCGCGCGCGCCGCCTTCGTAATGCACCAATGTATTGGCGTCGTCATCCAATTTGCGGCCCGGCACGAACGTCGTCAAGTCCGCGCAGATTTCTTCGATTTCCAAACCGGTAATATAATGCGCGAGATTTTCTGCATGCGCGCCAATATCGCCAAAGCAGCCGGCCACGCCTGCTTGCTGCGGATCGGTGCGCCACACCGCCTGCTTCGCACCCTCGCCTTCGAGAAAGGTCGTGAGCCAGCCCTGCGAATATTCGACGACGATTTTGCGGACGGTCCCCAAAGCGCCTTGCCGCACCAGCTCGCGCGCTTGTTTGACCATGGGATAGCCGGTATAGTTGTGCGTCAGCGCAAAAACGACGCCGTGTTTTTTGACCAAGCGGCACAACTCTTCCGCATCTTCCAAAGTCGTGGTCATCGGTTTGTCGCACACCACATGAAAACCGGAAGTGATAAAAGCTTTTGCAATTTCGAAATGATTATGATTCGGCGTGACGATGGAAACAAAATCGATCCGCAGCTCTCGCGGCAAACGGCTTTCCTTCTCCACCATTTGCTGATAGGAACCATACGCGCGAGCGGCCGGCAGAAAAAGCTCGGCGCCCTGTTGTTGAGATTTTTCCGGAACCGAAGAAAAAGCGCCGGCCACCAACTCGATCTCGCCGTCAAGCGCTGCGGCTTTGCGATGCACCGCGCCGATGAACGCGCCGGGCCCGCCGCCAACCATGCCATAACGTAATTTTCGTTGAATGGACATTGATCTCCTTCATATAGTTCACAATTATCAATTCACAATTAACCATTCACAATTGACAATTGACAATTGTTAATGGTTAATTGTGAATGATTGATTGCGAATGGTCAATTCAAAAACCATCACACGCGACATAGGCCTCGGCATCAAATTGCGGCTTAGAATTTCAGCTTCTGCAAATGCCGGTAACTGGCTGTGATGCTCTGCAGCGGCTCCGCGGGATTGTCGTGCTCGACAAAATAGTGTTTCAAGCCCGCCTGTTTGGATTGCGCAAAAATTTTGGCAAAATCGATTTTGCCTTTGCCGACCTCGACCATCTCTTCGTTTTCAGCCATGTCTTTGACATGGCACAGTGGAAAACGGCCGGGATATTTTTCGAAATAAGCCGGCGCCTCTTGTTTGCCCTTCCGAATCCAAAAAAGATCGAGTTCCATTTGCACCAGTTTCGGATCGGTTTCGGTGAGCAAAAGGTCATAGGGCAATTTGCCGTCTTGCGCTTCAAATTCAAAGTCGTGATTATGATAAGCGAATTGGACGCCGGCTTTTTTGCAAGCTTCGCCGACCTTATTGAACAGCGCCGCATGTTCTTTGTATTTCTCCAACGACCGTTCCGCCGGCGACAGCCAGGGACACACGAGATACCGGTGTCCGATGGTCGTTGCCGTTCCAATCGCTGCCTCCAGTTTGTCGCGCAGAGCGTCAATGGAAACGTGCGAGGCCGGCGCTTTCAAGCCGAGACCATTCAACAGTTTTTTCACCTCTGCCGGTTGCTGGTCAAAGTAGCCCGCAAACTCCACTTCTTTGTAGCCGATTTTCGCGACTTTTTCCAGCGTACCGGCGAAGTCGTTCTTCATCAAATCTCTGATCGAATAAAGCTGCAAGCCGATTCGTTCGAGCGCTCTCATGCGCGACGGTTCTGCTTGCAAGCGACCGGCGAACAAGCCCCCTAATGCCGCGCCGGCGGAGGTTTTGAGAAAATTTCTGCGAGTCATCATGACGAGTCTTCCTTTATTTTAAAATTGGTTGAAAGTTTGATATGATTGCTTCAATTCTGATACGACAATGTTAAAGTAACGAAGCTCACATCGTATTGTCATTCCGAAGGAATCTTTTTAAGCATTGGAATTGAAACCGGCTGGGCTTTGTACCAAACCCTCAAAAAGATTCTTCCAGACGTCTCGCAGGTGGAACTTCCATGTAAGGTTTATTCGTTGCTCGCACAATAAATTTTCGTCGCCCACAGCCACCGGCTGCCTCTCTTCTTCACCTCAATAAATCCTTTGGCCATGAGCTCTTCGATCAAATTCAGGTGAGACACTAAATCATTTCCGAGCGGATACCACTGCTCCGTCACCGGCTCCACTTTGGTGAAATGTTTTTGCGCCGTGTCCAATATCCGAGCTTCATTGGAGAGCGTGAGCACGGGAAAGAAAATTTGGCCTTGCGGCGTGAGAAATTCGGGTGCCAGTGATAAAATGTCCACGATCCAGCGCGCGCCGTCTTCTCCGGCATCGCTGTGAATATGTGGGGGATACCATTGCGAAAGCCGTGCAATCGGCTCGGCAATGCCCGCGACGTCATCCACGATCAGATCGAATTTCATGCCCGTCCAGGGCTCGAACATGCTGCCGCTGCGGCAATCGATGGCGACTTGGTGGTCTTCGGCATTGCGTTTGGCGAGCTTCACGGCTGCGGCGCTAATATCCGAGGCATAAATTTTTGCTTTCGGCAAAATCGATTTTGCCAAAGCCACGGCCACGATGCCGCAGCCGCAACCCAGGTCCAGCGCCGAGGCCGCGGCCGGATTGGCGAATTTGCGTACGCCCGCCAAAAGCAAATTTGTGGTGCTGGTGGGATAAAAAACTTCGGGGCTGGTCGCGACCACGAGGCTCTGTGTGTCGCTGAAGTTTTTGTCTTTGTACTCGAAAGTGGTTGGCGGTGTGCTGTTCATTTCCTTGCCTCTAATTTGCCTTTGAGATCTGCAACATCTTCGGTAAGTGATAACAGGTATTGTGCCGCATCCGTAACCCGGTAAAATTTTTTGACGAAATATTCTTTGTGCGTTGTTTTGATCAGAAGTTCGATTTGGTCAACATTTTTGGAAGAATGGGGATCCAGTTTGATGGCAGAGAGTATGGCATTTTCCAACTCTTCACGGCCTCTTGCCAAACATTCGCGAGCAATTTCTTTTTTGTTTTGTTCAGATAATTGTTGATAACGCAACCAGCTTCCGGCGGGAATTTCGGAATCCTTTTCCGGCCAATCAAAAATTATTTGGTGCTTGAGCAGTGCTCCAACCATTGCTGCAAAAGGGATTTCGATCAAATCTATACCAAAGCTTTCCATCAACAGTTTTGACGGCTTTGACCAATTACCCAACAAAACCGCTATACTCTTTTTAATCGTTGGGTAAGTCGTGCGTAATTTATAATGTGCAACACAAGTCCACGAAGCTTTATCACGATTGTGCTTTTTATAACGGATATACTTTGATTCAACCAAAATAAGCGGATTTCCGTTTTCATCTTCCACAACCGTGTCAATTTGATATTGAGTGCCGGTATCGTTAACGAGCAAGAGTTTCTGACCTCGGCGTTTGCCAATTCGTGCGCCTCCGATATCGACGAAAAGTCCAAAGGGCTCGACAACTTGCTGAATGATGGTTTGAATTTCAACTTCGACGCACTTTCCAATTGCTTCTCCAAGGGCACTCGCGGGGTTGGGCATGAAGCTATTTCTCCAAGGTTAGCACAGATTCCTTAAGATTCAAATGATGCCTTTGAGAATTGCTTTTCCATTTATCGCCGCGATTACGCAGTTTTTGAATATGAAATTTTTGAAAGCCGAGTCCAATGCCGATGCGACCCAAGTATTCTTCCGTCGGGATATGCACACCGTAAGGCGCGGAATCACCCAAAATGAGAACAAAATGACCACCCTTTTTCAGCAGGCGAAGATTATCAGCGAGCGTTTTAGTCATGTCGTTGAAATATTGACCAACAATAATATCATAACTTTTTTTGCCGCCCTTGGTCAATCGTAGAGTGGACAGTTTGTTTACACTCTCTTGGAGAATTCGGGCAACTTTGGGCTCGGCAGATTTCAAAAAATCCGAAATAATATTTTCGGGGTTATAATCGCTGCGATTGACTTGTGTGGTCGCAGAAACAATAAGTTGTGAACGGATTTTTTCAGTGATATCATTCCAGGTACTGGCATATCCATTAAAATAAGTCTCGAGCCGGGTCCGATCAGCGTAATCATAATTATTCAAATACGGAGGAGAAGTAAAGCTTAGATCGAAGCGATTGTCCGGTAGATGGCTATCACGCGCATCTCCCAAAATGATATGTGAAGGTGTATTCCGCAATTCTGATGAAATGGTCTTCAAATCATCAATCATTTGGAAAAGCTGCCGTTTAAAAGCTTCTAATCCATTTTTTTCCTTGATACGTTTTTTGGGCGCAATATAGGGCCATCCGGTTGCGGCAGCAGAGGCTTGACGCAGGGCGCAAATCAACGCCACCTGAAACAGCAAACGATATTGGGCTTTGACATTTTTTTCGATATAATCCCGAATATAAACCAGCTCGCGAAGGTTAGGCTCGGAAAAACATTTTCGCACCAATTCCGGCATGAGGTTGGTATCAATTGAAACTGAACGATTGCGCGTCAAATCCAGTTCAAACGTAATTTGATTGGCCTCATTGATGAGTTCAGCCAGGTTGAAATTCCAATTTGTCTTGACAGATGCAATCTTGTGAACGAAGGGATGAGCTTCAACACCATAAGATTCGATTCCCTTGCTTTTGCAAACGACTACCGTTGTGCCCGTTCCGACAAACGGATCATAGACCAGGTGCTCAGGGCCGATATCATAAACTTGCAGTATATGCTCGACTGCACGGTAAGAAAATCCCGCAGGGTATTGAAACCAACGATGAATAGGCGCTTGTTTGCTATCGGCAAATGTACCAAACTGTTCCAATCCCTTGGGCGGCGCTTTCAAATATATTGTAAAGCCTTCCGAGATTTTTGATCTGCCTTTCGTTGCCTTCTGTGAATAAGGCTTGGCAATTTTCTCTTTGGTGCTCTTCTTGGATTTAGATACTGGCATTTCTCCCTCGATCAAATAATCATTGAATTCATTCGCAAGGTCGCCGACTTTTTCCCAGTTTTTACATTTCACAACGGCCGAATCTTGATATTCCGATACCACACTTTATCCCCATGATCCTGCAGCACAATATGCCCTTTGCGCTTGCGGCCATACTTGGGCATCTTGCCGAACTTGCTGGCAGCCACTAATGCCTCCCATTCCGGGCTGCCAACTTCGTATTCAACAATTTTGACGCCGTTGAGCCAATGCTCGATATGCGTGCCTTTCGTTACCAGGCGCACAGTATTGTATTCGCCGGCCGGGCGCGCGACATTTTGAACCGGCGCATGCAGCGCATAATTGGAGCCGGCAGAAGTTTTGGAATTGAGTCCGTCTTTGTGTTTCGCATTGTCGAGCACTTGCATCTCCGGACCGGTTCTCCATGGAAACTCTTCGTCTTCGGTCACCCAAAACATGATGCCGCTATTGCCGCCCTTGGCAATTTTCCATTCCAGTTGCAATTCAAAATCGCCGAACTGTCCGGCGGTCATAATGTCGCCGCCGCCTTTGGGCTTGAAATACAATTCGCTGTTTTTTGTAATTTGCCAGCCTTTGGGCACGGTTTCCTTTTTAAAGCCACGCCAGCCCTCGAAAGTCTTGCCGTCAAACAGCTTCTTCCAACCAGCATTTTGTTCTTCCATCGAAAGCTGTGGGGAAGGCTGGGAAATTTGATGGGCATGACAACCGAACAGCATCACGGAGAGTGCGAGCAGGATGAGGCGTTTCATAAAGCTCCCTTTCATGAAACGGTGGGAAAATAAGACCGCCATTACAAGGCGGATTTTGGTCGCGCAATAGATAATATATCCAGGCCAAAATTGCAACCGAATAGTTAAAAAATAAAAAAAGTTGAAATCCTTTTCATTTTTGATTATCTTCCGCCCGTCTCTTTTGCCTTCGTTCTTCTTGGTTGTAGCGCGATCAGGATAGCGCTGCGAACGATCAGTTCTCCTTCCTTAAAGTAACCCAGCTATCGAGAAGAGGCCTTTCTCGACCCGAGCGCCCAGGACCTGCAATCCCGAATAGGAATTTCGCAGATCGAAAAGCCGTGATGCAACTTTCACGTTGCAATCCAATCTTCGCGCGAGCGCGATCATTTCAAAAATTTTCACCGTGGAGCTTCCCATGTCTGAACCATCCCTCAAATCAGCCATCGATCGCCGCACGTTTTTGCGCGCGACCGCCGCCGCCGGCGCCGGGCTCATGCTCGCGCCGAATATTCTCACCGGGCAAACGGCGTCAAGAAATTCAAACGATTTGAACATTGCGCTGTTAGGCGCGGGCGCGCAGGGACAAGTGTTGGTCAACGCCTGCCTCAAGATTCCCAACGTTCGTTTCAAAGCCGTATGTGATATTTGGACGGCTTACAATCAAAAACGCGTGGTGAACCTGTTGCAGAAATACGGCCACACCGCGACCCCGTATGTCGATTATCAAGACCTGCTGGCCGGCGAAAAGGATCTCGACGCGGTCTTGATCGCGACGCCGGATTTCTGGCATGCCCGGCATGCGATTGCCTCTCTGGAAGCGGGCTTGCATGTTTATTGTGAAAAAGAAATGTCCAACAGCTTGCAAGACGCGCGCAACATGGTGTTAGCCGCGCGGCGCACGGGCAAGCTCATGCAAGTCGGCCATCAGCGCCGCAGCAATCCGCGCTACTTGCATTGCTATCAGAAACTGCTGCAAGAGGCAAAAATTCTCGGCCGCATCACTACGGTCAAAGGCCAGTGGAATCGCGCGGTGCAGCCCGATCTCGGCTGGCCGAAGAAAGAAGCGATTCCCCCGCCCGTGCTCGCGCGTTATGGCTTTGAGTCCATGCATCAATTCCGCAACTGGCGTTGGTATCGCCGTCTCGGCGGCGGGCCGATCGTGGATCTCGGCTCGCATCAAATCGATATTTTCAATTGGTTCCTCGGCGGCCCGCCGACCTCGGTTATCGCCAGTGGCGGCACGGATTATTACGACAAGCGCACGCACGAGTGGTACGACACGGTGATGGTGATTTACGAGTACGAGCTTCTCGAAGGCAAAGTGCGCGCCCATTATCAAACGTTGACGACCAACAGCAGCGAAGGTTATTTTGAAAGTTTTCTTGGGGATCAGGGCACGCTGCAAATTTCCGAATCGGGCAGCCGCGGCAGCATTTATCGCGAGCCTTCCGCGCCGGATTGGGAAAAATGGGTTTCGTCGGGCTTCTTAAAAGCACCGAAAGAGGAGGCCAAAGCGGACACCGGCGCGGTGCTGGACGTGCGTGAAACCGTTGCGCCGCCAAGCCACGAGCTGCCGGTCACTTTCAATGATTTGTATCACAAGCCGCATTTGGAAAATTTCTTCGATGCCATTCGGGGCAAAGCCAAGCTCAATTGCGATCAGAACGTTGGCTATGAAACCGCGATCACGGTATTGAGGGTCAACGAAGCCGTGGAAGCGGGGAGGAGATTGGAATTCAGGACGAATGAGTTTCATGTTTGAAGGGCGAGGGCTTCTCTTTTTAACTTTCAGCGCATTGGGCGCTCATTTTAAAATATGACGACAGGCCGAAAAAAAATTGCCGCTCGCCCGCGATCCCGTGAGTTCAACATTGCCGGCAGCATCATTCCGGAAGAGCATTATCACGTTGACTTGAGGCCAACTTTAAAAAAGTTGATGCACTTGGTTGATAAAAGGAAATATTTCGTTATCAATCGGCCGCGGCAATTTGGCAAGACGACGGTGTTGAATTTTTTAGCCAAGCATTTGTTGAAGTCAAAGACGTATCTGCCGATTCAGATCAGCTTCGAAGGCTATGGCGAAAAGCCGGATTTGTCGATGGAGGCCTTTTATCAAATTTTCTGGCAAAAAATTTTGCGCTATTTAAACGCCGTCGGGATGCCGCTCGCTTGGGCGCCGCAAGAGGAGCGCGTGGAGATTGGCGCGTTTCAATTTCAAGAAAACATCCGAGCTTTCTGCGAAGCCGTTTTGCCTAAAAAAAGCGTGCTTTTAGTTGATGAAGTTGACTCGATTCCTCGTACCGCGGTGATCAGCTTTCTGCGCGCGCTGCGCGAAATGTATTTGGAAAGAACCAGAATGCCGGCTTTTCATGCTGTCGCGCTCGCCGGCGTGCATGACATTAAAAATCTCAAAGCCCAATATCGCGATGAAACGCAAGCCATCGGCTCCGCTTCGCCTTTCAACATTGCCATTGATTACGAGCTGCCGGCGTTCAGCCGCAAGAACATCCGCCAATATTATTCGCTGCACACCGAAGCCACCGGACAGGAGTTTGATGACGAGGTTCTCGATCGCGTGTACGAAGTAACTAACGGCCATCCGTGGCTGGTTTCGGTGCTGGCGAAATTGCTCGTCGAAAAGATCGTGCCGAAGCGGAAGCAGCGCATTCGTCCGGCGCATACGGAAAGCGCCATTCAAGATCTGCTCAATTCGACCAATTCCAACTTTGACAGTCTTTTTAAAAACGCCCGCAATCCAAATCTCTTTCCGATTGTGCTGGATTTGCTGGAAGGCAAACAGCGCCGATACAACATTCAAAACGACGCGATCCGCTTGGGCGTCAAATATGGCATTTTCGCCGTCAAAGATCGGCAGCTCATTCTGGCGAATCTGATCTATACGCAAGCGCTCTTCAAGCTTTTCGAAGGAGAACTGGAAGGATTTGGCATCGAAGAGCTTGTCGCCAGTCTCCGTTTCGAGGAGCGAAATAACGATGTCGATTTTCGTCGGGTGTTGGATAAATCTCAAGTGAAAACGTCGAAATTGCAACGCAATTTAAAACGACAACCGCCATGAATTCATCCAAAACAAATTTGTTTTTGATTCTACTCATCGTCCCTTGCCTCGTTTTCTCGCAAAACCATATTGAGGCGCCCAAGCTCGGCGATGTGAGCGACGGCAATCGCTCGGTGCCGGTGCATCTCCTCGATTTGTATGACGCCGACACCATGCTCGTACGGTCCGGTGATCAGCCGATGTTGCCGTTCTCCACGAAAGTCACCTGTGGAAAATGCCACAATTATGAAAAAGTGCGAACCGGGTGGCATTTCAACGCGGTGGATTCGAGTGTCAATAGCGGCCGTCGCAGCCAACCGTGGATTCTCGTCGATCAGAAAACCGGCACGCAATTGCCTCTCACCTTTCGCGCGTGGCCCGGAACCTATCGGCCGGATCAAGTCGGATTAGACGCCTGGCAATTCACGCAAGCATTTGGCCGTCATATGCCCGGCGGCGGCGCCGGTGAAAATGTCGAAGCCGATTCGCCCGAACTTTTTTTGCGGCGACAAATTTCCGGCAGTCTTGAAATCAACTGCTTGAGCTGCCACGATGTCGAGGCTGGACACGATCAGGCCGAATATGCGAATCAAATCAAGCGCCAAAATTTTCGCTGGGCGGCGGCGGCGACGAGCGGTTTTGCCAGCGTGCGCGGCGCGGCCAAAGATGCGCCCGACAATTACGACATCTATTCCGGTGTGCCGCTGGAAGGCCTCAATTTAGCGGCGCCGGCGGTTTCGTACGATCTCTCGCGCTTCAATGCGCAAGGCAAAATTTTATTCGATATCCGGCGCCGTATTCCCAACGAAAGATGCTATTTCTGCCATTCCACCCAAACCACGGGAGCAACGCATGCCGAACGCTGGCAGGCGCAGGAAGACATTCATTTGACTTCCGGCATGATGTGCGTGGATTGCCATCGCAACGGACTCGATCACAACATGATACGCGGCTATGAAGACGAGCCGCAAGCGCAGAATAATTCCATCGCTGCGGGCTTCTCGTGCCAGGGTTGCCATATGCCGGACGAGTCCAGCGAAGTGCCGGTTGCGGGACGTTTGGGCGCTCCGATTGCAAAGCACTTCGGCATTCCCACTCTGCATTTTGAAAAGATGACGTGCACCGCTTGCCATGCCGGGCCGTGGCCGGCAGATAAAGCGCAGTTTGTAAAGACCTCACAGGCGCATGCTTTGGGCACGCACAGTGTGAATCGTTCCGCCGTGGTGTTGCCGCATGTTGCTGCGCCGGTGTTTGTCAGAGAAGAAAACGGCATGATTGCGCCGCACAAGATGATCTGGCCTGCGTTTTGGGGCCGCATGAACGGTAAAGAAATCACCCCGATTCTACCCCACGAAGTTGCCGCATTATCGGATACTCTTTTCTCCGCCGTCGATTCGACTCGTTCGGGAGATTGGTTGCCGTTCACGGAAGATCAAATCGCGCAAATGCTGCAGCGTTTATCCGCGGCGGATTCGAGCAGGCGCGAAGCGGCTTATATTGCAGGTGGAAAGTTATATCTGCTCAATAAGTCCGGTAAACTCGCGAAAGAAAATCATCGTGCGGCGCAACCGTATTCTTGGGCGCTCGGGCATGACGTGCGTCCGGCTTCGCAGTCGCTCGGCATTCGCGGTTGCGGCGATTGCCATTCTTTCAACGCGCCGATTTATTTCAGTCAGCTTAAAGTCGATTCGCCGCTGGCGGAGGAGCGCCATTCGACTTACAAAGCCATGAACGACTTCACCGATCTCAGCGGCTTTTACGCGCGCTTCTTTGCTCTGACGTTTTTCCTGCGCCCGCTGCTGAAATGGTTGTTGATTTTCATGAGCGCGATTTTAACCGGCGTTCTGCTGTGGCATGCTTTGCAAGGATTGGGGAGTTTGATGAAAGCAGCGGGAGAGCTCAAAGAAAATTCCAACGGATAAAAAGCGGCCAACGGATGGTATGGCACTCATTGAGATTTGAAAAAATAAAAGAAAGTGTCATTCAGTAGGAATCTTCCCAAGCATTAGCACTGGTGTCGATTTGGGCCTTGTGCTTGGTGCGTGGGAAGATTCCCGCAAGGGCTTCTGAGCTTTCTGAATGACATTCCCCGGTGGCAACGCCGGCTTAACGTTGTAGCTAGTTTTTTGCACAAAAACAACTTTCAAGAAACCAAATTATGTTCCGAATCATCTCCCTTCTCGGGCTCGTCGGCATCACCGCCGCCATTGTTTGGGCCATTCGTGCGCAGCGCATTCAATTCGCCGGCACGAAACAGGCCCTGCGCCAACAGAGTTTGGACATTGCCAACAACCTGCGGCAATGGCGCGCGCTTTCCACGCCCGCGCGGTTGCGCACGCTCATGCGCTTTTTTTATTTGGCAACGCTGATCAGCGTTCTGCTTTTGGCTATTACCGGATTTCTGCCCGTGATTTTCGGCCAGGCGGTTTCAAATTTCGCACTCATATTGCATCTCGTGCTGGCGCCGCTTTTTGCGATCGGCATTACCGCGCTCGCGCTGTTTTGGGCGCAACGCCATCGCTTCAATGAGAACGATTGGAAGCTTTTACAACAGGGGTTCAAAAAAGTGGAGCGCCCTGCTTCGCCAGAGCATCCTCATGTCTGGCAAAAAATTTGTTTTTGGCTGAGCCTGCTGCTCGCCGTGCCGGTAATCATCTCGACGGTTTTGATGATGTATCCGCTTTACGGCACCGCCGGACAGGAATGGCTCTTGCATTTGCATGGCTATGCGGGATTGGTGCTGCTGGCGGTTGTGGTATTGCATGCTTATTTTGTTTTGATAAAAAAGCCGTAATTTGTATTACAGTGTTAGTTCGGCCCCTACACTCAACTGTCATTTGTAAGAATCTTTTTCGGCAAGGGCAATACTTTGGAAACGAGAGTTTTGCTCGTTGCTCAAAAAGATTCAGACTGTGTGAAAACGTCATTGCGAGCGGAGCGAAGCAATCCCGGCACGTGCACGTTATTGGAGTTAGAGATTGCTTCGCTCCTCTCGCAATGACAAATTCGAGCGTTTTCACACAGTCTGATTCCTACGGAATGACAGCGTAGGCGGCGTTACAAACTAAACCTCAATGGGTATAACATTTGGACAAAGATGATACATGAACTTTGAAGTCATGACAGCCAAATTTGCCAAGCTGTTCGACCACTCCATCATCCGCCCCGATGCGACTAAAGATAATGTACTTAAATTTGCCGAAACTGCGGTGAAGCTGCAAACCGCGACGCTCACGGTGCAGCCGCACTACATTCGATTTGCTGCGGAGCTGTTGCGACAATCCGGAGTTCTATTGGGAACGGTGGTGGGCTTTCCACACGGCAACGAAACGCCCGACATGAAAACGTACCAAGCCAAAGCGGTTCTCGATCTCGGCGCGGAAGAGATCGACATGGTGATGAATATTCCCGCGCTCAAAAATGGCGAAGAAAAATTGTTCATCGACGACGTTGCCGGCGTAGTGAGAGCAGCAGAGGGCGTGAAGGTCAAAGTCATCACTGAGAATTGTTATCTCACCCAGGAAGAAAAACAACGCGCATGTCGATGGATTGTCCAAGCCGGCGCGCATTTTGTGAAGACTTCGACAGCCTATGCCGAGGGCGGCGCTACGCTCGACGACGTTCGGCTTATGTATCGCGCCGTAGAAGGGAAATGCAATGTGAAGGCCGCCGGTGGTGTGCGGGAATTGAGCGAGATTCTCGAATATCTCCAAGCCGGAGCCCGGCGTTTCGGATCGACTCGCACGGAGCAATTTGTTCGGGCGTTTCACGAGCTGGCGGAAGATAAAAAGCAGGCCTTTGGCGAATTCTTGAGCGAGGTCTAAGTTTCATCCATAACCTGGCCGAGCTAGAACCAACACAGTAAGCCGATTGAGCGGATAAAGCGGATAAAGCGGATAAAGCATTGCAATGCTACAACTCATAACGTCAATTTCGTTTCAGCTAAATCCGCTTGATCCGTTTACAAAAGTGTATATTTTTTTTGCAAAGATTTCATTTAACGAGATTAATTTTTTTGCCTAACAGTATAACGAATGCTGGAGTCATGCTCCAAACGAAGAGGATGAAACATTTATGAACCCAAAAGGCTCCGGGGCGATACTCTTGCTCGGGGTTTGCGGATTCTTTCTCCCGTGCGCCATGGGCCAACCACTGGAAAAACCCAAGACGGACCTTGGCGCCCCTGGTGAAGAGCACAGGAAACTTGACGTTCTGGCCGGCGCTTGGGACGTCATCGTCAAGTTCCCGGTTGGGCCGGGCAAGGAAATGGAAGGCAAGTCCTCCTGCGAAGCGAAGTGGGTCATGGACGGACGCTTTCTGCGGCAGGAGTATTCAAGCACCTTCGCGGGCAAGCCGCTCACCATCGTGCGTTATCTCGGGTTCGACCGGCATAAAGGCAAATTCGTAGAAGTGCAATTCGAAAGCACGCACACTGACGTCATGCACAATGAAGGCACTATCTCCGCGGACGGCAAGACTATCACTTGCTTGGGGAGGCATATCGATGCGGCCACCGGCAAGGAGGTGAAGGTGCGCGCCGTGACGACCATCTCAGATCAGGACACCTTTACACTGAAGTTGTTCTATGCCCAGGGCGAGGAGGCAAAGACCATCACTCTGATTCACAGACGGAAAACCACACCATAGATGAGATGCCGGACGCAAGCGGCAACTCGGCGGCTTGAGAAAATGAAACGATAAAAATAGAAGGTCGTGTTACAGCGGTTTTTAATTTGTGTGAAGAGACCCCTCTTTTTCGCTTCTTGGCCACTACGACACCGTCTCTTGTGAGACGACGCTGGCTGCGTAGTTCCGCATATGCGGAATTCGGGAAGCGACTTCTGTACGCCCACGGCGGCGCACAGGTAGGATTTTCACCGTTT
>Ga0247727_10002829_pt1 | contig 39094 bp, 39 predicted proteins | sample WisWelCaveWW1625_FD_202498 | JGI IMG/M metagenome (GOLD analysis project Ga0247727, IMG submission 202498) | Biofilm microbial communities from Wishing Well Cave, Virginia, United States - WW16-25 | ecosystem: Environmental > Aquatic > Deep subsurface > Groundwater > Cave microbial mat | place... | reverse complement strand
TTGCAGTTACTTGTCTTTAAACTTACCAGCGACTTCTTAAACCGTAATAACTTTTTTTATCAGAATATCTTTGATGTCTATCGGGTCCTCTGTTGTCATGTCTTCCTCTTCCAGAGTATCCTGTTTTTCTATACTGACCAAATCTTCTCGGCCCAATCTCTCTTTTTAAAGGATCTGGAATACTTACTTTGATTCCCATTTTTTCATTAAGGTCAGTCATCTGCACCTTTGTTTGTCTTTTAATTATGTTCCAGTCTCCAATTGAAGAATAGGACACAAATGTTATCGCTCTTCCTTTTGCGCCTAGTCTGCCTGGTCTTGCAGTCCTTCCAATTCTATGGAAATAAACCATCTCTTGATTTGGCACATCATAGTTAACAACTAACGCTACTTCAGGAACATCAATTCCACGTGCTGCAACGTCGGTTGCAACAAGCATGTCTGCTTTTCCGGTTCTAAATTTTCCCATTGACTGTTCACGTTGGTTTTGTGACATGTCTCCTTCGATTGCAACCACATTGTACCTTTCCTTGTAAAGCTCTCTTGCTACATCTCGTGTTCTATTTTTTGTTGAACAAAAAACAATTGTCTGCCCTCTTTTATTCTCATTAATAAACTGGAGCAGATACTTCATTTTTTCTCTGTCCTTTATTACAAGATATGACTGATCGATTCCTTCACCACTGAGATCATCGCTATCAAGCAGAAATTGTTTTGGATTGTTTAGATAATTTTCTGCCAACCGTAAAATTCCAGGAGGCATTGTTGCAGAAAACAAAGACATTATCTTATTTTTTGGTGTGAGTTCTAAAATGAATTCAATGTCTTCTATAAAGCCCATATCAAGCATCGTATCTGCTTCATCAAGAACAACATACTTTACATCATCAAGTCTTATTGAACCACGCTTTAGATGATCAATTATTCTGCCAGGCGTGGCAACTACAATTTCAACACCTCTTCTTAGCGCATCAAGCTGAACTCCCATTCCTTGGCCACCATAAACAGTTGTAGTTTTAATTCCAGTATACTTTGCAAATTTTCTTATCTCGCCAGTTATCTGAATTGCAAGCTCTCGAGTAGGTGCAATGACTAATCCTTGAATCTTTTTTCTTGGTGTGATGCCTTGAAGCATTGAGATCGAATACGCAGCTGTTTTTCCTGTACCAGTATGCGCTTGTCCAACAACATCTCTGCCTGCAAGTAAAACCGGGATAGTAGCTACCTGTATTGGAAACGCTTCGTTAAAGCCGATCTCCTTTAACCCATCAAGGATCGATTTTGTAATTCCTAATTGTTCAAACGTTGTCATTTTTTATCATTTCAAAGCAATGACAGAAAAAGCTCATTGCTTGTTCGTCATTATTCTACAAGCTTGGGCTCTATGCCGTCTAATAAACCCTTACTAGAAAAAATATCAACTTTCAATTTGAAAAAACTACTCAAATTTTCAGTTTATTAACATCATCTGAATGTAAAATCAACGTTGAAAAGTATGAGTTTAAAATCAATTGAAGGAAAACCACTTTTTGTTCATCTTAGTGTAATTCTGATCTTTTTCATACTGACTTCAATTCTTACTTTTCCCGTAATAGCTGATTTCGGAAGTGAGTTTGCAGGATTTGGAGCTGACATATGGAATAATGTATGGAAATGGTGGTGGACAAAATATGCATTTGAAAATAATTTAGATTGGCTAAAAACTGATTACATATTCTACCCAACTGGGGTAAATATAGGCAAAGAAAGTCTTTTTACAATGTTATTTTCATATGTTTTCCAATTTCTTGATTATGTACAAATTTGGAATATACTGTGGTTTGGGGGTTTTGTTTTTGCTGGTTATGGAGCCTTTCTACTAGCTCGTCATTTTAACAAAAACTTTATTGCATCTCTTGCAGCAGGTGCCATCTTTACCTTTAGCACATATCATACAACACAGGCAATATCACATGTAGATTTGGCTTTCATAGTATGGATACCACTTTCTATATTATTTTTATTTAAAATGACAGAAACCAAATCAAAAATTAATCCTGTACTTGTTGGTGTGTTTTTGTTTTTAGCGGTTCTTACACAATTAACATATGCTTTTGTTATGGTTGTGCTTGTAATTTTATTTTCAATAGTTTATTTCATTCGTAAAAAGAACATATCTAACAAAACACTTCTTATTCATTTTCTGATCGCAGGATCTGTTTTTTTTATCCTATCTAGCCCACTGCTTTTAACGATTTCAGCTGCACTAGACGAAGAGCCATATAAGCGACCTATATCTGAAATCAATATTTATTCAGCAAGTATAGAAAATGTTTTTTTAATTCCCTCTTCTTTGCATTCAATTCATCATGTAACTGGATACGCATTTGCTGACTCTATTTATGCGATGTTTGGAACCTCATATATGCAAGTCCAGATGGAGCAAGTAATTTTTCTAGGAATTACTCCACTTGTGTTAGCAGGCATAGCTATAGTTTGGTTTAGGAACAAACATTTTGTTTTTTGGATAATTATACTGCTAGTATTTGCAATCCTAACATTAGGTCCAGAACTAAGGTTTCTTAATGAGCTGACAGGGTATGTTTTACCAGGAAAAGTACTTTATGATTCCATACCTGGATGGGATTTTAACAGAGTGCCTGCTCGGTTTGTAGTGATGGTTACTCTTTCGTTGGCAGTACTTTCTGCATATGCTATTGATGGAATAATGAAACAACGCATCAAATCATCAAAAAAGACAATTACTTTAGGTGTGATTATTATGTTTTTTATTTTACTAGAATTTGCTGCAATTCCTTATCCAACAACTGCACAAGAAATACCGTTAATCTATGATTCAATAAAAAAAGACACAGGTAAATTTGCTATACTAGAGGCACCAACCGGTGGACAAGGATACCTTGATTTACAATCTGATCCGCTATACCAATATTTTCAAACAGTTCATGAAAAACCAATTTTTGGTGGATGGGCTACCAGACCATCTACTGAGACAGAAAGGTTCATTCAAAGTTACTTTTTCCTACAGTTTTTCTATCCAGGATTTACTGATGATATCATTAAACAAGATCTTGGAGAGATAGGAATCTCTATTTTGAATCACTATAACATTGGTTATGTAATACTCCACAAGAAAACCGAATTAGTATCTCTTGATGAACACATAAGAACGAAATTTGTGCCCACACTAAAACAACAGATGAGCAAAATCCTAAATCAAGATTCTCCTTTTTACGAAGATTCTGAATTAGTGGTTTACAAGATACCTAAAAGTGACTCGAAAAAACCCTTTATTTTGCTTGGTGATGGATGGGATGATACAGTATTTACAGATGAACGAGGATCTTTAGTGAGATTAGCAACATTACACTCTGAAATAATAATAATTAATCCATCTAGTGAAACACAAAATCTAAGCCTACAAATTTTGTTAAGCTCCACCCTTCCATCAAATCAAGTCTCAGTTAGTTTTAGTAATGAAATTCTGCTTGAAAAAGCTCTATCAGAACAACCAACTGATATTTTGATAGAAAACTTGGCTGTATCCCCAGGCAAAAATATAATATCTTTGGATGCAAGTGAGTTCAAAGTACTTCCACCATTATCAAATATTGAGAACGAACGAGAAATGAGCATAGTTGTGGATTCTATATCTTTTGTTTAAAAATAATGGAGCCAATGGCGAGATTTGGACTCGCGACCTTTCGCTTACAAGGCGAGTGCTCTAGCCAGGCTGAGCTACATTGGCACGATGTAACAACAAAATTTGGACAGTTTAAAATGTTGTCAAGATACCACACTCTTTAATATCGTCATCACTTGAGCAACGTCAATGAGATACATCAAGCCAAAAAGACTAAAGATTTTGATGACACTTTTTTTTGGAACTGCTGGATGGGGAATAATCTATGGTCTTTATGGCCCTAATCCACACATTATGATCGTGTTTCTTGGCGTGATCAACCTTTGTCTTGGAGGCTTGTTTGGTTATGTGTTTTTAACTCAGGAACCAAAGTTACGGGACAAACGAAAGAAATAATGTTATAACAATCAAAATATTTGTTGCAAAATGCATGGCATAAGAATGAGTTAGGCCTTTTTTGTCATAAATGTATTTGAAAAGAAAACCAACAGGTATTAGCATTATTGCCATGTGCACCTTTATGCCCATTGCTATGTGAACAAGTGCCCAAGCAATAACCATCTTTTTTGATCTTCTAAAGTATAATTCTTCAACATAGTTTATGTGAATAAACATGTAGATCAAGATTGGAATGAATGGTAAAATCCCCCAAAGTCCTTCATCTGCAAAAGGTCCAAAGGCAATATTGTAGCCAAGCCAGCTCCAATTCAAAACAGGAATTGAATCAACATATGGGTATGCAAGAAGAACATAGCCTAATACAATTCCAAATGCAAACGGCGCAAATTTTATTGATTTTATTCCTTTTTTTAGATCGTAAAACCGATTCTTTGTTTCTTTGACTAGAATAAGTGATGTAGCAACTGTAAAAACATAGTACCCAATAACAAAACTCTCTGATTGTAAAATTGCATCCAGTGCAAATAATGCAGTTAAATGACTAAAATCCATGTTTTGCAATGACTTGATTCATTCTATAAATGTGCTAGCTGTCACATTGGTAAATCCCTTGATATGACTATATGGAGGAATTTACACCGTAAATTAATGAAAGAAGGAGATAACGCTATTGACTTTGTGCTAAAATCTAGCGATGGAAGCACCACTAGTCTTTCTTCTTTTAAAAACAAAAAAAATGTAGTATTGTGTTTTTATCCAAAAAACCATCTTTTTGCATGCCCCTCAAAAAAGGTATACAAGATGGCAAAAAGCGTCATATCGGCATATTCTGATATCATTGCAACTGACTCTGTATTGTTTGCAATTTCAGTTGACACAGTTGAGGGCCAAAAAAAGTTTGTTAAAGAATATAACATTCCGTATCTACACCTAAGCGATCCAAAAAAAGAAGCATGCAAGGCATATACTGGATTAAATATTGCTGGTCTTGCAAAGCGTTCAACTTTTATCGTAGACAAACAAGGCGTAGTAAGAAAAATTTTTCGTGACATTGATGTTGAAAAGCATGGAAAAGAAATAGCTGAAACGCTAAAACAACTAAACTAATTCATCATTAATCAAAGTATAAATAATGAAAGTTTTCCAAAAGTTTAAGATTTGTTGGACCTAGTTCCAAAAAAACTGTTTCTTACACGAGGAAAAGGTGTACATGAAGACAGACTTACAAGTTTTGAATATGCGTTAAGGGATGCTGGCATCGCAGGAACAAATCTGGTGCTAATCTCAAGTATTTTTCCACCCGACGCAAAACTTGTCTCAAAAACAGAGGGGCTAAAACTAATAGATTCAGGACAGATACTTTTTACTATATATTCTAGAAACCAAACAAACGAACCTCATAGATTAACAGCATCTTCTGTTGGGATAGCGCAACCAAAAGACAAAACACACTATGGCTATCTTTCAGAATACGAGTCATTTGGCCAGACAGAAAAAGAGGCAGGCGATTATGCAGAAGACATTGCAGCACAAATGCTTGCCTCATCTTTAGGCATACCATTTGATATTGACAAGAGCTGGGATGAGAAAAGACAACAGTGGAACATATCAGGCCAAATTTACAAAACAAGAAATATTACCCAGACTGCAATTGGTGACAAACAGGGTAGATGGACTACAGTGTTTGCAGCAGCAGTATTGCTTCTCTAGTGTTTTGCTCTAAATCCTTTTAGATAAAACGCAATAGCAACAGCTGCAGCTGCTACTATTCCAACAATAATATAGACTTGAGATAGATCAATTTCTTGTGAGCTAGATTTTGCAATGTTTTCTTTTATTGGCTCTGTATTGTCAGCAGACGTTAGTGTCAAAATAAGCTCGTCTTTTGTTGCAGTAAAATCTTTTCCAAATAGGTACATTGCTTCTATTTTGTCTCCTGACTCTGAGATAAAACTCCATCCCTTTTCAGTAATGTCTTCTGGAAATTTCTCGCCATTACTTAGTATAGTTGGTATTATCTTACTGTTTACTTCCTTAACCTTAAGTGGTTCCTGTGTTAACACTATCAACTGAAACAGTGAATTTAGTGGATAGAATCCCTGTGAAAAATAATTTGATCTTTCAAGTTTTTCTGTCTTTAAAAATTTTAAAGGATCTACGCTTTTAACATCATCTGCACTATTTGGATAATCAACTGTTACTTTTATCTGATAAAGCGCAATCTGGTTTTGCGGTAGAATTGAAAATGTCATTTTGGCATTTGGCTGAGCCGCAAGATTCACTGCTGTATTATAAAAACCGCCTGAATCTCGGATAACTTGAGGAAGAAGAACAGCTGTAAGCTTTTCATACATTGATGCAGTATCATCTTTTGGCATCGTGTATACTGCAGATACAGTGCCTCTGCCAGATACTACGCCTGATGTGTCAAGTGCAACATTTGCATTATCTTCAAAATGAACAAAGACTGAATGAAACTTTGCATCAGTATCTAGTGTAGTGTTTAGCTCATCAATAAGTGAGTCTCCTACCTCTTTTGCCCTATCTTGAATGGCAACAATACCGCCTTCGATTCCTTCCCTTGAGATATTTATCAAAATACAGGAATCAAACTCTACGCCAAGCACACAACGCTCCTCACTTGTTACTACAACTGCAATCAGTCCTTCAGTATCAAGAATTTTTCTTTCAAGATCAGATGGAATTCTTATCTCTTGGTTGCTTGTGGTCTGAAGAGTAACTGAGGCAGTAACATTGTTTGACAATTTTTGGTCAACTATCACTTGAGCGATTTCTTGAAAAGTAGCAAGTTGTGGCTTTTGAGCATATACAGAATTTGTAGCAAAAAGTAAAAAAACTACAATTGATATTAAAATTGCAAATTTATACACAAGATGGCCATATTGACTATGAAAGTATTAAGCTTACTATGGCTTTGATCTTTGAATTAAAAATAACGAAATAATTCTCAAAGGTTTAAATTATTCTCAAAGCAACCCAGTGCGACATCGATTCAAACCGAAGGGGAACAATGACTGGCAGTCGATGCGTAAGACTGCCAGCCCCATTTTTAAAAATTAGTTTAGTGATGCCAGCGTATTTACTTGATTTTTTACATAATCAAGGCCGTCTTGCCAAAATTTTTCTGAACTAATATCTAATCCGTATTCGGTAAGTAGTGATTCTGGTTTTTGTGAACCACCAGCTCCTAAAATTTTAAGATAAATAGGAACAAAATCTTTTCCTTCAATTTTGTATCTTTGAAATAATGATAATGCTAGGAGGTTTCCAAATGAATAGGCATAGCAATAAAATGGTGTATGATAAAAGTGCGGGATACAGCTCCATTCTATTGAAAAATCATCTGTTAGACTAACAGAGCTGCCAAACTGTTCTTTGAGGTTGTGAAGATAAGTTTTTGATATTTCATCAACTATAGTGCCATCTGATATTTGCTTGTGGATTTTTGTTTCAAAGAGTGTAAAAAACGTCTGTCTTAGTATGGTAGCATAAAGATCATCTATTTTTTCTGCAAGCAATAGTCTTTTTTCTTCATCTGATATCGCATTTGATAAATTATCATATAGCAGCAATTCTGAAAACGTTGACGCAGTCTCTGCAAGAGGTAATGGTGCTTCTAAGACCAAGATTGATTTGTCTGATGCTGCCTTGCTGTGTACTGCATGGCCTAATTCATGCGCAAGCGTAAACACATCACGTATTTTTCCTGTAAAATTTACAAGAACATATGGTGCAATTTTTGGTGATATGGTACTGCAAAAAGCACCATCACGTTTTCCAAGTCTAATTTCTGAGTCAATGTGTTTTTTAGCAAAAACATCTTTTGCAAAATCTGCTAATTTAGGACTAAATTTTTCAAGTGAATCTAAGACTAGCCTTACAGATTTGTCATACGAATAGTTTTTTTCTTTTATCTTGGATGTGACAGGAGCATAAAGATCGTATCTGCGAAGTTTTTTTAATCCTAACAGTTTTGCCTTTTGCAAAAAGAATTTCTGAAAGACAGAAGCGTTTTTCCTACACACGTCTAAGAGGGAATTTATAGTTTTATCATCAACATCATTTCCAATATTTCTAATCGAGATAGGCGAAGAAAATCCCCTGATCTCAATTCCCTCATCTTTCCAGTTTAGTACGATATTTTGATAAATTTCACCAAGCACTCCCTTGTTGGCAAAATATTTGCCAAGCAGTGTCTTGTAGGCTGCCTCTCTTGTCTTTGGCTTTGAGCTTCGAACAAGGCCTGCAAGCTCTTCTCTTGTCAGTCGACGTTTTTTTCCATCTATATTTACAACATATTCAAACGCATTTGTTATCTTATCATACAACTTGACTAGTGCAGAAATGCCAGTGACATCAAGTGTGTTTATGATCTTCTCTTCTGGCTCGCTAAGAGAATATTTTGCCATGAGGCGCTTGAATCGTAAGTAGTTAGTTAACTGTCCTGCATCTTTTATGAGTCTTTTTGCATTTTTCTCATCAATCTTTTTTTTCCACCAAAGATCAAAAAAGAGTGTACGATTTTCAATATCTGCAGCTAGCTTTGTCATCTTTGTTACAAGTGATGTGGCTTCATCTGATTGGGTGTTTGCAGCATAGGACAGATGTGCATAACCTGCAACCATGCTAATCTTTTCTGAAATCTCTTCTAAATTATGTAGGATACTTTGAAACTTTTTTGATTGTATATTCGGATTTAGACTAGGCTTTATTTTTTCAAACTGTTTAACATTTTTTTCAATATTTTGAATTTTTTGTACAAATTGAACACTGTTTGGATTTTTAACCAGACAGGAAAGATCCCATCTTCCTGTTTCAAATCGTTGCATTTTCGTAGTTTGACTCTGACCTTTAAAATACCAATTGAAATTTTATCTTTTCAATAACATTCCTTATGTATATAGCAAATGTTTACTATCATATTAACGGGTAACTGGATATGAAACAAGTTTGTGACTGTAAATGTCATTTTGGTGGGTCAGTTAGCTGTCCAGGCTGCAAGAAAAATCACGATAACATTTGTTGTCACTGCGATACTTAGAAAAATCTCAAAATAGTCATCAAATTAAATTCCGCTATCTTATTAAACTTGCAAAATCAAAGCTATAACTCGTTGACGCCAAAAGAACGAATGAGACGAGATCTAGTTTCTGTAATCATAGAAAAAACACTGCTTGATATCAGCAAGGAAACATGTTCACTAGTTGAAAAAAGGCTATTTGCAGATTACTATTGTAGGTTTTCTGATTGTTATAGCCATCCAGAACATCTTAACACAATACTAAAGGAAATATTTGGAAATAATTACTATGTCATTACAGACAAGATCAAAGCCGAGATAGAAAAACAACCCTTAGACAAAAAACTTACTAAATTTATTGAAGTACTTGTCAGATAAAACAACAAAAACTATTCTAGTTTTATGAGATTAATGGACCGGATGGGATTTGAACCCATGACCTTAGCGAGATGTTTGATTGCATCTTTACGCTGTGTGAGAGCGTCATCCTAACCACTAGACTACCGGTCCAAAGGTCATAAAATAAAGGAGGCTTTTGTCTTTTTGTATTACTTCTTTATGCCAAGTGTTCTGTTTTTTAGTCTTAGGTAACTATTGTGACACTTTCTACATCTTGTCGCAGAAATTGAATTTCGTGCTCCACAATGAAAACAGATCTTAAGATGTAAACGTGCTTTTTGAGCAATTTGTTTTTTTTCTGAATCAGTTATTGGCATACAACTTTCCTCAAAAAGGCTCCCTTTTAATCCTTGTATTTTTAAAACTTGCCTGCCAAAAGCATGGGCACCTCTGCAGGTCTTTTGGCAACAGGTATGTTTGCTTTATTAAACATTGAAACCTTTGATTCAGCAGAACCATAGTTTCCATAAACTATTGCACCTGCATGACCCATTCTTTTTTCCTTTGGTGCAGCACGACCTGCAACATAGGCAACAATTGGTTTTTCAAAATTAGAATCAATAACATGCTGTGCAAGTGTTTCTTCTGCATCGCCGCCTATTTCTCCTACAACAACAATGCCTCTAAGATCAGGATAGTCCTTTACCATATCAAATGCATCAATGAGTGTTGTACCATTGATTGGGTCGCCACCAATGCCAAGTGTTATACATTGACCAAATCCTGCCTCAGTTAGGTTATGTGAAACCTCGTACATCAAAGTGCCACTTTTTGATAGTACTGCAACATCTCCTGCTCTAAAGGAGCTTGCAGGCATTATACCAATTTTAATGACTTCAGGAATCATTATGCCAGGCGTATTTGGGCCAATCATAATTGCATCATTTTTCTTTGCAAGCTCAAGCACAGTCATAGTGTCTCGTACTGGAACATGTTCAGGTATTGCAACGAGAAGCTTTATGCCTGCTTCAAGTGCATCAACTGCAGCACCAAGAAAAAATTTTGCAGGAACGAACAGAATTGAAATTTTTGCCCCTGTTGCTTTCGCAGCTTCTTTTACTGTGTTATATATTGGAATTTCTTCAAATTTTTGACCACCTTTGCCTGGTGTAACACCGGCTACAATGTTTGTTCCATAATCCATCATCAATCTTGTGTGAAGTGAACCAAACTTTCCTGTAATTCCTTGTACAATTACTGGTTTTTTCTTATAGTCAGGATCTCCTTGTCTTCCTCGAAGAAGCTCAAATATGTTATTCATTTTCTTATTCCAATTACTGCAGCATTGATTGCTGCTTCAACAGAATCAAACAATTTTGTTTTTGTATTTTTTAACATCTCTTTTGCCTTGTCAGACTCTGCACCCATCAATCTTGCAAATACTGGCAGATCGATTAGTTTTTCATCATAAGCCTTGATAAATGCCGAGGCAACTGTTGTTGTTTTGACAATTCCTCCATAAAGATTAACAAGAATTCCTTTGACTTTGTTCATTTTACTAACTAATGTTAGAGCCTCATAGACTGATTCCGTTGTGGCACCACCACCAACATCCAAAAAGCAAGCAGCCTTTCCACCATTGTCTGCAAGCATATCAAGTGTTGACATGACAAGTCCTGCACCATTTCCTACAACTGCAATATTTCCATCTAGTTCAACTAGTGTAAAGCCACTTTTCTCAGCTTTTTCTTCAAGCTCTGATCTTTCTTGGAATTTTACAAGCTCTTGGTGTCGAAAGCTTGCATTATCATCAGTTATTATCTTGCCATCTAATGCAAGAAGACTACCATCATTTAAAACTGCAACCGGGTTAATTTCTGCAAGTTCAGCTTCTTTTTCAATTGTAAGCTTTGATAATCTCTGTACTAGGTCAACAAATTCATTTATGGTATTATCCTTAAGACCAATTGCTTTTGCAACCTCTTCTGTCACAGATTTTTCAACATTACCCAAGCCAATCTCTCGTATTACCTGATTTTTGACAGACTCGATTTCAACGCCGCCTTCAGATGATGCAATAATTGTGTAGCATCTTTTGCCGCGGTTTAAAAACAGAGAAAGATAAAGCTCTTTTTTGTACTCTGCCATCTTTTCAAGTAAAATCGCTCGTGTTTTTTCTCCTTTGACTGTCATTTCTAAGATTTGTGAATATTTTAGCTCAAACTCATCAGCATTATTGCACTTTTGTATGGCGCCTACTTTGCCACGACCACCTACTGGGACTTGGGACTTGATAACAAATGGAAATCCAATATCCTTTGCATCCTTTCTTCCTTGCTCGATGTTTTTTGATGTCACACCTTTTGGTATTTTGATTCCATATTCTGCAAACAACTGCTTAGCTTGGTACTCTAAAAGACGCATGAAAAAATCATTCAGACACGTCCTTATAATCTGTATGATAACTATTCTATTTGATTTTCTAATGTTTCAATAACTTGTAAAAATAGATCCTTGCTTTTTCTTAGCAATCTATCTGGGAATTCATCTAATGTAAAAACTAGCTGTTGATGAAATGCCGGAGCTATGACACCACCTGAAGTCACAAGCTGCTCAATTACATAATCTTTTGTCAGAGTGCAAACTATTTCTTCATAGGCGTTGTCGTTTTCTTCTAGGGTTTGTCTGTAAAGCACTAGTGGTGTGTTTGTTTTTGCTACAACAAGTGAACCCTTGCGAAGAAGATCCGTGAGGTGCTGTACTGACCAGGTATCTAAGCTGATCTGCTTTACCATGCTATGACTATACAGTTTTCTTATTTATTATGCCTGATTTACTAAAAGCTAACCATTTGATAGACTAATTCTATTCGATTTTTAATTGATATTACACTTGGAAGAAATGTGGACATAACAAACCCTATTCTACAGATATTCTGATTTTCTGGCCATCTATATCATCGTCTTTGTAGCTACTACAGGACTGTGTAAAATTGACCTCCTTTACACGCACCAAAAACGCCAATTCCTTTGCCTTTTCTTTTGCCATCTCAAGTGATTCTTCATCTAAATCAAGAATTGAGGCTACATTTAGAACATCAGTTGGATTGTAGCCTCGCTCTTTTCTTAATGTCTGAAGCCTTCTTGCTAGGTCTTTTACAAGGCCACGGGCCATCATCTCGCGATTTCGAATAGTTGAGATTATGACCAAAAGCTGGTCACGCTTTGAAAACGCAAAGCCTTCTTTTACATCAAAATCAACTACAAAATCGTCTCTTTCAAGTTTTATCTTTGTCCCATTAACATCAAATGTAAAGTGATTTTCTTTTAGCAACGCTTCTGCAATTTCATCAGGTGGTGTTTTTTCAAATTTTTGCAACAAATCTGGCATCTCTTTTTTTGCCTTGGGTCCTATTTTTTTACGATCAAACTCAATCTTTGCTGTAACTGGAAGCTTTGCACTTTTCAAATCTTTTAATAATTCTAATCCTTCAAAATGTTCTATCTCTACTATCTTGTAATTTTCTACATTTAGCTGCGCGACTAGCAGATCAGAAAGTGATTCTAGTTGTTGTTTTTGATTTTTTTTAACACAGATAATTGCCTCATTTAATGGCCATCGACGCTTTAGCTTTCCTTTCATTCTTGCAGCAGATGAAGCAGAGATCGTTTCCTTTAAGAGATCAAATGATTCTTCGATTTTGTCATTTATCAGTTTTTGATCAGGCGCGGGCCAAGACTCAAGCAACACGCTTTGCATTTTTTTAAATATACAAAGATACAGATACTCACTTGTAAATGGACTGAAAGGATGCATCAAGACATCTAGTGTTCCAAGTACTGTCGATAGTACTGCATAAATTGCAAATCTTCTATTCTTTTTTGATTCGTCTTCTTCCCAAAGCTCGCCTCTAGTTATTGGAATGTAAATTTGGCTAAGTGAATTTATTATAAAATCATCTAGTGCTCTTGCAGCTTCATGAAACCTGCATTTTTCATTTGACTGAGTTATGTTTGTGACTAGTTTTTGAAGCTTTGATAATAGCCATACGTCAGACGGTGCAAGCAGCTTTTGGTCTTTTGCCCATTTGATAGTGGATTTTGATGAATCAAACTTGTCATAATCGCTATTTTGCTTAAAGTAAAGGTGCAGGTGATACAAGGTACTTAGAACTTGATATGGCCTTGACATTAGCTCATCAGTATCGAAATTAAGTGGCTCTATTGGGCTTGATTTCCACATAAAGTAAAATCGAATCAAGTCTACAGGGTATTTTTCCAAAAGTTGTGCTGCATCAATTACATTGCCAAGGCTTTTGCTCATCTTGTTTCCATTTTTGTCTAAAACATGGCCTTGAAACAGAAATGATCTAAACGGAGCTATTGGCTTATTGTTTAAGATCACATTTTCAATTAAAAGTGTATATGCCCACCCACGTGTCTGATCAATTCCTTCTGTCAAAAATGGTGCAGGGATACTTTTTTTGTATTCTTCATCAGTCAACGATGAATATGGTGCAGAACCGCTGTTGTGCCATGTATCTAAAACAAACTCTTCTCTTTGCATCCTAGACTTGCATTTTTTGCAATTAATCACTATCCTATCAATCCAAGGCCTGTGCAGCTCAAAGCTTTGATCATCAGGAAGATCAGACGCTGCCTTGACAATCTCTTTTCTTGAAAACAATTGCTCAGTATGGCCACAGTTTTTACAATTCCAAATTGGAAGTGGACATCCCCAGAATCTTTCACGTGAAATACACCATGGATGTTTTTCTTTTATTATCTCCAAGAATCTATTTTTTGGCTGATCAAAAAAGTATTCTACTGCCTCTGCTGCCTTTATTGCCTTGTCGCCTAGTCTGTCAAGCATGTAAAAGTATTCTCTTCTTGCAAGCCACACGATTTTGTGATGGGAACGCCAGCACAATGGATACTTGTGCTTTATTTTTCCTAGTCTGACAAGTGCATTTTTTTCACGTAGTGCTTGTGTAATTTTTTCATCAGAATCCCTTACAAACAAGCCAGCATATGCCCCTGCTTCGTTTGAGAACTTGACTTCATCATTTATTGGATTAAAAATAGCTACTTTTCGTTTTGTAGCAATCTCATAGTCTTCCTCACCATTTGCTGGAGACAAGTGGACTATGCCGCTTCCAGTATTTACATCGACAAATTCTTCTGAAACTGCGATATGATAGTTTGATTTTTTTGCAAGCTCCAAAAGGCCAGGGATTTGGTCTAATAATGGATGTACGTATTTTTTGCCATCAAAGTCTTTTCCTTTGGCTGATTTTAGTACGCTATAGTTCTCAACTCTGGCTTCTTTCATAAATTCCTCAAGCCGTGTTTTTCCAACAATCCATGTTTCGCCATCTACTTTGGCATACACATAATCTTCTTTTGGATTAAGACCAATCATTGCATCAGTAACTAGGGTAAATGGCATTGTTGTCCAAACAATCAAAAACTGGTCTTCGTCTTGCAGCTTTACCTTATAGTATAGTGATGGGTCCGTTACCTCTTCATAACCCTGATTGACCTCTGCATGACTAAGCGATGTCTGACAGCTAGGACAGTATGCAACCACACGATATCCTTCTGTGAGGATTTTATTTTCGTGTGCTTTTTTTAGAAACTGCCACTCACGTTCAATAAATTCGTCTTTGTATGTCCAGTATGCATTTTCTTGATTAAATGACATGCCAAGCTGTCTGTCAACTAATATCCACTTTTCATGATACTTGTGAACAATTTTTTTACATTCGCTAACTAATTTTTCAATTCCTGCATCATCTGTAATTTCTGATTTTCCTTTTGTCAGGCCAAGCTCTTTTTCGGCCTGTAGCTCCACTGGCAGTCCCTGAGTGTCCCATCCTGCATTGAAAACAATTTTGAATCCACGCAGTGTATTGAATCTGTACCAAAGATCCTTAAATACACGTCCTCTTAGGTGACCAGCATGTGGTTCACCGTTCATGGTTGGTGGACCTTCAATGAATGTAATTTTTTGATTCTTGTTTTCTGAATCAAAAATTAATTTTTGCACTGGAATGCTAGCAAGATATGATCTTACGCTGTCTTCTATTTTTTTTGGCTCAAACTCTTTGGCTAGCTCCATTTTCTAAAATCACTTCAGTCTTCAAACTTGGATTATATATTAGACTCTAAAAGATGTGGTGTTGGTAAATGTTTTAGTGGTAGGCTCTGGTGGACGAGAGCACGCACTTGGATGGAAGATATCACAAAGCCCAAAAGTAGACAAAGTCTATTACGCACCTGGAAATGGTGGAACAGAAAATAACATTCCTATAGCAGCAGATAAAATAGATGAACTTGCTAATTTTGCTTCAAAAAATGACTGTTTTACAGTAGTTGGTCCTGAAGTGCCACTTGCGATGGGAATAGTTGATGAATTCAACAAGAAAAACCTAAAGATTTTTGGTCCAACCAAAGCCGCAGCACATCTTGAATCAAGCAAAATCTGGGCAAAAAATTTTATGAAAAAACACGGAATTCCTACATCACCATTTGAGGTATTTGATGAGCCAAAAAAAGCAATCGAATATGCAAAGTCATTAAAACATAATCTAGTTGTAAAAGCAGATGGTCTTGCAGCAGGAAAAGGAGTAATTGTCTGCAACAGTCATGAGGAGGTAGCTTCGGCAATAGAGACAATGCTTGTAAAAAAAACATTTGGTGACGCAGGAAACAAAATCATACTTGAAGCGCGAATTGACGGAATTGAAGCATCTTACATTGCATTATCTGATGGAACCATTGCAATCCCTATGGCAACAAGCCAAGATCATAAAAGAATTTATGATGGCGATAAAGGCCCAAACACTGGAGGAATGGGAGCCTATTCGCCAACACTAGTAATAAATGACAAACTTGCAGAAAAAATTCAAAAAAATATCATTGAAAAAACAATTTTGGGAATGAAAAAAGAAGGAATCACGTTTTGCGGATTTTTGTATGCGGGCGTTATGATAAAAGATGACGAACCCTATGTTTTAGAATTTAATGCAAGAATGGGTGATCCTGAATGTCAACCAATAACCATGAGAATGGATTTTGATTTGTATGATTATCTTGCTGCAAGCGCAAATGGAAATCTGTCTTCATTACCAAAACCTTCATGGAAAAAACAAAGTGCCGTATGTGTTGTAATGGCATCAAAAGGTTATCCAGAAGCATATCCAAAAGGCGAGGAAATTACGGGTCTTGATTTGAAACAAAAAGACACAGTTGTTTTTCATGCAGGAACAAAAAAAGAAGGAAATAAAATTTTAACAAATGGTGGACGGGTACTTGGCGTTACAGCACTTGGCTACACGCTATCTAGTGCAATATCAAATGCGTACTCTGCAGCTGAAAAGATACATTGGCAAAGCAAGTATTACAGAAAAGACATTGGAAAAAAGGGATTATCCTTCCTTTGATGCATCAATGCATTCGCTTTCTGTAACAATCCAGTTTACTTTAACATCATTTTCAGACTGAGGTATATGCCTTACAATCTGCTTTGCATATGTAAGCGCAATCGTTTTTGCACTAGTTTTTTTTAAAAATCTGTCATAATAGCCAAAACCATAGCCTAAACGAACACCACTTCGTGTAATTCCAACTGTTGGAACTAGGACTAGATCAATGTCTTCAACAACGCTGCACCGGTCTTTAGGCTCCATTATGCCAAAGCCAGCCTTTTCTAGATTGCCAAAGTCTGTTACTTTTCTAAATTCCAAATCTTCGCCTTTTACCTTTGGCAGTGATAGTGTTTTACCATCAGAAAGTATTTCCTGCATTATTTCCTGAGTTTTTACCTCGCTTCCAATTGGATAATAGATTGCAATGCTTTTTGTCTCTCTAAAAACATCAAGCTTTCTTAGACTTTTTTGAATTTGCTTGCTTGCTATTTTTATAAGATCAAATGACATTGCATCTCTATTTTCAAGCAAAAACTTTCGAAGATTTGCCTTTTCTTTGTTATTTTCCAAGTCCTTTACTCAAAGATGCAGCAGTTACAGTGTTTTTTAGTAGCATGACAACAGTCATTGGCCCAACCCCCCCAGGAACAGGTGTTGCAAATGATGCCTTTTTTATTATATCTTCATAATCGCAATCGCCAGCTAGCTTTTCATCATGTCTTGTTATTGTCACATCAATCACTACAACACCATTTTTTATCATGTCTTGCTTTAGCGTAAACTTTGTCCTGTCTCCAACTGCTGTAATCACAATATCGGCAGCCTTTGTAAACTCGGCAAGATTTTTTGTCTTTGAATGACACGTAGTAACTGTTGCATTTTTTTCTAAAAGCATATGATACAGTGGTTTTCCAATGAGGTTGCTTCGATTTATCATGACTACATTTTTTCCTGCAAGCTCAATTTTGTAATAATCAAATAATTCCATTATGCCAGACGGCGTGCATGCCTTTAGTGCAGCTTTTCCCATAGCTAAAAGTCCTGCATTATATGGTGTAAGGCCATCAACATCTTTTATTGGCGAAATCCTAGATATTGCCTCAAACTCGTTTATCTGATCTGGCAATGGTAGCTGTACCAATATTCCATGAACTGCTCTGTCATTGTTAAGCGAATCAATTAGATCATTTAGCTCCTTTTGAGAAATTGAAGCTGGTGGGTGATGGTCTTTTGTTGCAATTCCAACTTCTGCACACGCCTTTTGCTTGTTTTTTACATATGTAACAGAGGCTTGGTTGTCACCAACAAGTACAGTTGCAAGACAAGGATTGATTCCTTGAGATTTTATTTCTTCGACTGCCTTTTTTACACGCTCTTTTACAGCTTGTGCCACTTCAAGACCATCAATTTTTGTGCCTGTCAATGTGTCTGTTCGATATTTTTGCTATTTAATCCTTGGAATTTATGAAATTTTAAAATGGATTAGGCATCAAAGTAGATTATGAAATTTGAATTTGATACTAGAAAATACATAGATGAGTTGCAAAAAAACAACAATTACTTTCATACATTTATCAATAAAGACACTCTTGCAGCTGGGGTCTTGGTGTTACAACCAGGCGAAAAAGACACACAGGCGCCTCATGATTCAGATGAGCTGTATTATGTAATTCGTGGCAATGGATATCTGAAAATAGATAAAAAAGACTATGCAATAGAAGAGGGAAAAACATTTTTTGTTCCAAAAAATGCAGAACACTATTTTTTTGGAAACACAAAAGAGCTTGTAGTGATTTACTTTTTTGGCGGACCTGACTCAGGTTAGTTTTGTTCTTTTTCCAACAACTTTGAGCTTTCCAAGTGCAAAAAGTCTTATAGCTTCTGGATAAATTTTGTGCTCTTGTGCTAAAATTCGCTTTGAGAGGCTTTCTTCTGTGTCGTCGTCTTTAACTTTCACAACTGATTGCAAAATTATTGGGCCATGGTCCACTTTCTCATCTGCAAAGTGAACTGTACAGCCAGAATACTTTGCACCTCCTTCTAATGCCTGTCTCTGTGCATGTAGTCCTGGGTATGCCGGAAGAAGTGCTGGGTGTATGTTCATGATTCGATTCTTGTATTTTCTAATAAACTCTGGACTGATAATCCTCATAAATCCTGCAAGACAAACAAGACCACTTTCTGGAGTAACACCATATTTTTCTAAAATTGTGATTATTTTTTTATCATATTCCGATCTCTCACCTTTAAAATCCTGGCTGTCTACAACTTCGATTTTTACTCCAAGCTTTTTTGCTATATTGAGACCCTTTGCATCAGGCTTGTTTGAGATAACAACTGCTGGATTTGCAGGAATCTTTTTTTTCTTGATCGCCCTGAGAATGGCTTCCATGTTACTACCGCGCCCTGAGATCAAAATTGCAAGATTTAGCAAGTAGTCAAAACTAGACTAAAGCTGCAATTTATATCAAATCTCACGTTTGTTTTTGTGTTTGACACACAAAATAAAGATGACAAAAAACGGCATTGTATGTAAGACAAATAACACAACTGTACTTTTGGATCCAAAAATCCCCCTTGAAGGATGCGTAAACTTTGTCTCACATGCGCACTCTGATCATCTGCCAACCCAAAATGGCGTGCCTACCTTGGCTTCAATTGAGACTAGCAGGATTGCAAAGCTGCGTGGCTGTAAGATGGACTCTAGCGATAATTTGGAGAATTTTTCGCTTTTAGATAGTGGACATATTCTTGGCGCACGTGGATTGCTGTTTGATGATATTTTTTACACAGGTGATATTTGTACAAGAAGCAGAGGATTTCTTTCTGGTGCAAAGATTCCAAAATGCAAGACACTGATAACAGAATGCACATTTGGCCTACCTGAATTTATTTTCCCAAAGCTTGATGAGATAAAAAAAACTGTAAATGAGATAATATCTGAGCATTATTCTCGTGGAATTCCAGTAATTTTGTTTGGCTATCAGCTTGGAAAAGCACAGACAATATCACATCTATTTGGGCACTGGGAGCCACTATACTATCATGATTCTGTAAAGGAAATGAATGACTTGCATCGAAACTTGGGGATAAACCTCAAAGACTGCATTGGTAATACCGAAGCTGAAAAAAATGGCCTTCTTGAAAAAAAACCTTGGGTAATGGTTGCACCATTTATGTCAGAAAAAAGTTACTTTATCAAAAACATGAAATCAAAGTATGGTGCAGCAACAATTGGATTTTCTGGCTGGGCAAAATCTGCACGATTTTCTTTTGGAAGGCGAGCTGATTACTCAATACCGCTAAGTGATCATTGCGACTTTAATGAGCTAGTTGAGCTGGTAAAGCAGAGTGGCGCTGATAAAGTCTATGCAATTCATGGCTTTGTAGAAGAGTTTTCTGCACATCTTAAATCCCTTGGAATAGATGCACAACCATTGCGCGAAGAATCACTTGATGATTTTATTTGATGGCACATGCCATTTGAAAGAAAACCAATAGTTTCTGATCCAACATGTGCAATGTGTGGAAAACCAATTAAAAATCATAGCAAAGAAGAACTCAAATCATGTATGGCGCAGAGACGCAAAGGCCAAAATCAAAGAAAAAATCTAGACTCGCCCTAAGAAATTAGCTGAAGGTTTCTGTTGTAGCTTACTCCAAATCTGTGTGCTTCATCTCTTGCATATTGAAGAATTTTTAGTGCAGAACTGCTTTTTGAAATCACAAGCGGTTCTTTTCGTTTGGGAATGTATATTTCCTCATTTTCTTTTGCTAGCGAAATGCAGGGAATGACAGCTCTGACAGCTTGAAGTGATTTTAAGGCAGAATTGAGTTGGCCTTTTCCACCATCTATTACAATCAGATCTGGGAAATGTTGTTTTTCTTCAGATAATCTATGATATCTACGCTTTATTATCTCGCTAATCATTGCAAAATCATCTCTTCCCTTTACTGTTTTTATCTTGAATTTCCTATATCCTGACGTATCTGGCCTGCCGCCTACAAATCTTGACATTGCACCAACTGCAAACGCTTCTCCATGATTTGATATGTCAAAACATTCTATTATTTTTGGAATTTCTGATAAGCCAAGATGCTCTTTTAGCTCAACAAGACTAGGTTCTGCTCCCTTTGCTTCAATTAGATCCAAGTTTTTCATTATCAAATCAATCATCTCTTTTCTCTTGCCTTTTTTTGGCACAACAATCTCTACTGAATATCCCATGTTTTCAGAGAGCATTGATTCTAAAAGTTCTTTTCTTTCTGGAATCTGGCTTACAACAATTGTTTTTGGAATTTTGTGTGTCGTATAATATTGGAACAAAAAGTTAGAAAACGAGTTATCGCCAACTAGATCAAAAGAAAACTTGTCGCTGTCTCTAATCACGCCATTTATTTTTCTAAACGTCATGATCTGGGCAATTTGATTTTGTATTTTTATTCCAAAAAATTCCTCATCAGAGTTTTGAACAAATTCCATTTTTTGTCTTGTTTGGAGATTGCCTAGTCTTTGCAAAGTGTCTCTAATTTCTCGTGCTTGCTCAAACTGAAGCAAGTCAGAGGCTTTTTTCATCTCTTGTTTTAGCTTTTCAGCAAAATCTTTCATCTTTTGTTTTCCCTTTAGAATTGATTCCAAATCAGAAACATGTCCAGCGTATCTTTCTTGAGCTTCTTTGAACTCGCATGGGGCTTCACAGTTTCCAAGGTGGTACTCAAGGCAGGACTTTTTTGGAAGCGTCTTGCAAATTCGTATCTTGAAGGTCTTTCGCAAAGAGCCAATCGTGAGTAATTTTGAGCTACCTTGCGTGAACGGTCCAAATATCCTACCTGAACCTAAAAACTTGCCAGTTCTTGTACGGCGTGCAACCAAGAGCCGTGGATACTCTTCATCTGTAATTCTAAGGTAGGTGTATCGCTGCTGGTCTTTTAGCTCGATATTAAAAGTCGGTCTGTATTGCTTTATCATGTTTGCCTCAAGCAAAAATGCCTCTCGCTCATTATCTGTTAAGACAAATTCAATGTCTGAGATGTTTTCAACTAGTTTTTGTGTCTTATAGTTTTGATTTTTTAAAAAATATGATTTTACACGGTTTTTGAGATTTTTTGCTTTTCCAATATAGATTATCTTTCCCGCATCGTCTTTCATCAAATAGATTCCAGGATGACTTGGTATGTTTATTTTGGAAATATCAATAGTCATCTTTTCATAAACTTTTTGAGATGCTGTCCTGTATAGCTTTTTGGATTGTTTGCAATTTGTTCTGGTGTTCCTGTGGCAACAACTTGCCCTCCATTGTCACCTCCCTCTGGCCCTAAATCAATAATCCAGTCAGAATTTTTTATCACATCCAAGTTGTGTTCAATTACAATTACAGTATTTCCCAAGTTTACTAGTCTATTTAGTACATCAAGCAATTTTTGAACATCTGCAAAGTGAAGTCCTGTTGTCGGCTCGTCCAAAATATAGAGCGTTTTTCCAGTTCCTTTCTTAGATAATTCTGATGCAAGCTTTACTCGCTGAGCTTCACCACCAGATAGTGTAGTTGATGATTGGCCAAGTTTTATGTATCCTAAACCAACATCAAAAACTGTCTGAAGCTTTCGTTTTATTGCAGGAATATTTTCAAAAAACTGCAAAGCCTCATACGCTGTCAATTCTAAAACATCGGCAATGTTTTTTCCCTTGTATAATACAGAGAGTGTTTCAGAATTGTATCTTTTTCCCTTGCACTCATCACATCTAACATACACATCTGATAGAAACTGCATCTCAATTTTTTTTACACCGTCACCCTCACATGCAAAACAACGGCCATCTTGTACGTTAAATGAAAACTGGCCTGGGGCATATCCTCGCTCCTTTGAGGTTTCTGTATTTGCGTATAGTTCGCGAATAGGCGTAAATGCACCAATGTAGGTGGCAGGATTTGAGCGTGGGGTCCTTCCTATGGGGGATTGATCAATGGCTATGACTTTGTCGATGTTCTCAATGCCTTCGATTTTGCCATGCTTTCCTGGTCGCTCATTTGACTTGTAAAAGTGAGCAGAGAGTGCCTTTAGCAGAATTTCATTTGTCAGAGTAGACTTGCCAGAGCCTGAGACTCCGGTAATTGTGATAAAAAGCCCTAGTGGAAACTCTACATCGATATTTTTGAGGTTGTTTTCAGAGGCACCTATTACTACTAGTTTGCCTTTTTGTGTCCGTTTCTTGTTTTCAAGTTTTATGAGTGATTTATCTTTTAGATAAGTGCCCGTAATTGATTGATGTCCATTTAGGATTTGGTCTATAGTTCCTTCAAATACCACATATCCTCCATGCACCCCTGCACCAGGACCTAGGTCAACAATCCAGTCAGAATTTCGAATTACTTCTTCATCATGTTCTACAACAATTACTGTATTTCCCAAATCACGAAGCTTTGTCAGTGTTTTTATCAGTCTCTGATTATCTCTTTGATGCAATCCAATTGTTGGCTCATCAAGTACATACAGAACTCCTGTGAGGTTTGAGCCAATTTGTGTTGCAAGACGTATTCGCTGCGATTCCCCTCCAGACAGAGTTGAGCTCAGACGATTTAATGTAAGATAATTTAATCCAACGTTTTTTAGAAATTCTAGTCGTTCCTTTATTTCCTTTAGTACATCTCGTGCGATATACTGTTCTGTCTCTGTTAGCTTTAGTTTGTTAAAGAATTCATAGCACGCGTCAATTGATAGATCACAAACATCCATTATATTCATCGAATTTATCTTGACAGCAAGAGCTTCAGGCTTTAGCTTTTTTCCGTTACAACCATTGCATGGAGTATCGCGCATAAACTGTTTTAGCCATTCTCTTTTTGCCTCAGAGTCTGTTTCCATAAAGACTCGTTGCAAGTTTTCTAACACTCCTTCAAATGCATCAGTATATTCCCAAGACGAGTCACTTGACTTTGATTCGTATCTAAAGCGAATCCTCTTGTCTGTTCCATAAAGAATTATTCTGAGCTGTTTTGGTGTTATCTTGTTAATTGGAGTCATTAAATTAAATCCAAATTCTTTCCCAACATGCTGTAGTGCTTGTTTTCTAAATGAGGAAAATCTACCACTCCATGGAACTATGGCCCCCTCAAGTATTGATTTTGACTTGTCAGGTATTACTAAATCAGGGTCAAATTCAATTTTGACACCAAGACCATTGCAGGCCTTACAGGAGCCAAAAGGCGAGTTAAAAGAAAACGTTCTAGGCTCAAGCTCACCTATTGTGATGCCACAATATGGGCATGCGTTATTTTGAGAAAACATCTTGTCTTGGCTCTCATCTGAGATTAGAACAGAGCCTTTTGCAGCCTTGAGTGCAGTCTGGATTGCTTCAAAAAGCCTGCTTTTTTCAGATTTTGTGATATTAATTCTGTCTACGACAATTTCGATATTGTGCCACTTTTGTCTGTCAAGTGTTGGTGTTTCATCAATCTGTGTTATTTGCCCATCTAAACGAACCCTAGAGTATCCATCTTTTTTTATCTGCTCAAAGAGTTTTTCATACGTTCCTTTTTTTCGTTGTATTATAGGTGCCAAAACAAGAATTTTTTTTCCATCAAAATCACGTAAGATAGAATCACAAATTGATTCCACTGACTGGTTTGAGATTTTTCGTCCACAGTTTGTACAGTGGGGAATTCCAATTCTTGCATAAAGCAGTCTTAGATAATCATAGATCTCAGTTGTAGTGCCAACAGTTGAGCGTGGATTTTTGCTTGTTGTTTTTTGCTGAATTGATATTGCAGGCGATAACCCTTCAATTGAATCAACATCAGGTTTATCCATCATTTCCAAAAACTGTCTTGCGTATGCAGACAATGACTCTACATAACGCCTTTGTCCTTCGGCATAAATTGTATCAAAGGCAAGTGTTGACTTGCCAGAGCCAGAGAGTCCGCTAATTACTACAAGGTTGTTTTTTGGGATATCAAGATCAATGTTTTTTAGATTATGATGTCTTGCCCCACGAATTTTTAATTTAGCGTTCATTTTTCTTTTCTAACTCCTTTTGCACTCGCCTTATTTTCTCCCTACACTCAATAGCTTGCTCAAAATCCAAGTTCTCTGCAAACTTTTTCATTTCAGCCTCAAGCTCAATCATTTCCTTTACAAGGTCATGGCCTGACTTGTGTTTTATATCATCAAGTGTTGCAACTTGTGCTGGAATTGATTTTATGATAGTTTTTGGCGTGATGTTTCGCTCTTTGTTATACTCTAACTGCTTTTTTCTACGTCTATTTGTCTCAGAGATTGCCGTCTTCATTGATTGAGTCATAATATCTGCATACATGATGACAGCACCTTCGACATTTCGTGCTGCCCTGCCAAATGTCTGAATTAGGCTCGTTGTATTGCGCAAAAATCCTTCCTTGTCTGCATCTAGTATGGCTACAAATGAGACTTCGGGTATGTCAAGGCCTTCTCTTAAGAGGTTTATTCCAACAAGAACATCAAACTCGCCCAGTCTTAGCTGTCTGATTAGTTCTGTACGTTGCAGGCCTTCAATCTCTGAGTGTAGATAGCGAACCCTGATCTGTTTTTTTGACAAGTATTCTGCTAAATCCTCTGCCATTCGTTTTGTTAGTGTTGTTACTAAAACTCGCTGGTTTTTTTCAGCTCTTTTTTTAATTTCAACAATCAAATCATCCATCTGATTTTTTGTTGGCCTTGTCTCAACTATTGGGTCTACAAGTCCTGTTGGTCTGACAAGCTGCTCTGCAATCTGAAATGATTTTTTTCTTTCATATTCAGATGGGGTTGCAGAAACAAAAATGCAATTTTTTATGTACCCTTCAAACTCTTCAAATTTTAATGGTCTGTTATCATATGCACTTGGCAGCCTAAACCCATAGTCTATAAGCTCTTTTTTTCGTGAATGGTCACCCTTGTACATTCCATGAAGCTGCGGTAGTGTAACATGCGATTCATCAATTACAAGCAAAAAGTCCTTTCCAAAAAAATCAAGAAGACAAAATGCTTTCTCACCAGGCTTTCTTCCATCAAAATGTCTTGAATAATTTTCTATGCCAGAACAATATCCAAGCTCTTCGATCATCTCAAGATCAAACTTTGTTCTCATCTCTAGTCTTTGTCGTTCAAGCTCGTTTAGCTGAGGCAGTCGTTGCTTTAGCTCTCCTTTGATTGATATTACTGCCTTTTCTCTAACATCTTTTGCAACAAGATAGTGCTTTGCAGGAAATATTTTGATAGAAGAGATCTTTCGTTTTTCTTTTAGTGTTATAGAATCACAAATTGATATTTTTTCTACATCATCGCCAAATAAGGAGATTCTGACTATATCATCAGAATATGCAGGTATTATGTCAACTGTGTCGCCTTTTACACGGAAATTACCAGACGCAAGCTCCATCTCATTGCGCTCATATCGCGCATTGACTAGTTTTTTTATTAGATTTGTACGCTCAATTTTCTCTCCTTGTGAGACAGTAATTGACATTTCTTCCCAATCTCGAGGCGAACCAAGTGAGTAAATGCATGATACTGTAGCAACTATTATGGTAGGCTCGCCTGAAAGCAGCATGGCAGTTGCCTCAAGCCTCATTTTTTCAATTTTTTCATTAATTTGAGTATCTTTTTCTATGTAAGTGTCTGTTTGTGGAATGTAACTTTCAGGTTGATAATAATCATAATAGCTAACAAAATATCCGACATTATTTTTTGGGAAAAACTGTTTTAGCTCCGAATAAAGCTGTGCAGCAAGTGTCTTGTTATGTGAGATTACAAGTGTGTTCTTACCTGTTCTCTGTATTACGTTTGCAATAGCAAATGTCTTGCCACTACCTGTTACGCCCAAAAGCGTTTGGACTTTGTTTTGTCTTACTCCTCTAACTAACGCATCTATTGCCTGAGGCTGATCTCCAGTTGGATTGTAATCTGATACTAACTGAAAACCTGATACTTGTTGCACTAAGCAAAATATTTAAAAACTGAATTTAAAGCAATGGTAATTCTGAAAGTCTGTTTTAGAATTATCTTATAATGTTTTTGCGATTCTGATTGTAGTTAAATATGATAACGCTCCAAATTTTAGCTCATGCTGCTTCTAAAGGAATGCAAGCATTATCGAAAGTAAAAAGTGTTAAGTATTTGCAAAAGTATGATACTATATGTGTGAAACACTAGATGAAATTCATGAAGCACAACTTGTAGCTTTGTTAGCTAAAATGCGAAAAGAGGCAACAGCAAAACAAGAAAAACCAAATGAAGTAGTAGCTAACTAAAAACAGCTAATCAAATTGTCGACGCATATAGCTAGCTTCTGCTTTTCTAATCTTTATAGACTCTGCAACATCTTGTGTCATGTCAATTAAATCATGAAGCTGCAGATTTGGAATAATTTCATCGTCTTTTTGTTGTTCGATTTCAAACTCAATGCCTGAGAGTACCTCCACATTTTCATCAATAATTTTAAAACACTCAGCTAGATACTCTTCAATCTTTTTGTCTTCCATTAGTTATACTCGCAATTTCACTCATGTAAAATAATTTCGAAGAAGGCACTCTTTACTATTTACAATCCTTTATTTTACAATGACTCTACCAGGAGGGTTCCTCTGTCATCCTGATGCCATTATCTATTACTTCAAAACCCATTGTCTTTAATGTCTCTTTTGCAGTCTTTGAGTTTCGCTCAAGAATCTGTTGTGCCAACTTTATTCGCTCATTTTTTTGGATGTGTTGTCCTATCTTGTATTTTCCTTTCATCGATTCAGGTATTACTTTGATAATTGCTACTTCATCTACCACTTCCATCTCAGCTTTGATTGGATCATAGCCGCCTTCTGGTTGGTATTTTTTCATCAAACCATTTAGTGCAATTGTTTTTTCATTTCTATCCTCTACTATTATTCCTCTGCCTTTGATTACAACACTAATGTAAAGTGTATCAGCTTGTGATGCATCTGTTGGATGTGTAAAATATGATGGCAAAAATTCCAAGCTTCTATCTACTTCAAAGCCTACCTTGCCATTGCGTCTGATATTGTCTAGTTTTTCGCCTCTTGTATGAGAATGCATGTATATTGAATCATTTAAAAACACAAAATTCATCGGAATAATCTGAGGATAGCCGTTTCCATCAATACTGCAGATCCTTCCAGTATGTTCCTGATTTAAAAACTCGACAATCTTTTCCTTTGATTTTATCTCTAATCGTCCTAATAGCTGCATCTAGTCTAGGTTCCCTTGAAATATTATTAAATCTAAAACTAGCTTGTTTATAGGCCCTTGAAAAATGTCTTACTTGTTTCTGATTTTTCTCTTAGATATGGCATTACATCGCTTGCAAATTTATCAATTGAGCCAAAATAGTTTTTACCCCAAAATCTAATTATAAAATGATTGACACCTGCTTTCATAAAACGCTCAAATATTGGAATCACATCATCTGGTGCTCCAACAGCAGTTGAGGATCGTGCTATAGGGTCAGGTATTGTTTTTGCAGCCTCACGCATCTTTACAATCCATTCCTGATTTGACATGGAATATTCTGTAAAATATTTTTTAAAATCAAATCCTTCAATTTCTTTCAAGTTGTGAACACGTAAAACTTCGGGCTTGAATAAACTGACCTTTACAGCTTCCTTCATTTTTGCCCATGATTCTTCAGCATCATCAGAAAAGTATACGTCAATGTCTAATGCAAAGTTAAAATCTTTAGCATCTCGGTCGTTTTCACTCATCGATTTTTTAATAATTGCGGCATGATCCTCAAAAAGTTCAGGCGTATAACCAATTGGAATCCAACCATCTCCATATTTTCCTGTAAGCTCAAGTGTTCGCTGGCCTCCAGCTGCCATGTATATTGGTGGATATGGTTTTCTAATCGGCTTTGCCTGAAGACATGCATCTTCTAACTTGTAGTACTTTCCTTCATAGCTGACTCTGTTGTCAGGAGTGGAATTAAAAAGCAATTTTATGACTTGAATTTGTTCTTCCCATTTTGAAACTGGCTTTTCAAATGGAACGCAAAATTCTTTTAGATTCTGTGCTTCGCCTGCCCCAATGCCTAGTGTAGCCCTTCCCTTTGACACTCTATCCAAAGTAATTGTAGCTAGCGCAATGTTTGATGGATGTCTGCGTATTGCATCAGTAACACATGTGCCAAGCTCAACGTTGTTTGTTGTTGCAGCAATTGCAGATAGCATAACCCAGGGGTCAAGAACCACAGCATTTTTCCATTGTGGAACATTTGTGTGGTCCATATACCATATCGAATCATATCCTGTCCTATCAGCTAAAACACACGCAGTTAGGATTTGGTCTTCAGTGTATCCAGCTCTTGCGACATTAAGACCATTTTGAATTCCAAACTTTAAGAGCGTCATGATTCTATCAGTTAGGGTATTTTTTGACGTTATTAAAGTCTAGGAAGTTTTATGAATTTCGTACTTTATAAAAAATCAAAAAATGTTTTTGGAATTTACAGGTTTCCTGTTTTGATGTCATTTAGACATTTCATTATGTCTTCTTTTGTAACTGGAATAGGATTGGGGTCTAGGTGTCCTCTGTCTATCATTACAGTTTCTGCTGCCACGTCAACTGGTGTCTTGAGGTCTAGTTTTTCAAAACCAAGCTTCTTTACTATTTCTTTGAATCTGTCATAGAAAATCGATTTGTTGAATTTGTGTGCAACAGTAGTGCATGATGAAAGTGAATATCCATGTGGCACTCCTTCATTTGAAAAGACATACGATAATGCATGTCCAAGTGTTGTAGAACAATTACCAAAGCCCATGCCTGATAGCATTGAGCCATAAGGATAGTTTTCTGGCTTGTCATTAATTATGGCATCATACAAGACATCAAATGCTTCTTTACACAATGTCCTTGTGAATTCATTTCCTAGCTTGCTATCATAGCCTTCTGTTGCCTGTGCACAAGCATCACAGACAGAATTTTTGATAATTTGTTCTGGGGTTCCATCCATAAAGTAGGAATCAACTACTGCCATATCTGCAAGGAATTTGTCCTCGCGCAACAACTTCTTTTTTCCATCAAATTTTAAAACGCAATATGTTGTCATTTCAGCACCTGTACCAAATGTTGTTGGGATCAAAATCTTTTGCTTGCCAATTTCTGATGAAGCATATTTTACAACATCCATCGAACTTCCGCCTCCAAGACCAATCAATACAGATGGGTTCTTGTCTTTGAACTCTGCAATCACAGTCTTTACGTCATCAATTGATGGTTCTGGGGTAACTTTGTCAAATAACATATAGTCTTTAATTCCCATCTTGTCAAGCCATTTTCCTGAAATTGGTGGAGGCGCAGTTGTTACAACAAGTGCATTTTTTGGATACTGTGTTTCACTTAATGCATTTTTTCCAAAATTAATTATCTTTGGAATTTTTACAGCATGCATGGCAAAATTAAATTCTTAATCATTATTATATCTTGATGTCATATCCAAATTAGAGACAACGAGTAGTCGCATCTTATTATACAGGTTTATTTCTGTAACATAGAATAACTTTCTAATGATCATACAAAATTACAAAGAATTAACAAAAACTCAACACAAAAAAATTGTAACTGATATCATAGAATTTGGCATTACACAAGCACTACCTCAAAAAATATTACCAAAATTTATCAAAAAGAATCAAATCATTATTAATAAAAAGACGATTAATCTAGCAAAATACGATAAGGTCTACTTGGTCGCGTTTGGCAAAGCGGCAGATTCTATGGCAAAAGCAGTAGATGACATTACAAAAGTTGATGGCGGCATAGTTGTTGTACCAAAAGGAACAAAATCTCTAGTTAAAAATAAGAAATTCCAAGTATTTTATGCTGGACACCCACTACCAACTGCACAAAGCTACAGAGCAGGAAAGGCTGTCAAAGAATTCGTAGAAAAAAGAACAAAACGCGAGTTTATTATTTTTCTTGTATCTGGAGGTGCTTCTGCATTAATGTGTGTGCCACAAGGAATTACATTTGAAGAAAAAAAACATGTTAACCAAGTTCTGATAAAATCAAGTGCAACAATCCAAGAAATCAACTGCGTGAGAAAACATCTTTCTGCTATAAAAGGTGGAAAACTAGTTGAGACCATTGGCTGTGATGCAATCGCACTTGTAATGTCAGATGTTATTGGTGATGATTTGTCATCAATAGCATCTGGGTATGCTTACTATGACAGTACTACATTTCATGATGCTTTTAAAATAATTAAAAAATACAAACTGGAAAAATCAGTTTCAAAAAAAGTCATCAAGCGATTAAAAGATGGGATGGCAGGAAAAATTCAAGAAACGCCAAAACACCCCACAATAAACAACATCATTATTGCAAAAAATCACGATTTACTTGCAGCTATGAGTAAAAAATCAAGACAGTTTGGCCTTTTTACAAAAACTATTCTAGTTTCTGGTAATGTAAAGAATGTCGCTAAAAAACTAGCAACCATGATTATTCCAAAAAGATCAAACTCTTGTATTATTTTTGGTGGTGAGCCAACTGTTAATGTAATTGGGAACGGAAAAGGTGGGCGAAATCAGGAACTAGTCTTACGTATCTTGCAAGAACTGCAGAATGCAAAAAAGAGATTCACTTTTGCATCTGTAGGCACAGATGGAATTGATGGAAATACAAAATTTGCAGGAGCAATTATTGACAATACTGTAAAATCGAAAAAAATTCAAAACCATCTAAAAAACAATGATTCAAACTCTTTTTTTAAAAAACACGGTGGACTGGTTAAAACAGGTTATACACATACCAACCTAATGGATGTAGGCTTGATTCTAAACTAGATTAAAAAATTAGCATCTTTAACCAAGTAATTTGTGTGCCAAGTTATCTTTTGCATCAATTAACTGGCATTCTATGTTTAACTTTCTTTGCTCTACAATCTGATTTACGAAAAACGTTCTATTTTGTATAAAGGAGTCATCGCTTTGCTGATCTCCGTTGAGATGCTCAAACATTGATTTAGAATCAACCATTATACTTACAGTGTCATTATTTTTTATGATAAATTTTCCAATTCCCCAAAAAACTCCAACATGTAGTGCAATGAATCTTGATTGTTCATCTGTTATCTTGTCTAGGTAAATATCTGCATGGTCTCTCAGCTGCTCTATTGCATTATTGTCTGTTTGTATTACCCATGCAATTTTTTTTTGATTTCCATCACAATAAAAAACATGCTTCATATGTCAACCAAAAAGGTGTCATTTGTCTATATAATTTGAATTTACGTCTGAATAGCATACTTGGAAATGCCATTGCGATGCTCGAGTCACACTCCTTCTTTACGAAGATGGTCGATGATCTAGTCGACTTTGCACAATATGATCCTGAGCTTGCAGACGGAATAAAATGGCTTGACGAGCAAGCACAAAGAAAAGGAATCTCATTTTATGACATGGTCTTTGAGGTTCTCTACAAACACGACGTAAATTCTAGAGCAAAACAGTGGCTTAATTCAAGAAATTAACTTGCTTGTGGTTCAGGCCTTAAATCAAGCGGAGTATACTCGCAGCCTTGAGGTCCACAATATTTTCCAACATATGTTGCCTTTGGTCTATACAATGCAGGCTTTGGTGCAGCTTCGGCAAATTTTTCTTCAATTATATGAGCTGCCCACCCAGCACATCTAGAGATTGCAAAAATTGGTGTGTTGAGGCCCATTGGTATATTCATCATGTAATATACGGATGCGCTGTACAAGTCAACATTTGGGTAAATGTCTATTCCTTTTCGCTTTTTCATCTCTCGAATTGTTATCTGTTCAACCTTTTCTGTAATGGTATACCAAGGCTGGCCTGTTTTTTTAGTCAACTTTTTTGAAAGTTCTTTTAACACCATAGCTCGCGGGTCATATGTCTTGTATACTGCATGACCCATTCCCATAATCCTGTTTCCTTTTTCTATCTGTTCAATAACCCACGGTTCTACATTTTCTATAGTTTGAATCTCTAGTAACATTTTCATTACCTCATAGTTTGCCCCTCCATGTAGCTCTCCACTTAGTGCACCAATTCCAGCACTTGCAGCAGAGAACATGTGAGCTCGTGTTGATGCAACCTGTCTTGCAGCAAAGGTTGATGCATTAAAGCTGTGGTCTGCATGAAGAATAAGGCAAACATCTAAAATTTTCTCTACTTCTGGGTCTGGCTTTTCTCCAAAGAGCATGTAAAGAAAGTTTGCCGCATGGCTTAGTTTGGGATCTGGATTTATGATTTTTTTGTTATTTCTAATTCTGTCCCAGCTTGCAATAATTGTTGGAACCTTTGCGATAAGGTTGATGGCCCTATCATAGCTTGCCTCTTTGCTTGAAAATTCTTCATCATAATAGCCTCCCAAGGCTGCAACAAAGGCCTGAAGCATATCCATAGGATCTGCATCCTTTCTCCAATTTCCCATGTTTTCTTGCATGTGTGTTGGAATCAGGCGGGCATCTGCAAGTCTTGCCTTAAAATCATCTAACTCTATCTTTGAAGGTAGCCTGTCATGAAGAAGAAGATATGCGGTTTCCTCAAAATTGGAGTTTTTTGTAAGATCCAAGATATCATAGCCACGATAGATGAGCTTGCCTCTTTCCCCATCTATATCAGATATTCTAGTGTCTGCAACCTCGATATCTCTTAGGCCAATATTTTTTGTATCCAATGATTTAGTTGAAAAGAAAATAGCTAATTATTCTTTCTAATGGGAAAAACACACTAAATTTAGCAAATTGTCTAATCTATCAAAGCCGTCCCCTATATCGAAATTTTTAATCTAAAATCAATGTCAGAAGCTGAACGCAAATACATCAAGCAGGTAGACGACGAAATACTTCGAGCCTCAGGCGAATCACTACAAAAATTACAAGAAATAGACAAGTCTACTCAACTAAATGGGCATTCATTTTATGATGAATACGCATGTGCACTGAAAAAAACTCCTGAAGAAAAGCTTGTCACAAAAACAAAAACTTCTGATAATAAAAACCACTACTGATTTTTCTTAATTTAAATGAGGGCAGATTAGATTTTTGGCAAATGACCGAAGTAATTAATGCGCAAAAACCAAAAAAAGATAGGATTCTTTGCGTTTCTCACAAAGAGGATCTTGACGGAATAAGCTCTGCTGCATTAATAAAACAAGCATTTGGTGGCGACACAACCCTTGTTGATTATCCTGGCATGATGGACGCATTAGCAAAAATAAAAGACAATGAAAGACTCAAGACACTTTTTATTTGCGATGTAGGTCTTAGCCAAAAAAATCAGGACGAGTTTGTCGAAATACTATCAAATCTTAGAAAAAACAAAGTCAAGATAACATACATTGATCACCATGACATGGATAGTAAAATCATCAAACAGCTTGAAAAAATTAATGTCAAAGTAATTCATGATATTAACGAATGTACAACAGTACAGGTTTATGACACATTCAAATCAAAACTTGATGATCACGCACAGTTTGTAGCAGCTTGTGCTGCAATAACTGACTATATGGAGGACAGACCAAAAGGTGCAAAACTTTTGCAAATCTTTGATAGACAATTTGCGTTAATTAGTGCAACCGTATTGACGTTTAATGTAACAGGGCATCAAAAAGACTCTGACTATCTTCTTTATCTTGTCGATGAATTATCAGAATCAAAATATCCACATGAAATCCCAAATACCTTTGAGTTTGCCCAGCTTCAGGTTGCAAAGCTTGCTTCAATTATCTCGCAGGTAAAAAAATCAATGAAAAAAATGAAAAACCTTGCATACATGGAGATCTTGGATTCTGGTGCAAGTGGCGCTGTAAACTTTGTTCTAGGTTTGTCTGGAAAAGACGTCGGCGTTGCATACAAGGAACGAGTGCAGCAGGGAATATACGCAGTATCTATACGAGGCTCAAAATCATGCAAGATTCATCTTGGAAAAATAGTAAACCCACTTGCAACATCACTTGGTGGCTCAGGTGGAGGACATGACAAGGCATGTGGGGCAGTTATTCCAAAAGACAAGATGAAGAAATTTCTAAAAGAGTTTAACGCAAAGCTTTAGCTGAGCTCAACTATCATATCAATCTCGACAGTAGAGTCAAGAGGCAAGCTTGCCGCACCTATTGCAACTCTTGAATGCTTTCCTTTTTCACCAAAAATTTCAACGAGAAGATCCGATGCTGCATTGATTACCTTTGGTTGTTCAGTAAAGTCTGGTGATGAATTTACAAATCCAGATACTTTGAGAACTCTAGCAACTTTATCAAGACTTCCAATTTCTGCTTTAAGCTGAGCCAGAGCGTTTATGATGCACAATCTTGCTGCTTTTTGTGCTTCTTCTAATGACTGCGGTGAGGGAACCTTTCCTTTGTGAGTTATTTTTCCATCCTCTATTGGGATTTGGCCTGACACATATGCTGTTTTGCCAGATATTGTTACAGGCACATAAGAGCCTGCAGGCTTTGGAGGAGTTGGCAGAACTATGTTTAGCACCTTTAGCCTTTCTTCAATCATTAAAAATACGGTAGAATGTGTGGTGTTTTTAGTTTTTGTTTGGATGAATTTTGATGAAAATTTTCTCTCCCTTTTGGGACTGATTTTGATAAATTAACTTTGTATTGTAGCCACAACTTTGTAAATACTGATCAAGTATAGTTGTCCATGGAAGTGAATGTCCGCCATTTAGCTTTGATTCTACAGTTATGTTGTTCTTGGCAGAATCGTAATTGAGATGACCTGAGCATGTTATCTGTAATGCAGAGTTAATTATCTCGATTACCTCATCAAGTGACTTTGATTTTAAATTAATTCCATCTTTTTCTAATAGCTTTAACATATCGATACTGGTATTTTTTGAATCCATTGCAGAATTTAGAATAAATCCCAACCCATTTTCATTTACAAGTTGTATTATGTGATAGACTGCTTGGGCATCGGATTTAGCCATATCATATAGCCCATCGGTTTTTAACGCATTGTCCCACATTTGCACAAATACTTTGGTTTGGCTTATTCCTAACACATCTGTTGCAGAAAATACTGCCCCTTTTCCATTGTCGCTATCGATTAGCAACACTTCGGTTTGATCAAAAATAAAGCAATTCTGTGCAGTATCAATAACTTTGATTTTTGCACCACTTGGTATTGTGTAAAATGACTCTGAGCCGATTTGTGTTGGCGAGACAATAATTTTTACATCTACATTTCTTCTTAAAACAAGAAGAAGCTGCTCTTTGCATTCTGCCAACAAGTTTAGTCCCCATGGGTCCACAATGACTTGAATTGATGATTTTGTTCCCCCTATCATTATTTTGAGTTGATTTAGAACATTGTTTGAGCTAAGATGAAAATATCTTTTTTCTTCTGCACCTCTTGTCTTTTTGCTTTCTTCGCTTGCATGCTTTAGTTTTGTTACAAGGGTGTTCATCTGATTTACTTTGTCTATGTGCTCTTGAATAATGTCATCAAAGGCATCTTCTGGTGCAATTGCAGTGCACATTATGGGCTTGCTTTTAGAAATAATGACAAGCCTCTTTTTTTCAAGTTTTAACAAAGTCGGATAAACCTTGGTACGAGGAAGATTCGAATAATATGCAACTTCGCTTGCAGAAATTGTACCGTGTGAAACCAAAGTCACATAGGCTTTTGCCTCATACTTGCTCAGTCCAAATTCTTCTAGACTTACAGTTAGGCCATGCTCCTTAACCATATCAAACGATCACTCATAGTTAGGTAAGATGATAAGCTAAATTCCTTGTACTAATAATGGAAATTTTTCTGAGCTGTATCTGATGATGTATGTGACTGTGGTTAAATGGAAATTTGGGACAACGTCCTGATATAGCAAATTCTTGATATTTTTCCATGATGGATATGACAGCAATTGAAAAAGAAAATCTGGCCACAAAATATTCACATAAAAACACGCTTATGCCTCGATTTGCATACTCACTTGATTTACTTGATATGATTCTAACACAGCTTGACAAAAAAAGAACCGAACTTAGAAGCCAAAACCTTACACTTTATGATCATGCTGGTGACACATTTGACCTTGATTTTACAAAACTTGTAGAACTTGAGGGCGAAGTTTACTTTGCAATAGAATCATTAAAACAAATTCAAAAGAGAATGCACTCAATATCTGGGATACTTGGCATTACAACAAACTTGCCTTCTACAATATCTATTGTCAGAATAATAAGCTCAAGACTGTTTAGGTATTTTCCAAATTACAGCCAAAATCTTTGTGAACTGTCTTCAATTTTAGGCAGTATAGTAATGGATTCTGCAACTATAACAGAGGCCAAATTTGACTTTGGCGAATCAAACAGAGAGTCACAAAGAATCCTAGATGAAGCAAAGTTGATCGTAGACTCTAAAATAAACAAGCAGTACCCTAATCTAGATTTAGCGAAATCAGAGCTCGCTTAAATCTAATGGTTTCAATAAAATCCACTATAAATATCACAAATAGCAAAAAAAAGATTCAGAAATTATCTTCCCTTGTTGAGAAAAGGCTTGCAGAGCTTGATTCTGATAAAAAGCAGATAAATCAGCTTTCCCTTGAGGAGCTGCAGGACTTTAATCAAATTCTTCGCATTGCAGACTATATTTTATATAAATATGAAAACAAAAAGGAGGTTTTTTCTCTGATAAAGGAATTTGTTGATATGGTAAGCAACTCGGTTGGTTCAATGGATGAACTCAACGACAAAGTAAGTGAGCTTGTAATTTCTGCTGAAGACTCTATTAAGCGAATAAAGAGTCTTCAAAGTAATGTTTCTGAGACCTTTACACTTGAACCATATGCCAAATCTGATGGTTCTGCAAAATCTGAGCAGGATAGTACAAATAATTTAACTAACTCTGCTACACCAGTTTACCTTTAGGGATACCTACGCAAATCTAAAGCTGAATCTACGGTAATTTAGATGAGCTTGGCACCACAACAGTTAGAGAATGCTGCGAGCAGATACGCATCTGAGGCAATAAAATGTGATTCACAGGGCGCAAGAGGAATGGCAATTGCAAACTATCAAAAAGCAATAGATGCACTTGTACAGCTACTTCATCTTTACCCAACAAGCAAACTAAACTCAGTATATTCAGAACGCATGCGCTCTTATCAAAATCGAATAAAGGCATTACAAGAGCTTCGTGGCAACGACTTGGAACCTGCAGTTGATCCAAAAGCTTCTCCTGAAGAACGAAAATCTGCAAGTGATAATCGTGACTTTGAAGATTTAGTCATGAAAGAAAAACCTGATGTTAGCTGGGAAGAGGTAGTAGGACTAGATGATGCAAAAAATGCTTTACGTGAATCAATTGTATACCCAAGCAAAAGGCCAGATCTGTTTCCGATTGGGTGGCCAAGAGGAATGCTACTTTATGGGCCTCCAGGATGTGGTAAAACATTACTTGGAGCTGCAACAGCAAGTGAGATTGCTGGATATTTCATAAATGTAGATGCAGCATCAATGATGAGCAAGTGGCTTGGCGAAGCTGAAAAAAATGTTTCAAAATTATTCCATATGGCACGTGATCATGCAGAAAAGGAAGGATTGGCTGTAATACTATTTATCGACGAGGTTGACTCGTTGCTTGGTACAAGAAACAGTGAGGTAGGAGGAGAGGTTAGAACCAAAAATCAATTTTTAACAGAAATGGATGGAATTAACGGAAAAGGAAAAGACTTGAAGCTATACGTAATTGGTGCAACAAACAAGCCATGGAGTCTTGACTGGCCTTTTCTAAGAAGATTCCAAAAAAGAATCTATGTTTCACTGCCAACACTTGAGGCAAGACAAAATCTTTTTGAGTTGTATACATCTCCATTAAAAAAAGATGTCAAGCTGAAAACCTTGGAGCTTGCAAGATTATTTGACGGATACAGTGCAAGCGACATCAAAGACGTTTGTCAAGCTGCACAAATGAAAGTTGTAAATGAGATGTTTACTGCAGTAAACTATAAGGAGCCAATAGCAGGGGAAGTAAAACCGCAGCCTAGGGAGATAACAATGTTAGATTTTAGGGAAATACTGGAAAGAAGAAAACCAAGCGTTTCATCTGAAATGATCCGTGCCTACTACAAGTGGAGTGCACAGTTTAAGGCACTATAATTTTTTAAAATAAATCTCTGCGATCAGTTTCACAAAATTTAAATCTGCAAACAAATTCACTTGTCGAGGGTCACAATAACCACAAAAAAAGCCAAACACGTAAACAAGTTTGGAAAATTGATTCTTGGTGATGGCA
>Ga0247727_10002828_pt1 | contig 39095 bp, 26 predicted proteins | sample WisWelCaveWW1625_FD_202498 | JGI IMG/M metagenome (GOLD analysis project Ga0247727, IMG submission 202498) | Biofilm microbial communities from Wishing Well Cave, Virginia, United States - WW16-25 | ecosystem: Environmental > Aquatic > Deep subsurface > Groundwater > Cave microbial mat | place... | reverse complement strand
CACGACTGCGTATCGGGCATGACGTAGAGCTGGAGCTTGCCCGCCGGCGGAGTCGTCTCGGCCGATGCGGGCGCCGCCAGCAGGCAGGCGAGAAGCAACAGTTGGTCGGCTCTCAAGCGCGCGCCGCGACCTCGGCGAACACGCGCAGCTGCTGCTCGAAGTGCGCCTCCCAGGTCCAGTGGCGCTCGACGTAGCTGCGTGCTGCGGCGCCGAGGCGCTCGCGTGTAACACGGTCGCGCAGCAGCGTGATCACCGCGTCGGCAAAGGCGCGCGGCTCGTCGCGCAGCCAGAGGTGCTGGTCGGGCGTCGCCGCGATGCCCTCGTTCGCGATCGGCGTCGCCACCACGGGCAGGCCCGCGGCCATCGCCTGCACCAGCTTGTTCTGCATGCCGGCGCCGATGCGCAGCGGCGCCACCCCGACTTCGGCGCGGAGCAGCCAGTCCGAGACGTCCGGCACCTCGCCCGTCACCACCACACGGGGCGGGCGCGCCAGCGCCTGCAGCTCGCGCTGCGGCTGGCGGCCGACGATCCAGAAGCTCGCCTCCGGCACCTCGCGCTCCACCAGCGGAAAGATCTCGCGCGCGAACCAGCTGGCGGCGTCCACGTTGGTGTAGGTCGCCATCACCCCACTCATCACGATCGCACCCGGCTGGCGGCGCGCAGCCGCGAGGCGCGCGGGCGCCGGCACGTCCTGGCCGTGCGGCTGCACCAGCGCGTTCGTCACCAGCGCGCTCTTCCGTAGCTCCTCGACGTCGCGTGCTCCGACCAGGAAGACGCGCTCGAAGTCGCGGCAGATGCCTGCCTCGTAAGGCCGCACCCGGTTCGCCTCCAGGCGATAGAAGAAGCGCCGCGCTGGATCGCTCACGTTGTCCACCATGCGCTGCAGGTTGAGCGCCTGCGAGATCTGGAGGCCGAGCACCTTCGGCACGGACAGGCCGCGCGCGTATTCGGCCATGCGGATCAGGTGGACGTAGACGAGGTCGTAGTGCTCGCGCGCCACGCGCCTCTGCACCAGCTCCGCCATCTCGGGCGAGCGGTAGTAGGACACCTGCATCGGCGCGCGGCCGGGCAGTGCGCGCAGCGTGGCGAGGTAGGAGCGCCAGCGCGGCAGCCGGACCGTCGCGATGCGGCGACACACCGGTCCGAGCTCGCTGCGCAGCGCGCGGTCCTCGGCCTCGCTTTCGACGAAGCAGGCCAGATCCACGTCGACGCCCCGCTGGGCCAGGAAGCGGATCAGCCGATCCACTGTCATCTGGTCAGCACGTGTGGGCGGCCAGGGCGGCCTCGAAGACAACAGCAACAGCTTCACGCGTCGCCGACTCCTCGCTCGGGGTGGGGCGGGGCAGCGCGCCGACCCGGCCGTGAACCCCGATGTGCGCGGAGGGCCGGCCGCATGCCGGAGCGGAAGTAAAGCGCAGGCCGCGCTCCGAGCCGGTTGCAGCCCCCTCGCCCCGCTCGCGGCCGAGCCATGGAGCGGAGGCATGCGGCCGGCCCGACCCGACTGATCCGCGTGCGGCTAAGCGAGCCGGACGACAGTCTTGCCCTGCGCACGCCACTCCTCGTCGCGCCGGTAGGCGGCGGCGGCGTGACCGATCACCACCACCTCGGCGCCCGCGAGCGCCGACTCGAGCCGCTCGCACAGCAGCCGCTGGATGTGCGGCAGCCGCTCCTCGAGGAAGGCGCGGTTGCTGCCGTGCAGCGCGGAGAGCTGAACGGCCGGGTCGTGGATCTTCACCTCGAAGCCCTTGCCGAGCAGGCGCTCGGCCAGCTCGAGCAGCGGGCTCTCGCGCAGGTCGTCGGTGCCGTGCTTGAAGGCGAGGCCGAGCAGCGCGACGCGGCGCTTGCCCGTCGCCATCACCGCCTCGAGCCCACGCAGCACCTCGAGCTCGTTGCTGGCGAGCACCGCGTCGAGCACGGGGATGCGCACGTTGGCCTCGCGCGCGGCCGAAGTGAGTGCACGCAGGTCTTTCGGCAGGCAGCTGCCGCCGAAGGCGTAGCCCGGCTTGAGGTAGGCCGGCGAGGCGTTGAGCTTGCGATCCGACGCGAAGATCTCCATCACCTGGGACGGATCCGCGCCGCGCGCCGCCCAGACGCGCGCCGCCTCGTTCGCGAAGGCGATCTTGAGCGCGTGAAAGGCGTTGTCGGTGTACTTGACGGCCTCGGCCACCTCGAGCGGCACCACGAAGCGCTCGGCGCTGACGCGCTCGTACAGGCCCAGCACGCGTGCGCCCGCGCCCGGTGCGCGCTCGCCCACCAGGATGCGGCTCGGCCGGTCGTAGTCCTCGAGCGAGGTGCCCTCGCGCAGGAACTCGGGGTTCACTGCGATCTCCCAGCCCTCACCGACGGGCCGGCCCGAAGCTCGTTCGACCACCGGGATCACGTGCTCGCGCGTGCTGCCCGGCAGCACGGTGCTGCGCACCACGATCACGTGGCCGGGCGCCGCCAGCGGTAGCTTCGAGCCGATCTGCTCGGCGACCTGTCGCACGTAACGAAGGTCGAGCGAGCCGTCGCGCCGCGACGGTGTACCGACACACAAAAGCGACAGCTCGGCGCCGGCGAGCGCGTCGGCCGGGTCGTCCGTTGCGCGCAGCCGGCCCTCCTCCCGCATGCGCGCGGTCAGCTCGTCGAGCCCGGGCTCGAGCACCGGCGCACGCCCGCTCCGGATCGAAGCCACCTTGAGCGCGGCCGGATCGACACCGACCACCTCGTGCCCGTCGCGCGCGAGCGCGGCGGCCGTGACCGAGCCGACGTAGCCGAGGCCGAAGACGGCGACCTTCACGCGAGCCTCCGCGGCGGCGTACCCACCACCGTCTCGAGGTGCGGATTCTCGACCAGATAGCTCCCGATCGCGAGGTAGTCGAGGTGGCCCAGCAGGAACGCACGCACGGCGTCCTCGGGCGAACACACGATCGGCTCCTCGTGCATGTTGAAGCTGGTGTTCACGACCGTGCCGACGCCGGTGAGCTTTCGATACTCGTCGAGGATGCGGTGGAAGGACGGGTTCGTGGCCTTGCGCACGATCTGCGGGCGCGCCGTGCCGTCCACGTGCACCGCGGCGCCGCAGTTGGCGCGGAAGTCGTCGCTGCAGTCGAAGATGATGGTCATGAACTCGGCCGTGTGCTCCGCGCCCGCGAGGCCCACGAAGGAGCTCTCTGCTTCGTCCTCGATCGTGGCCGGCGCGAAGGGCATGAACTCGGTGCGCTCGAGTCGCTTGTTCAGCCAGTCGTTCACGGTCGGGTCCGAGCAGTGGTACAGGATCGAGCGGTTGCCGAGCGCGCGCGGGCCGAACTCCATGCGGCCGTCGAAGCGCGCCACCACGCGGCCGCCGGCGAGCAGCCGCGCGATCTCGGGCTCCACCGTCTCGTAGCGCCTCACGGGCAGGTTGGCGGCGCGCAGCGCGCGCTCGATGGCGGCGTCGTCGTAGTCGGGGCCGAGGTACACGTGCTCGAGCTTGTAGGGCGCGAGCGAGCCGCGCGCGTTCGCGAGCGCCATCAGCGGCCCGCCGAAGGCGAGGCCGCCGTCGCCCATCGCGGGCTGCACGAAGATCTTCCCGAAGCCCATCTCCTTGACCAGCTTGTTGAGCTTCACGTTCGCGAACACGCCGCCGGCCAACGCGATGGGCTGGCCCTCGATCCGCGGCACGTGCGTCGCGATCAGGCGCGACACCTCACGCTCGAGGATGTGCTGGATGGCCGCGGCGAGCTCCGCGTTGGACCAATCCCCGAACCTCTGGCTGCGCGTCTCGCGCAGCTCGCGTACGGCCGCCTCGAAGTGCGGGTCGCCTTTGGTCTCGCCGTGCTGCGAGTGCAGCATGAAGAAATACGGGCGGCCCTTGCGCGCCGACCAGATCTCGTCGGTCCAGGCGTCCATCAGAGCGACCAGCCGCGGCTCGACGCGGCCGTGGCCGGCCAGACCAGTGACCTTGCCTGCGTGGCGGTGCGGATGGAAGCCGAGCAGCGTGGTCACGAACTCGTAGTTGTGGCCCAGCGGGAAGGCGGTGTGGAAGTGCTGCGCGCGTGGCGTGAGCCGGCCGCCCTTGCCCTGGAAGAACCGGCTCGAGTAGGTGTCGCCGACGCCGTCCACCGTCACCACCTCGGCCTCGTCGAAGCCGGAGGGGTAGTAGGCGCTGGCGGCGTGGCAGGTGTGATGGTCCACGTGCACGCGCGGCCGGTTCGGGAAGACGCCGCCGCCGTCGTCCCGGGCGCGCCCGAAGGCGACATCTGCGAGCTTGCGCAAACGCTTGGGATGAAAGTCCTGGAGCTTGCCGTGCGTGGCGTTCCAGAACGCGAGCTGCAGCTCGCGCGGGAAGCGCTGCGCGAGTGGCAGCCCGCCGTGTACGAGCTGCGCGGCCTGTGTGTCGACGCGCGCTTCGAGCCAGGCCGCCGCGAGCCGCGGCCAGCCGCCTTGCAGCTTGATGCGCGAGAGGCGCTCCTCGGAGATGGCGTGGAGGGGCCGTCCCGCGTCGTCGATCGCCACGACGCTGGCTTCGTGGCTGCGGTGGTACCCGATCAGCACTGGAAACTCTCCCTGCCCCGCGCGCGGCGAACCGGGCTAGGTAGCAGACCCGTGGGTGACCTCGAAATCACGCACTGTGACAGCGCTTTCGCCCACTACGGCGTGGATCCGCCAGCGGAGCTCGAGGCCGGCAACGCGTGCGCATACGTCGCCGTCTGCGAGGTCGAGCTGCCAGTCGCTCGCGCTCGGGCCCGAGGCCAGCGCGAAGCCGCCCACCCAGGGCAGCTCCGTGTCGGCTTCGACCGCCAGCTCGGTCATTTCGCACGTCTGACCCCACCGCTCGTGGAGCGGCACCGGGAGTCGGGCCGTCTCGCCCCCGCGGGGATCAATTCGAAATCCTAAACTGGCCTGCAGGTCCGGATGCAGGTGGAGGGCGCTTCGGATCCGATGCCGGCCGCTCCCGAGCACTGCATCGAGCACCAGCAGCAGGTCCGCCGAGACGGCGAACAGCCGTTCGTGCCGCGGCCGGCCCGGCAGGAAGCCCCACGCGTCGTGACCGACGTGGAGCAGCGCGAAGCCTGCAGCCGCGCCGCGGTAGCGCACGCTGGCGTGGCCGCGCCGGCCGGCGCGGAAGCTGCCCCAGGTCTCGAGCAGCTCGGCTCCATCGAGCTGCACTGTGTTGTGCGCCGCCGTGCAGCGCAGCCGGTCGCGCACGGAGCCGGAGTCGTAGGTGGCGGTGCCCGTGTCCGTGACCACGCGCGCGCTGCCATGGCTGGCCTCGAACGAGAGCAGGTCGGCGTGCGCGTGGCCGAGCTGAAAGTCGGGCCCGTGCGCGCCTGCCCGCACCACGACGTGCATACGGCCTGAGCGCAGTACGACCAGCCCGCTCGAGCGTTCGGGGACGCCCGTCGCGGGCGGTGTCGTGGTGCCCACCTCGGCGAGCAGGCGCCGCGGGGCCGGCTCGCCGTGCCAGGTGTCGCCGAACAGGGGCAGGGCGCCGTCCTCCGGGAGCAGGTAGTCGAGAAAGCCGGCCATGCGCGCGATGGCAGAGCCGAGCCAGCTCGGGCTGTGCGCGCCGAGTAGCGCGCGCACCTCGAGCAGGTCCTGGAGCGCGATCGCGTGGTAGTGCGGGGTGCGCTCGTAGTGGCAGCCGTCTGCCAGCACCTGCTCGGCCACCTGCGCTTCGAGCAGCGCCAGCGCCTCGGGCCAGGCACCCACCAGCTCGTGAGCGAAGACCAGGCCCACCGCGTCGCGCAGCAGATGATTGGCGCGAATGTCGAGCTCGAGGTTCTCGCGCAGGAACAGCCCGTGGAGCGTAAGAGCGCGCGCAACGAAGCGGCCGTCGGCACTCGCGGGGTCGAGGCGCAGGACCGCTGCGGCGAGGGCGCAGTTCACGAGCCGCGTGGCCACGGCGCGCGCATTCCAGCTGTCGCGCGCGTAGCCGGGGCGGCCGATCGTGGCCCGCGAGCTCCAGCTGCGCATCAGCGCGAGGCAGCGCTCGTGGTAGCGCGGGTCGCCCGTCGCGCGCGCCGTCCATGCCAGGTCGAGGCCAAAGGAGAACTCGTGCAGCAGCGTCTTCCAGAGCCGCGTGCCCTCGTCGAGAGCCGGGTCGAACCAGGCGACCTCGGCGCCGTAGCTGCGCTCGCGCGAGAGGAAGCGGAAGCGCCCGGCCAGCGCAGCGTCGGCGACCTGGCGCGAGGCGTCGTCGTCGGCCAGCCGCGCGCGTAGCATCGCTACGCGGCCGAGGCCGGGGTGATCGAGTGCGGCCGGCGCGAGTGCCGCCGCACGCGCGGCGTAGTCTGCGTGCGCCGCCGGGCCGCGCCACTCGCACCACGCGCGCCGCAGCGTGAGGCGTGCACGGTGAAAGAGCTGCGCCGGCTCGAGGTGCCGCGCGGTGCGAAGCCAGCGGGAGAGGGCCACGGCAGCGGAGTCTACCGGAGGGGTCGCCTCCCAGATTCTACCCGCAGCAATTGCACAACCCGATCGCGCAGGGCACCTTGCCGGCCTTTGGAGCAGGCCTTCGTGGGTGAGCGCAGACCCGCATTCGATCCGCGCCCAGGTGTCAGCGACGCGAAGGATGCGGGCTGCTGATGGCGACGAGTCGCTTCGAGCGGCGACCCGGGCTCACGCTCGCTGCGGTCGCCTTCTTCCTGCTGCTGCTGCTGGCGCTCCTGGCGGAAGGTGTCGTACGCCTCGTCGGCGGCTACGACCCATTCGAGATGAACTTCTATGCGAAGCACTCCGAGAAGAGCACGGGTACCTACGAGACTCCGTATGGCCTGGTGAGAATAAACCAGCACGGGTTCCCGGACGAGGAGTTCGACCTCGCAGACCCGCGGCCCCGCGTCGGCTACTTCGGCGACTCCGTCACCTTCGGGCTCGGCGCAGGGCATGGCCATCGGATCTCGGACCACCTGCGCGCTGCGTCCCCCCGCTTTCAACACCTGACCTTCGCAAAGGTGGGAGGCGGGCTCCAGGTGACGGAAATGGCACAGGCTCTCGAGTTGACCGAGCGCTTCGAAGTGAACCGCTACGTCTACCTCATGAACCTGAACGACCTGCTCCCGAGCTACATGCAGCCGTCGGCTCGCGAGGAGACGCCCCTGCTCAGGAGGTTTCTCTACGGCCGCGTGTTCCAGTTCGTGGACCAGCTGCGGATGTACTCACATCTCTACAACTTCGTGCGGACCCGGGTTCGCAACGCGATCACCCAGCGCGGCTTCAGTCACCAGGGCTTCGAGGCGTACGAGCTGTGGCCGGCAAAATACGCAGGACTGATCGACGAGGTGACGGGTCGCATCAACGATCTCCACGGGCAGCTCGACGCGCACGGCGTGACGTTCTGCGTCGCGATCCTGCCGTACGAGATGCAGATCTCGCGAGAGGCGGAGCAGTACTACGCAGGCTTGGGCTTCCGCTGGGAAGACGACTTCGTCGATCGCGCGACCCAGCGGATGATTCTCGAGCGACTCGACGCCGACATCTCCGTCATCGACACGTACTCTGCGTTCGTGCGCGAGGGAAGCCACGCAAGGAGCCGCGACGCCAACCACCTGGGCGAGTTCTTCATCGGGCGGGCCGGAGGTGCCGTCGACTGGGACCACCCCAACCGCGCGGGTCACCGCGCCATCGCCGAGTTCCTGATCGAGCGGGACTTCTGCGGGCTGAGGACTGGAAACATCTGAATGCGTTGTAGGTAGACTACCGCGCGCCGAGCGCTGACTGGAGGTAGGGACACGGATGTGCGGCATCGCAGGCATCGTCGAGCATCGCGGCTCGGCTCTCGTCGAGCGCGACCTGCTGATCCGCCTGCGTGACGAGCAGCGGCACCGCGGACCCGACGACGAAGGTCTCTGGATCTCGCCGGACGGCAGGGTGGGGCTCGCCCATCGCCGTCTCTCGATCGTGGACCTCTCCCCGCGCGGCCACCAGCCCATGTCCACGCCGGACGGCGCACTCCACATCGTCTTCAACGGCGAGATCTACAACCACCAGACCCTGCGCGCCGAGCTCGAGGCTCGCGGCCACGCCTTCCGTTCGACGAGCGACACGGAGGTTCTGCTGTTCGGCTGGCGCGAGTGGGGCCCGGGGCTGTTCGATCGGCTGCGCGGCATGTTCGCATTCGGGCTGTACGACGCAGCGCGCCGCGAGACCATCCTCGCGCGCGACCCGCTCGGCATCAAGCCCCTGTATTGGATGGACGACGGGCGGCGCGCGAGCTTTGCGTCCGAGGTGCAGGCGCTGCGCGCCACGCTGGGGGCCGGGGGGCTCGATCCGGAGGGCCTCGCTGCCTTCCTGCTCTGGGGATCGATCGCCGCCCCGCGCACCATCTATCGGGGGGTGCGCGCGCTGCCCGCCGGCTGCTGGCTTCGCATCGGGGAGCAGGGCGCCGGCGCTCCGCAGCGCTACTGGCAGCTCGAGCAGGCCTTCGTCGGGGCGACGGCGATGCGCGAGGAGGAGGCGGAGGAGCGCCTGCGCGAGGCTCTGCTCGACTCGGTGCGACACCATCTCGTGTCGGACGTCCCGGTCGGCGCCTTTCTCTCGGGGGGTGTGGACTCGTCCGCACTGGTCGGATTGCTGGCGGAGCTGCATCGCGGGCCGCTGCGCACGGTGACCCTCTCCTTCGACGTGGCGGAGCTCGACGAGGCGGCGCTGGCGGCCGAGGCGGCGCGCACCTACGGCACCGAGCACCACGTCGTGAAGATCGGGATCGCCGACGCCCAGCAGCGCATCCCGGAGGCCGTGCGCGCGCTCGATCAGCCCTCGATCGACGGGGTCAACACCTACTTCGTCTCGGAGGCTGCGGTGCGGGCGGGTCTCAAGGTGGCCGTCTCGGGCGTCGGCGGCGACGAGCTGTTCGGCGGCTACGCGAGCTTCGCGTGGATCCCGCAGCTCCGGGGCCTCCACGACCGCCTGGCGCGCTACTCGGCCCTCGGCACGGGCGGCCTCGACCGCGTCGGCGGCTGGCTCGAAGGCATGCCGCGCACGAGGGCCGGCGGGCGCGTGGTGCGCGCGCTGCGCTTCGGCGGCAGCGACGCGGGCGCTTACTTCGCGACACGAGGTCTCTTCACGCCCGCTGAGGTGCGCGCACTGCTGGCGCCCGAGATCGCCGACGCCGCCCTGGCCTGCGAGCCCCGCGCCGAGCTGATGCAAAGACTGCGCCTCGACGATCTGGCTCCGGAGGAGCGCGTCTCGGCGCTCGAGATGCGGCACTACCAGGAAGTGCAGCTGCTGCGCGACACCGATGCGATGAGCATGCGCCACTCGCTCGAGGTGCGGACGCCGCTCGTGGACCGCGAGCTGCTGAGCGCAGCCTGCCGGGTGCCTGCGCCGCTGCGGCGAGCGGGCCCGGCCAAACTGCGGCTGCGCGCGGCCCCGCGGCCCCCCGTGCCCGAGGCACTCTGGAAGCGTCGCAAGCAGGGCTTCACGCTTCCCTTCGATCGTTGGCTGCGCAGCGGTGGCATCGAGGTCGTACTGCCCGAGCACCCCTGGCTCTCGCCCGCGGCCGTGCGCGCGGTCGCGAGCGACTTCGCGCGCGGCCGCGTCCACTGGTCCCGGCTGTGGGCGCTGCTCGTCCTGCGCCAGTTCATCGAGTAGGGCGATGCGTGTGCTGTGCGTCGACAACGGCGCGATCGTGGCGCAGGGCCGCGCGCGCCTCGTGAATCGGCCGTCGGCGCAGTTCTACGTGGAGCTCGCCGAGCGCTTCCCGGGTCTCACGCTGGCCCAGGGGCTGCTCGAGGGCGGCGAGCTCGACACGCTCGGGAACTACGATCTCGCGGGCGCGCCGGGGCTCCGCGTGGTGGGCCTCCCCTGGCGGACCGGCTCTGCGGTCGCGCGGGCCCTCAACTACCTCCGCGCCGTGCCCTTCGCGCTGCGCTACGTGCACGAGGCCGACTTCCTGTATCTGTTCCTACCGGGTCGACTGCCGGCCCTGTTTGCCAGGATCGCGTGGCTGCTCGGGCGCCCCTACGGCGCCTACCTGCGAGGAGAGCCCTCGGAGCGCGAGGACGGCCAGGCGCTTTCGAAGGCTCGCTTCGTGCTGGTGGCGAACGAGGGCATGCGCTGCGAGGCGGAGCGCTACTGCCGTGATGTCGCTCTGGTCCGACCCATGATCGACTTTACGACCGCCGACGTCGTGCGGGAGCGCCGGGCCCGTCGCACGCCGCCCTGGCGGGTGCTCTTCGTCGGCCGGGTCGAAGAGCGCAAGGGCATCGGCGAGCTGCTCGATGCGATGGGGATGCTGCGCCAGCGCGGCGTTCCCTTCGAGCTGCGGCTGGTCGGCGGCTCTGCCGAGGGCGCCGAGCTCGAGGCGCTGCGGGCGCGCGCCAGCCGCGCGGGCCTCGAGCCTGCCGTGTTCCGCGGCGTCGCGCGAGAACGCGGAGAGCTCGAGGCCTGCTACCGTTGGGCCGACGTGCTCGTGCTGCCGACCCACACGGAGGGCTTCGCGCGCGTCTTGTACGAGGCGATGGTGTTCGGGGTCCCCGTGCTCTCCACCTTCGTGGGCGGGATCCCGGCGGTGCTGACCGACGGCGTCGATGCGATTCGGCTTCCGGTGCGCGACGCGGACGGAATCGCGAACTGCGTGCAGCGCGCGCTCGACGACGCAGACCTGCGCGAGCGCATCGCCGCCGGCGGAACCGCGCTGATCCTCGAGACGCTGCGCAGTCGCCCTTGGTCACACGTCGAGCTGGCGGAACGCAAGCTTCGTGGAGCCGCCGCCGGCTGAGGAGCGGCCTCGGGAGCGGCGCCGCCGGAGCTGCGCGAGCCCGAACAACAGCAGTACGATTTCGGGGCCCAGCCCACAGTCCTGGTTCGAGCCTTCGCAGGCGTCACCGATTCCGTTGCCGTCCGCGTCTGCCTGATTCGCGTTGATCGTATAGAGGCAGTTGTCGCTCGCGTCCGGCACAGCGTCCCCGTCGGAGTCCGCGAGGCCGCTCACGCAGAGGAGGCCCGGCACGGTTCCGAGGCAGAGCGCACCCGTCACGGTCACGTGGGTCGCACTGGCATCGGCAACGACCGCCCCGCGCTGCCGCTGGGTCGCGATTTCGCCGCGATCCATCGCTCGCACGAGCGAGACCACGCTGTCCTGCTGGGCGCCGAACAGGCGCAGCCCGAAGGAGTCGTGCACGTCGTCGAGGTGGAGGTCGAGAAAGGAGTTGCCGCGGCTTTCACCGCCCGGGATCTCGATGCCGTAGCGGCTTGCTCCGGCTGCGTTCGTGAGGTCCGTCCAGGCGCCGGCGACACAGCGGCACGAGTTCTCGGTGCCGCCCGTCCCGCTGCAGGTGCTCGCAGAAGGGGCATCGACCACGACCGCCCACGCACCCTCGCGGCCCGCGTCACAGGCCGGGAGGCCCGCTGCCGTGGAGCGACCGAGGAAGCCGCTCGGCGTCCCGTCCACGCGGATGCCCGATAGCGTCGAGTTCGAGAGCGGCCCCGCGCTGAAGCCGACGCGTAGTCCGTGCCCCGATGCGCCCCGCACGGTCACGTCCACCAGCGAGAGTCCGTCGTTCGTGCCCTGAATCTCGATGCCGTGCCAGAAGGAGAGGTCGGCCGTGGCCACGGCATCGGCACCCTCCACCGTCACCCGCCGCAGCTGGATCCGCTCGGCGACGCTCGCTCCCGACCCCGGGCCGGTCTGGAGGATGCCCTGGCCGCCGCAGTCGGACACGTACACGTCCTCGAGCAGCAGGCCGCGCAGCGGCGTAACCCACGACAGGCAGGGCTGGTTGGCCGGGGTGCGCCGGATCTCCACCCGGCGCAGCACGAGGCCGTCGACGCGCTCGCCGATCACGATGCCCCTGTAGGTCTCGACGTCGCTCATCACGAGATCCTCGATCAAGACGTCGCGACTCGAATCCGCGTGCTCCGTGGCTTCGCCGCTGTAGCCCGTGGGGCTGGCCGCCACGTGCACGGAGCTCGTGTGTATGCATTCGTTCCGGAGCAGGCGAATGCCCTCGGTGCCTCGAATCGTCACGCATTTCTCGGGAGCGCGCAGTGCATAAGGGGCGCTCGTGTTGTCGACGAAGTTGTCGCGGAACTCGACATCCATGATGGTGTCGATCACGTTGTCGCGGCGTGTGTTGAGGCCGCTTCCGCCGCTGCGCCGGATCACGTTGCCGGCTGCCGTCACGCGCTGTGTCACCCCTCCAGCCGTCGCGAACAGGTAGATCGCCGGCTTGCGTAGCGTCGAGAAGTCCCCGTAAGCGCCGCAGTTCTCGAGCACGTTGTTCTCGAAGAGGATGTCTTCGGAGTTCTTGGTGTACAGGCAGCTGTGGTGCGTGTGGTGGACGAAGTTGCCCGTCACCGTGGCGCCCGAAACGCGGTTCAGGTTGATGCCCATGCGGCCGGTGGCCGTCCAGCCGCGGGAGTCGTAGGCGTTGGGCATCGCACCGTCGATCTGGCAGTTCGTGATCTGGATGTTCTGATTGCCCCCGAAGTGGTCCTGGTTCGTGAGCACGGAGCGGTTCAGGTTCGTCACGCTGGCGGGCACGCCGCGCAGAATCGTGGCCGTCGTGCCCGCACACTCGAGGTGGCTGTTGCTGGGCAGCTCCACGAGGCCGTGATTCCGCGGCGGTACAGCCGGAGGCAGGTAGCTGCCGGCCTCCACGAAGATCCACTTGGGCCCCGGGTCCGTCAGCGCGTCGACGGCAGCCTGGACGTCGGTGAGCTCGCGCAGGCCGTCGCCGTCCCAGTCGCCCACACTCGCGAAGTCTGCAGCGCCGTCGCCGTCCTGGTCGAGCAGGACGTTTGCGTGCGCGATCCCCGCCGTGAGCAGCAGGCAGGCCGAGAGCAGCGGTGAGCAGGGGAGGCCGTGGCGTCGCATGGGGGCCCAGCGGTCGAGGGGGTGCCATTATACTGCCCCAGTGCTGGCGCGGCGGATTCTCGTGAACGCTCTTTCGATGAGCCAGGGCGGCGGCCGGAGCTACGTCGTCAATCTGCTGCGCGAGCTGCGCCGGGACGACCGCGGCTTCCGCTTCACCCTGCTCGTCGCACGAGAGCAGCTCGAAGGGCTCGACACCACGGGCGTGGAGGTCGAGCTGTTGCGTCTTCCGGAGCGACCGCGAGCGCTGCGTCTGCCATTGCGGGTGCTGTACGAGGAGCTCGGGCTCCCGCTGCGGGCGAGCCGCTTCGATCTGCTCTACTGCGTGGCCGACGTCAGCCCGCCCATGGCGCCCGTGCCAGTGGTGGTGCTGATGCGCAACCTGAACATCTACGACCGCCGCTTCTACGATGGTGCGCGCACGCGCAGCCTGTTCTGGCTGGCGCGGATCGGTGCGCCGCGCGCGCGCTTTGCCGTCTTCCCGAGCCAGGCGGCGGCCGACGCGATCCGGCGCTGGGTCCCGCTCCGTGAGGAGCGGGTGGCCGTCGTGCCCTACGGGGTCTCGGAGGCGTCCTTTGCCGAGGCTCCGCCGGTCGCTGCCGGCGCCCCGTACCTGTTCCTGCCGGCCGCACCGGAGCGCCACAAGAACCTCGCCACGCTGATCGAGAGCCTCCGCTATGTGGCGGACCCGAGCCTCGAGCTGCGCATCGCCGGCAGCTCGCTGCTCGATCCGGCCCACTGCCGCGAGCTGGTCGAGCTGGCGGCGCAACTGGATCTCTCCGAACGCGTGCGTTTCCTCGGCCCCGTCCCCTACGCCCAGCTGCTCGGCTATTACCAGGGCGCGGCGGCCTTCGTATTTCCGTCGATTCTCGAAAGCTTCGGCCACCCGCTGCTCGAGGCGATGCTCGCGTATGCGCCGGTGGTTGCGTCGGACATCCCCGCCTTCCGCGAGATTGCGGGCGACACGGCCCTCTACTTCCCGGCGCTCGACGCCCGGGCGCTCGCCGCGCAGGTAGACGCCCTGCGTGCCGACGCGGCAGGTACGGCTGCCAGGGTCGCTCGGGCACGGGAGCGGGCGGCCGGCTTCTCGTGGGAGCGGTCGGTGGACGGCCTGTGCGCAGTCTTCGAGCGGGCGCTGCGCGCTCCGGCAGGCTGATCCAGCGGAATTCTCTTTACAGTCGGTGGCCTTTGCCCCCATGCTGGCGGTCTCACCGGGGTGGGACGAGTCGAGCATGCCGACGGCCCTGCGCGCGATGGCAGCTGGCGGGCTCATCCTGCTGGCGCTGCTCGGGGGGTCGAGCTGCTGGGTGACCTCCCACTTCCAAGACCCCTTCGAATCGGGTGGTCTCTCGCAGTGGACCGACCAGTTCGGGCCCGTCGGGGCCTCGCGTGGGGCCGCCCGCAACGGCAGCTGGGGCCTGCGGGTGGACGCGTCCGCGGGCGTGGCCAGCAGCGCCCGCGTGAAGCGCAGCTTCGCTTCGCCCACGCCAGGGAGCTCGTTCCGCGTTGCCTTCGACGTGCGCTTCGTCGGGCCGCTCTCGTTCGACGCGGAAGGTCAGATCCTCATGCCGATCGCAATGCTGCGACTCTCCGATTCCGGGTCCCTGAGTGGCGCCGAGATCCTGCTACGCGCGGTGAACCTCGGCAGCGCGGACGCACCCGACCTGCGCTGGGAGCTGCTCAGCCTTCCGGATTCGGGCGTTCCCTATGTCCGGACCCCGGTGTCCAGCGAGCTGCCGCCGATTCGTCCCGGTCGCTGGGCGCGCGTCGAGCTGGTGCACATCGCAGCGACGCCCGGCGCGAGCGACGGGCAGCTCCAGCTGTTCCTCGACAGCGATCCGTACCCGGCTCTCGACCTGCGCGGTCTCGATACGTCGCAGCAGACGCAGCTGCACGAGGTGCGGCTCGGCATCGTGGGCACGGTGCAGGGCGGCAGCTTCCGCGGGACCATCGACTTCGACGACTACGAGGCGAAGCCCATGTTCGCGTGGGGTGACAGCTTCGAAGCCGGGGGCACGAGCCGCTGGGGTGGTCTGACGGACGCGGCCGGCGTTGCGACCGTCTCGCCGGCCGCCGCCTCGCCGGAGGGCGGTAGCGCGGGCCTGCTCGTGAATGCCTCGGGCCTGTCGGGCACGGCGGGCGTGCTCGCGCCCTTTGGGGAGTCGGCCCGGCGCATGCTCTTCGAGTTCGACTTCGAGGCCGCCGCGGGGTTGCGCCTGCCGCGTGTCGCTGCCCCCGTTCCTTACTTCGGCGTCTTCTCGGCCGACTTCGCACTGGACGGCGGCTCCGACGTGTTGCTCGGGATCGCGAACGTGGCGCCGATCGGTGCGGCCGAGGATCTGCGCTGGGTGCTGCGGGTGCGGGAGGACGGGCTCTGCTGCCGCGAGACGCCGATGGACGACAGCGCACCAAGGGTCCTGCTCGGCGAGTGGGCTCACGTGCGCATCGAGACGCTGGCCGCGCACAGTAATGCGAGCGACGGTGAAGTGCGGGTCTTCATCGGCGACGACCCTTTTCCGCGGCTGGTGCTGACCGGCCTGGCCACCAGTCAACAGCGAACGCTGCGAGAGGTGGGTCTCGGCGTCGCCCAGGCACCGACCGACTCGCTCCTCGACGGCAGCCTGGCCTGGGACGCGTTCTCGGTACGCGCGCTCTCGCGGGCGCTCCCGGTTCCACCCGACACGATTCTCAGCCAGGACAGCGCTCTCTATCGCGTGCTGCTCTGGAAGGACTTCGATCCGGGAGTCGACTTCCACGCGCCCCAGCCCGTCGTGATCGAGGGGGGTGAGGCGGAGCTCGATGCGAACGGCGAACGCGTGCACCCCGAGGCGCGCGTGCGGGTACTGCGCTCGCTGGTCGGCGAGGAGACCGAATGGCGCATCGAGGTGACGCCGACCCCGGGCTCGGGCCACGGCGTCTATCGGGTCGAGTTTCCGCGGCTCGTCGCGAATCCGATCGCCGGCGAGGGATCCGAGCGGCTGCTCGTTCCCCACGGCATCGGCCGCGCCATCCTCGATCCCCTCCACGAGCCCGAGCGGTTGCTGCCCGGCTCGACGCCGATCGGCAAGCGAGCGGTCTGGTACGGCACCTACGGCAGCAGCTTCCAAGCGATGCAGCTGATGCTCTACGAGAAAGGCGGCCGCGGGGTGCTCGTCTACACGAAGGATCCGGAGCTGCGCATCAAGGACTTCGAGTTCTCGTCGGACACCGCACCCGACTACTATGGGCCGGGCCGACGCATCGCGGTTCACCACTACCCCGGCCTGACAGGCCAGCCCGGCGTCGGCTGGCAGTCGCCCTATCCGGTCGTGACGCGCCCCTATGCGACAGGCTGGTCCGACGCCCTCCGGCATTACCGCAGCTGGGCTCTCCAGCAGTCGTGGACCTCGGGCGGACCGCTGATCGGGCGGATCCGCGCGGGCGACCTGCCAGGCTGGTACCTGCGCAATGCGCTCTGGGCGACTGCCATCACGGACCAACACCTGCCGCTCGTGGACCGGATCCTCGCGCTCTTCGCCCCCGTGGAGCCGCCGGTCGAGATCGGCCTCTTCCTCACGAACTGGCAGGCGCATGCGTCACTCGTGGAGAAGCTTCCCGAATTCTTCCCGCCCAAGTCGCACACGCAGTCGCTCGCGGCCGGCGGCAGCGGCTGTCCCGACGACTGCTGGTACTTCGACTTCCTGGATCGCCAGCAGGGTTCGCGGCTCCATGTCTTCCCCTATACGAATGTTCACGTGGCCGAGCGCGACGCGAGCGGTGCGCCGCGCGTGCCTTCGCTGCGGTTACGGGACGGCAGCTCGTTCGCCACCTCGACGATCGTGGCGCAGGCCCTGCCGGGACTGTTCGCGGAGCCCTACCTCCAGCCGGGCGGCGAGAACGATCAGCTACCACTGTGCCGTGCACAGGGGCGCTGGAGGGATTACTTCGCAGATCTCGGACGGCGCAACCTGGCTTCGCATGCCCTGCTCGACTTCGACGCCGAGTTCGGCTTCTACGGGAGCGATGGTCACTACCTGGACCAGATGGCTCCCGGGAGCGTCTATCCGTGCTTCGCGCTGGATCACGACCACCCGCCCGGCTTCGGCGCGCACGGCGCGCAGGGCCTTCGCGAGATGGCGGCAGCGGCGCGACCCACGCGCGGGGTCCTGATGGGCGAGGGCATCTTCGAGGGCTTCGCGGACGTCGTGCAAGAGAGCTACGCGACCGATCCGCCCTGGAGCGAGGTCGACGAGGTCGTGCCGCTCTACCCCGCGGTCTACCAGGGCTACACGGCGCTGCACGAGTGGCCTTTCCACCTGCCCGAGGTGCTGCCGTTCTACAACCTTCGCCGGGACGTCATGTCCGCTCTGGCGATGCCGTTCCACCTGGGTCTCAAGCCCGGCTCCTTCACGGGTGTGGCCACCTGGCTGAAGCTGTCGAACGACGACGGTTGTGCGAGGCCCGACATCTGCGCTCTGCTCGTGGAGCTGGCGCAGGTGGCGGTTCGCACCATGGACGTTCGGGCCTACGGAGAGCGGCTGGCGGATCCGGTCGTCGATGCGCCCGGCTCACAGGTCGCCTCCTGGTGTGTCGACAAGACCTGCGCGACCCGGCGCTCCGTGCGGCGCCCGGTGGTGGAGGCCTCGCTCTGGCGCTCTCTCGAAGATCCACAGCGGACGCTGCTGTTGCTCTCGAACAGTGGTCCCTACGTGCGCTCGGTCCGGGTCGCCGCCGAGGGGCTCTCGCCCGGGACCGAGCTCACGGACGTGTTGACGGGGAGCCGAATCGTCTACGACCCGGCTCAGCCGATCGCAGTCCCCGGTATTCGCTGGCTCGCACTCACGACAAAGCCGCTCGACGACCCCGATGGCGATTTCGTGGACGACCGCAGCGCCGACAACTGCCCTGGCGTGTTCGACCCGACCCAGCGCGATAGCGATGGCGACGGCAGCGGCGACGCCTGCGACACTCCGTAGCGCTGCAGCCGAAAGCGCCGCCGTTCGCGGGGCCGCAAGATTCTCGTTGCCCCCGGCCGCCGACTCACGGTAGGCTGGACGGTTTACCGCCTGCTGGGGTGCTGAGCGCCGTGGCGACGATCGACTTCGAGCTTCTGGTCCGCGCCATGCCCGACGAACGCCTCGTCGGCGTCGCCCTGGCAGACACCGACGCCGCGGAGCGGCTCGCGAGAGCCGACGCGCTGCTCGCGGGCCTCGACGGCACGGGCGTGGAGGCGCACGCCGCGCGCGAAGCGCTGGTGCGGGCTCTGCGCGGCCTCGTTCGCAGCGAATCCAAAGCGCTGCGCACATGGCTGGATGCGCAGGCGGGCGCCAGCCCGGCGCGTGACTGGGTGGTGGGGCGCGTTCTCTCGTGGCTCGCGGATCCCGCGGCCGCGGCGAGCGCCTGGACGCGCGTGATCGAGCGTGAGTTCGGGCCGCGCGCTCTGCGCCACCTCGCGCGGGGTCGCATCCGCGCCGAGCAGGGAGACGTCGCCGGGGCCTGCCTCGACCTGCGCGAGGCCTTCCGCGAGCCGGCCTCCTATCGCGATCTCGAGCGCGGCGCGAAGCTGCTCGCGAAGCTGCGGGCCACGGGCGAGGCGCTGCCCGCAGCGCGGCGTACGAAGCTCGCGCTGCTCGGCGGCTTCACCACCCAGCTGATGCGCCCGCTGCTCGAGCTGGCCTGCTTCCGCGACGGCATCGACGTCGAGATCTACGAGGCCGAGTACGGCTTGTACCGTCAGGAGGTGCTGGATCGGTCGAGCGGGCTCCATCGCTTCCGGCCCGACGTGGTGGTGATTGCGACGCACTGGCGCGATGCGCAGCTGCCCCCGCTGGTGGACGACGCCGATGAGACGGTCGAGTGCCTGGCCACCTCCTTCGCAGCGCTCTGGGAGATCTGCACGCAAGAGCTTCACGCGCAGGTCATCCAACACAACTTCGACATCCCAGCGCACGAGAGCTACGGCCAGCTGTCGCGGGCGTTGCCGGGCGGCCGCGCCCGCCTGCTGAGCCGCCTGAACCTCGAGCTGCTCGCGCGCGCCGGCAGCGGGGTCAGCATCCTCGACTTCGACGGCGTGGCCTCCGCCTTCGGCAAGGATCGCTGGAGCGACGCCCACCTGTGGTACCTGGCCAGGCAGCATCCCGCGCCCGACGCGCTGCCGCTCTGGGTCGATCAGCTTGCGGCCCACCTGCGTGCCCTGCTGGGCCTCGGCAAGAAGGTGCTCGCGCTCGATCTCGACAACACGCTGTGGGGCGGCGTGATCGGAGAGGATGGGCTCGAGGGCATCCAGCTCGGGGCGCACAGCCCGGAGGGCGAGGCGCACCAGGATCTCCAGCGTCACGCGCGCGAGCTGCGCGAGCGCGGCATCGTGCTCGTGGTGTGCAGCAAGAACAACGAGGCCGATGCCCGCGAGCCCTTCGAGGCACATCCGGAGATGCTGCTGCGCACGGACGACGTTGCCGTGTTCCGCGCGAACTGGCAGGACAAGGCCACGAACCTGCGCGAGATCGCCGCCAGCCTCGGCCTCGGTCTCGAGAGCTTCGTGTTCGTGGACGACAACCCGACCGAGCGCGCCTGGGTGCGGCGCGAGATCCCCGAGATGGCGGTGCCCGAGGTCGGCAGCGACGCCGCCGCCTTCGTGCGCTTGCTCGACCGCGGCCGCTGGTTCGAGGCGCTGTCGCTCAGCGAAGAAGACCGGCTGCGCGCTTCCGACTATGCCGCGAACGTACGGCGCGCCGAGCTGGCAGGTGCGGCGACCAGCATGGACGAGTTCCTGGCCTCGCTCGAGATGACGGCGACGATCGGTGAGTTCGACGCAGCGAACCTCCCGCGCATCGCCCAGCTCGTGAGCAAGTCGAATCAATTCAACCTGACCACCCGTCGCTACACGCAGGAGCAGCTGCGCGGTTTCGCCGAGAGCCCCGAGCACGTGACGCGCTGGTTTCGGCTGCGTGATCGCTTCGGAGACAACGGCATCATCGGGGTGATGCTCGGCGTGGTGCAGGCAAGCGAGGCAACGCTCGAGATCGACCTGTGGCTGATGAGCTGCCGCGTGCTCGGGCGCCGCATGGAGGAGCTGATGTGCCGCACGCTGATGCGAGCGGCGCGGGAGCGGGGGCTCACGCGCGTACGCGGGCGCTATCTCCCCACCGCCAAGAATGCCATGGTGACGGAGCTCTATCCCCGCCTCGGCTTCGAGGACGCCGGTGGGGCGACGCGGCCCGGGGAGACGGTCTGGGAGTACGACCTCGGCGCCCGGCCGGCCCTCGAGTGCTCCGTGATCCGAGTCGAAGAGGCAGGCGAGGCGGATGACTGACCTGGACCCCCTGAACGAGCGCTTGACCGACGTTTTCCGCCAGGTCTTCGACAACGAAGAGCTCGAGCTCTCCGACGCCACCGTGGCTTCGGACGTGGAAGGGTGGGACTCGCTCAACCACGTGAAGCTGGTGGTGGCAATCGAGGAGGCCTTCGGCGTGAAGTTCTCCAACCGTGAGATCGGCGGCTGGGAGAACGTGGGCGACGTGCGGCGCTCCCTGGCCAAGAAGGTCGAGGGTTAGGTCGGTTGGCGGCGGCCTCCGAGGCGGGCGCGGCGACGCCGTGGAGCTGGGGCCGCTTGGCGCGGATCGCAGGGCTGGCCGTCGTCGTCCTGCTCCTGACGGACGCGACTCTACGTGGCAAAGAAGAGGAGATGAGTCGCGCAGCCGCGGACGGAGGTCTGCGCAACCGAGACGGGGCGGCGAGCGCAGACGCCTGCGAGCGCATGCTGTTCGAGCTGCCGCGGGATCAGGTCGCGCAGGCGGTCGTCTTCGTCGGATCGTCGGTCAGCTACGGATCGAATCTCTCCGCTCGCGAGGCACTCCCGGCTCAGCTCGCCAGCCTGTGGCGGGCAGAAGGCAAGCGCAGACCGGTCTTCAATTGCGCGCAGGAAGGCGGCCGCCCCGAATCGGCGCTGTCGGTGGCGGCGGCCCTCGACTCCCACCCCGTGGCCCTGGTGCTGATGGAGATCATGGTCCCGGTCTACGTGGAGCGCTCCCAGCCGCCGCCTCCGCCGTGGTCCGAGGGCGAGATCGCGCTGCTCCAAGCCGCGCGGCCGGCCGGACGTGCTCGGCTCGAAGCCGCCGGCTTGTGGCCCCGCTGGCCCGCGCGTGTGGAGTCCCTTCTCACCCGACTCGTGCGGGCTCATTGGCGGCTGTACCGAATCCGCGGGGGCTTGTGGATCGACGAGGACATGGCTCCCGACCAGCTCGCTTGGACGGCCCGTCGCGCGGCAGCCGCGGCGCAGGTCCTCCCGAAGCGGTTCCATGGACAGACCACGAACGTCGGAAAGCTGCCGTGGCGCGAGGCCTACGTCGGTGGCCAGCGCCCGTCGCTCGTTCAGCACTTCCGCGTGCCCACGGCGCGCGTCTCGGAGCCGGACTATGGCGCGCTCCCGGTGCTGCGAGACCTCCTGATCGAGGCGAATGTCCCGGTACTCTTCTACGAGATCCCGATCAATCTGCCCTTCCAGCGCGAGTTCTCCCTGATGAGCGAGGACGAGATCGACCGACTGGCGCGCGTGCGGACGCTGCTGCTGGAGCGCATGGCGAAAGATGAGCTGCCCATACTGGCCGCTCCGGAGATGCCGGACGAAGGGTTCCTCGACAAGGCCCACCTAACGCCCAAGGGGGCCGCGAGGTTGGCCCGCCACCTCCGAGGACCGGCGGAAGCCCTGCTCGACACGTCCGGATCCCCGGACCTGCGCGCCGGCTCCTGAGCGACACCCCGTGGACGTCCTCTCCTGGACCTACGCGGCGTTCTTTGCCCTCGTCTTCGCACTCCATTGGGCCCTGCCGTCGCGCGGCTCTCGACAGGCGCTGCTCGTTCTGGCCACTGGCGTCTGGTACGTGTTCGGCGTCTGGTGGCACGCGCTCGCCGCGATCGGCATGGGCACTTCGGCCTGGATCGTCGGGCGCTGGATCAGCAGTAGACCCGCGGAGCGGCGCGGCCTTCCGACGACCCTCGGGATCCTGTTGCCGATCGCCTACTTCATCGGGTTCCGGCACCTGGCCGAGTGGTTCGGGTACGAAGCCGAAGGTCCGGACCGGCCCTGGTTGCTGCCGAACCCGCTGCTCGCGCCCATCGGTCTCAGCTTCATCATGTTCGAGAGTATCGCGTTCCAGCTCGACCTCTACTTCGGCAAGCTCGAGCGCCCGGGCTCCTGGTGGAGCCACATGGTCTTCGTCCTGTTCTTCCCGACGCGGGTGATCGGCCCGATGCGGAAGTACCAGGACTTCGTCGCGCAGATCGGAGCGGTCGAGAGGCCATCGCCCGAGCAGGTCGCCAAGGGCCTCCGTCGCATCGGCATCGGGCTGTTCAAGAAGGTCGTGCTGGCCAACCCCCTCGGAACTTTCGCGCTCTTCAATCTCAGGCCCGAGATGATCGAATCGGGGTCGTCGGTCCCGCTCCTGCTCGGTGGCTACGTTTACTGGCTCTATCTCTACTTCGACTTTTCGGGCTACTCGGACATCGCCATCGGTACCAGTCATTTGTTGGGATTCCGGGTTCCGGAGAACTTCGACCATCCCTATCGCGCCACGAACGTGAGCGAGTACTGGCAGCGCTGGCACATGAGCCTGTCCTTCTGGGTGCGCGAATACATCTACGCGCCGCTCGCGATCCAGTGGCGCTACCACGCGTTCGGACCGCCGCTGGCGGCGTGTCTGAGCATGATCGTCCTGGGTCTCTGGCACGGGATCGAGCTGCGCTTCGTCGTGTTCGGCCTGATCCATGGGCTCTGGCTGGCCGCGCACATGGTCTATCGCCAGACCCTCCTGCGAAGGAAGCGGGTCCGTCGCTGGAGTCAGACGGGAGCCTGGACCTTCGTCAGCTGGTTCCTCACGATGAACGGGATCGTGTGGACGCACATCCTCTACGCGACCTCCAGCTTCGGGCTCGCGATCGACTGGATGAAGGCGGTCCTCGGCTAGGAGAGTGCGGGCTCTCGGAGCGCCTCGTCCGTGGCGAAGCCGGGCCCCGATCCTCTAACCTGCCTTCCCGAATGCGGGGAATCCCCCGCTCCCCATCGCCGATTTCGCGGGAGGCACTTTCGAATGCGCGCGCGACAGCACCTAGCGTCGCTCGCAACAATGGGCGTCTCCATCGTCTTCTGTCTGCTCCTCGGGGAAGCAACGCTGCGGATCCTCAAGCGAGACGCAGCCTTCCAGCCCGACCCGAATCAGTTTCGCTCGCTGCTTCCGGGAAAGGACCAGGCGATCTCGATCTTCGAGACCGAAGACAACCTGAACGGGCGTTCGAGCCAGATTCCGGAACGCGCGATTCCCGCCGGCACCCGCCACACGAACAACCTGGGGCTGCGCATGGGTGAGGACGTCGAGCCCAAGGTGCCGGGCGAGCACCGCGTGCTGCTGCTCGGGGATTCCTACACCGAGGCGCTCGACGTGTCGTACGATCATCGCTTCGATGGCGTTGCGCAGGACCTCTTGACGCAGAGCGACGACGGCGCATGGAAGGACTGGCGGATCATCAACGCCGGCATCCTGAACGGCAGCCCTTCCCAGTACCTTCTGATGCTGCGCCGGCTGCTGCCTCTCGTCACGCCGGATCTGGTGATCGTGGTGACGGGTGCGAACGATCTGGGCGACGACGTGCAGTTGGAGAACCAGTACGGCTTCGAAGTCGACGAGGACGGCATCCCGCTGCACCCAGCGCGGCGTACGCAACTATGGCTGATCCAGAAATCCTTCCTGCTTCGCTACCTGTACGTCTTTCTCGAGCGTTACACTCCGGACCTCCACCGCAAGGTCCTTGCCGGAGGGGCCGCGCCCTCGACACCGCCCGACTGGATGTCGGTCTCCTGCCGCCAGACGCCCGAGGTGACGGCTCTCTTCGGGGTCAAGACCGGTCGCTACCTGGTCGAGCTGCAGGAAATGGCTGCGAGCGCAGGCGCGCGCTTCGGCGTTCTCGTGATTCACTACAGCTACTCCTTCGAAGACGAGCCGTACTACGAGCCGCGCTTTCCCGGGCTGCGGGCGAAACTCGCGAAGGCCGGCTGCGCCGAAGCCAACGCCCTCCCCTACGTCGCTCTCGTAGACGGCTTCCTCGAGCGGCAATCCGTTCCCTACCGCGACACGCACGCAGCCTTTCTCGCCGCGAAGCGCGAGACGCCGAGCCGCAAGCTCTGGAACTACTACGACTATCACTTCTCTCCAGCCGGGCACGAGATCGCAGGCGCAGAGCTCGCCGCGCTCCTGCGGGAGATGCGGAACCAGCTCGCCGAGACGCCGTAGACTAGGACCTGCGCGATCTGCATCTAACGCAAGCCAGCCCCACTCTCCTCGGCTAGCGAGGCGCAGCGCCGCCGGCAGGCCGTCTCGCGACGCAGATGAAGTTTCCCTTCCGGAAGATCTTGGCACGATCCCCCTCCTCGAAGGACCTCACCGTCACCGGCGTGATCCACTCGCGCTCGATCTCGAGCCCCTGGGCGGTCACCTGCTCCCGGGCCTCGTCGATGCTTCGATACAGGTAGATGTGGTCTTCCTGGGCCAGGTTGATCGCCATCGTGAGGAACATGTGACCGCCCGGTGCCAGCGCGCGCGCCAGATTCCGGATCGCATGGGCTGGCTGCTCGAGATGCTCCAGGACCTCGCAGAGCACCACCTTGCCATACCGATGCTCGTAGGACTCGATCCCGTCATCTGTTTCGAGCGGGAAGGTGTCGAGCCGCAAACAGGAGGTGTCACAGCCGAAGTGCCGGAGCAGATCCGATGCGTAGCCAGCCGCCTCGGCAGATCGATCGAAGGCCACGAGCTCCCACGAGGGGCAGCGGTCCTGCGCCAGCTTCAGTTCGTAACCCGTTCCGAAGCCGACGCTCAGGAGGCGGCGAGGTGCCAGGGTCGGCGAGTCGAGGAACTCGATGAGCCGCTCGAGGATCTCGAAGCGGTGGTTCGCTACGACGAAGGACAGCAGCAGAGCCAGGTTGTAGTCCTCGAGCTCGGCCGCTCGGACGTCTACGTAACGCGAAGCGGCGTAGGACCCCGTCTTCTCGAAGGTCTCCTGAAGCGACTGGAGCGCCTGCACGCGCTTCAGGTAACGCTGGAACGGGTCGGGCGGGCCGCGGTGGGAGACGAAGGAGAGAATCTCGTCTCCCAACGTGCGTACCCGCGCGCCCTTCATCTTGTGGACTGCGGCGAGGGACATCCAGAGGATCAGGTCGTGCTGGTCGTAGTATTCCTCGAGGTCGGAATAGGTCAGGAGGCTCATGGGTTCTTCCCCAGCCAGGCGCTTCGAGTTAGCCTGACGCGATGCCCGTTCGGACCTGGCTCGTGGACATGGCTATCGCACTCGGGATCTCCGTGCTCGCCTACCTGATCGTGCAGTTCTCGAGAGGGCCGGGCATCCAGTTCGTCTACTTCGCGTTCTGAACGCTGCGCTCGGGTCGAGCGGATGGTGCCTCGACGTTCTCGAGCACGATCCGCGCTGCGACCTCGTTGCCCTCCGGCGACCAGTGGCCGTCGCACGGTAGAAAGTAGTCGGCGAAGCGCCGCCCGCGTGCGCGGGCATCGGCGGCGAAGCCGGGCAGCAGGTCCACGTAGCGGACGCCCGGCTCGCGCGCCGCGAACTCCGAGATGCGCGCGGCGAGCCCGCCGAGCGCACCGTTCGACTCGTAGTAGAGGAAGTCGTTGAGGCGCGGGATCGTGAACACGATCAGCTCGCGCCCGCCGGCCGCATCTCGGATCTTCCGGTAGCTGAAGAACAAACGCTGGAGGTCGAGCTCGCTGTAGCTCACGTAGCCGATGTAGCCGAACGGGGTGGTCTTTCCTTCCGCCCGCCGCACGCGGATCAGGGTGTCCGCCCAGCGATAGAACCGGACGGTCAGGCTGGCATTGTGTAAGCGGTTTCGGCGCAGCTCACCGGCCGCCCGCCGCTGCGCCGTCTCGAAGTCGATCGGATAGAACAGCTCGAAGCCGCCGCTCCCGGCGCGAAGGTACGGTCGATAGCGATCGGGCTCCCACCAGCGGTCGGGGTCGTTCTCGAGAAAGTCATTGTTCGGCAGCGTGAACAGCAGGATGCGGTCGTGATCGAAGCCCGACGCCAGCTCTTCGTAGAGCAGCCACTCCTGGACCGAGCTGAAATTGCCGGCGGTCCCGAAGTTCAGGTGCTCGATCCCCATGGCCCGCTCGAGACGGTCGCTCACCCGATCGCGGCTCTCGACGCCCACGCCCTCGATGAAGGAATCGCCCAGCACGACGACCCTCGGCTTCTCGCTTTGCCGCGAGCGCTCGCGATCTCGCGCCCCGACGGAGTTGCTCCGGTAGACCACGTCGAAGCAGGCCTTCGTCGCGCGGTAGCTGGCGTTGGGCGGGTGCCACACGCCGAAGCGGGGATTGCGATCCTCATAAAAGGAGTAGGCCTCCACCGGCCGCTCGGGGAGGCTCGCCAGGCCCGCGGCCTGTGCGAGCCGGAGCGAGACCTCGAGCAGGAGAATGGTCGCGCCGCTCAGCACGGAGGCGGCGGCCAGGAACCGCAGGGCCCCTCGCAGCACCCGCTTCGAGCTCATGGCGCACTGCGCAGACGCCGCCAGGCGGCGCGCACGGCGGCGAGATACGACCGGACCTCGCGCCCTGGGAAACCGCGAAAGTCCTCGCGCCGCAGCTCGGCGCCGAACAGGAAGGCGCTGCCCGCCACCGCAAGCGATGCCAGGTAGGCTCCGCTCGCGGCGACCGAGGCCGCCGCGATGCCCCAGCGCGGGATCAGCACGAACAGCGCCGCCACGTCGATGAGCACGCCGACCGCCATCCCCACGGCTGCCAGCTGTTGCCGGTTGCTGCTCAAGAAATATCGCGAGAGCACTTTGGTCACCGACATTCCGATGGCCCCCGGGAGCAGCAGCAGGGTCAGCGGTACGGCGCCGCTGTAGCGCACGCCGAACAGTAGGGGGACGAGCAGGGGCGCCGCGAGGGCGAGGCCGACCGCCAGCACGATCACGGGGACGAGCACGGCGCGCACGGCCATCACGGTCTCCGCGCTGCGCTCGCGCGGGCTCGCGAGGCCTGCCAGGCGCGGATAGACCGCGGTCGCGTAGGCGTCCGGCAGGATCCAGAGGAGGCCTGCGAGGGTCGAGGCGATGTGATAGTCGGCCAGACGCGCGAGGTCCGGGATCAGGGCGCCGACTACGAACAGGTCGAGGCGGTAGTTGAGCTGGCTGAGCGCGACGTTGAGGTAGCTCTTCGCGCTGAAGCGTGTAGCGCGGGCGAGGTAGGCGGCGTCGAGTGCACGCGGCGCCAGCAGGCGCAGCAACGGGGCGAGCACGAGCACGGCCGGCACTGCAAACGAGAGACCGAACACGAGGACCGCGACTTCGAAGCGCGCGCCGGAGGCGCCGATCGCCACCAGTGCCGCGACGAAGACGGCGGGCTGGAGAAACAGGACCGCGCCCGAGCGCAGGAAGTCTCCGCGCGCCTGCAGGAACGCGCTGCCGTTGCGCTGGAAGATCGCGAGCAGGCCGGCACCGATGGCGATCCACGCTGCCGTGAGGCCGCCGGCCGGGAAGTAGCGGCCCGCGAGCCAGGGCCCCAGCGCGAAGGCCGCAGCGATCACCAGTAACGAGGTGGCGCTGTTCACGAACAGGATCGAGGTTGCGGTGCGCCGCTCATCCGCCTCGCCGCGCCGGTAGAAGTAGATGATCGCCTCCGCGAAGCCCAGGCCTGCGAGCACCGAGACGAACGCAGAGACCGTGGTGAGCATCGCGTACTCGCCGCGCAGGGCGGGCTCGAACAGGCGGGCCACGAGCAGGCCCGCGACGAACGAGAGGCCGAGGCCCGCCACGCTGCCCGCGAGCACCAGGCCGGCGTCGATCGAACGGGGCCGGGTCGGCGCCGAGAGTCGGTGCATGCTGCCGGCGGATCCTAGCGGCTGCCGCGTAGCCGCCACCGCGGGCGACGCCGGCGGGCGGGCGCGACTTCCGGGGCTGGCGCCGCATGTTGCCTACCCGAACGGCACGCAGGGGTGAACGCCCCCGCCTTGTGTTAAACACGCGAGCCGCTCGCTCGATGGGTACGAGGACGCCATGTACACGCTCGGTATCTCTGCGGGACACGACACGTCCGCCTGCCTCATGCAGGACGGCCGCGTCCTCGCGGCGGTGGAGGAGGAGCGGTTCCTCAGGATCAAGCACGCCACCCACGTGATCGCCGGGGGCCTGCCCTTCAAGGCGATCGAGTACTGCTGCAAGGCGGCCGGGATCCGGCCCGATCAGATCGACCGCGTGGGCTTCTACATCCGCCCGGACGTCACGGTCCGGCGCCAGTCCGCCTTCCGCATGAAGCGCTTTCTGCAAGGGCCTCCGGAGGCGCTCTATTACTCCTTTGGCTTGCTGAACGACTACCGGGGCTTCCAGAAGACGCTGCGGCAGCTCGAGCAGCTCGTGGGCGGCTCGCACAAGGTGAAGTCGCTCTATCACCACCTCTGCCACGCGGCCAGCTCGTTCCTGGTTTCGCCATACGACGAGGCCGCGCTGCTGGTCGCCGACGGCATGGGGGAGGCCGCCGCGGCTTCGCTCGGCACGGGCCGCGGCAGCCGGCTCGAGTTGCTCGACTCGATCGACTACCCGCACTCGCTCGGCTTCCTGTATGGCACGACGACGGGCTATCTCGGCTTCGCCGTGAACAGCGACGAGTACAAGGTCATGGGCCTGGCGCCGTACGGAGAAGCCGAGTTCGAGAAGGTCTTCGAGGACCTGATCCGGCTCGAGCCGGGTGGCCACTTCCGCCTGAATCTCGACTACTTCACGCCGAGCTTTCGCGGGCCGAAGTTCTTCTCGGAGAAGTTCTATCGTGCGCTCGGCCCGGAGCGGGCGGAGGGCGCCCCGGTGGAGGAGCGCCACCGCAACATCGCGGCCAGCCTTCAGAAGCGCACCGAGGAAGCCGTCTTCCACATGGCGAACCATCTGTACGAGCGGACGCGCTCGAAGAACCTGTGTTACTCCGGTGGCGTCGCACTCAACTGCTCGCTCAACGGCAAGCTGCGCGCGAACACGCCCTTCGAGAACGTCTGGGTGCAGCCGGCGGCGGGGGATCCGGGAACCGCCGTCGGCGCCGCCGCACTCGTCTATCACGGGGACGAGGGCCGCGCGCGAGATTACGTGATGGACAGCGCCTTCCTCGGCCCCGAGTACTCCGACGCGGAGATCGAGCAGACGCTCCACATCTGCAAGGTTCCGTACGAACGATTGAGCTCCGACCAGCTCGTCCCGCGCGTGGCGAAACTGCTGGCCGATGGCGCGATCGTGGGCTGGTTCCAGGGCCGCATGGAGTGGGGCCCTCGGGCGCTCGGCTCGCGCAGCATCCTCGCCAACCCGACGCGGGCGGACATGAAGGATCTCGTGAACCGCTACGTCAAGCACCGGGAGGACTTCCGGCCGTTCGCGCCGAGCGTGCTCGAGGAGCGTGCGGGCGAGTTCATGGAGTGGGATCGCCCGAGCCCGTTCATGCTCTTCGCCTGCCGCGTGCGGCCGGAGGTGCAGGCCCGAATCCCTGCAGTGACGCACGTGAACGGAACCGCCCGCGTCCAGACGGTGAATCGCCGTGAGCACCCCCTCTACCACAGCCTGATCGAGGAGTTCGGCAGGCTCACCGGCGTCCCCATCCTCCTCAACACCTCCTTCAACGTGATGGGAGAGCCGATCGTCTGCCGCCCCGTCGACGCGGTGCGCTGCTTCTACTCGAACGGCCTCGATGCGCTCGCCGTGGGGAGCTTCCTGCTTCAGAAATCGCCGGCCCGAAGCGCTCCCTAGTGCGGGGCTGGATCGCGAACCTCGGGCTCGGGGCACTCTCGCTGCTACTGACGCTCGGTGCGCTCGAAGTGGGCGTGCGGCTCTGGGTGGACCTCGAGGAGCAGAAGCCCTTCGCCGTGTACGACATCGACCACTCGAACGGAGGTCTCTCCTTCGAGCCCGGCCACTCGCGCCGCTACGAGACCCCCGAGTTCCGCTTCGACGCTCGTTACAACGGCTTCGGTCGCCGCGACGTCGAGTGGCCGCCGGACGTCGTGGCCAACCCCGCGAACATCCTCTTCATCGGTGACTCCAACGTGTACGGGATCGGCGTCGATCACGACGAAACGATCCCGAGCCAGCTCGAGGCGCGTTTCCTGCGGGAGGGGCATCCGATCGAGGTGATGAACTTCGGAATGCCTGGGAGCGGAGCGCCGCCGACCTACGCCCTGTTGCTCGACGACGCGATCGCGAGGGGCTTCGCCGCGCGCACGATCGTGGTCGCGATCTTCATCGGGAACGATTTCTATCCGAGCGTGCTCGCCCCACTCGATCTACGGCCGGCTCTCTCGGCGCCGGCGGCAGCGGGTGGTGGCGGCTCGCTGCTCGCGCGATGGAAGAGCTACCAGCTGCTCAGGTCGCGCGTCTCCCGCTCGGCGCGGATGGTGGGCTGGGCGTTGACGCTCAGTCGCATGCTCGGCGTCAGCGTGTACGACAGCGCCGGCACGTACGTCTTCCTGCGCGAGCAGACTCCGGAGCAGGAGGCACTCTTTCGCCGGATCCTCGGCCACATCGGCCAGATGAAGCAGCGCTGCGACGAGACCGGGCGGCGGTTGTTCGCCGTGATCCTCCCCAACCGCATCCAGGTCGAGAACCGCGACGCACTCACCGGCGACATCTATGACGCGACGCGCCCACACCAGGACATCCTCCGCTATTGCGACGAGATCGGGATCGCCTGCCTCGATCTGCTGCCCTCCTTGAGCGAGGCGTATCGACGCGACGGCGAGCCGCTCTTCTACGCCGTGGATCGCCACATGAACTCGCGAGGCTACCGTTCGGCCAGCGAGACCATCGCGCGCTTCTTGCGGACGGAGGGAGCGCTCTAGTCTCGCGAGGCTACCGTTCGGCCAGCGAGACCATCGCGCGCTTCTTGCGGACGGAGGGAGCGCTCTAGTCCGTGTGGGCGACCGCAGGACGTGAGGCCATCCGACATGCTGCGCTGCTCGATGCTCCTCGCCCTCCTGCCCATCGCTTCGGCGGCGCTTGCGCAGGTGTCGGCCCCGAGCACAGTGCCGAAGCCCTTCGAGCCGCTCCGGGCGAGCGAAACGCCCGGTGCCGTAGAGCTCCAGCTCTGGGGTCGGAGCTATCGCTTCGTGGCGGGTCCGCTGCCGGTGGAGGTCCACTCGCAGGGCGTCTCCCTCTTCGCGCTGCCGCCGCGCTTCCGGGCGGCGGGGGCACTGGGCGAGGAGGACGTCGGCTGGCAAGTGCCGGAGTTGATCGAGGCGCGCCCCGAGGCAGTGCGTCTCCGCTCCGTCGGGCGATCTCCAGGCATCGAGGTGCTGGCCGAGACCCGCGTCGAGTACGACGGCATGATCGCTGTGGACCTCGAGCTGCGTGCGGCTCGGCCTGCTCGCCTCACGCGCTTCGTCTACGAGATCGCCCTCGCTTCGAGCGGGGTGCGCTATTTCGCCCATCACCTGCCGTACGACTACCGGGTCGCAAACGTGGACAAGCGACGCCTGCTCGACGCGGCCGGTGAGCTGCCCGATCGCCTCGCGCTCGAGTTCGCGCCGACCCTCGCGCTCGGCGACCGCCGGGTCGGCGTCGAATGGTGGTCGGAGACGAACGCGCACTGGAGACAGCCGCCGGGTTCGCGGCCCTTCGAGGTTGCGAGAGCCGGCGACGTCACCCAGCTGCGCGTGACGCCGATCAGCGCTCCGCTCGAACTCGAGGCCGGCTCGACGTGGCGCGATTCCTTCGCGCTCTTCGTGTTCCCGTCCCGGCCGCCTCCCGAGCGCTGGCGCTCCGTGCGAATGCTCCCGTACAACCGGGCGTCCCGCTTCGCTCCGAACCTGGGCACGCGCTTCCTGTTCCTCGCCATGCAGACCGTCTTCCACGCGCGTCACGACGGATTGCCCGCGTCGGTCGACGATGCCTTCCAGCGCGAGCTGCGTGCGAATCTCTCGCGCCTTCGCGTCGGCTACATGCCCTACGGTGCGTTGACGCTGGCGCCCTTCCTGCACCCGCGCACGATGAGCCGCTTCGAGGACTGGTCCGCCGACGGCAGGTGGTGGCGTCTCCAGCCGGGCTCCGAGAACGCGGTGATCCGCCGCACCCACCCGGAGCTCGGTCCGGGCACACCCTACACCTATCCGATCTGCGCGGGCAACCGGGACTACTTCGATTGGATGCTCGAAGAGAACTCGAACGCGCTTCTCGCGGAGCACCTCGACGCCCTCTACTTCGACTACGGTGGCATTACTCGCATGTGCGTCCGAGATCCGCGGCTCCGCGGCAAGCCGGGGCTGGAGACCTGGGAGTACCGCAACGTGCGGGAGTTCTACAAGCGTCTCTACGAGCGAGTGAAGTCGCTGCGCCCCGACGCGCTGATCGCGATCCACTCGCACGGTGTACCGAAGGCGCTGGGCGCTTTCGTCGACTTCCACATCTTCGGTGAGGCCCTGAACGGCGTGTTCGCCGGCGGCCACCATTCGAGCCAGTACAGCTCGAATCCGGCGCTCTACACGCCCGACTACCTCGCCCTCCCGGAGGGGTATCTCGACGCCCAGCTGTTTCCACCCGTGGGCGGCGTGGCGAGCATGATCCCGCAGATCCGCTGGGCGATCGATCCCGCGCGCCCGGAGAGAGCGCGGGCCTTCCAGCGCGGCTTCCTCGCCTACGTGCTCTCCAACGATGCGCACGCGCCGCTCTGGGTGTCCGATCTCGACGCCTTCGAAGAGATCCTCCTGGCCCTCGACCGCTTCGGCGACATCGGCAGCGCCAGCGTGCACCCGTGGTGGGCGAACGGCGCCGCGATCCGCACGCCGGCGGGCCTGCGCGCCACGGCCTTTCTGCACGATGGCCGGGCGCTGCTCGTGCTGGCGAACCTCGGCGCCAGCGAGGTGCATGGCCGCGTCGAGCTCGACCTCGTGGAACTCGCACTCGAGGGCGTGCGCCGGGCTCGCGACCTTGAGCATCCAGAGGCGAAGGCGCTCCCGCTCGAGGCCGGCGGCTTCATCGTGAGCGTTCCGCCCGGCGACCTGCGCATCCTGACTCTGCAATGATCGCGCCGAAGCGATTCACACCAGGGACCGCTGACCCGCGAGAGTCGCGCTGCCCCTGGTTCGCTCCCGTCGCGTTGCTCCTGACCGCCGCCCTCGGTTGTGGAGAGGGTCGTCCGCTCGAGGTTACGTACCACCCGGAGCTGGGGCTCCGTGCGAGCCTGTACCTGCCTCGGGATCGCCACGGCCAGCTGGTCCCCGGCGTGGTGCTCGTCCATGGTGGCTGCTTCGAGTCAGGCTCGAGGGAGGCGATGCGGCCGCACGGGGAGCTGCTCGCGGAGCATGGGATCGCCGCGCTCGCCATCGACTACCGACTGCTGTCGCAGGGAGGCGCCTATCCGGCTGCCGTCGAAGACGTGCGTTGCGCACTCCGCTGGCTACACGAGCGCGGCGCGTCCCATGGCGTCGATCCGGAGCGGCTCGCGCTGCTCGGCGCATCGGCCGGCGGTTTTCTCGCGGCCCGCGCGGGGCTCGAGCCCGGGCAGGCGGCCTCTTGCGGTTTCTCGAGCACGGGTCCCGTGCGGGCCGTCGTCGTCCTCTACGCAGTCAGCGACTGGGAGCTGCGCGCGAGGACCGGTCTCCGGGAATGTGAGCGGAGATTCCTTGCGCGCGCGTGTGATCCCAGCCGACCGCTGACCTGCCGCGCGGTCTCCCTGATCGCTCCTTGGGTTGCGTTGCCGACGCGCTTCCTGATTCTCCATGGGTCCCGCGACGAGGACATCCGTCTCGAGCAGTCCGAGCGTCTCGTGCGTCACCTGCGCGAGTCGGGGATCGACGCGACGCTGGAAACCTACCCGGGATCGGGCCACGGCTTCGAGCTGGGCACCGATCTAGCGGCCACTCGCGCGAAGGCCCGGCTCGTCGAATTCCTGCGTGGAGAGCTCGCCCTCAGTGCAGATACGGAAGCAGTCGATTCGCGAGGGCGTTCGCGAGGGCAGCGTTCCCGTCCGGAGTCAGATGCACGAAGCTCGCGTGAAACTCCGGGTGAGCATCCATGATCGCGACGTTGTCGACGATCGGCACGCGCAGCTCGGCCGCGATCCGATCCAGGACGACGAGCTGCGCACGGTGGATCAGGAGGATCGCTTCGTAGGCGCTCAGACGCCCGATCCGCTGGAGCTGCGAATTCATCCAAGCGACCTCCTTCTCGTAGGACAGTCCATCCGGCGGTGGTCCGTTCGAGTGGCGGAAGTTGTACTCGGGACTCAGGTAGTTCGTGGTCATTCGCTGACGAATGAAGACGACCTCGGCTCCGCTTCCGCGTACCAGCTCGACGAACTGCCGGATGTTCTGTTCGTAGTGCTCCTCGTGCAGCCGAATCTGGGCGAGAATGTACTCGTCGTCCACGGTCGCCAGATGCCGCGCCCAACCGCGGTCGGACCACGCAATGGTGAGCCCCCTCATCGAACTCAGCGCCTTCGAGAGGACCCACTTCATGCCGATGTATGCCGCCAGATGACCGTGCGCCCATCGGTCTGCAGATTGCATCCAGGTCGCGTCCATCACCGTGGCAGCGTCATTGTAACCGCTATAGAGGGTGACCACGCGCGGTCGGTAGCCGAGGATCTCGCGGCGCAGCATCGCCAGCATGTGGTCGGTGGTCATGTGGGGAATTCCAGCGTTCAAGACGCGGACCTCGAGATCCGGGAGCTGCTCTCTAAGTGCCTCCCCCACGAGAAACGGATAGGTCTGATCGTCAGGGCTGTAGTACCCGAATGTCGAGGATTCGCCCATTGCTACGACTCGGAGTTCGTCCGGGTCGGCTTCCGGCGGGAAATCGGGTCCCCGAAATCCGAGGTTGTTGATCTGGATCGAAGTCGACACCTTGCCGTATTGATGGAGCGCTCGATGTGGGGGGTATTTGAAGTAGCCCGCGTGTGCCGAGGTGTGGCCCTCCTGGTGATCGATGGACACGGTTCGGAGGCCGTAGATGAGGTAGGCCGAGTTCCAGCCGTTCTTCGCGAAGGCGGCCACGCGGGCGGCGCCTTCGATCAGTCCCAGAAGCAGTGCCGAGAGGACGAGCGAGAAGACGAGGCTCTTCGCGGTGGAGAAGTCGGTGGGCTCGGCCGGGGCGGGCACGGGTGAACTCCTCGACGAGGTGTCAGGTCCAAGAGCGTGGGTAACGCTTCATGCTAACGCGAAGACGGCCCCGTACTCGCGAGAACCGCGGGTCGACGGATCCGTCGTCTATGAGGTGCTCCCTCCTCACGTGTTCGAACGGGGGGCCGGGGGCAGAGCCCCGGCGGCCCCGTCGCTCACCGCCGCGAGGGCGGCGTGGCGAGGGCGCCGGCGCGCCAGAGCGCGGCACAGGAAGACGGGGGCGACCACCACCATGATCTCGAAGAAGTCCTGGGCGAAGGTGCCGATGACCATGTTGCAGACGTGGAAGAGCAAGATCGCGTAGGCCGCCACCGAGACGAAGTCGGCGCGCTGCAGGATCAGCCGCTGGTAGACGAGGCGCATGGCGATGCCGTAGAGCAGGTACGGGAAGAAGCAGAGCAGCGCGGGAAAGTTGGCCCGCATCTCGCCCACGATCGAAGGGAGGATGCCGGTCCGGTACGGCGAGTTGCGGGTCTCGGGGCGTGCGATGTCGTAGATGCGGTTGCCGATGTTGTCGACCTGCGGCCTGTCCTTCCAGATCAGGCGGCGGAACGGGTTCAGCCAGATCGTGAGCGACTCGCCCCGGTCGTAGGGCATCCGGTCGGGCACGTGATCGATGACGAGCATCACCTCGTCGATGCGGGCGATGGCACCGCTCAGCTCATCACGAGACGACTCCGAGAAGCCCTCGAGCGCGAGAGCCGTGGACTGGACCGGGTCGGCGGCGAAGGTGCCCCGGAGTGCGGGGGACCGCCACGCGTTCATCACGACGGCGACCGCCATGCCGGCGACGGCGTAGGCCGCGAGGCGGGGCAGCCGGAGGCGCCGGATCATGTAGTTCGAGACGTAGAACATCACCAGCATCGGTCCGAGCGCGCGGTGGCGACCCTGCAGGAGCATGAGCAGCGAGAAGGTGGCGAAAAGAGGCCACGCGTGGAGCCATGCGAGCGGGCGCCGCTTCACGGTCTGTGCGGCGAAGTAGAGGGCACCACCGGGAACCATGAAGAGGGATGCCCAGTAGTACCAGCCGAGGCCGAAGGAGAACTCGGTGCGCTGGAGCGCTCCCTCCCCACGCAGGATCACCGCGGCGCCGCCGGCAAACACGAAGAGGGCGGCGAAGGAGATCACTCCCACCACGAAGAACCCCAGGCCGAGAGCCGTCACGAGCGGAACGCTGTACTCGTCGTGCCGGTTCAGTACGTGCTTCGGGGCCCGCCGAAACAAAGGCAGGTGATAGCCGAGGGCGATGCTCACGTAGGCGTAGAGCGACAGCCAGGCGGTGCTCTCGAGCAGCTCGGGCTTGGGGTCTTCGAAGACGTAGTCGGAGATCGCCGGTTCGAAGAGCGCGCAGACGCAATACGCCATCAGGTAGTACAAGCTGAAGACGCGGAACAGCTCCAGGCGGTCGGTGGAGGTGCGGAGCAGCATCCCTGCGCCACACAGGACGAAGAGCGTCGTGAAGATCGCGACCGCGGGGACTGACTGCCCGATCAATTCCGCTTCGAGCGCGTAGTAGGCGTACGCGAAGGCGGCGGGCGGAAGGACCAGGATCCCGAGCGGACTGATGCCGCTGCGGGCCCGGATCAGAGCGACGCGCGCGGCGACTTTCGAGCGCGGTGCGGGTGCTACCGAGCTCACGATAGCTCATCCACCCGTACGACTTGCCCGTTCCGGGCCGACTCGAGCATGCCGAAGGTCGTGCGGGTGGTGGCCGAGATCTCGGCCCAGCTGAAGGGCGAGGGCGCGCCGGCGCGCACCGCCGCGATCACTTCGCGCACGGCCGTGGCCTGCCCCTTGTCTTGATTCCAGGTGCGCAGGCCCTTGCCGCCGTGCACGGTGGTGCGCCGGAAGTTGTCGCAGCGGGCGGTCTTGCCGTCGGCGGAGGCCTCGAAGCGCTCCTTGGGCAGTGCGGTGCTCGCGTGCGCGAGGTACTGGATCGTCGCGCTCGAGCCATCCGGGAAGCCGAGCAGTGCGTGGATCGAGTCGTCCGTCTCGGGGTCGCGCCCGAGCGCGGAGGCGAACACCGAGACCGGCGCGGCGCCCACCAGGAAGCTGCACAGATCCACGAAGTGGCACACCTCGCCGATCACGCGCCCGCCGCCGACGGCGGGGTCGGTGTGCCAGGTGCCGCCCGGCGTGGGACCGGCTGCGACGCTGTAGTGGATGGCGAGCGGGCCCCGCCGGCTCTCGAAGGTTTCGCGCACGCGGCGCGCGTGCGGGGAGAAGCGCCGGTTGAAGCCGAGTGCGAGGAAGCCGCGGGTCTCGGCGAGGGCGGCCCCGAGCTCGGCGAGCTGCTCGGGCGAGATCGCCGCGGGCTTCTCCAGCCAGACGGCCTTGCCCGCACGCAGCGCGCGTGCCGCGAGCCCGGCGTGGCTGGCGTGCTGCGTGGCCACGAAGACGAGATCGACGGACGGGTCGCCGAGCAGCTCGGCGGAGTCGGTCGTGCACTTCGCATAGCCGTGACGTTCGGCGGTGCGGCGCGCCGAGGGTCCCGTCGCGGTCGAGATCGCCAGCTTGCGCACGTTCTCGGCCGCGTCGACGGCAGGCAGCAGGATGCCCTTCGCGTAGCTGCCGGCGCCGAGGAAGGCGACGCCGACAGTCCCCAGGACCGCAACGCTTCGCGTTGCTCTGGTCTCGCTCCCCAACGCGACGCTGAGCGTGAGCTGTGTTTCTCCGTCGTAGCGGAACACCAGCGCGAGCGCGCCCAGCTCGCCCTTCGCAAGATCCTCGTAGGCACGCTCCGCGTCCGCGAAGGGCGCCTCGCGCACGTCGAGCGCGAGCGGATCCACCGCGCCGGACCGCACCAGCGCGAGAAAGGCGTCGAGGTTGCGGTTCTCCGTCCAGCGCACGTAGGAGAGCGGGTAGTCGAGGCCTAGCTCCTCGTAGCGCCGGTCGTAGCGGCCGGGTCCGTACGACATCGACATACGCAGCTCGAGCTCCTTCTCGTAGAGCCAGCGCCGGTCGAGCTGCATTGCGGTCGAGCCCACGCAGGCGATGCGGCCCTTCTGGCGGCACAGCTCAGCCGCGAGCGCGAGCGGCTCGCTGCTCTCGGAGGCGGCCGTGACGGCGGCGAAGTCCACGCCGTGGCCGCCGGTGGCGCTGTCCTTCCAGACCTCGAAGTCGTCGCCGGGGCGCCCGCCCCACTCGGCGCCCTGGTCGCGCGCCGCCCTCACGCGGGCGGGATCGAGGTCGATGCCGAGCACGCGGCAGCCGTTCGCGCGCAGCAGCTGCACGCTGAGCTGGCCGAGCAGCCCGAGCCCGATCACCGCGCCGATCTCGCCGAGCGTCGGCGCCGCGACCCGCACCCCCTGGAGCGCGATCGCGCCGAGCGTGGCGAAGGCGGCCTTCCGCAGCTCGACCTCGTCGGGTACGCGCACGACCAGGTTCTCGGGCACGGCCACCCACTCGGCGTGATTCGCGTAGCCCGCGCCCGCGCAGGCCACGCGGTCGCCCGGCGCGAAGCCCGTGACGTCGCAGCCCACGGCCTCGACGACGCCGGCGCACGCGTAGCCGAGCGGCTGCGGCGCATCGAGTCGCGTCAGCACCGCACGCAGGGTCGGTGCCGGCCCTTCCTGCGCCAGCTTTCGCAGCACCTGCTTCACCAGATCGGGGCGGCTCCGGGCCTTTCCGACCAGCGAACGCCGCGCAAAGTCCATGGCCTGCCGCTCGGTGCCGGGGGACACCACCGAGAACTGCGTCCGCACCAGCACTTGCCCGGACGCGCAGGCCGGCGCCGGCACCTCGGCCAGCTCGAGCTTGCCCGTGCGCGGGCTCTGGACGACCTGCCTCATCGAGTCTGTCCCCTTCGGACGGGGACGTTCGTCAAGTTGTCAAGTTGTCGATCTACGATGGCCATTCTCCCTTACTCGGCGGACAACTTGACAACTTGACGAACGTCCCCGCTAGCTCGCCCGCTAGCTCGCGGACGGTCGCGCGCGATCGACGAACATGCGGCACCACAGCTCGATGCAGATCATCGAGAAGATCGAATAGGTCGCGTCCACGCGGCGCTCGCGGTCGGCCTCTATCAGCTCGTGCACGCCCTTCGGGTCGAACAGGCCGCGCGCCGAGAGCGAGCGCTCCGAGAGCACTTCGTCCACGATCGGACGCAGCTCGTTCTTCAGCCAGTGGCGCAGCGGCGCCCCGAAGCCGGCCTTGCTGCGCCAGATGACGTCGTGCGGCAGGTAGGGCT
>Ga0247727_10002827_pt1 | contig 39103 bp, 24 predicted proteins | sample WisWelCaveWW1625_FD_202498 | JGI IMG/M metagenome (GOLD analysis project Ga0247727, IMG submission 202498) | Biofilm microbial communities from Wishing Well Cave, Virginia, United States - WW16-25 | ecosystem: Environmental > Aquatic > Deep subsurface > Groundwater > Cave microbial mat | place... | reverse complement strand
TCGAGATCGCCCACGCATGCGACCCGGATTCAAATACCACAAGCTGTGGCTGTCGCTGATCGTAGCGCCGCTCTCGCTCGGCCTGCTGCTGGCATTGGTGGAGGCAGCGCTGTGGGTTGTAGGGGTCGCTGAACCGCCGCATTACTTCTCGCTCTCCACGGACGATGGCGGCGCTCGATGGCTGGTGGCAGGCGACCACTCACCACGGCCCGAGGCCCGCTTTCGCACCCAGCGCATCAGCCTTGAGAAGGACCGGAACACCTTCCGCATCGTCTGCCTGGGCGACTCGACCACCTACGGGCTGCCCTTCGATCTCCCCGCCCCCTTCTCCTGCTGGCTCGAGGAACGACTCTCGGTTCTTCTCCCTGAGCAGACTGCCCAAGTCTTGAACCTGGGAGGGCCCGGTCTCGACGCCCGCGCGATCCTCGGTCTGTTCCACGAAGTCGCGGTCGCCGACGCCGACCTGTACGTCCTCTACTGCGGGCACAACGAGCTCCTGGAGAGCAACCTTCCGGCGGCGCTCGATCCCTGGTCCGACCGCGCCCGCCGCCTCGTGGAGAAGACGCGCCTGGGTCGCACGCTCCTCAAGATGGCTCCGCGCTCGCCGGACGCCGCGCTCGTCGAGGTCTTGCGGCGCAGCGACACGATCCGGAGAGAGCCGCCGATTCCGCCGGCGGCCATCGACCGTGCCTGCCGGAACTTCGAGGCAAGCTTCCGTGCCTTGATCGAGGCGATCCATGGCGCCGGCCGCAAGGCACTGATCTGCCTGCCGGTGTCGGACGCCGTCGACACTCCGCCCCAGGTGTCGTGTTTCTCGCGCGTCCTCACTGAGGCTCAACAGAATCAGTTTCAGACGGAGCTCGATCGGTTGCGTGCCGAGCGCCGGCAGGCAGAATCCGACCCACAAGCAGCGATGACGCGCGTCGATCAGGCACTTTCTTCTCTTGCAAGCCTGACCTCGATCGACCCGTCCGTGGCGGCCGTTCACTACGAGAGGGCACGCTGGCTCCTCCTGCGCGGCGATCTCGAGCTCGCGCGAAAGTCCTTCGAGCGCGCGCTCGACGCGGACTCCCACCCCATCCGCGCCACCTCACGAATCCGCCGGATCCTTCTCGAGATCGCCGCAGAGCTCGCGGTCCCGAGCGCCGATCCGCTGCCCCTCTTCGTCCGCGAGGCCCGTGGCTCCCTGCCCCGCCAGCAAGGTCTGTTCGTCGACTACTGCCATCCCGATCTGCGCGGACATGAGTTGATCGCCGATTCCATTCTTGCGTGCATGAAAGAGAATGACTTGCCAGTCCCGAGGAACCAGCTCCGAACCGAGGAACCGAGCCGCGAGGAGTACCGCCTGCGGATGGGTTTTCGCGATGACCAGCAGGCTGCCGTCCTCGCCCGCCAGGCTCTGTTCGCGCTCGGCCAGGGGTTTTTCGATCCGGACTCCGAAGAGGTCGCCAAGGCGCACAGATTCCTCGACCTCTCCTTGAGCATCGATGCCGCCTGCGCTCCCGCCCACGTCGGCCGGGGATTCATCGCGATCCTGCGGAACGAACCGCGGAACGCCCTGGATTGCTGGACTCGCGCCTGGCAGATCGCGCCGCAAGAGCTTGCGATCGTCGAGCAGAGCCGTACCACCAACCCGGAGATCGACCGACGGATCCGCGTCTGTGGCATCGAGCTCGACTCGGGGACTCTAGAGCCTCGGATCCGCCGTTGACTTAGAATCCCGCCCGCATCCACCAGGCGAGGCCTGACCTCAAGCCGTGGCGGTTCGTCCCATCCCGCGCCGGAGCCTCGCCGATGCTGCGCGAGCGAGCGAACGACGAGGCGATGCCCGACTACAACGAGCATGAGATCTGCGATCTGCAGAAGCAGATCGCCGGCGAGCCGCTGGAGCGCCCGGTCGGCCGCGCCATCTGTCCGTTCTGCCGGCACCGCGAGGCACGCTGGCGAAAGAGCCCGGATCCAGGGGGCGGAGTCGAGATCCGCGTCCTGTGCAGTCAGTGTCAGCGCCTCTGCCGCTACTTCTCTCCGGATCGAGGTCTAGGACGACCGCTGGTTTGAACGACAAGGGCCGCCGACCCGCCTCGCTGAGCCTGACCAAGGCGTGCCTGTTCGCGCTGTTCCTGCTCAACAGCCTCGGACTGTGCACGATCGTCTATCTCCTGCTGCGGCCGGAGCGATTCTCGTTCGCGAGCCTGACGCCGAAGGAGCTCTTGAACGAGTTCCACTCCGGCAAGGATCCGTTGTTTGCATCGTCCCCGCGCGACCGGTTTCATCCGTCGTCGACCTTGGTTCCGACGCCGGATGCCCTCGCTCTCACGGCGGACCAGGACCTGCTCTGCGGTGATTTGAACAAGGCGATCGAGCACTATCGCGAGGCCTGCAAGCGTACCCCGGCGGACCTGTACTCACGCTTCGTCGCCGCCTGCCTGTGCGCAGAGGTCGGCACGGAGGATGAATGCCGGACCGAATGCGAGGGCCTGCTGTACGCGGCTCCGCAGATCCCGTTCGCGCATCTGCTGCACTCTTTCGTGGAACAGCGGGCCGAGTCCCGCGACCAGCCGCTGGAGGAGATCTACCTAAGAGCCCTCGATCGGTTCCGCAAGGACTGGCGGGTCGGCATGCTGCCCTGGGGAGACTCCCTGCACGAGATCGTCGCGCGCCGCCTGTACTCTCCGGCGCGACTTCCGGAAACCGCGACTCAGCTTTCACAGGAGCAGCGCGCGTACCTCGAGCTCTTCTGCACGGCCGAACCCTCGTTCGAGACGATCGAGAACGTCGTCCAGAGCACCGGCGAGGTTGAGTTGCTGCTGTTCGCGCTGACCAGGGCTCGCACGCTGCGCGGCGGTGATCGAAACGACGAGGCCGATGTCCTGGCGCAGGAGCTGCTCGAGGTCCTCGCGAGAGTGGAGCCTGACAATGCCTACTACCCGATCCTGCTCGCCGCCTGCGCAACTCCGGATGCTCTGCTGCCCCCGGTTCCTCTCCCGGAAGAACCGCAGGGAGGGGAGGGCGAGGACCAGGAATCCGCCATTGAGCCGCTCGCGCACGCGTCCAAAGAGGCCCTGCTGCGCGCCGCGCGCCTCTCCACCCTTGACACTCACTCCGTCGAGATCTACGAAAGCCTTTCACAGGCGTTGCGCGAGGCCGGTGATCCGTTCGCGGAGATGCACGCCCCGGCGCCATCCGCGCTGAATTTCCTCGGCGACTCCGAGCTGCCGACGCGCTTTGCCTTCGCCAGCTTCGCGTCCGATTCGCCGTTCGACGCCGCACCTCTCTCTCTGGGCGCGCTGCTGCTGCGCTCGTTCTCGAAGGATCTTCCCTACGACCCGGTGGGAGCGGAACGCCTCCTGTTCGACCCGGAGATCAGCACCGAGCTCAAGCACAAGGCTGCCTTGCTCACCCGCGAGCTCCCGATCTGGGAGCTGCGCTTCTCGGCCGCGGCCCCCCCACCGCCCATCCCCGCGCGCTTTGCCGCCTACTCCATGTATCTCAGCCACCCTCTGCCGATCCCCTCGCTTGTCCGGGACGTCGCCCGGCAATACCATTGCCGCCCACGTGAGCTGATCGCGCGGATGCAGCAGCTTCTGCTGCAAAAATGACGCTCCTCTGCCGGGTCGTCATTCCCGCGAAGGCGGGAATCCAGGTTTCCTACGGTTGGCGGGCGCGTAACTGCTGGATTCCCGCTTTCGCGGGAATGACGGCCAAAGCTCGCAGCTCGATCGGAACTCACGGGTCGATGGACTACTGGAACATGAGATCGAGTGGCTGGCTGGTGCCGAAAAAGGGGCCGGAGGCGCTCTCGCCGACGACCACCTGGGCGCCAAGCGTCACGCCGGGAAAACCGGGATTGTCGGCATTCAGCGCGAAACCACCCCTGGCATCCAGCGGCAAAAGAAGCAGGAAGAAGGGTGGAAAGCTGAGACCGACGAACAGCGGCGCGGGCCAGGTGGAGTTCTTGTACTGGGACTCCGCGGTCGTGCCCCCACCAACGAGAACCAGGGCGAATCCGTTCGCGGGCCCGTCCTTCAGCTCGAGGACGAACGGGCCGACCGGGATCGGGCTCGCGGGAGTCGTCGACAGCGAAGGCCGGCGCGGTCGGATCCGGCGCGCGAAGTTGAACGACACGAAATCGCTCTCGATCGTGACCAGCTCGCCGCTCGTGCCCGGCTGGAAGCGTTCGAAAGCGCCCTGGTCCGGTGGGATGAAATCGACGAAAGTGTCGCCGACGAACAGGTACCCGACGCTCCACAGAAGACGCTCCTCGAGGGTCTCGACGTCGATCTCGGTGATCTTCGAGTACACCGAGTCGCTGACCAGCACGTCGCCGGACTCATCGACTGCGAGCCCGAAGCCGCCGTCGAGAAGACCGAGGACCTCTCCGTCCATGCTCGACAGCTCACCGTTGCCGATCGCTGACTCGATCTGCGAGCGCGTGAAGCGCAACAGCTCGCTCTGATCCGGGGGCGGAGGAAAGCTGCTGGTGTCGGGCTGCACGTACAACAGATCACCGGCGGCGTCGAACCCCAGCGGTCCGCTGGCGTCGCTGGTGAGGATGACGTCGTCGAGCGAGCCGTCGTCAAGACCGAGCAAGGACACCCTTCCGGGGTTGACGAACGAATCCGTCCAGGACAGGAATGCCCGCCCCAGCGGATCGAAGGCGAGGTCGAACGGCAGCGGCACGTTCGCGGCCAGCCGGCTCGACAGCGTCGAAAGCTCGACCTCGACGATGTTGCCGAAGCTGCTCTCGCCGAAATAGAGCCACGTCTCGGTCGGGTCGACCGCGATGAACGCGCCGAACACGAAAGAGGGCGGCGTGTACAGCGTGCGCACGAAGCTGCCGTCCTTTGCGCTGATCTCGACCACGCTCGCGCCGTCGAACAGCGCATAGCTGCCTCCCGGCAGCACCGCAAAGCCGCCGACGAACGCCCCGGGCTGGGCGGCGTCGATCGTGTCGGTCTCGTAGCCGGCGGCGACCTGCGCGCGCAGAGTCATTCCCAACAGCGCCACCGCGCCGATCACGCCGAGTCCCGCGCGGAGCATCCTCCGGTGAGCCTTCACCGCATCCAAAGTCTTCATCGAAAGCCTCCTCGGCCCCCTCGGGCCAGCTTGCAGCAGCTCTAGCTGCCGTGGAGAAGCTTCCGTGTGTGAAGAGATCGAAGAACGAAGGACCGGCTCAACGCCCGGATTGGGGACGAAAGAATCGCCCACTGAAAGACACGAGCCGTGCTTCGGTCGACTTCCCCCGCGGGAAGCTCATCCATCCCGGGTCCTTTCCCGGGCTCGACCTGCGGTGGATCGGTCTTCTGGCTCTCGGGCGACCTACTGACCGGCCTTCCCGACTCTCCTCCGAGGAGGGTCAGTGGCGGGGGACGGAATCGTCCTCCGTTGGACTTCGGCGTTCGTTCCCGATCACAGCGGCGGGGCCGCGCCGGTTTTGCACCGGCTTCCCGTGATCACACCGCGAAAACGGCGAGGAGTCTAAGGACCTGCCGGGCGATTTCAACTGGTTCTTCCGGGATTCCAGTGGGTGAATCGGCGGGCCCGGAATGGCCCAGAGGGGTCGTTTGACTGGTTTCTTGCGCTCTTTGCCCTCGGCACCCCAGCCCCCGACCCTGGTGAGGGGCTGGGGGGGGAGGGGCCGTTTCTCACGGGTAGAACACATCAGAACGGCGGGTTCGCAGGTGTTTGGCTCTGCGGTTCACCCACTGAAAACCCGGAAGGACCTTTCAACTTGCCGCTCGCGGTCCGTCGGCGCGAGCCCGGATCAGGATCGCTTCGTTGCCGAAGGATTCCACCGATGCGCGATCGGGAAACGCCAGCCGTCGCCGAAAGCGCGTCCGGTCACCTTGAGAGTCGGCGCCGCCTGCTGGCGCTTGTACTCGGCGCGCAGAAGGAGCTGCTCGACCTGCTCCACCAGAGTGCGCGAGCTCTCGCTCGCGAGGAGCTTCGCCCCGAACTTCTTCTCGAGCACCATTTTCTCCAGCACTCGATCGAGATCCTCGTACGGAGGCAGGCTGTCCTCGTCCTTCTGGTGGTCGCGCAGCTCCGCCGACGGCGGACGCTCGAGCACGCGTGCCGGGATGACCTCCCCTTTCTCGTTGATGCGGCGGCACAGCCGAAGCACCCACATCTTTGGAAGGTCGCCGATGACCGCCAGGCCCCCGGCCATGTCGCCGTACAGTGTGCAGTAGCCGACCGCCAGCTCCGACTTGTTGCCGGTGCTGATAACGAGGTGACCGCGCTGGTTGGAGATCGCCATCAGGATCATGCCGCGCACCCGCGCCTGCAGATTCTCGTCAGTGCTTCCCCTGGGATCGACCGGGCATTTCAGGGCCGTACGAAACGCGTCCACCATCGGCTCGATCGGGATCACCTCGAACGCGATCCGAAGGATGCGGGCAAGTCTTTGAGAATCCTCGTTGCTCATCGCGGCCGTGAACCGCGACGGCATCGCCACTCCGAGGACGTTGTCGGGGCCCAGGGCGCGCGCGGCGATCACCGCGACCAGGGCAGAGTCGATGCCGCCCGAAATCCCGACCACCGCCTTCTTGAATCCGGTCTTGCGCGCGTAATCGCGAAGGCCCAGGGTCAGAGCATCCAGGATCTCGTCCTCGGGGATCGACTCCAAGACCGGCGCCACGGTCTTGGTCGGCGCCGCGGCGGTCAGATCGACGACTCCAAGGTCCTCGGCGAACGGTTGGAGGCGAAGCAGGACCTCTCCGCTCTTGCCCACGGCGAAGCTGTTGCCGTCGAAGATGAGCTGGTCATTTCCCCCCACCAGATTCGCCAGCAGGAACCCGACCCCGTGGCGACGGGCAGCCACCCGCAACATCTCCTCGCGCAGCCTTGACTTGCCGACCGAGTACGGGGAGGCGGACAGATTGACGATCCATGAAGCACCGCGTCCCTTGAGCTCGGCGATCGGGTCGATCTCGTAGCGTGGAGAGCGCCAGAAGGATGGATCGTTCCAGACGTCCTCGCAGATGGTGATGCCGAGCTTCAAACCCTGGTGATCGACCAGGCAGAGCTCGCTGGACGGGTCGAAATAGCGCTTCTCGTCGAACACGTCGTAGTTGGGCAGGAGGCACTTGCGCGCCGAGGTGCGGATCCGGCCGCCCTCGAGCCACGCGGCGGAGTTGAAGCGTCCGATCCCCCGGCCGGTCCTCGAAGCCTCGACGTAGCCGACGAGCACGGCGGAGCCATCTTTGAGGCGCACGGCGAGGCGCTCGAGCTCCGCGCGCTGCTCGTCGACGAAATCCTTTATCTCGACGAGATCCTTCGGCGGGTAACCGCAGATCGTCAGCTCCGGGAACACGACCAGTCCCGCACCCAGAGCCTTTGCCTGGTGCGCCCGCTCGACGATCCGCTCGGCATTCCCGGAGAAATCGCCGATCGTCGTGTCGATTTGTGCCAGACCGATCTTCATCGCCGTCCACGTTTCGTCGCTGACGAACGTGCGGCATTGTAGTGCAACACCCTGGAAGTAGCGGTCCTCGTGTGGTTTACGGGTATCGCGGGGTCAGCGGTATTTGTCCGATCCCATCGTGACGAGCTCCTGTCCGTGAGTCGCGGCCGGCGGACGGCCTTGCGTCCGCACGATCGCTTCCACCGCTCCAAGCTCGATGCGCGCGCAGGATTCCAGGGCACGCGACGGCTGGTTCATGTCCGGCCTCTGCAGCAGTCCGAGGATATTGCGCACGATCTGGACCGGAGTGAGGATCACTCCCCAGGGAATGCCCCACCAGCCCAGGAACACGCTGATCAGGAGCGAGCGCAACTGATGCCTGGTGCCGCACGAGCGGCAACAAACATGCGGCTCGTTCCGCCACGAGGTCATCAGCAGCGCCGACCAGATCCGGTAGGCGGTGAACACTTCGACGGGCCCCGCACCCTGGCACTGTGGACAGAGCCCTTGGAGCAGCTTGCGCGCGTGCGCTTCGACGGCCTCCGCGGGGATGTTGCCGGCGCTCCTCAGGACCTCCCCCGCCGCAAGGCACTGATCGTTGCAGAACTTGAGGTCCCCGGAACGCTTTCCTCCGAGGATGATCGTCGCATGGCAGTACGCGCAGGAAGCCATCGTTCAAGCCCTCCGGCAACAACATCGGCCGGGGACCGTGCCCGTCTGCTCGGGAAAAAATCGGTGCTGCGAGAAAGCTCTGCAATGCAGCAGCCGGATCGCCGACCTTGACCTGAATTCCTTGCGCATTCCGGGGATGCCGGATCGGAATGCCTGTCATCGAACGATTCGCCGGGAGACTCGCGCACGGTGCGCGCAACGCAGTCGGGCTCAAACCTCTTGGTACAGAGGCAATCGCTCGAAGCGTTCGCCGAGGATCGCAGTCGAGTCGAGGCACAGCCGGTCCTCGAGCAGGGTCGCGTACACCCGGCGGAAATCGACCGCGTGCCGGACGTCGCCGTCGACCAGGTCCTCCAGCGAGGGAGGGTCGCCGATGACGTTGTTCTTCAGGTTGCCACCGGCGACGAACACCGGGGCCGCGGCGCCGTGATCGGTTCCGCGCGAGCCGTTCTCCTCGACCCGGCGGCCGAACTCGCTGTACAAGACGACGGCGGTGCGCTCGAGGCAGGACAGGTCCTGCAAGTCCTGACAGAAGGCCGACAGAGCATCGCCGAGCTCGCTCAGCAGGAAACCATGGGTCGCAGCCTGCAATGAGTGCGTGTCGTAGCCACCCTGGGTGAGATAGTAGAGAGTCGTCGGATACTCTCCCGCGATCAGCTTGGCGGCGAGCTTGAGCTTCTGGGCGAGAGCACTGGCCGGATACTCCGCCGTCGATGCGTAGACGCTCATCGCCGCTTCGACCCGGTCGGCGTGATCGAACGCCGACTTGCTCGCCGTCCTCAGGAAACCCAGAGTGGACTCCGCGTCCTCGGCGCGCGGAGCGCCGAGAGCGCGGATGAGATCGCGCCGCGCCTGCTGCCCTTCTTCGGGACCCGACCCGCGTGCGAGGTGGTCCTCTTCCATGATCGCCGGCGACACGTTGCGGGCCGCGTACAGCGCGCGCGGCACCTCGCTCTGCCCGATCACCAGCGACGGGGTCGCGCCGACGTTGTGCGCACCGAGCTGATCGGCGAGTCGCCCGAGCCACCCGAGCGGCTGCTTCTCCGGGCACAGACAGGCGGTATGCCAGATGTCCGCGGAACGGAAGTGGCTGCGATCGGGCTGTGGATATCCCACGCCGTGGATCACGCCGAGCCGCCCCTCCTTGAACAGCTTCTCGAATCCTCGAAGGTTGGGATGAAAGCCGAAGCTGTCGTGAACCTTGAGGATGCTGTCCTTGGCAGGGTGGATTGTCGGTCGAGCCCGGAAGTAGGCCTCGTCGCGGTACGGGATCACCGTGTTCAGCCCGTCGTTTCCGCCCATCAGCTCGAGGAGGACCAGCACACGGCCCTCCGCGCCCTGCGGCTCAAGTCCCGGCAGATGGAACAGCCCGCTCTTAAGGAACGGCACCAGCACGCTGGTCTGTGCGCACCGGCCCAGGAACATCCGCCTTGTGATCATCGTCGCGACCTCCTCCCGGCCCGACGGGAAAGCAGCACTGCAGTCTTTCGATGAGAATCCTTCAACACAGTTGGTACTCCGGCAGAGCGAGGAGAAGCTGCGTCAGGCTGCGCAGCACCGCTTCCTCGCCCATTCCCTGGTTCTGCTCCGTGAACTCCGTGAGCCTGCTCCGGCAATCCTCCTTGAGTCCGCCCTGCTGGACCTCGAGGATCAGCTCCGCCACTCTCGCCCGCGAGTCCTGGGAATCCGCCGCGCTCCAGCGTTTCCAGGGAAGACTCGACAGGCCTTCGCTCTCCCAGCTCACCGCGGCCGCGAACCTCTGGCGCAGCAGCAGCGAGTGCGAGCTGATCCAGCGGCGCTGGCCGTCCCAGCCCTTGACGCTGGGGGGCGCGAACAGCGACTGGCCGAGCTCGCGGGTGCGATCCGCCAGAGCCTTGAAGTCGGCGCTCAGCTCGAGCGTTTGAACCGCCCCGATGCACAGATCGACCGGACTCTTGACGATCGAGCGCCGCGCCCGCTCCGAGAAGAAGGCCTTCGACTGGAGCAGACACTTGAGCACCATTGACAGGTCGAAGCCAAGGTCGCGGAGGCACTGCGCAAGGTCTTCGACCAGATCGGAACCGGGATCCGGCTCGACGTAGAACTGGAGGAGCTTCTTCGCAAGGAACCGCGCACATGCCGGATGGCCCACGCACATCCGCACGACGTCGTCGCCGTCGAAGTCTCCCTGTCGCCCGAAGATCTGCTTCTCGCCGAAGTCGTGGACGCGCTCGTTGAAGCGGAACTCGCCGCCTCTTTCGTGCCAGCCGGTGAAGGCGCGCGCCGCCTCCTGCACGTCGCGCTCGCTGTAGCTGCCGACCCCCAGGGAGAACAGCTCCATCAGCTCGCGTGCGTAGTTCTCGTTGGGGTGCGTGCTGCGGTTGCTGTTGCTGTCGAGCCAGATCAGCATCGCCGGGTCGCGCGAGATCTCCTGGAGGAGGACCTCGAACGAGCCCTGGCCTTTGCTCCGCAAGAGCCGGTACTGGCGCCACAAGAGCTCCGCGCTCTGCACTTTGACGTGCGAGGTGGCGAAGTGGTTGTGCCAGAAGAGCGCGAGCTTCTCCAGCGCGGGGCACTTGCTGACCTTCATGCGCATCAGCCACAGCGCCTGGATCATGCGCAATTGATTGAGCTCGCTCAGGGCGTCGGCGGTCCGGTCGAGCGCCGAGGCCTCTTCGCCCTCCTCGTCGAGAAACAGCCGGCGAATGCACTCGCCCGGGCCCAGGGCCTGCCACTCGCGCACCTGCACCAGCGGTGCTCCGAAGGCCGCACGCCGCAGAAGGTGTGCAGCCTCCTCCAGGCCGAACGGTCCGTCGCGGCCGGGCTCATAGGGCGCCAGCAGATCGCTCATCGCGAGATCTCTTGAGAGGGCAGCGCCGCGGCCGGCGCGACGACCTCCAGCGGCTTGAGCCGCACCGCGGCGCTCACGACGAACCGATCGCCGCTGATCCGCGACCAGAGGTCGATGCCGGCGACCTCGCGCACGATGTCCAGCAGTACGTCGAGCTCGAGCGTCGCCTGCTCCAGCGACTTGCCCTTGTCGAGCATCGACTGGGCGATCAGGGCGTCGCGATTGTCGGTGAGGATCTGCAACGTCGGCTCGCCCTGCGCCCGCAAAAAGGTGAGCGTGCCCGGCGGCAGAGTCTCGACTGCGCCGTCCACGAGCTGGTCGACCACGTCGCGCAGAAGCTCGTCCGCGGTCGAGAGGATGAAGCGGTCGCCGACGCGCGCCAGGGCGGGCGAGAAGTTGTACCGGCCCAGGTCCGTCGGACGATCATCGTCGGGAAGAAAGCGCGCGCCGTAGATCGTCGTGCCGCGGTAGCTCTCGCTGAAGAACAGCAGCGGGGTCTGCTTCTTCTGGCCGCGATCGGCGTTGATGACGCCGATCAAGGTGTTGAACGCGGCGACCAGCTCGCCATTCCAGCGGTCGGCGTTCTTCATGCGGAAGATCCAGGCGCCGGCGGGAAACCGGGCCTTGGGGGGAACGTTCCGGCCCTCGAAGGTCTGGCGCGCGCCGACGAACAGGTAGTCCTCGCACAGCTCCGGGATCACCTCCTCAGAGAGAACTCGACCTCCGAAGAACACCGCCAATCCGGAATCGAACTCGGCGAACCCGCGCTCGGCATCCTCGATCAGGAGCTCGCGCCGATCACGGAAGAACGCCGGGAGGTCGCGCCACTCGCTGATCGACAGCAGGAATTCATCGCCCTTGAGGAGCGGCAGGCTCGAGGACAGCGCCTGATCGTGCGCGAAGCAGGCAAACGCTTTGGGAAGCTCTCCCGGAGAGCAGTCGATCGGCATCTCGATCGTCAGCTCATTCCCGGCGGCGGCGAGGTGGACCTTGAGCTGGCTCGAGCGCGCGGCGGCCTCCAGCAGGTCGTGCACCAGGAGGCTCCCGCCCGCGTTGTCGAGCTTTTCGGGCAGCCAGCGGTCCTTGCCGCTCTTGCGGGTCAGGTACGACGAGTCGACGATCGCGCTGACGATCGCGTTCGTGGGCCTTCCTGTATCGAAAGCCTGGGCGAGGGCGCTGCCCGCGAAGCTCGCTCCTTCCCCGCAGGCCCGCGCGATCATCGCCCGCACCAGATCGGGGTCGTTCGAGGCGAGCAGATAACGCTGAATGCGGCACACCTGCAGCTTGGAGTCGAGCACCAGGACCTCGACACCGCGATGCGTCGCGCGGCGCATCTTGCGTTTCTCGTCGAGCTTCTCGAGGCGCTGGAGCGCCTGGATGACCTCTTCAGCCGTGGCCTCGTCGTCGGTCTCGACGACCAGGGCCAGTCCCGGTTCCGAGAAGCCTTCTCTTTCGATCAGGCCGATGCAGATCGAACGGCCCATCAGCCAGCCGAGAGCTCCCTCGAGCGGCCGGCCGGCGACCACCTGCGCGAATGCGATCCCCGCCGTGAGCTGCAGGTACTGCGGGCTCTTCTGGTAACGGCGGTACGACTCCATTGCTCCGATGCGCCGCCAGAGCGCCGACTCGGAAAACGTCTGCGCGATCGATCCCAGACCGTCGGCCTGCGCGTACGCGATCACCCCTTCCGGCAAGAGCTCGCGAGCCTGCTCCGGGATGACGAGGTCCTGACGACCGAACAGCGGAAAACGGCCCAGGGCCGCGGTCAGGAACGGCGCCATGGCGAGCGCCAGGGCACTGGCGCCAAGGAGCCGAAGGCTGGCGCAGCCGCGGCGGCCGGTCGATCGGGAAGCAAGGCGATTCATTCAAGGCACTCCTCGCAGGACCTAGGTTCTGCCAGTGAAAGAGACCCTGGGAAGGCAATTGTGAAAGCTATCGCCGTGGCCGTGGCCCGCCCGTGCCTCACCGCTTCCCTGGATCCGACCCTGCCATCCATTCCCGCCACGAGCTCTCAAGCTCCAGAATGCTGCGGCTTCCGGATTCGTTGAGCAGCGCAGCCGGGACCTCGGCGGCGGAGGAGATCCGACCCTCGATCCAGTCATCGACCACCCGCAGGAACGCCGCGCTCAGCCGGCTCCCGCGCTGGTTCGTCTGACAGAATCGAACGAAAGAGGAGCAGTCGAGAACCCAGGACTCCTGGATCGAGAGGGTGAAGGAGTGCTCCGCAAGCCACGATTCGAGGCTTGCGCCGTCGAAGACCGAGCCGAGGTCCCTCGCCCCAGCTGAAGCTTGCACGGTTCCGTCCTCGACGCAGCCCGCCGAAAGCCCCACCATCAGCCAGGCGGGAAAGCGTCGCCACCCCTTGGAACGCAGGATCTGATCAAGGCAGACGACGGCGACGCGCACCAGCGCGCTTCGATCGAGCGACGTGACCTCGATCAGTCGTGGATCACAGTCCCGGCGAAGATCGTTCGCCAAGGTGCTGAACAGATCCGGCACGGGCCCCTCCATGGCGGCGTCCCTGAGAACGACGCCGAGCCAGGGCGCTCCATCCACCGAAAGACGAAGAGGCTCGAAGAGCTCGGCCGCCAGTCGCGCTCGTCCCTTGATCAGCTGCTCGAAGAATCGCTGCTGCTCCCTCTCCAGCTCCTCGGTCGCGGATACGACGACGAACGGCGCGAACTGCTCCAGGCTCGTGTACCAGGGATTCTCGGTGAGCGGCAATTGCGGTTCGAGCGAACGCAAGAGCCCCGCACAAGCGCGATGAATCGGAGAGGACTCCAGGAGGTCGACCAGCTCCGCCTCAGGGCGACCGAAGTACCGCCACAGAGACCTTCGTGCTGGAGGAAGCTCACGGATGACCGGAGGGTCACGCGGCAGAAGCGGACAGGCTTGTTCCACAGAGTGCCGGGCCGGATCCTCGATCGTCGAGTCGTGGGCGCCCGGATCCGGTGGCCCAACCGACCGCGACTCGGCCAACGTCCAACCCACGGCGCCGGGCTCGAGGGCCCGGATCGCCACCGAATCCGGCGAGCTCGTCCGCCAGAGGTAGACCAAGAGGCCAACTCCCAGAACCGCGGGCATCCACAGCCGCAGTGGAATCACCGGCTCCTTGACCATTCGCCCCACGGCCGCCCTCCGCTGATCGACGGTGCTTGGTGTCGCTTGGCACCGGATGCCTGGGTCATTGTAGGGATGGGGTCCTTCCGGGTTTTCAGTGGGTCCACCACGCCCCATAGAGCTCGGCTGGAGCGTGCGCTGGCCGTTCTTGTTTCGTTTTGCCAAACGGGACTGGGAGTCCAGGGAAGCCTGCAAGCCCCCGCGAGCGAGCGGAGCGCAGCGAAACGCTCGAGCGAGCGAGCGGGTCCAGGGGGGAGCCAGATGAACGGGGGGCCAGGAACTCGACCTACTTCCGGGTACCCACTGAAATGTCGGAAGGACCAGGGATGGGTGCCTGGGTTCCGTGTTCATCCGATTGTGTAAGTCATTGTTGGGATGATGCTTGTGCTCGAAAACGGGATGGGAGGCCCACCGTTCCAGAGTCTCCCTGGGCAGCTCCCAGGGATATGAACACGGAAGCCATGCACCCATCCAAAAATGCAGACAAACAGCACCCGGCGTCGTCTTCCTCACAGACAACCCGGCCAACGATCGGGCCTGATCCCTCCTTGAGTAACGGTCCTGTGGAGAGAGAAGTGAGTGCTTCCACCCTGTTGGCGGTCCTGCAGGATGGCGAGGCGACGATGACGAACGCGATCGAGGAATCCATCGCGGTGCGCATGCGCCGCGGGGACACCCGGGCGTTCGATGAGCTGGTGCAACGGACCGAAGGTCCGCTGCTGCGCTTTGCCTGGAAGTTTTCGGGCGAGCGCGAGGCCGCCGAGGACATTGTGCAGGAGAGCTACCTCAGGCTCTTGCGGGAGATCAGCGCTGCGCGCACCCAGTCTCCCGACGGCGATGACCAGCTCGAGTTCTGGCTGCTCAGGGTGTGCCGCAATCTGTGCGTCGACCACCGCCGCAAGGAGGCGCGGCTGCGCCAGCGCCACCAGCGCGCCGCCTCCAGCGAGATCGAGCCGGCGGCGGCGGTCTTCGAGCACCAAGAGACCCAGGCCGTTCTGCGAGGAGTGTTCGACACTCTGCCTGACCTGGAACGGCGGCTCCTCGAGCTCAGTGTGCAGCAGGGTCTCTCGTACCGGGAGATCTGCAAGCTCACCGGTTTCTCGCTGCACAACGTATCGACCGCCATCCATCGCGGGCTCTCGCGCATGTCGCAGAGGCTCTTGTTGATGGGCATCGACCAGGAGTGCCTGACAGGATGACCCCGACTCATCGATGCCGAGCGAACACGGCGGCGGGCGGCGCACTTTGGACGCGCGGCTCAAGTCAGAAGGCTGCTCGCTCTCACGCGAGGAGGCCGCGCGGATCGCAGCGGACACCTCCTGCTCCTCAAGGATGTTCAACTTTCCTCCCACTCTCTCCATCCAAGGATGGACCCTGCCATGAAACCCGATGACAACGAATTCCTCACCCGCCTGGTGATGGGCGAGCTCGATGAGCACGAGGCCGCGCACTGGAACGCCGCCGTCGAGCAGTCTGTGGATCTCCAGCGCCGCCGCGCCGAGATCGCGCGCCTGGTGGAGCACACGAAGCGGCTCACCAGGGAGGATGACGCCCTCGTGCTGGGCGCGACGCGCAGGAACGAGCTTCACGCTCGCGCGGCCGCGCTGCTCGGACGTCGTCCCGGCCGCTGGTTCGCGTTGCGTCGGTTCTCCGCGGCCGCCGCGGTTCTGATTCTTGCGGGTTACTTCGCCCAGCTCGCTCTGCGGTCCGACGACGGAATGAGCAACCCTGTCCAAGTGTCCTTGCGGACTTCGGTTCCGGCACCTTCCCTCGAATCCGGAGCAGCAGACCTCGACGAGTCGACGAGGGAACGGATCGAGGCCCTCGGATATGTGGTGGACGATCCGTCGCTTGGCGCTCTCCAGAGATCGATTGAAAGCTACTACGCCGGTCATGGGGGCGCACTCGAAGCCGCAACAGCCAGCGGCCAATCTCCGTCTTTGAGGACGATGACCATCCAGCCAGAGATCGCGGCCGGCCCCGAGGTTGGATCCCTTTCTTTGTACACCATCGATTCAGCAATGGGCCGGGTGTTCGTCACAGACGCAGGTCGCACCAACCTCCTTGCTGGTGTCGCACTCCTCGGTGAACCGCTTCCCACCACCGCCATGGGTCTGCCTCTCTTGCGGTACGAGGATTACGCAGGCTGGGATCTCTTTGGAGTCGCGGCCCCCGCAGCGAACCCTGCCGACCCGGGCTTCGCGGACTGGTTGGGTCAACAGCTTGCAGCATCGACCACTCCGGCAGCGCTCGCGCAGGTCGTCGCCTTCGTGCGCTCGCTCGCCGCGGCGCAGCCGCTCACCGACCCTGCGGTGCCCTCCTCGACCATCGACATCGATCGTGCCACCGAGGCATTCGTCAAGACACTGGCGCGCCACCAGGGCGAGACTCCGCGCGAGATGTTCTTCCGCTACTTCGCCGACCGGCCATTCGAATGGGCGGCGATCGATCCTCTCGCCACGTTCTCCGTCGACGTCGACACCGCGAGCTTCAGCCTGGTGCGCAAGTATCTCTCGGACGGCGTGCTACCGCCCAAGGAGGCAGTGCGCACCGAGGAATTCCTGAACTCGTTCCTCTACGGCTTCGAGCCTCCGGCGAAGGACTCGAAGGACGCGTTCGCGATCCATTGCGAGCTGGGGCCCAGCGCGTTCGGAAGCTCCGGCGCGATGCTCTTGTGCGTCGGGCTCAAGGCGCGCGAGGTCGAAGTTGCAAAGCGCAAGCCGCTGTCCGTGGTGCTGGTGATCGACACCTCGGGCTCCATGGCGGACAACGGCAAGCTCGACCTCGTCCAGCGCTCGCTCGACCTCTTGCTGCCGCAGCTCAACGCACAGGACCGCCTCGGAATCGTCCGATTCGCCGACCATGGCGCGCAGGTTCTGGAGCCGGTCTCTTGTGACCAGACCGCGAAGATCCAGGGCTCCATCCAGGCGCTGCACGCGGAGGGCTCGACCAACGCCGGCGAGGGCCTGCTGCTCGGCTACCAGATGGCGATGAACTCCTTTCGCGACACCGCCGAGAACCGTGTGATCCTGTTCTCCGACGGCGTCGCCAACACCGGCGTGACCGGGGCCCAGGAGATCCTGGCGCAGGTGCGCAAGTACCGCGAGGCGCACATCGACCTTTCCACCGTCGGCGTCGGCATGGGCACGCACAACGACGCGCTGCTCGAGCAGCTCGCTGACGAGGGGGACGGCTGGAGCATCTACGTCGATCGAATCGAGGAGGCGAAGGAGCGCCTCGTCGGTCAGCTCACCGGCCTGATGCAGACGGTCGCGCGCAACGCCAAGGTGCAGGTGGAATTCGATCCCAAGGCCGTGCGCCGCTACCGGCTGCTCGGCTACGAGAACCGCGCGGTCGCGGACCAGGACTTCCGCAATGACAAAGTCGACGCCGGCGAGGTCGGCGCCGGCCGAGAGGTCATCGCGCTGTTCGAGCTCGAGTGCGAAGACACTTTCGACGGAAAGCTCGCGACGGTGAACCTGCGCTACGAAGTGCAGGACCCCTCGCCGGGTGAGCCAACCACCCGCGAGCAGCAGGCCTCGATCGACCTCGAGCGCTGTGCCGGCGATCTCGCCATGACTTCGGCGCGCTTCCGGCTCGCCGCCAGCGTCGGCGAATTCGCCGAGCTGCTGCGCCAGAGCGTGTGGTCACGCTCGGGAAATCTGGGTGCCGTGCTCCACCTGGCCGAGCCTCTCGCGAGCGAGATCTCCACCCCACAAGTCGCCGAGCTCGTCGCTCTGATGAAGCAGGCGGCCGCCATTCCCGACTATCTGCCGCGGCCAAGCGCGGTCAGCTCCGCGCTCGACGATCTCAAGCGTAACCAGCACTTGAAGGAGCTGCTGGGCGACCTTGAGACACGGCAAACCCAAGGCCCGATGCCGGAGACGCTTCTCGAGCAGGAGAATCAGGAGCTCGAGGCCCGAGTCCGCGACCTCCTCAAGCAGCTTCTTGCCAATCAATGACCAAGATGCGCCCCCACGTCTCCCGCATGCGCACGTTGCAGCTCATCTCCGGCGTCGCTATACCGGCGCGCCCGCTGTTCCCGCACACTGTTCGCCGAGAACTCGATGACCCTCCGCTACGAGACCTCCAACTGGTACCAGACACCGCTGTACTACGACATCATCTTCGAGGAGGACACGCGCCGCGAAGGCGCGTTCATCGAAGCGATGCAGGAGCGTTACTCCGACGGCGGCGGTCGACGCATTCTCGAGCCCGCCTGCGGCAGCGGCCGGCTGCTCGCGGAAATGGCGCGCCGCGGCTACCAGGTCACCGGGTTCGACAAAAGCGGGCACATGCTCGAGTTCGCGCGCGCGCGGCTCGAGCAGGAGGGCCTGGAGGCCGAGCTCCTGGTGCGCCGCCTGGAACGCTTCCGAATGCGCCGTTCGTACGACGTCGCCCTCTGCCTGGTCAGCACCTTCAAGTACCTTCTCGAGGAGCAATCGGCGCATTCCCACCTCAAGTCGGTGGCTCGAGCGCTGAAACCCGGCGGGATCTACGTCCTGGGCTTTCATCTTTCGCAGTACGGCGACCGCACCCGGCATCGCGAGCGCTGGGTCGGCCGGCGCAACGGCACGCAGGTGATCTGCAACATCCAGAGCTGGCCGCCCAGACGCCGCGCACGCCTGGAACGAGTGCGCACCCGCCTGATCGTCGAGGAGAACGGCGGGCGGCGCGGCCTCGAGACCCATTGGTGGTTCCGGACCTACAACGCCGGTCAGTTCAGGAAGCTGCTGCGCAAGGTTCCTGAGCTCGAGCTGGTCGCCACCTACGATTTCGCCTACGACCAGAAGCGTTCGCGCCCCTTCAACGACGATCAGCTCGACAACGTCCTCATCCTGCGCCGCCGCTGACCGCCGACTCCTCCACGGAACTCTTGGGTCTGCCCGTGAGAAACGGCCCCGCTGGGCCATTCCGGGCCCGCCGATTCACCCACTGGAATCCCGGAAGGACTTCATCGTCTCGAGGACATCGACGAGGGTGCGCACGCAGGCGCCGTTGGCGCCTTTGGGAGTGCCGGGCCTGCCGGTTTCCTCCCAGCCGAAGAAGTCGACGTGCGCCCAGGGCGTGTCGCGCACGAATCGTCGGAGGAACAAGGCGGCGGTGATCGCCCCGGCGCGCCGGTCGGAGGAGATGTTGTTGACGTCGGCGAACGGGGAATCGATCTGGTTGTCGTAGCTGTCGACCAGCGGCAGCCGCCACATCATCTCGTCCTGCCGGCGAGAGGATTCCAGCAGCGCCTGCACCAGTGCTTCATCCGTTCCGAACAGCGCGGGAACGTCGGGCCCGAGCGCGACCCGCGCCGCACCGGTCAGCGTCGCAAGATCAAGAAGGCGGCGCGCGCTCTTCTTCCGGGCGAAAGCGATCGCATCCGCGAGCAGCAGCCGGCCTTCCGCGTCGGTGTTTCCGATTTCGACCGTGAGGCTGTCCAGGGATCGGATGATGTCTCCTGGCCGGTAGGCATCCGGGCCGATCGAGTTCTCGGCGGCCGGCACGATCGCCATCAGTTCCACGCGCAGGCGCAGCCGGGCGACGGTCTCGAGGACGCCCAGAACGGCGGCCGCGCCCGCCATGTCCTTGCGCATCAGCAGCATCGAATCCGACGGCTTGAGGTCGAGGCCGCCGCTGTCGAACACGACTCCTTTGCCGATCAGCGCGATCTGTGGCTCCGCGCCCTCGTTGCAATGCTCGATCACCGTGAAGGTCGGCGGCCGCGAGCTCCCCCGCCCCACGGCTTCGATCAGCCGCAGGCCCTGCTCCTTGATCTGATCGCCCCGCAACACCGAGCAACGCATGCCATGGCGTCGGGCGAGAGACGCCGCGGCATCGGCGAGCTCTCCCGGACCGAGGTCCTGCGCGGGGGTGTTGGTGAGGTCGCGCGCCAGCGTGATTCCCTCGCACACCGCAAGAGCCCGCTCGATGGCGCGCTTTGCCGTGACCATCTCCGATGCCGGAGCGACCAGGGTGCACGGACCTTGCACTTGCCGGGCACGCTCCTTTGCCTCGACACGGAACTGATAGGTCGACAGAAGAACTCCCTCCGCGACCGCGCACCAGGAGGTGGCGCGGCTCGAGGGATCGAGATCTTCGGGAAGCTCCAGGGACCAGGTCGCATCCTGCGGAACCTGCTGTGCCGCCTGAGCGGCGGCACGCCGGAGACCAGCGGCCGAGTCGCGCTTTCCAAGACCGACGAGGAGCAGGGCACCTTCGCCCGCGCTCGGGACGAGCAGGATCTCCTGGGCCTCGCCCTTGAAGCGAGCGCTCGCGCAGGCGTTGGCGAACACTCGCCGATCCTGCTCACCGATCCATCGATGTCCATCCCGCTGGATCCGCTTGAACGCCGGCCCGTCGACGAGCAATGCGCGAACCTGCCCCTGAGGAACCGCCTGCAGTCGCAGCCGCGAGCTGGAATCGGCCATCGTCTCCCCTTCCCGAACCGCGATCTTCCGGAGAGCGCAGAGTCTAACCCGATCGGAATGTCGCCGGTGATCGACGTGCCGCCCGGCGGCAGACCGATGAGGAGCGTGATCCCCGGCACCACGAGCAGGTCTCCGCCCCAGCTCGAGTGGATCTGCGTCCGCTGGTAGCCGACGAACAGCAGGCCTACGGTGGACGCTGCGTAGGAGTTTCCGAGGTCGAGCGTGAGCGTCGTTCCGAGCACCGGATCGGCTCGCGAGGTGAACGACGGCACCCTGTTCGTCCCGGGGAAGCCGGAGCCGTAGTTCGTCCAGGTCGCGTCGATTGCACGGCGGTCGCGGACGAAGACGTCAAGAGTCCCGTTCGTGTCGCCGGCGACGAGGTTCGAGGCGTAGCAGTAGCCTCAATGCCATTCACTTTGCGTGCGCCTGCCCTCTGTGAAAGTGGATTCCCGAGCTTTCGCGGGAATGACTGTGCGTCAGCGGCCTGGATTCCCGCTTTCGCGGGAATGACGTGGAGCCCCCCCCGCTCCGCGGCCGGGCTCGCCCTTCGGCCGAGCCCTAGCCCTTTCTCATCCCGGTCCGGGCGCCGTTGCAAGGTGCGTCACGGCATCTCTTCCACGTCGCCGACACGCACGTCACAATCATGGGACCAACGGGTGTTGGACTACCCGTCTCCCGAAGACCCTTCAATGGCAGATCCCCTCTCCTCCTCCGATGGCCCGCAAGGCCCCGCTCGTCGCCGCCGCTTCTTCCGCAGGGCGCTGAGCTCGATGTTCGAAACGGCGGATGCGCTGCTCGACCTGTCCCAGAGGTTGCGCCCTCTGGCCGCTCAGGCCGGGCGCGACCTCGGCAGCGCGCTGCCGCGCCTGCGTCCGCCCGGCGCCCTTCCCGAGAAGGAGTTCCTGGAGCGCTGCCAGTGCTCCGGCAAGTGCGTCAGTGTCTGCCCGGTCAGCGCCATCCGCATCGACAATTCGCGCGATCCGATGAAGAGTGGCCGACCCTATATCCGGCCGATGGAGCAGGCGTGCGTGCTGTGCGACGACTTGAGCTGCATGAAATCCTGTCCGTCGGGCGCTCTCGAGCTCGTTCCCAGGGAGCAGATCTCGATGGGAATCGCGGGCGTCGACGCCCTGCTCTGCCGCCGGACGATGGGCGATGACTGCCGGCTGTGCATCGAGAAGTGTCCGCTGGGCGAGCGCGCGATCATCCTCGCCGCGAGCGGGCAGGTCGAGGTCAAGACCTCGGGCTGCACCGGCTGTGGAGTGTGCGAGATGTACTGTCCGACCGCGCCGCGCGCGATCGTCGTCCTGCCGCTGCGATCGTGAGCAAGTGTCAGGTCCGAGCATCGTCGCCAAAGTCGTCCGCGGAATCGCAGATCCTCGAGCCGCGCACGTTGCGCTGGCTGAGCGGATGGATCTCTCCGGTGCGGACCCCTCCGACCCATCGCGTGAGGTCGCGCCCGAGCGCGCGTGCCAGCGCGACCGCCGTCCATTGGACAGCGACCGCGACGACGAATGGCCTGCACAGCGGCTCCACGGCGGGCAGGACGCCGCCCTCTCCGATGCTCCATTCGGCGCAGCGCGAGCCCAGAAGTCGGTAGCTGCCGCGCAGCTCCTCCCAGCGCTGCAGCGACTGCGAGTCGGGCGCCAGCGCCAGCACTGCGCTGCGCTCGTCCTCGACGAACATCTCCAGATGGTTGAACTCCTCGATGCACTGTGCGTGAGCCGGCACTGCGTACTCCAGACACTTGGCGGCGGCATACTGAGCGAGCGGATAGGTCGGGCCGCTGGCAAGGACGGTGACGCGTGCGAGCGGGGCGTTGCACCACTGCGCCGCGATCTTCATCGCCGCCTGCTCCGCCGGATCGAGGAAACGCTCGACACGCTCTGGAATCTCGTTCAGGCACAGGCGTACATCGAAAGCGTGCGCTCCCGCCGCCAGGAAGACCTGGAGCGCGGCGAGAAACGTTCGAGTCTGCGGCACCTGCGTCGCGTAGCCCGGATAGATGCCCTGCCGCAGGAGCTGAACCGGCGCGCTGCCGAGGATCAAGACCTCGCCCGCCTCCCTCGCGAGCGGCGCGGCCGGGTCGTCGCTGATCGCGAGCACGCGCGCGCCAGAGCGCCTCGCCAAACGCAGAGCCTCGAGCGTGCGCGGGGTCCGTCCGGAGACGCTCGCGGCCACCACCCAGTCCTGTGGAAGGAGCGTTTGCCGGCACCAGCGCAGGTCCATCGAGCGCATCGCCCGCACGTCGAGGGCGTGACATAGCTGCAGATGAAGAGCGGCGGCCGAGGCCGCGAAAAACATGTCTCCGCAGCCGACCAGCCACACGCGCCGGGGAGTGGACTTCCCCGCGCCCTTCACCCAGCTCTCGACCTCCCCCTCCCGCCCGCAAAGCTCCCGCAACAGGCGCGGCTGGTCCCGGATCTGATTGACGATCGGCTCATTCATCGCTGCACTTCACCGGAGCCCGCTGCATGGAGCCGCCCGGACGCGAGTCCAGCCACCGTGAAGCCGCCTCTTTCGATGACCATTCGGCAACCTTGAGAGCCCTGGGCTCGAGTGCCCGCCCCTCCTCGATCGTCGCGAGCTGCTCGAGCGTCGCGTCCACCAGATCGCCCATCGAGAATCCCGCGATCCACACCCGTCCCTGCTCCAGTCCGTCGAAAAGGCCGGGGTCGCAGCCGACTCCGAGGATCAGAGGTTGCAGGTTTGCGGGGAGACGGCGCACCGCGCGCACGGCACTCAGCGTGCCGTGCACATCGCCCGCGACGATCACGTCCAGGCCGAGGTCCTGCTGGGTCAAGGTATCGGCGATCACCTTCTCGGTGGTCGCGACGTTGAACTCGAACGGGAATCGAACGGGAACATCCAGCGGTCCGAGGCTCTTCTCGATCCCTCGCAAGACCCGCTCGGCGCGCTCGCGGGAGCGAGGCCAGCGTCGATCCTCGACCACCGCGGCGCGAGCGCGACTGCGACCCGAATCCTTCAGCTTGTCCCCGGCCTTGCGGCCGAGCTCGGTGCAGAGCTCCGGTTGACCCAGCCCCACCCACCCGGCGCACTCTTGTTCGCCGTGCATCAAGCTCACCACCGGAATGCCGCGCTGGCGAGCCAGTGCCAGCGTTCGATGAAGGACGTCGGGAATCAGCGGCCAGATCACCAGGGCCTCGACCGGGCCCAGGAGATTCTGATCGAGGGACTGCGCCTGGTAGGGAACGACTCCATGCGCCGAGTCGATCTTGACCTCCGGCCGGGCGGAAGTCGCGGACTTCAACCGTTCCTCGAGCCCGTCGACGTCCATCCCCAGGCTCACCAGGATCACCGGCTTTGAGACCACGGGCATGCGCGCAGTCTGTTCCTCGCAGCTCGAGAGAACTGCGAGCGCCAGCCAGGCGATGGGATGGGTTCGATCGGGCACGAATGCAGGGCTCGTGAAGCACCGGTAGGAGCAAAGAAACGATAGCGTCGGCCTTTGCGCATAATCCCGAGCTGGGAGGAGGTGCGAACCATGGCTGGTCATCGTCGGCTGGCGCGCGGTCGAGGGACCGGCGCAATTCTCTTCTGTCTGGTCAGCGCCCGCCTGTCCTGCGCCCAGTCCCTGTCTCTGGAAGAGCAGCGCTGGCTCGATTCCATCGCGGAACGGAACGTCCGCCGTCAGCTCCTGTTCCTCGCGAGCGACGCCATGAAGGGTCGCGACACTCCCTCGGTCGAGCTCGACATCGCAGCCGCCTACATCGCCGCCGAGTTCGAGGCGTCCGGCCTGGAAGGGCTGACCAGGGACGGCTACTTGCAGAGAATCGACCTTCCGGGATGTCGCGTGCGCCAGGAAGAGTCGGCGCTGGTCCTCTCCTCCGGAGGTGATGGCGAGGTTCGCTTGCAAGGGCCTGCGGACCTTGTGCTGCTCGCAGGTGCCACCGAGAACAAGAAGGAGATCCGCCGCAGCCGGGTGGTGTTCTGTCCCGACCTCGACAGCCTTCTCGACCCATCGCTCGACCCGCGCGACTCCTTGGTCATCGCGAGCTTCCGGAGCCGGGCCGCGCCGGCCGCCGGAGAAACGACGACCAACGCGGGTCCGCCCCTGCGATCACCCGAGTTCCTGTCGTTTCGCGCAGTGCAGTCAGGAATCGCGGCGGTCCTGTTGTGGTTCGACCAGGGCGACGAGCCGATGCGCGCCGAACTCGAACGCCTGACCGGTCGCGCCTGCGCCAGCAGACTGGGCGGCAGTCGCAGCGCCAGACCGGTTTTCGCCACGCAGCATCCGCGCGTCGGTGAATGGCTCGCCGCGAGAGCGAAGTGCTCGCCCGAGGAGCTGCTCCGGAATGCGCCGGCGTTCGACTGCGAGCAGGAAGTGATCGTGCAGGTACCGTCGATGGAGGCCCTCACCCTCCACTCGAGCAATGTCCTGGGGATTCTGCGCGGCAGCGACCCTGATCTCCGGGACGAGTGCGTGTTCGTGACGGCGCACTACGATCACATCGGCGTCGGCGCGACGGTGAAGGGTGACTCCATCTACAACGGCGCGGACGATGACGCGAGCGGGACCGTCGCGGTGATCGAGCTTGCCGCGGCATTCTCCAGGGTCCCGGTTGCGCCGAGCCGATCGCTGGTGTTCGGCTGCTTCTGCGCGGAAGAAAAAGGGCTCAGGGGGTCGAAGGCCTACGTGGAGGCGCCGCTGATCCCGATGCAGCAGACAGTGGCCAACATCAACCTCGAGATGATCGGCCGACCCGAGGACATCGGCGAAAACAAGGCCTGGGTCACGGGCTACGACTACTCCGACGTGGGCGAGATTCTGAGTCACGCTGCACGGCGAATGGGAGTCGAGATCTACCGGCACCCGAAGTTGAGCGACATGCTGTTCCGCGCCTCCGATAACTGGAGCTTTGCCGAAAAAGGTGTCCCCGCGCACTCGGTGTCCGCGGGTTCGCTGCACGCCGACTATCATCAGCCCGGCGACGAGGTCGGGCGCCTCGACATCGCCAACATGACCCGGGTCATCCGCGCCCTTGCCCTGGGGATCCAGGACCTCTCGAGCTCGGAGGACCGTCCTCAGTGGAACGCCGAGAACCCCGTCGGGAGGGAGCTGGGAACCGGGCGATAGTCCGCTCCGCGGACGCTTCTCTGTGCGGGAACGCACTGTTCCGCACTAGTCACGCCTTGCCCTCCGTCCGAGGAGGAGGCATAAGACCTGCTAGAAACTAGGTTGATCATGAATCCACGTGCTCGACTTCCAGGCATTTACGGAACAGCACTGCTACTTCCGCTGTGTCTGGTCCTGCTCTCATCCGCGGCATGGACTCAGGGAAGACCGAGCAGCGACAGCACGGAGAGAGCCCCGGGCGACCCCGGGGACTACAGCCCGCGATCGGATCCGGGCGGGATTCATGGTGAGGCTCCGAAGCCGCCGGAATCCACCCCCGCGACGGAGAGTGGCGGCGAGCGCCATCGGGACACTGACCGGTCTCGATCGACCACCGAGCAGGCGTGGCTCTCGTGGTGGAACCTCAATCGCCTTGCGTACAAGAAGCCCATCTCCGAGTCGCAGATCCTGACCGGGAGCGTTCCGGTGCATCTGCGCGACCCGCAGTGGCGAATGGCCAGCCGCGACCTGATGCGCAACGATGTGCGACGCCTGCTGAAGCGCTCCCTCGACGATTCCGACGGGGCGGTTCGCGGTGCGGCGCTGCTCGCGCTCGCGCGCATGGGAGAAGCAGAAACCGAGGCATTGCTGCGTGGCCTCGCGGATCCGCTGCGACGGGTGCGCGATCAGGCGGAGCTCGCGCTCGCGCTCGCGGACGGCCGGGCACGCTACTACCTGCTCCACATGGCGGCCGACCTGGAGGAGGCCCGCCGCCACACGCTCGACCGGGACGATCCGCGAAGGGTCCGGGCGATCGCGGCTCTGTTCCTGTCTCTGCACGATCCTCGGTCCCTGACCACTCTGATGCGCGATTTCATCGAGGACTCGGACGCGATTCCGACGCGATTCCAGGCCCTTGCCATCGAGGCGCTCGGCATCGCCGCGGCCAAGGACGCCGCACCGTTGCTTCTCGGGATCGCCACCGACCGGGCGCGCTCCGCGGTGGTGCGTTGCGCGGCGGTCGATGCCCTGGGCCGGATGAACGCCAGCGACACCGCCGCATCACTTCTGGAGCTGCTGGCGGAGCGGGACTGTCCGGCCGACGTTCGTCAGGCGACGGCGCTGGCGATGGGCTCCCTGCTCAAGGAGGAGGACCGGACCCTGCTGCGCGCCGTTCAACAGACCGCGGACCGGGACTCGCATGCGATGGTGCGGCGGGCCTGTCTGTTCACGCTCGGCGAGATCGGTGGTACAGCCAATGAGTGGATTCTGTCGCGCAGGATCCAGAAATGCCGGGGCGAGGAGCGCTGCTATGTCGCGCTCGCCCTCGGCCTTGCCGCGCGCCGGTCTCCGTCGGACGAGTCGTTGCATCTGTTGATCGAGATCCTGGGTGAATCGCACAGTGTCGAGGAGCGCATGGCGACCGCTGCGGCCCTGGGACTCTCCGCGGCCAGCGCCGCGATCGATCCGCTGTGCGGCGTGTTGCGCGCGGAGCCTGCCCCGTCGGTCCGCAAGATCGCCGCGGAGGCTCTTGGCCTTCTGGGACATGCTTCCGCCATCCCGGCCCTCCACGAGGTGATGAAGACGGATCTTCCCCCGGATCTGTTCGCCGCCGCGGCCGAGGCGCTCGGACGTCTCGACCCGATGGCGAGCAGCTTTCTGATGAAGCTGTTCGTCGACCCGCGGCACCAGACCGCCCTGGATCGGGAGAGCTTGTTCCTCGCCATGGGACAGTCGCAGGACCCGCCGGCCATCTCGCTCATCGTCGATTGGCTGAATCAGCAACCGGGTGCCGCCGGCCGCGAGCGCGCCGCGGCCTTCGCTGCGCTGGGAATGATCTACGACGGACGCGGCACCGACCTGACCGCCGCGTTCGGATACCGGGTGAACTGGGCCCGTTTCCCGACGGAGCTGTGGCCTCTCCTCAGTCTCGTTCCCTGAGGGCCCGTCCCGAACGATCCCTAACCCCAATGCCGTTCACTTTGCACGCGCCCGCCGTCCATGAAACTGGATTCCCGCTTTCGCGGGAATGACGGCTACCTTTCGCGGGAATGACGGCTACCTTTCGCGGGAATGACCGCAGGCAAACCACACGGGTCACACTTCGATCACGTTCGGGACCGTATCGCCTCGTGCTCGCTTGACCTGCGCCAGGCACTGCTCGTAGCTCTTGAGCAGACGCGCATGCATGTACCCGCCCGCCTGCGGGGGGAACGCCACCGGATCGCTCTGGCAGAATTGCAGCCACAGACCCACCTTGTAGAGATCCATCGGGCGATTGCCCTCGAGAGCCGAACGCAGCTTGTTGCCGTAGCCACGCCAGCCCGGGAACACCGGCAGGTTGTCGATCTCCGCAGGCGGACGGTAGCCCGAGGCTCGCCGCAGGCGCGGCATGATCCACTTGTCCTCGAGTGGATCCAGTCCCTGCAGCTTGTGGCCCGCATACTCGACCGCGAGCAGATCCTGGCCCGCGATGATGGTGTTGGTGCGGACGTAATCCGGACCGCCGGGAACGTTGCCGTCCGCGTCGCGGATCAGCTCGTACAGCCCTGCGGCGGAGAACGTGCCATCCATCGAGTTGAACGCGTCGACCAGTGCGTAGTGAACCGGCAGCTCCTTGAAGGAGCCGAGGACGAATGCCGCCGGGTCCAGTCCCTGCTCCAATGCAACCAGGAGCGGAGGAACTGCAAGGGTCGACAAGAGGTTGTAAAACACCATCGTCGGGCCGAACAAGAGGTCGATCCGGTTCTTCGCGAACACGATGCGAAAGTCCGCATCCTTCCACCCGCGCCCGGTGGCCTTCTTGCCCGCCTCGCCGAAGTTCATCGGAAAAAGGTCGTCGCCGAGGTCGCGGATCTCGTAGCAGGACTCGTCGAACCCGAGGGCGTTTCCGGCGACCTTGGGGGACCGATTACGGCACAGACGCGTCAGCTCGTTGCGAGTCTCGACCACCCGGAGGATGCGAAAGCCGCTATCGAGCAGGCGATTGAACAAGTAGTTGACCAGCTTGGGGTCGACGTAGGAGACCGGAGCCTCTTCACGCCGGGTGGCGTTCAGAAAATCGACCATGGCCGCGATCTCGAAGTTCTCACGGCGCTTTTTCGATTCGCCCAAACGCCGCTCCAGAGCGTCGAAGAATCCGGTGTGGCGCAGAGCCTCGTCGAACACCCGGAAGCAGTCCTCCCCGCAGGCAACGACGAACGGTGAGGTTCGTTGGACGTTGGCGCTGGCCGCCTCGAGGCTGCGTACCGCAGTCGGCGGCGAGGGCAGGGGACGCAGAATGCTTTCAGCCCGCGCGGGTTCCAGAACGCGCGGCCCCGCGGGTTTGGGCGGCTCAATCGCTGCCGGCGGCGGCGCGGGCAGCTGCGGAGGCGGCGTACGCTCACGCTCGACACCGCGCGGCTCGGGAGGCGTTGGATCGGAGGGCCGCGTCTCTTGCCGGCTCCGCTCCTCCCGTGGCCGGTCGTCCGCACCGCCCTCCGCGCTGGACGGACCTCTGAGCGGCGGAGTCGGTCCGGCATTGAGGCGCGGCAGGCGCCGGCGGATGCGCTCGCGATAGCGCGCCAGTCCCGAGCGGTAGTAGGAAGGCCGCTCCTCGCCGGAAGCTGCGGGCGGGACAGGCGACGGGGAAGATCGATCGAAGCTCTTTCCAGACAGAGGCGGATCGGTCTCAGGTCGCGGCACAGACTCCGAATCACGATCGCCGTCTTCCGCATCGTCGGGCAAGTCGACATCTTCGCTCAGGTCGCGGTCCTCGTCGTCGACATCCCTGGCCCTGGATCCCGTCGAGGACGCAGAGGCGATGGCTGTCTGATCCTGTTCCTCCTCTTCGACATCGACGTCCTCGTTCTCCCAGGAATCGTCGACGTCCTTCGCCGCCTCGCGCCCGGCCGGCATGGACGAGCCTTCCCGCGGAATCACTGGTCCGGCTCCCTCCGCCTTCACGTCCCGCTTGGGCGTCGGGTCCGAGTCCGCCCGCGCACCAGGGTCGGGGGAATCGTCGTTCCCGGCCCGCCGACGCCGGCGGCCGGGTGCGGGAACCTCGTCACCGTCGTGCCCGCGCACCCTTCGAGAGCCTCGACTGGATGAAGTCTTTTTTCGAGCCACCTTCGTTTTCCTCAACGCAACCATTCCGCAAGCGCCACAGAGGTCGGACACGCGATCATGCCTGGCCTAGGCTGTCCACTCGAAGACGGAGCATTGAGCCTGCATTGGGACAGCCGCAAAGACGGCGGCATCTAATCCAATCCGATTGTCCGGCGCAAGTCCGGAAAAAGCCGTCCGCCATTGACTCGCCGCGGCCATCGGGTCGCCGGGTCGAGACTCCCGGTCGGAGCCTGCCCCCTCGAGCTCGAGAAGGAGGTCCCGGAGGAGGGCAGGATACTGGTTTTCGACGCTATCTTGAGTCGCGCTCGAATAGATACGCGCACTTTTCGACGCGCGGCCCGGCGTTGTCCGCCACCGCCAAAGTCTGACCACTCCACAGCGATGCCGCACCGTAGCGTCCGTCTTTCGCGATTGCGTAGAAGCTGAGCTGGAACGTCGGCCGGCCCTTGGAATCGGCCAGTCCGTTCTTGCGACAGTGCTGCGCGACCCGCTTGAGGACGTCGAGACAGGCATCGACCGGGGACAGACTCGCTCGCATCCGCTCGACGATGGCGAACGAGCCGCACGAGAGAATGACCGCCTCGCCGCGGCCGGTCGAGCCGGCGCTCCCGACGTCGTTGTCCACGTACAGACCGTCTCCGATCAACGGCGAGTCTCCGACCCTGCCGGGGACCTTGAACGCCAGACCGCTGGTGCTGGTGCACGCCCCGAAATCGCCGCTTCCGTTGCGGGCTCCGACGTGAACCGTTCCCGTCGGTCGCTCCCGCAGCACCGGGTCGTTCTTGATCTCCTCCGGGGTCGGCGGAAGCCAGTCGTCGGTCTCTGACAGCGTCTCCTTCCAGTAGAGCCACAGCTTGCGCGACTTCTCCGTCAGAAGATTCTCCGGCTCGAAGCCGTGCGCGACCGCGAACCGCAGCGCACCTTCGCCCACCAGCAGACAGTGATCCGAGCGGCGCATCACCAGGAGCGCCACCTTCGACGGAGTCTTGATTCCGCGCAGGGATGCGACGGCCCCCGCCTTGTGCTCGATCCCATCCATCACCGAGGAGTCGAGCTCGACGACGCCCTCCTCGTTCGGGAGCCCGCCGTAGCCGACAGTGATGTCCTCGGGATCGAGCTCATTGATGTTGACGCCCGCGACGGCCGCATCGACCGGGCGCATCCCTTCGTTCATGTTGCGCACGGCCAGCTCGACGGCTCGCAGACCATTCTCGGAGGAGACGGCGATCGCCCCGTTTCCTGTACCCGAGGCGGGCTCGTGCATCGTCAGGAGCGCCGTCTTCGAAGCAAGGGCGGCGGAGCCGATGCCGAGCGTGGTGGTGGCAAGAAAGTCGCGACGGGAGAGATCGGATCCTCGCTGCTTCATGTGTCAACTCCAGGAATCGTCAATTGGAGGAGAAAGGCTTGCGCACGACCGGATCGTCGACCCCTCTTTCCCGCATCGCCGGACCCGGCCTCTTCAGTTTGCCCGGCCCCGCACCGATTTCTAGCCGCGTACGACTTCAGACGATTCCGAGCGGTCGAGACGAGGGGCTTCGGCGACCGGTGCGGACCTCGGGTCTGGGAGTCCGGGACACGGGAGGATTCGCAGCGAGGCGATGGAACGAGACGGATGCGAGGTGCGTGAGCGTCGTGCGCGACTCTCAAGAGTCGTCGTGAAGGACGAGCGAGCGCAACGAAGCAGACGGTTTTCGACCCGTCCCCGCAGTCGAGTCCTCCCGTGCAACGGCTCCATGAGCGCCGCGCAAGCGGCCGGTCTGATAGGCCTTTTGAGGGACACACTCATGCGTCGAGCTCTTCTTCCAGGCGGGCTCGCCAGTCTAGCGCTGGCGATGCTTCTCCAGCCGGTCGCGCACGCGACCGGCGATGTCGTCCGCATCGGTTCGTTCGTCAGTGGCGAACGTCCGATGTACCTCGAGATCGACCGCGTCGTCCAGAACCAGTCGACGCGGATCACGATCGCCAATCTCCCCGCGGGGTCGAAGGACGCGATCCTGTTCTTCTCCACGGCCGTCGACCCGATCGACCTGCGCTCTCAGGGGATCCCGGGCACGCTGGGACCGGACCTCCTGTCGGGCGGCACGATGCTCTTGAGCGGCAAGACCTCCATGGTCAACGTGCCGAGCTCCGTCATCGGGCAGACGCTTTTCGTGCAGGCGATGGTGCGCACGCCCAAGGGCCCGCGTCTCACCAGCATGGAGACGCTGCATCCGCGCACGCACGAGAACCCCGACTCCGACCCGCAGGTGAGGATTCCGTTCCCCCTGATCACCCAGGAGAGCGTCCCTCAGGATCGTCCCGGGCGGGACCGCAGCCGCGCGCACGTGCGCGTGGGCGTGCCAATGCCGATGGGCTACATCGCCGATCGAACCGGCGTACCGGCGCTCACACTGCGCGGCGCCGGTGATCGCGGCCAGTTTTCGACTCTGGCGACCTGGCCCGACGGCAGCGTCAAGTGGGCGCTGTGCGAGTACTTCACCGACCTCGCCGCCGGCACCAGTCATCAGAAGGTGAGCGTCGACTACGGCGGAGGCAGCTTCGGCGGATCCGACCTCGCCCGCCTCGAATCCGGCGCGGTCCTGATCGACACCGGCTCGGTCCAGCTCAAGATCAACGGCAACAGCAAGAACCTGTTCGAGTACTTCAAGCTGCAGGGCGTGGCGCAGCTCAACGCCAGCAAGGAGAACCGCCTGCACCTGGTCGACTCGAAGAACTTCGAATGGACCTGGCATGGCCTCGGCCACAAGATCCGCCGGAACGGCCCGGTGCGTGCCGAGATCCAGGTGGACGGCATGTTCACTTCAACCGCGAGCGCGACCGATCCCAACCGGGCGTACGTGCGCATGTACGTCGAGGCGCGTCACGGCGAGCCGGTGGTGCGCGTCCAGGTCTCGCTGCGCAACAGCAGTCTCCAGTTTCCCGAGCACCTCCAGTTCCGCGGCCTCTGGTACGGCGCGAGCCTTCAGGACGCCCAGGGGATCGCCGTGCGCTTCCCGAAGGTCGCCAAGAACGGCGCGAGCGCGGGTCTCGCCGCCGATTCGCTGGGAACGAGCCAGACGGCCGATTTCGAGACCGGGTTCATCGAGAACACCGGGTACGAGCTGCAGACCTCGCCCAACTCGTCGCTCTATTTCGGATTCGTCCAGCGCCTGGGGAGCGATCAGTTCGCCCGTGAGGGAACCTGCATCCGCATCGCCGGCAGCCACTACACCGGCACCGAGGCCACGAAGTGGTTTTCGACGAGCTCGGAGTACTCCGACTCGGTCTTCATGGAGATCAATGCCTCTTCCGGCCGCGGTTTCCTGGCGACGTTCGAGAACGGATCCAGATGCGCGCCGCTGGGGTTCACGGCGGACGGCGCCGGCAACTTCAGCGTGGAGCTCCTGCCCCGGAAGTCGGCGGAAGACACCTACCACTATCCACTCACGTACGCGACCTGCGAGACCCGGACCTTCTATCTCGTGGCCGAGTCAAAGAAAGCCGCGGACCCGATCGCGGATGCCGCAAGGCTCGACTATCCGGTCGTGGCGCGCGCCCCGCTATGGGCCTACAACCAGTCCAAGGCCTGGCCGTGGCGACTTGCGACCCACGACCAGTCGGTTCAATTCGCGAGCCACGCCCGGCTGGACAAACCGACCGAGACCCGGAGCTCGCCGACGCGCACGGTGTTCCGCTACTCCGGCGGGACCGGCGGGTCGAACAACAACTGGGGATGCACCCGGCGCTTCTACGAGTGGCTGCGCTTCGGCCACGGCAGCGCCCTGATGTGGTCGCATTTCGAGTCGACCTACAAGGTGGACAAGATGGCCTGGTCGATCGACGACGGCGCCGTCGACGACGTCCGCGACATCCGCAACGACGACGCGCCCCACACCAGCCACCACGACTTCTTCGACGGCAGCAAGCACATCTTCGCGCAGAGCGTCCCTGACGTCGGCTTCACCCGAGGCGACACCTATCTCCTCGACTCGGGACGCCACTTCAAGGAAACCTTCATGAGCGAGGAGCTGTGCACCGTCCACCCGTACGGCAACTTCGTCGCCGGCTACTACGGCGCGGTCGGCAACGCCTCGATCGCCACGCTCAAGATGCAGTCGATGAACGACCTCGAAGAGCACATCCATCTCTACATGAGCCAGTGGGTGCAGCTGGTGTTCAAGCGCTCGAACAACATCGGCGTCGACACCTACACCAAGGGGTGGCAGGCGCCGCTCGGGACCAAGGCTGACTCCGAGACCAGTCCCGACTCGTACTGGGTGCACAAGGCGGGCAAGGACTCGTACTGGCGCAAGTACGGCTACATGACCCAGATCTGGTCGCACTCGCGGCACATGGGGAACCTGTTCATCAACTACGTCCACCATCTGCGCGAGCACGACCCGAATGACCCGTTGATCGGCCAGCTCCTGTCCCGCGGCGCGGACATGTACCACTACATGCACCGGGCGTTCCCGGACGATCACTGCCCCGAGACCGGTCAGTACTACATCCTGGACGTGTTCCGCGGGGATGCCGACAGCGAGGACGTGGATCCGTACGCGCCGCCCGGCGATTGGGTGGAGGAGCCCAACAAGGCCGCCTACACGCTCCACGGACCGCTGCTCCTTTACCTTGAAACCCAGGCGAGCGAATCGGCCTATTCCTACGGCGTCGAGCTGGTGCGCAGCATGTCGGACAACACCTGGGAGGACCAGATCAACGACCCGATCATGAACGAGTTCATGATCAAGTACCTGATCCATCACGGCGTCATCGAGCCCTGAGAGTCCCTCCTCGCCCGGATCATTCATGAATGATCCGGGCGAGGCCGAAGGGCAAGCCCGGCCGCGGAGCGGCCGTAGGTGCCGCGAAGCGGCACCTCTCAAAAAAAGCTCCGACCGATCGCATCGACCTCGACTGAAGGTTGCGTGTCGGGCATCCTGAGCCTGACCATGTCCGAACGCACTTCGATGTCGATGATCGTCGGCCGGCGTCCCGGCGGCCCCTCCCTCGGCGCCGTCGCGCGCGATGCCTGGGCGGTAGCGTTCACGCTGGCGTTCACCGAGTCCTTGTGGTCAACGGTCCTGGGTCGCTACCTGCCGCTGCGCGTGGTGCTGGCGACATTCGCGGCCGAGCTCGCCCTGGCATTTGGCGCCATCGCCACCTTTGTGTTCCTGCTCGGTTCGGCTCCCGTGCTCCGAGTTCTCGTCCGGGAGAAGAGTCATCGCCAGGCAACGATGATGCTGCTCCCGGCCTTCGCTGCGGGAGCCTCCTGGATCTCCAGCCTTTGGAAGATCCAGAAGCTCCCAGCTGTCTTGGGATTGTGGCTGGTGGGAAACCTGCTCGCCGCGTGGCTCTTCGTTTTCCTGTTCCGCGGCAGGCGGGCGATCCCCGATCGCCCCCGGCATGGTTTCTTGTGGCGCTGCCAGCTCTCGACGCTTTGCGCCTTCGGCCTCCTGGTTTGGATCCATTCTCAGATGGGCTCCGCCGGCGAGCAACGACACAAACTCTGGCTGGTCGCCGGGTTCGGAGGCGTTTCTGCCCTGCTCGTCTGGGTGCTCTGGCGCATCGGACGCCGCGGGCCGCGAGTGCATACCGAAGGTCCATGGCGCATCGATGCGGGCTGGAACACGAGCCAGCTCCTGGTTCTGTGCGCAGCGTGCCTTTTGTGCTTCGAGCCGCGCGGCGAGCAGTCCTGGACCAAGCCGCCCTCGGTCGGGCCGGGCACGGAGGGCTCCGCTCCGCGTCCCAATCTCGTGTTGATCTCGATCGACACCTTGAACGCGGATCACCTCCACTGCCACGGCTATGCGCGCGACACGTCACCGGCGATCGACACGCTGAGCGAGCAGGGAGTGCTGTTCGAGCAGGCGATCAGCACAGCCCCCTGGACCCTTCCCTCGCACAGCGCGCTGTTCACCTCGCGCTATCCGGGGGACCTCTCAAGCTTCACCATCCAGGGCCGGCCGCAGCTCGCCTCGATCCTCAAGACCGCCGGCTACCGCACGATCGCGTTCACTGGCGGCCGATTCGTCGATCGACGCCGCTTTGGAGCGGGCTTCGACAACTTCTGTGACGACTACGAAGAGGCCTACATCTACGGTTTTTCCCCGATCCTCCTGCAGACGGCGATGCTGGCACGCCGCGGCCTGCGCTTCCTGGACAGGGGCGCCGCCGTGCTCAATCCCATCAATCACTGGCGCCACGACCAGCCCGGGCGGACGAGCTGCTTCGCCGGGCCGGAGCGCTCGAGCCGGGCCGCGGCCGCCTTCATCCGCTCCTATCGGGAGCAGCGTCCGTTCTATCTGTTCTTCCATACCTTCGTCGTGCACGAGTACTACTTGAGCACCGATGAGATGCGCAGGGAGGCGGACCGCTGGTGCTCCGGGTACCGGGGCTGGTTGCGAAGCGGCAACCTGCGCTACGGCTCGCAGATCCCCGAAAAGAAGGAAGACCTCGAGTTCCTGGTCGGGTTGTACGACGGCACCATCCGGATCGCGGATCGCGCGGTCAGGGAAATCCTCGAAGCCCTGGTGGCGGGCGATCTCGACACCAACACCCTGGTCGTCGTCACCTCCGACCACGGGGAGAGTTTCCGGCCGGACCTGAACAGAACCTGGCACCGGATGCGCCTCCACGACGACCTGCTGCATGTCCCTCTGATCCTGCGCTTTCCCGGCAAGCTCCAAAGGTCGACCCGGCTCGTCGAACAGGTGAGCAGCGTCGACGTCCTGCCGACGATTCTCGATCTCCTGAATCTCCCGCCGATCGAAGATGCGCGCGGCAGGAGCCTCGTGCCCGCCCTGGACCCGAGGGCCGGTGAGGCGCCGCGGCGGTTCGCGTTCAGCGAGCATGCCGAGTACACGGAGGCAGGCCAGGGCCGGTCGGTCCGAACCAAGGACCACAAGTGGATCGAGAGCCGCTCCCGGGGCGACGAGCTCTACGACCTCCTGTCGGATCCCGAGGAGACCAAGAACCTGGCGCTCGAGCCGACTCCCGCGCTGGAAGAACTGCGCAGGCAGGTCTCGGCCTTCGGCAGCTCGCTGAGCGGCGGCGTGAACCTCAGCAAGGAGGACGAGGAGATGCTCGAGGCGATCGGCTACATGGACACGATCGAGGAAGCACAGAGGGAAGCCGGGAAACGCGCCCCGGCGAAGGACTGAGAGCGTGAGCATTCATTGGCCCGCCGCAGAGGCGTCCAAGGCGCCGCAGTGGCCCGGCGCCCATCAGGCGCCGAGGAGGGGGAGGCCGCGTGTCGCGGCCGTTGTGGGGGAGGGTCCGCCTCCCCCACCAGCAAGGAAACTCAGAGCCTGAGCGATTCTTGCTCAGGCTCTGAGCTCTGCAACCCAAGGAGGATTCATGGAGCTGGAGATTCCCGGTTCGATCGTCGATGCGCATGCACACCTGTTCACGCGCCGTTGTTTCGAGGTGCTCGCCCGGCAGATGGGTGATCGTCTGCCCAAAGGACAGGAGCTGGAAACGATGCAGGAGATCACCGGCGTCGAGATCCCCGACGAGGATCCGGCGGCTCTGGCGACCCGTTGGACCCTGCAGATGGATCGTCATGGCATCGCGCAGATGGTGGTGATCGCCAGCGTTCCCGGGGATCAGGCCAGCGTTCTCGAAGCGCATCGGCTCCATCCCGAGCGGCTCATCCCCTACGCGATGTTCAACCCCAGAGAGCCGGGCGCGGTTCCTGCTCTGAAGGAGGCCGCTTCCTTGGGCCTCGCCGGAGTCTGCCTGTTTCCGGCGATGCACCAGTTCTCCGTCGACGACGACCCGGCGCTGGAGCTGATCGCTGCGGCAGCGCGCTCGGCGCTCGTGGTTTTCGTCCATTTCGGCCTCCTGCGCGTGGCGATCCGCGACAAGCTCGGCCTGCACAGTCCGTTCGACCTGAGGTACGGCAACCCCATCGCGCTGTGCAAGGCGGCCCAGCTCCATCCCAGGACCCCGTTCGTCATCCCGCACCTTGGATGCGGGTTCTTTCGCGAGGTCCTGCTGCTCAGCCGCCAGTGTCCCAACATGCTCCTCGACACCTCGAGCTCCAACTCCTGGGTCGGGACCCAGCCGGGACGCCCATCGCTGGAGGACGTCTTCGCACAGGCGCTCGACGTGGTCGGACCGACCCGGCTCCTCTACGGCAGCGATTCCACGACGTTTCCGCGCGGCTACCGGATCGACATCCTCGAGCAGCAGATCGCAATCTTTCGCGACCTTGGCATCGCGCCGAGCGAGGAAGTGCAGGTGTTCGGCGGCAACCAGATCCGCATCCTGGGGAGGTCCGCTGGCCCGAATCATTCATGAAGATCATGCACAGCCGGTCGCAACTCGTTGTCTCAAGCCTGCTTGCAGGGTTCGACAGGTCTACAGTGTGTTCATGAAGGAACCGTGTGTGAACACACTGTTCATGAAGGAACCGGGCCAGTTTTTTGGTCCATCCGGGTTTTCAGCGGGTTACTTCCTGGGATGAATGCTTGCGAAGAGTCTTCGAGGCGCCCTCCACGTCCGGAGCCGGAGCAAGGCGAAGGCTCGGGCTCCGGACGCGGAGGGGGGCGAACCGGCGCTCCCGTCTCCTTCCCGCGAGGTGAGTTCATCGCCGAGCCGAGACGCTGAGGGGTTCTCGTTGTTGTGCTCGACGACCCGTTCTCTTTTGGGAAAGATCGTGACCCAAGGAGGGAACGAACATGCGCGACGTCGAGTTCTATCGCACGATCCTGGGCCTTTTGTCTCCCTGGTCGGTGAGCAAGGTCGAGCTCTCCATGAAAGAAGCCCGGGTGGACATCTGGGTGGAGCACGAGACGGGATGTCTGTTTCCGTGTCCGAGTTGTGGAGAGAAGCTCCCCCTCTACGACCCCATGCGGAAGAGCCATCGACGCAGCCCGCAGCATCCATCGACATCTGTACGGCGTCTTGAACTTCTACGAGCATCCGATCACCAACACCGTCAGCGAAGGACTCAAGTCCAAGATCCAGAAGCTCAAGCAAGTGGCCTGCGGATTCCGGAACTTCGAGAACTTCAGGACCACCATCTATTTCCATTGCGGCGGTCTGCAGCTACACCCGGGGACCCACTGAAAACCCGGGAGAACCGCGGAAGAGGTCCTCCGGCAACTCGGCCTGCCGAAGCCCCGATGATCAGAATGCCGCGGTTCCTGGTGAGCGTTGACAGATCGAGGCACGTCGGGATAGTGACGGCTCCGGGAGGGTCAACGAAACATCAGGGTCTCGTCTGCGGTATCCAGGATCGAGCGGTTCACGAGGGCATAGGCGCGCAGGCTCGCGGTGTGGCCGGACAGGCCCGCGGGAACCGTAAGACTCAACGCCAAGTGCTCATTGGCGTCCATCATTCCGACGGCCAGAACGCCGACGTTTGGTACTCCATCCAGTGCGACGAGAAACAAAGCGACCGGGCTTGACGGCGGCGCCTCCGCGATCGTGAGCGTCACCGTCTCGTTGGGGGCGAGCGACTTGGGAGTGGCGTTGAGGAACAGGTC